>Ga0209253_10001836_pt1 | contig 18710 bp, 21 predicted proteins | sample FrelakmetBRP12BR_FD_187145 | JGI IMG/M metagenome (GOLD analysis project Ga0209253, IMG submission 187145) | Freshwater lake sediment microbial communities from the University of Notre Dame, USA, for methane emissions studies - BRP12 BR (SPAdes)... | ecosystem: Environmental > Aquatic >... | reverse complement strand
ACCGTATCCGGCGGCCATGCCGGGCAGGTACAGCTGCGAGGTGCAGATCTTCCGCGGCTACTGGATGGTCAACTGGTTCAAGGAGCAGTTCGGTCACGCGGAGCGAGCCGAAGCCAGGACACTTGGCATTGCGCCGGAAGTGCTGTTCGACGAGATGGTCGGCACCGTGCCGCCGGGATCCATGGGCCTGATGCTGCAGCCCTACTGGAGCCCGGGCGTGAAGGAGCCTGGTCCCGAAGCGAAAGGCGCCGTGATCGGCTTCGGCGACGTGCACACCCGGGCGCACCTTTACCGCGCGATCCTCGAGGGGCTGGCCTATGCGCTGCGTGAGGGCCGTGAGCGAATCGAGCAGCGTGGCCGCCTGCGTCTTACGGAGCTTCGCGTCAGTGGCGGCGGCGCGCAGTCCGACGCCGCCATGCAGCTCACGGCGGACATCTTCAACCTGCCCACCGCGCGTCCGCACACGCACGAGACGTCGGGCCTGGGCGCGGCGATCGACTGTGCCGTCGGCCTGGGGCTGCACGCGGACTTCAACGAGGCCGTGGCACAAATGACCCGCATCGGGCGGCTGTTCGAGCCGATCGAGGCGAACACGGTCACCTACGACGCGCTCTACGAGCGCGTGTACAAGCACATGTACGAGCGGCTGGCGCCACTGTATGCAGAGATACAGCAGGTCACCGGATACCCTCGTCTCGACTGACTCCATCCAGGCAAAGGGGGCGTGTTCATGGGACCGCGGCAGTACGTGGCGAGCCAGCTCACCAAGGCATGTACGGTGAATACCGTCTATTTCTCTATTTCTGGGCGGACGCGGCTCGGTGCATGCGCGAACTTTGGCGCGTGAGGCGGGCTGGGTTCAAGGAGCACAAGGTGCCCACTGAAACGTGCGCGCCGGAACCTTTCAGGTGCTGCTGAGTTCGATGATGGGCCGCGGTCAGGCTTGGACTTGCCTGGGAAACGGGCCCAGCCGGCCCTAGCGATTAGTCCGGATTGGCGCGTGTCGCGCGCAGGCGTACAAGAGGAGCATTAGGAACGATCTTCCGGCTGCCCTCCGCTAGAGAACAGGAGGGACAGTGCTTACTCGCCGGATCAACAAGAACGCGGCCAGGATGGTCGCGAGGAGGGCGTAATGAAGAAGCTGATCACTCTCGCTTTGGCGTGCCTCGCGTTGGGCGCGGCTCTTGCACTGACCGCTGCTCCAACTCCATCGACTTCAGATCCAATGCTGGACCTTGCCAAGTCGAAGCAGTGCCTTACCTGCCACGATGTGTCCGGTCAACTGACTGCGCCATCGTTCAAAGACATTGCAAAGGAGTACCACGGGGTCAAGAACGCCAACATCTTCCTGGCCATGATCGTCCAGCATGGTGGCACCCAGCACTTTGGGTGCACGATGATGCCCCCCGAGAGCGCACGGGTTAAGGTGTCCGATGCGGATGCGATGGCCCTGTCAGAGTGGATCTTGAGCATGCAGAAGTAGTTGGCGAGCTCGTCGCGCGTTGATGCAACGCGTAGGCGACGCTCTCAACCCGACAAGGAAGCCCGTCCACGCGACGGGCTTCTTTGCATCAAACGGCAGCACGTGGCCGACAGCAATAGGTGATCTGCTTTGCATCGTCAACACCGTCGCCGCGGCGCACGATCCCGGACTCGGAAGGGGACGCCGCTTCGCGGCTCGCGCCTGCGACGGCGCCAGGCAGCCACAACGCACCGTCCAGGGGGTGCTTAATACACAGTACGCATAATGTATATTATGGTAAGTCAGTGACCTGAAATGACGATGCCCGACCGAACAGCCGGTCCGCCAACGGAGAAAACGGAGAACATGCGCTACCGCGATCGGTGGCGACTCATGCCCTCGGAATTTCCAGCAATCACCCGTTCCTGGATGGCAGCAAGCGGCCCAGCCTCGCAGTCGCCGAATTGCTCCTGGACCCGAACAGCTTCGAGCTCACCGCCCGCGACGCCGAGTGCGTGACAACTTTTCTACACCTCGCCGCCGGCAACCTCTCCGAGGACCAACTCGCCGAGTGGATCGCAGCCCAATCCGCAGAGACTCGCTGACCGGCTTACGCAGAACGAATCCCGGCACTGCGCCTCAGCACGACAGACATCGCCGGAACAATTCTGAACCGTCGCTGAATCCAGAATAGGTTCTTGCGCGAATGGATTCGTCATCGCGCAAGCCGTACGCTGGCTCGCCAGGAACACCCGCGTGTCGACGCACCCCAGGGGAACATTTCGATGAACAGCCTTTTTGAACCGACGAAGCTGGCCGATCTCCCGTTGCAGAACCGCATCGTCATGGCGCCACTCACGCGGAACCGGGCCGACACGATGGGCGTGCCCAAGCCATTCGTGCGCGACTACTACGCCCAGCGTGCCAGCGCCGGACTGATCATCTCGGAGGGCACCCAGACGAGCTTCGCGGGACAAGGCTACTGCCGCACGCCCGGGATCCACACCCCGGAGCAGATTGCCGCGTGGAAGCGCGTGACCGACGCCGTCCACGCGCGAGGCGCGAAGATGTTCATGCAGTTCATGCACTGCGGCCGCATCGCCCACCCGCTCAATCGGCAGATCGCGGATCCGCCGGTGGCGCCGTCAGCCGTGAAACCCGCCGGCCAGATGTGGACCGACCAGCAGCAATTGCAGGACTACCCCACACCGCGCGCGCTCGACACCGCCGAGCTGCCCGCCCTCGTCGCGGAATTCGTCACCGCCGCACGCAACGCACGCGAGGCCGGCTTCGACGGCGTGGAGCTGCACGCGGCGAACGGCTACCTTCTGAACCAGTTCCTGGCCTCGAACACGAACCAGCGCACCGACGGCTACGGCACCTCGCCGCACGGGCGCATCCGCTTCGTGGTCGAAGTCGTCGCGGCGGTCGCCGCCGCCATTGGGACGGGACGGACCGCGATTCGCGTTTCGCCCGGCCACATGTTCAACGATCTCGTCGACGCCAATCCGCTCGAGACGCACCTCGCGCTGCTCGATGCGCTGCCGACCGCGGACATGGCCTACGTACACGTCATGCTGGCAGACGCCTTCAGCCCGCAACTGAACAACGCCGGCGACCCGCAAGCGTTGCTCCGCACGCTTCGGACCCACGTCAAGGGCGCGCTGATCGCGGCCGGCAACCTGACGCGCGAGAGCGCCCAGGCACACCTGGATTCAGGATTACTGCAACTTGCCGTGTTCGGCCGGCCGTTCATCGCCAACCCGGACCTCGTCGAGCGTCTGAAGAGCGGCGCGCCGCTGGCGTCCCCACGCGCGGAGCTCTTTTACACCGCCGACGCGGAAGGCTACAGCGACTATCCGGCCCTCGTGTCCTAGAGCACGACGCCCGCCGCCCCTGCAAGACAACCGCGCTGCAGCGCGACTCCCTCGCGCTGCAGGTCGCGTGTCCGCCCCCGAAGGCCGCCCTTCACACCGTCTACTCGAGTTCGATGTCGACGATTTCGACGGGTGCGTCGCCGACGTTCTTCAGCCGATGCGTGATTCCAGATTCGATCCATTTCACCGCGCCAGGCTTCATCTCGACGCTACTCGCGGCACCCTCCGGAGCGGAGATCTCGAGGCGACCCGCGGTGACGGGCACGGCCACGACCCGCAACGCGTGGGTGTGCATCGACGTCGATTCGCCGGGCGCCAGGATTCGCCGAAGCGCACGGACGTGATCGTTCTCGAGAACGACGCGCGGATCGGACGCGGCCGCGTCGGAGCGATCGGTGCTGACGTCGTGCGGGGTCAGCAGCTCGATATACACGTTGTGGAAAGTCGTCTCACCGACGTTACGCACCTGGTGCGTCAGCGCCGCCGGCGTAGCGCCGTAGGCCACCTCCCCCCGATGCAGCCGAAACGTCTTGGCTTCCCCGTCCTTTGGCTGGTCCTCGATGCTCGCGTCCGACAGTCGCACCGACACTCCATCGTGAAGATGCACGTGCCACAGCGTCGTTTCGCCGCGCGATAACCAGACCTCGAATACTCGTACGTACTCGTTCTCCAGCACGAGCCGATGCGCCGGTTCCTGCTCGATCGGTACCGCCGAGGGCGCTGACGCCTGGGCCCCGCACGCAGCGAGGCTCCCGCAGAGCATCGCCAGACCAGCCGAACGGACTATCCGCCGCATACGACATCCCCCTGTCACCTGGCAGCCCCCGCCGGTTCCATCCCCGTCGCCAACTGCGGAAACGCCTGCGGACCAAAAGCCCCGATCGGCTCATCCGCGAAGAAGACCGTGATCGTCGCGCCCGATTCCGTGGACCACGCTGTCTGTGTCACGAGCCACTTCTTCACGAACTCCGTGACCGTCTTGCGAGCTTCTTCCCGTTGCAGCTGCAGGTAGGTGGGACTCCCCGCCTTATCCGCCAGCGTCGGCGTGACCTTGCGCTCGAGCGCGTTCAGATCGTCGCTCTTGTTGAAAGGCACCAGGAGCCAGGTGCCTCCAACATCCTTCTGGATTTTCGCCAGGTCCACGGCCACCGGCAGGCTTGGCTTCACCGGCGGCGTCACGACCGTGAACAGGCTGCCTGTCCGGATGATTCTCCACTCCGGCGCCAATTCGATGTGGTAACGGTAGACGGCTGGAACGCGAATGTGCGGCACGGTCTCGCCGACCTCGAAACCCAGCACCGAGTACACGAACTTGGTGTCGAATTGCTCCGTTGCGAGAATCCGCGAAACCTCGAGCAACCCGCCCTTGGTACGCATCACCAGGATCTCGGTGGCCGGCCCGGAGTGGACTTCCTCTCCCTTCCTTGAGAACGGATTGAAATTCCAGGGACGCTGATACAGGAACATCAGCCCCGCTCCGACGCACAGCGCGGCGACCGCCCACAACAGTGTCCTGGCATTTTTCATGGGCTCATTCTTTGCCTTCTGGGGCGTTCCCTACAACCACCCAACGCAAGGCCGCCGTTGAGACTGCCGTCACGCCGTGTCGCGGTTGCGGCACCGCAGGTCGGCAGCACTCCCGGTCGTCCTGCGCTACGCGCCCTTGTCCAGCGGTTTCCAGTGCAGCAATCCGAACAGCAACGTGAGCGCGATGCTGTCGATCAGCGGGCCCTGGTATCGCTTGACGCTCTTGAACGCGACCACCAGTTCGAGCACGTGTGCCGCCAGCAGGATGATGGCGATCTTCTGCAGCCACGGCGTGACGCCGAAGGGCAGCGTGACAAAGATTCCGGCAATCGCCAGCAGGTAGATCGCCAGGCAGACTGCTTTCAGGTTTGTATTCATTGCGATTCCTGTTTTTGAGAGTGTCCTTCGAGGCCACGGACGCATCCGCTACTTCTTCCTTCTCCGCCACTCCGGCAGCACTGCCAGGCGCAGCTTGCCCACCTTGCGACCCGCGATCGAGCTCAGTACCAGCTTGCCGCGGGCGTCCACCGTGCAGGGCACGACGAACACGCTCGGTTTCAACAGGTCGCGAATCGCCAGTGCCGCCGCGCGCCGCTTGAAGAGCGTTGCGCGCGACGGGTCGTCGATCAGCCAGGCGTCTTCCTGGATCTCGTAATAGAGCGAGAACCACGGCAACGTGGCAGACACCAGGAGATACCGGCGCGGGTCGTCGGCATCCGCGATTCGGCGATCGAGTTCCCGCCGCTCCGCAGCCGTGAGAGGCGGCAGACCGCCGTCATTCCCGTCCCGTCCGACCGTCTTCGCCTTACTGCGCTTGATTGCCATTGCACTCTCCACGGCCGGTGGTTACCGGCTCCCACGGTACCCGGCATGATTGCGGTCGGCAACCGCCCTTCCCTGCCCCGCGTCTCCAGGTACAGAATCCGGCCCGTGCCCACTCGCAAACCAGTCAATCCCGATCACGACCGCCTCGATCGCGTCGTGGCCGAAGCACGCAAGTCCCGCGACGAGCGGGAGCAAAGCTACCGCGGCCGGGCACTCAAGTTGTTTCCGTGGATCTGCGGGCGCTGCGCGCGTGAGTTCGACCACACGAACGTCCAGGAACTGACGGTCCACCACAAGAACCACAATCACGATCACAACCCGCCGGACGGCAGCAACTGGGAATTGCTCTGCCTCTACTGCCACGACAACGAGCACCAGCGGCAGGTCGACGCGGCGCCCCTCATCGGCCGCGCCGAACGCGTCGAGGTCGGCACGCACACACCCTTTGCCGACCTCGCCTCGCTCCTGAAGCGCGACGACTGATCGCTCGCGGCACGTTGGCCGTCAGGCGCCTGTGGGGCCGCGATGACATTGCGGGCCCCGTACCGTGCAGATTCCGCCTAGTACGTCCAGCGGAACACGCCCAGCCCGACCACGTTCATAGCCGTGGCCAGGGCGAACAGCGCGACCGGGACCATGACCTTGCCCCTGAGCGTCGGCCGTTCGAGGGCGTACTTCGCGGCAAGGTAGAACCAGAGGTATCCGAATACGAAGATCGGCAATACCTCGACGAGGCCGTGATTCCACCAGCGATAATCCCAGACCAGCAGCCCGCCCTTGTTCAGGGCGAGTTCCACGATCACAGAGATCGCCGAGTAGAAGAGCGCCCAGAACCAGCGGTTCGGCAGGCCGAATACGGTCGCCTTCGGGTCGTCGTCGAGCGACTTGAAGTAGAGGATGCCGACGATGGCGAACATGAACATGATTTCCACGTTCCACCCGACAAGCGTGCGCAGTGCCGTCGGGCCCGGCGCGAGCCACAGTGCGCTGTAGCCGGAGATCGAAAAGATCCAGCCATTGATCGATTCGTTGACGAAGTCCGCCCCGAATACGGCGGCGCCGGCGATGACGGCGTCCCAGTTGCCGGACTTGCGGGCTTCCTGGATCTCCACGATGTAGATGTAGAAGAGCAGCGCCAGCAGCGGCACCACGTACCACTGCAGCGTCGTGAAGTCGCGAAGGCCGACGAGCGCCTGGCGTGCCGATTCGGTCATGGTCGCTCCCCGAGGGACCCGCGGACGGTGGTCCACGGCTGCCGGATAGTCCGGCTCCTTACCCTGCGGGACGACTATTGAACGACGGCCGAGTGCCCTGCATCCGTACTTGTGGCAGGTGGGTCACCAGGATCGACCGACCTGCGCTACGCGGCGGGCGGTCTCAGGAACTGGATGAACGCGGTGTCTTCGCCGCTGGGCAGCAGCTGTCCGCGGCGCTCATCGCCGAGGAACTCGTCCACCAGCTGGCAACCGAGGACGCCACGCCCTGCGCGCAGGTCCGCGTAGGTGCCCCACCAGTCGACGACGAATTTTCCGTCGGCCTCCGGGGCGAGTTCCTCGCGCAGCGATTCATCGAAGCCCTGTTGCTCGAGCCGCCCCAGGATCGGCCGGACGCGTTCCTGAAACGCCTCGAGTCCCCGCCCGGGCTCGACGCCGTACATGCGTGGCTCGACTTCGAGCAGGCTGTGTATCAATTCGTCCACGGTGCGGAACCAGACCAGGACCCGGACGGACTGCAGTTCGTCGCTGCCGCCGGTCAGGTATCCGTACGGAAACTTCCGCGGATCCCGGAGGTGAGCTTCGGCAGCGGCCTCGAACAATTCTGACTTTGCCATCGAACGACTCCTTGTGCGGTGACGGCCCCGCGTCATGGGGCGCACCCTGGTGCCTTCCGCCGCGGGCGCCCGCGCGCCGAACGAGCCGCGGCATTGAACCAGCAGGTGCCCCATGGCGTGCGCGACCGGCGTCACGTTTTCCGGCCGTGGAAGCCCCTCGAGGCGGGACATGAATACGCTGCACTGCGGCGAGCTGCCCTCCCCTCGACCACGCGCGCTCCGGCCGTTTGACATTCCGGGCCCCGGAGCCAGAATGCACGTGCGGACAAACGGGGAGGATTTCGCATGGGTAACGGACACTACACATCCAGCTGCGCTTGCGGCGCGGTGCAGCTCGAGCTCAGCGGCGAACCGCCAATCCAGGTCTTTTGCCACTGCAATTCCTGCCGCAGCTGGCTGGGTGCTCCGATCCACGCGGCGACCCTGTGGCCGACGCCGAACGTGAAGATCGTGAAAGGCGCCGACAATCTCGGGCTCTACAAGCGGACCGAAGCCAGCCACCGCCAGTTCTGCAAGAGCTGCGGCGCGCCGGTCCTGGTCGGGCACCCGGCCATCGGGATGACCGACGTGCCGGCGGGGTCGATTGCCGGCCTCAACTACGCTCCGACCCTGCACGTGCATTACGGCGAGAAGGTCATGCCCGTGCGCGACGGCCTGCCGAAGTTCAAGGACTTTCCGAAGGAGTTCGGCGGTTCGGGCGACGTGGTGGCGGAGTAGCTCCGATGCTGCTCACCGCGCCGGGACCGACGCGGGCGCGATCCATCGAGCCCGTGCCGGCCGGCGCCTGTCGGGGTACGCGTGAAATCGCATAAACTCGGCGCCCTCCAGTTCGCTCGACAACCGAGGTCCGCTGGATGCCATTCGGTCTGAGGTCCTGGCTCTCGAAGTTGCTGGCGCGTGACGAGCCAGCCCCGATGAAGGCTCCCGCGGCCGCGAGGAAAGCTCCCGAGCCCTACCACGCCGTCAGCATCAAGCCCGGCGAGGGCTGCTGTGAAGCCGCGGCGCAGCTTGGCGGCATCCGGTTCCTGCCCGCGAGGGCACCAGCACTTCCCTTGCCAAATTGTCGCGCAGCCGTGTGCCGGTGCAGCTACCAGCACTTTTCGGATCGAAGGGCGGGAGACGACCGCCGCGGCCTGCGGACCTGGCGTGAACGCCAGCCAGGCATGCTGGAGCGGCGGCAGCTGCGAAAGGGTCGGCGCGCGCGCGACCCGATCAGCTGAAGGCGTACGTCCCCAAAAAAAGAGGCCCTCACGAGGAGGGCCAATCAGGGGGAGAATGGGTGTAGCGTATTGATGCGCCGCACCATTCGCCATCCGTAACAACCGCAATTCGGTTCGCAGAGCCGCTAGCCTGACCGCCGGCGCGACAGACGACTACCGGCGGGCGCTGCGCGCGTCCATGTCGACGTACACGAGCATGCCGCAGCGCGGGCAGGTCGTGGTGTCCACTGGCCCTGCCTCGAACCATCGCCGTCCGCAGTCGCAACGCACCTGCAGGATCCATTGCGCCACGGCGCGCCCGACACGCCGCTCGTCCACCTTCATGCCCTCGGGCATCTGGACGATCTGGGGTAGCGGCCCTTCTTCCTGGCCCTCCTCCCCGGTCTCGACCTCGTCCAGGTAACGCAGCAGCCTGGCCGGGCTGATCAGCTCGGGCATCGAGGCGTCGTCGAATGATTCCACGTGGGGCCGGGTGTCCCCCCTGCCCCCGCTCGTCCCTTCCTGTCCGATCATGAGTACACCCCCGGCCGGCCCGACCCTGGCCTGACTGTAACGATACTACTCCCGCGGGCGCCCGTCAGGTCTTGCCGGCAAGATGGGCCCGGACGGTCTGGTTGATCAGCCGGAGCTCGGCCAGGGTGGTCTCGATGTCGGCGCAGCGCTGCTCGAGTTCGCCGATGGCCGTGTCGGTGCGCTGCAGGACGTACTTGAGCTGCTGCACCCGTCCCTCGCCGTGCGCGCCGTAGAGGTCCAGGTAGTGCTTCATTTCGGCGAGTGGCACGCCGATCGCCCTGGAACGGACGATGAGGGCGAGCCGCGCCCGGTCCCGCCGCGTGTAGACGCGTGCGCCGTTGATGCGCCTGGGGCTCAGGAGGCCCTTGTCCTCGTAGAAGCGGATCGCGCGGGCCGAGACGCCGAAATCTTCGCAGAGCTGCTTGATGCCGAAGAGCTCGGACGTGGCCTCGTCGTGGTGCGCGGCGAGCACCTCGCGCGCGGTGCGCGTCGAGTCCCGGCCCGGCCCCCGCACGCCACCATGCGAGTTCCGCACCGAGGCCCGGGCCGACGCGCGATCCACTGTCACTTTCAGACCACCCGCTGCAGCTTCATGGCGATGCTCATGTCGCCCGCGACCGTGAACTTGCCGGTCATGAAGCCAGTGATGGAGTCGAGCTGGCCGGTCAGCAGCGCCTCGAGGTTCTCCGTGGTGATCGAGATGGTGCAGTCGGCGTCGCGGTTTTCGTTGCTCACGGTGTTGGGAGTCGACTTGCCGTCGATCACGATCACGCCGTCCGTACCGCAGTCGAACTTGAGCACGGCGTCGAGGCCGCTCTGCTCGCCGACCTTGCCGCGGATGGTTTCGGTGCACTGCTGGAAGTCCATGGTTTGTTCCTTCAGGATGAAATGGGCGGGGCGGATATTAGCATCGTCGCCGCCCCAGTTGAGAAGCGGCTGCCTTAATGGCGATCAGGTTGACGTTAACGTCATCCGAATGCCTAATACGCGCTCTGCAGCCAGCCCAGGCGGGAAAGCGCATGCCCCACGACTCGACGGCCCCGGAGGCCGGCCACCGTTACCGAAGCGTGTTCCGGGCGGACCTGTTCGCCGGCCAGGTGGCCTGGGTCACCGGCGGGGGCAGCGGCATCGGGCGTTGCGTCGCCCACGAACTCGCCTCGCTCGGGGCCACGGTCGTGGTGAGCGGGCGCACCCAGGAGAAGCTCGACCGCGTGGCAGCCGAGATCGTCGAGGACGGCGGCCGCTGCGAGACGCTCGCCTTCGACATCCGGGACGAAGAGGCCGTCAAGGGTGCGGTGACCGAGGTGGTACGCAAGCACGGCGCCATCCACGGCCTCGTGAACAACGCAGGCGGCCAGTTTCCCTCGCCGCTCATGGCGATCTCGAAACGCGGCTTCGACGCCGTGGTCGCAAACAACCTGACTGGCGGCTTCCTGATGATGCGCGAAGTGTTCACGCAGTCCATGCAGAAGCACGGCGGGGCCATCGTCAACATGACGGCGGATTTCCGTAACGGGATGCCCGGCATGGGGCATTCGGGTGCTGCCCGGGCAGGCATGAGCAACCTCACCATGAGCGCCTCCGTCGAGTGGGCGCACGCGGGCGTGCGTGTGAACGCCGTGTCCCCCGGCTGGGTGGCCTCCTCGGGCCTCGACACCTACCAGGGGGCCGCGCGCGCGCTGGTCCAGAGACTCAGGAACTACGTGCCGCTGCGCCGCCTCGCGACCGAGGCCGAGGTCGGTGCCGCGATCGTCTTCCTGCTCTCGCCGGCCGCGGCCTTCATCACCGGTGTCACGCTGCAGATCGACGGCGGCGCCTCGCTCGGCAATGCGGTGTTCCCGAGCCAGGACCACGACCGGTCCCGGCCGTTCGACGGCTTCCACCGCGCCATCCAGCCCGAGGTCTTGAAGTAATGCCCGTCCTGACCAGCCAGCTGGACACGAAGAGCGCTGCGTTCCAGGCGGGCAGCGAGCGCATGCAGGCGCGGCTGGCGGAGGTCCGCGCGCTCGAGGCGCTCGTCGTGAACGAATCGGCCTCCAAGCGCGCGCGCTTCGAGGAACGAGGCCAGTTGCTGCCACGCGAGCGCGTCGCCCGCCTGCTGGACCGGGGCAGTGACTTCCTCGAGTTGAGCGCGCTCGCCGGCCTCGGCATGCACGACGACGACGGCAAGAAGAGCGTCCAGGGCGGCGGCGCGATCGTCGGCATCGGCACGGTGGCGAGCAAGCGTGTGGTGATCTCGGCGAGCGACAGCGCGGTCAAGGGCGGCACCGTCGCGCCCATGGGCCTCAAGAAGTCCCTGCGGGCGCAGGCCATCGCGCGGGAGAACAAGCTGCCGCTGGTCGCGCTGGTCGAGTCCGGCGGGGCAAACCTCATGTACCAGGCCGAGATCTTCGTCGACGGCGGACGCGCCTTCGCGAACCAGGCGCGACTGTCGGCGGCCGGCATCCCCCAGATTGCAGTCGTGCACGGTTCCTCCACCGCGGGCGGCGCCTACCTGCCCGGGCTCTCGGATTATGTAATCCTGGTCAGGAACCGCTCCAGCATCTACCTGGCTGGACCGCCGCTCGTGAAGGCCGCCATCGGCGAGGATGCCACCGACGAGGCGCTGGGCGGAGCTGACCTGCACGCCACCGTCACGGGTCTCGGTGAGTACCTGGCCGACAACGACGCGCACGCCATCGCCATTGCGCGCGAAGTCCTGGACATGCTGCCCTGGGACCAGGTCGTGCCGCGGGCCGATTCCGCCCTGCCCCGCTACGATGCCGCGGAGCTGATGGGCGTCGTTCCCGCCGACGAGCGGACGCCCTACGACGTCCGTGAAGTGATCGCCCGCATCGTCGATGCCTCGGATTTCCTCGAGTTCAAGGCCCCCTACTCGCCCGACACGGTGTGCGGCCACGCGCGCATCGACGGCCACCGCGTCGGCGTGATCGGCAACAACGGCCCGATCCAGCCCACGGGATCGGTGAAAGCTGCGCAGTTCATGCAGCTCTGCGACCAGAGCGGCATCCCGCTGGTCTTCCTGCAGAACACGACCGGCTACATGGTCGGCACGGTCGCGGAGCGCGCGGGCGCCATCAAGCACGGCTCGAAGATGATCCAGGCGGTCGCGAACGCGCGGGTGCCAAAGTTCACCATCGTCCTGGGCGGTTCGTTCGGCGCGGGCAATTACGGCATGTGCGGTCGCGGCTTCGACCCGCGCTTCATCTTTTCATGGCCGACGGCCAGGACCGCGGTGATGGGCGGCGCGCAGGCGGCGATGGTCATGGACATCGTGAGCCGGGGCAAGCTGGCCAAGTCGGGCGTCCCGATGAACGAGCAGACCGAGGCTGGACTCAAGGCCATGAGCGACCAGCTGAAGCGCCGTCTCGATGCCGAGAGCGACGTCCTCTACGGCACTGCCCGGCTGTGGGACGACGGCGTCATCGACCCGCGCGACACGCGCCGGGTGCTGTCCCTGTGCCTCGCCATCGCCCAGGAGGCGGACGGCCGTACGCTGCACCCCAACACTTTCGGCGTCGCACGTTTGTAGCGCGCGACCCCTCCCAACCCTCGACTCGATCGTCTCCCGGAGATCCAGATGCAACTGACCGACCAGCACCGCCAGCTCGACGATACGGTGACCAAGTTCGTCCAGAACGAAATCAACCCCCACGTCGAAGAGTGGGAGCGGGCCGAAGGATTCCCGGCGCATGCGCTCTTCAAGAAGCTCGGCGACCTCGGCCTGCTCGGCATCAAGTACTCCGAGAAATACGGCGGCCTGGGCCTGGATTTCAGTTACTCGATGGTCATGGCCGAGGCACTCGGCGCAGCGGACTGCGGTGGCGTCCCCATGGCGATCGGCGTACATACCGACATGTGCACCCCGGCACTCGCGCAGTTCGGATCCGACGAGCTCCGGCGCGAGTACCTCGCGCCATCCATCGCGGGTGACGTCGTCGGCTGCCTGGGCGTCAGCGAACCCGGCGGCGGCTCGGACGTGGCGGCGGTCAAGACCACCGCACGCAAGGACGGCGACGACTACGTGCTGAACGGCACCAAGATGTGGATCACCAATGGCATGCAGGCCGACTGGTGCTGCACGCTGGCCAATACCAGTGAAGGCTCACCGCACAAGAACAAGAGCCTGATCATCGTGCCGATGGACGCGAAGGGCGTTTCGCGCCAGAAGATCCACAAGATCGGCATGCACAGTTCCGACACCGCACAGATCTTCTTCGACGACGTCCGCGTACCCCGCCGCAACCTGATCGGCCAGGAGGGCATGGGGTTCACGTTCCAGATGCTCCAGTTCCAGGAAGAACGGCTGTTCGGTGCAGCCAGCTCGCTGCGCGGCATGGACCGGATGATCGACCTCACGATCGACTACACGCGCGAGCGCAAGGCCTTCGGCAGGAGCATCCTCGACAACCAGGTGGTTCACTTCCGGCTCGCGGAGCTCCGCACCGAGGTCGCAGCGCTGCGAGCCCTCACCTACCAGGCGGTCGAGCAGTACGTGAGCGGCAAGGACGTGACGAAGCTCGCCTCGATGGCGAAGGTGAAATGCGGCCGCCTAGTGCGCGAAGTGTCGGACTCGTGCCTGCAGTACTGGGGCGGCATGGGCTATACGTCCGACAACCTCGTGGCCCGCTCGTATCGCGACTCGCGACTCGTGTCGATCGGGGGCGGCGCGGACGAGGTGATGCTGAGCATCATCTGCAAGCTCGAAGGCACCCTGCCGCGGGGTGGCCACTGACCATGGGCGACGCGACGACCATCGCCGTCTCGCGTGACGGCGCCGTCCTGCACCTGACGCTGAACCGGCCCGAGGTTCGCAATGCCATGTCGCTCGCGATGGTGGGCGAGATCGCCGAGGCATTGCGCTCGGCGGAAGGCGACGGCCAGACCCGTGTGATCGTGCTGCGCGGGGCCGGCGGCAACTTCTCCGCCGGGGCCGACCTCAAGGACATGGCCGGCGCCCGGGCGCGCCTCGCCCAGGATCCTGCGGCAGTCATCAAGGTAAATGCGGCATTCGGCGAGCTGTGCAACGCATTTGCGGACAGCGGCCTCGCGATCGTCGCAGTGCTCGAGGGCGCGGTCATGGGCGGCGGCTTCGGGCTCTCCTGCGTCGCCGACGTCGCCATCGCCGGGGAGAGCACGGTCTTCAGGCTGCCGGAGACTTCCCTCGGCGTCCTGCCGGCGCAGATCGCACCGTTCCTGGTGGAGCGCCTCGGCTACTCCGAGGCGAAGCGGATCGCCGTCACCGGGTGCCGCCTCGATGCGCGCGAGGCACACGCCATCCGCCTGGTGCACGAGGTGCATCCCGCCGCCGACCTCGAGGCGGCCGTTGCACGTACGATCCGGGACATCCTGAACTGCGCGCCGGGTGCCCTGGCGGCCACCAAGGCGCTGGTCCGCAAGGCGCGCTGGACACGGCCTGCAGATCTCGTGCAGGAGGCCGCTGAAGCCTTTTCCCGCGCGGCGCTCGGTCCTGAGGGCATCGAGGGCATGGGCGCGTTCCTGCAGAAGCGCAAGGCGACGTGGTCCCCGCCGTGAGCTTCAGCAGGATCCTGGTTGCCAATCGTGGCGAGATCGCCTGCCGGGTCATGCGCACGGCGCGCGCGCTCGGCTACCGCACCGTGGCCGTGATGAGCGAACCGGACGCCACCGCTCCGCACGTTGCGCTGGCGGATGAAGCCGTCCTCATCGGGCCGGCACCGGCGACGGAAAGTTACCTGCGGATAGACCGGATCCTGGAGGCCGCCCGGCGCACCGGCGCGGATGCGATTCATCCCGGTTACGGCTTCCTGTCCGAGCGCGCGGATTTCTCGCAGGCCTGCGCCGACGCCGGAATCGTGTTCATCGGCCCGCCGCCCTGCGCAATCACCGCGATGGGCGACAAGGCCGGAGCGAAGCGGCGCATGACCGCTGCAGGAGTTCCCTGCGCGCCCGGCTACCTGGGCGACGACCAGGGCGACGATCGCCTGATTGCAGAGGGCAGGAAGCTCGGGGTACCGCTGCTGGTCAAGGCGGTCGCCGGCGGTGGTGGACGCGGCATGCGCCTCGTGCGCTCGCTCGACGAACTGCCGGCAGCGCTCGCCGGCGCGCGCCGGGAAGCACTGAGTGCCTTCGGCGACGGCACGCTCATGCTCGAGCGCCTGATCCAGGGTGGCCGGCACATCGAGATCCAGGTGTTCGCGGACCGCCACGGCAATGCAATCCACCTCGGTGAGCGCGACTGCACCGCCCAGCGTCGCCGGCAGAAGGTGATCGAAGAGTCGCCCTCGCCCATCGTGAACCCGGCCATGAGGGCCCGCATGGGCGCCGACGCGGTCGCCGCCGCGAAGGCCGTGGGCTACGTGGGCGCCGGCACCGTTGAGTTCATCGTCGGTGCCGACCTGAACCACTATTTCCTCGAGATGAACACGCGGCTGCAGGTCGAGCACCCCGTGACGGAGTGCATCACGGGCCTGGACCTCGTCGAATGGCAACTCCGCGTGGCGGCCGGCGATCGTCTGCCGCTCACGCAGGACCAGGTCCGCTTCGAGGGGCACGCGATCGAGGCGCGTCTCTACGCGGAGGATCCGTACTCGGGCTTCACGCCCCAGACGGGACCGGTGCTGCACTGGCGCCCCGACGCAGCACTGCGCCCTGGCGTTCGCATCGACTCCGGCATCTCGGAGGGCGGAGCGGTCACTCCTTTCTACGACGCGATGGTGGCCAAGGTGATCGCGCATGGGCGCGACCGCACGGACGCAATCCGCCGCCTGAAGGCCGCCCTCGAGGACTCGCCATTGGTCGGGCTCCGCAACAACGGTCGGTTCCTGCGCGACCTGCTCGCGCACCCGGCATTCGTCGAGGCGCGGATGAACACCACGCTGCTGGACGAATGGGCCGCACAGGGCGAACCGCTCATGGTCGCGCCGGTCATCAGCGACACCACGTGGCGCCTTGCCGCCGCGGTACTCGCCACCCGAGATGGCGGCAGCCGCCGGCCGGCAAGCGTGGCCGCCTGGGACCTGACGCTTCAGGCGGGTGAGGAGCGGCGCGTGCTGCGCGTGTGGCCGCAGGGCCAGCGCATCGAAGTCACCTCGGGCGACGCGGCCGCGACGATCATCGACCTTGGCTCGTGGCACGGTCACGAACTGCGTTACGCCGAGAATGGCGTGCAGCGCTCCGTCGTGTGCGTCCCGGAGGACGACGCGCTGCACATCGTGCAGGACGGCGCCGTTTCGAGCCTGCGCGAAGTCTCGCCCTGGCCTTCGGCGGACAGCGCCATGGACCTCCGGCTCGCGCGGGCGCCCGTCGCGGGCACGATCGCCGCGGTCAGCGTTGCCCCGGGCGACGTGGTCGAGGCCGGGCAGCAACTGGTCTGCGTCGAGGCGATGAAGATGGAGATGTGGCTCGTTGCGCGCAGCGCCGGCCGGGTGCGGGCCGTCCATGTCGCGCTCAAGGACAGCGTTGAATCCGGCGTGGTGCTGGTCGAGCTCGAAATCGCGGAGAAAGACTGATGGACAAGGCGATCATCACCTGCGCCCTGACGGGCGTGCTGACAAACCCGAAACAGCACCCGGTGCCGGTCACGCCCGCGCAGATGGCCGCCGAGGCGCGCGACGCGTTCAATGCGGGCGCGAGCGCCATGCACGTGCACCTGCGGCGCCAGGAAGAAGGCTCGGGTCACCTGCCGAGCTGGGACCCGGACGTGGCGGATGCCATCGTCAGTGCCATACGGGCCGCCTGCCCCGGCGTGATCATCAACCTGACGACCGGCGTCGTGGGCAAGGACGTCTCGGGACCGCTGGCCTGCCTGCGTCGCGTGCGACCGGAGGCGGCGGCGTGCAACGCCGGGAGCCTCAACTACCTCAAGATCAAGGACGACGGCACCTGGGCGTGGCCGCCGATGGTGTTCGACAACCCCGTCGAGAAGGTCCAGCAATACCTGGGCGTGATGAACGAGCTCCACATCCATCCCGAGTTCGAGTGCTTCGACGTCGGCATCGTGCGCTCGGTCGGCATGTTCCTGAAGGCGGGCATGTTCTCGGGCGTGCCCGAGGTGAATTTCGTCATGGGCGTGGCGAGCGGCATGCCCTGCGACGCCGACCTGCTGGCGCTCCTCCCCCGCTACGCGCCTCCAGGCGCCGTGTGGCAGGCGACACTCATCGGGCGCGCGGAGATCTGGCCCGTGCACCAGAAGGCAGCGGATCTCGGCGGCATGCTGCGCACGGGACTCGAGGACACGTTCTACCTGCCTGGCGGCGAGAAGGCGTCCGGCAATGGCGTGCTGATCGAGGCGCTGGCCGGCTGTGCGCGCAATGCCGGACGAGAGGTGGCAACGCCCGCCGAGGCGCGCGTCATGCTCGGGTTGCGTCCGCAGGCCTGATTCGGGTCGCGCCCTACTGCCAGACGACCGGGCGGCGCGCGCCAACCCAGCGCTCGTAGTGCTGCGAATAGAGCGCTTCGATGCGGTTGCGCTTCACCTTGAGCGTGGGCGTGACGAGGTCGTTGTCCACCGTCCACACCTCACGGACGATCACGAGGCAGTCGAGTTGCTCGTGCGGGTCGAGCGTCGCGTTCACGACCGACAGGTGCGCCGCCAGCGACTCCTCCAGCACGCCGCGTGCGGTGGATTCCGATGAGCGCTTCGCAGCCTCGGCGTTCAGCATCACGAGCGCCACCGGCTGGCCCAGGTTCGCGCCGGTCACGCAGCAGGCTTCCACGGCGGCGTGCGTGACGAGCCGGTCTTCGATCGGCGCCGGTGCCACGTACTTGCCCTTGCCCGTCTTGAAGAGGTCCTTGACCCGGCCGACGATGCGCAGGTTGCCCTCGGCGTCGATTTCGCCCTTGTCTCCAGTGCGCAGCCAGCCATCGTCGGTCATGGCCTGCCGCGTCTGCTCCGGGTCGCGGTAGTAGCCCAGCATCACGCCCGGGCTCCACATCTGGATCTCGCCGGACGCGGGATCGACCCGGCACTTGATGCCGTCGTAGGGCGGGCCGACCGTGCCAGGCCTCGGCGCTTCCCGCAGCGTGGCATGAGAGATGCCACAGTTCTCCGTCATGCCGTAGACCTCGGACAGCTTGAGCCCGAGCCTCGCGTACCAGCGCAGCAGCTCGGGCGGCATGGGGGCCGCGCCGCCGGACGCAATGATGCACTGGTCGAGCCCCAGGGCCCGCAGGACCCGGCGTCCAACCACCCGCCCCAGCACTGGTATCCGAAGCAGGCGGTCGAGTTTTGCGGCGGGCATCTTCGCCAGCACGCCCTGCTGGAATTTTACCCACAGGCGCGGCACGGAGAAGAACACCGTCGGCCGGGCGCGCTGCAGGTCCGCCGCGAAGGTCTCGAGCGACTCGGCGAAGTACACCCGCATGTTGATCGCCAGCATCCCGTGCTCGACGAGCGTCCGCTCGGCGACGTGCGCCAGCGGCAGGTAGCTGAGGACTCGCCCGTTCTCGTGTACGCCGAGGCGTCGGAGCGCGGA
>Ga0209253_10001835_pt1 | contig 18711 bp, 15 predicted proteins | sample FrelakmetBRP12BR_FD_187145 | JGI IMG/M metagenome (GOLD analysis project Ga0209253, IMG submission 187145) | Freshwater lake sediment microbial communities from the University of Notre Dame, USA, for methane emissions studies - BRP12 BR (SPAdes)... | ecosystem: Environmental > Aquatic >... | reverse complement strand
CCTTCCAATCGATGCCCAGATAGCCGACATTCCGGGTCGGCGCCTCCTCCGTATCACCGCCGCCGCGGTAGGTGTGGGAGGCACTCAGCTCGGCGATCAATTCCCCGATGACGAAATTGACGTCCCAGCGAGTCAGGCAGTTTTCAATCAATTTTCCGTAGCGCTCGCCCAAGGCTTTCCAATCGACGCCATGCATATTGGGGTCATAGAAAAAATCACGCTCCAATCTCCAGACCTCGTTAAAGATCTGTTTCCATTCGGCCCGGGGGTCGACGATCATCTCGAGCTGAGCCGTCGGCACCAATTTTTCTATTTTTTGACCCGCGGCGATATCGACCACGGCATAATTTCCGGCCTTGCCGATCAAGATTTTTTTGCCGTCGGAGCTGACCGATAAAACGTCCGAGTCATCGATGATCGTCTTTTCCTCCCGGCTTTCGAGGTCATAATAGACCACGGCCTTATTTTTGTTGGCTGCTCCCGTGTTCGGAAGCCTGTGGAAGATGACTTTTCCGGGGACGGCGGCGAGGGCGCCATAGTTGCCCGCCGCCGGCGGCAGGACGACCAGCCGCTTTTCGAAATCCTCCAAGGTGATTTTCACTTCCTTGGGTTTTTCCTTATCCTTGGCCTCCTCTTTGGCCGGCTCTTTTTCCGGTTTTGTCTCGTCTTTCTTGGCCGCTAGATCGTCTTTTTTCGGCTCGTCCTTCTTGACGGCGGCCATGTCATTTTTGGGCGCCAGGGGAGACGCCACCTCCTCAGTCAGGGGGACGGCGGCGATACTCGTCGAGTTGGCATAGAGGAAGGAGTTGTCGATATCGCCGTAGATGGGATTGAAGGTCCGATTGGTCGCGAAATACAGATATTTCCCGTCCGGATCGAAGGCCGGACTTGTATCGCCATAATAGCCTGAAGTGACCTGGTGGGTCTTGTTCGCGTTCACGTCGTACAAAAATATCGCCGGCAGCCGGGTGTCCAGGTCCCGCGAATAGGCCAGCCAGCGGCTGTCAGAGGACCAGCTCACGCTGAACACCTGGAGGTTGCCTTGATAGAAGTAGAGCGCCCGGTCGACCTTCACGGTCGTATTCTTCTCCCTGTCGTAAATGAAGATCTCCATGGCTTTGTCGATAAAAGCGAGCCTCTTGCCGTCCGGTGACCAGAACAATTGATATCGGTAGCCGGGGCCGTACGACGTCAGCTTCTTTTCCTGGCCGGGATTCTCCATGTCCCTGATCGTCAATTCATACTCTCCCGATCGATCGCTCCAGTAGGCCACGGACTTGCCGTCGGGCGACCAGGCGGGATACCGCTCGGCGACGCCGGGACTCTGGGTCAGGTTATAGACGGGACCGTCGACGGCCGGGACAGAAAAAATCTCGCCCCGGGCTTCGATGACGGCGCGCTTGCCGTCCGGGGAGAGCCCGCCACCCTGGATGAGGCCCGAGACTTTGGCCGCTTTCGGCATCAAGGTGATCTCGTCCGTCACCAGCTGCACCTGGACGGGACGATACTTCTCGTCGGCCAGGCTCATGAGAAACAGCTGTCCGCCGTTCTCGAAAACGATATCCGAGGGCCCCAGGGAAGGAAAGTGGATGTCGAAATCCGTGAACTTCGTGATCTGCCTATTCTCTTTTGTATCGAGGCTGTAAAACCAGATGTTGGCCCGCAGCTCCGCGCCTCGATCGGACAGGTAATAGATTTTATTCCCGGACCACATCGGGAATTCGTCATTGGTCGTGCTCTGCGAGATATTCTCGGCCATTTTTTTCTCGAGGTCGAATATCCAGATGTCCGCATTCCAGCCTCCGCGATAGCGCTTCCATGTCCGGTAGGCCTGGCTGATCGGCGTATAAGCGATCTTTTTGCCGTCGGGCGAAAGAGAAGCCATTTCGCCGTAGGGAACGGGCAGCTTCTCGGGCAATCCTCCGGTCCGGCCGACCTTATAGAATTGGCTGAATCTCTGCTTTCCACTGTTCATGGACGAGGCGAAAATGAGGCTCCCGCCGTCGGGATACCAATCGATCAACCGGTCCGTCATTCCGTGATGGGTCACTCTCTTCGGAATCCCCCCCAGGGACGGCATGACATAGACGTCGAAATTGCCGCCATAGATACCGTTGAAGGCGATCGCGGAGCCGTCGGGAGAAAATTTGGCGTGGAGCTCCTGGCCTTCGGGCGAACTGAGCTTTAGAGCCGTACCCCCGTCTTTGGGCACAATCCATAAGTCTCCCCCGTAGGAGAACACGATGTGCGTCTTGGACACGTCGGGATTCTGCATCATCCGCGCACTGACTTGGGCCTGGATGAAGCCGACAAGGGAGAAGACCATAACAGCCGAGATAAAGGCTTTTTTCATGGTTTACCGCCTTTGTTTGAATTCACCGATTAGAATAGCCAGGGAGAACTTGCATTCATCACGCGGGCACGGGCTTCAAGGGATATGCCGGGATTTTAGCGCGGGCGGCGGCCGACGTCAAGGATGGCTGGAGAAACGGGCTAGGGTTTTTTCTTCAGCTCGGCTTCCAGATTCTGGAGTTCAGCTCTGGCGATGTTGATCGTTTCTTCTTTCTGGGGCGGGAGCGGTCAGCGCTCGAGGATCTCTTTTTCCTTGGCCGCGGCCAGATGAAAGTCATCTCCTTCCTCACTGATTATGCCGTGGTGGACCGCATTATCGAGCACCTCAGGCTAACCTTTGTCGCCGAGAGACCCACGCCGCCTCCCCATGTGCTGGAGGTCACCTGATCATGATCTTGCGGCCGGCACAGCAGAAAAACGATTTTCTTATTCTTATCTGGAAAGACCTGTGCTTGCGATTGGGTAGAAGGCATCAGCTGGAGCAGAGTTCTCTATTTCTTTATCGAAACCGCCTCTATCCGCCCGGGCCCTCCAGAGGTAGTGGCTTTTAGGACATTTAGTAATCGACCGCGCACCTTGTCATACGGAAGGTCATAATTGCTGCCCACATCGGTCGCTACCAGGCAGAGCCGATTCACTGTGATAACGAACAGCAGCTCATTGTGGCTGCTATATACAAGAATATGAGTCGGTATTCTTTTTTTGCTGTCGACAAGCGAAAATGCCAGCCCAAATAAGCTCTGGGTCTCGCGTTGAGAAGAACCCGCTCCGCCTCCCTGGCAGACTGCTTTCTGCGACGGCATCATGAAATATTGCTGGTACCTGTTCCGTCCGTCCCACCAGCACATAGGCTGGGGCATTTTATAGAGCCGCTCCCTGCGGACCTCAACTCTTGGCGCAGTGATTTTTCGGGAACTGAGTTTCTTCTTCCACGAGCGAGGGTGATTTTGCTTATACTGATGGCGAAGGATCTGCCGCGCTGATGGATAGTATTCGCGGATCAGGACTTTGAGGTGCCCGTCATCGGGGTCCCGATGTTTTTTCAAATACTCCGCCATACGCTCATTGAGATCCTGGCCGAAATTCCTGAATACCACCTCGTCTATTTCAGAGATGATTTTATCTCTTGTGATCTTTACAAACCGCTTGTCATTCCGATGAGTATCGTCGAGCAGTTCTTCAAAAACGATGATCGAGCGCGGCCCGAGGCGTCCCTGTATGAGTTTCCGCGCAATCTCATCGTGCCGGCAATTTGAAGGAAACGGATGGCCGAGGCTATATTGACTGAGACTATTCAGGTTTTTTCTTATGTCCTCGGGAAGTTTCTTAAAATTTTTGCGGGGAACCGAATAGGTTGGAGAATTGATAGGCCGCATCAATCAAACCCGTGCTTAACACCTTTTAAGGAAGCGGGCACCTGAATTCTTTTTGGATTGCCCCTCATCCTCAATTCCTCTTGCGGATGTGCCCGACCAAATCGAGTTCGCCCAGGAATTCAGCTATGGGGAGCATCTTCATCAGAGGCGTCGATTTCTTCCGCCTCAGGCCGTAAACGACCTGAACGGCTTCCGTCCCTTTAAGAAAACCTTGGAAACGTAGGAGGGATTTGGAAAAGCTGTCCTCGCCGGCCTTCACTTCGACCATGAGCGAAGGCCGGTTGTCAATCAGAGCGAGGAAATCCACCTCGCGCTTCTCCTTGTCTCTCAGATAATGGAGAGACACCTTACTCCCGGTCGTGTCTTCGAGCCAATGGAGCTCCCGTAACAGGGCCGAGGCGACGACGTTTTCCAGCTTGGCCCCGAGGTCTCCCTCTACTGCCCCGGCATCGTAAAAATAGAATTTCGGCTCCTTGAGGATGCTCCGAGCGATATTCCTGTGATACGGCCTGACAGCAAAGACGACATAAAGGTTTTCCAAGACCTGGAGCCAGTGCTTGACCGTCGGGATCGAGACCTGGAGGTCTTCGGCAAGAGAGCTGAAGGAGGTGCTTGATCCGACGCGTTCCCTCAGAAGATCGATGAGGATCTCAACGGATTTGATCTCTCGAATCCGCTCCAGGTCGAGCAGGTCCTGCCGGATGATCGTATCGATGTGGGTGCGGCGCCAGCGTTTGGCGGAGAGCTCGCTCTTTTTCAAGTAGGGCTCCGGGAAACCGCCGAAACGGACAAGGCTATCCAGGGCTTCCTCGGGTGTTTCTCCAAGCATGGCACAGATCTCTTTGACGGTCAGAGGATGAAGACGATAGGAGAAGAACCGGCCGGCCAGCGAATCCCCGGCCTTTCGGGAGGCTTCGAGCCTAGCCGATCCCGTGATCAGAATTCCGGGCGGAATCCCTTCTGTGTCGTAAATGCCTTTGATCCAGGACTTCCAATTTTTCATCTTGTGGAGCTCGTCGAAAATGACGATTTGGGCATCGCGCGGCCATTCTGCTTTTCTGATCATCCGGCGATCGGATGAAGAGTCATAATTGAGGTAGGCATAGGAGGGAACGAGTTGTCTGGAAAGAGTGGTCTTCCCGACTTGCCGGGGCCCGGAGAGGATGACAATTTTTTCTCCGAGGTCCTTCTTGATGGGATCTTCGAGATAACGTCGCACCTGACTATTATAAACTCATATTTATTAAAGTCAAGACTTTTATAAAATATTATTAATTTTAGCCGAATGATTCATTGCTCATGATTTCCTTTTCAGATGAGCCGGCTGACTGAGCGTCCATGGCAACGATTTTGCCTCATCCCATCGGCAGGGATGGCAAATCAAGGAGCCGACGCGGGTCAGCGCTCGAGGATCTCTTTTTCCTTCGAGGCGGCGATCTCTTCGATCTTCTTGGAATAATCGTCGATGATCTTTTGGAGCAGCTCCAGGCCATTGAACTTGTCATCCTCGCTGATCTTCTTGTCCTTCTCCATCTGCTCGATCTGCTCTTTGCTCTCGCGGCGCATGTTCCGAAGGGCCGTCTTCTCGTCTTCGAGCATTTTCTTGATCTTCTTGGCCATCTCCCGGCGCCGCTCGTCGTCGAGGGGCGGGATCGGGACCTTGATCGTCTTGCCGTCGTTCAGCGGGTTGAATCCCAGGTCGGCAGCACGGATGGCCTTGTCGATGGGCTCGAGGAGCGTCGGGTCCCAGGGCTGGACGGTGATGAGAGTCGGGTCCGGGATGCCCAGGCTGGCCAGCTGGTTGACCGGAGTCAGCGTCCCGTAGTACTCCACCTTGATGTCTTCGAACAGGCTGAGGTTGGCCCGGCCGGTCCGGACCTTGCTGAGCTCCTTGCGGAAATGGTCGGCCGAGACCTTCATCCTGCCCTCGAGAGCTTTCAGAACGTCTTTGACCATTCTTCCCCTCCCCTAATGGACCAGAGTTCCGACCTTCTCGCCCAGGACGGCTCTTTTTATATTGCCGCGCTTGTTCAGGTTGAACACCAGGATGGGCAGGCTGTTGTCTTTGCACAGAGAGATGGCCGTCGAATCCATGACCGTGAGGCCTTTCTTGATGACGTCGATATAGTGGATGGTCGGGAATTTCTTGGCCGTCTTGTCGAGCATCGGATCGGCGCTGAAAACGCCGTCCACCTTGGTGGCCTTCATGATCACCTGGGCCCTGATCTCGAGGGCCCGCAGGGCCGCGGCCGTGTCGGTGGTGAAATAGGGGCTCCCGATCCCGGCGCTGAAGACGACGACCCGGTCCTTTTCCAGGTGGCGGATGACCCGCCGCCGGATAAAGGGTTCGGCCAGGGCTTTGATCTCGATGGCCGAGACATGACGGCAGAAGAGCCCGACCTTCTCCAGGGCCTCCTGGAGGGCGATGCCGTTGATGACCGTAGCCAGCAGGCCCATCTGGTCGGCCGCCGCCCGGTCCAGCCCGGCCGCAGTCCCGCGGATTCCGCGAAAGATATTTCCGCCGCCGATCATGATGGCGATCTGGACGCCCAGGTCGTGGACGTCCTTGATCTCCTGGGCGATTGCTTTGGCCTTTTCGAAATCGACGCCGTAGGACGGCTTGCTCATCAGGGCTTCCCCTGACAACTTGAGAAGAACGCGTGTGTAGGCCGGCTTTGGGCTAGCCATCGGTCTATCAGCTCTTGCCCAGCTCGAAGCGGGCAAAGCGTCGGACTTTAATATTCTCCCCGAACTTGGCGATGGTTGAGGCGATAATCTGCTGGATCGTCTGCTTGTCATCCCTGATATAAGGCTGGTCCAGCAAGCAGACCTCCTGGTAGTACTTCTTGAGCTTCCCCTCGACGATCTTCTCGATGATTTGGGGCGGCTTCTTGGTATCCTGGAGCTGACCCCGGATGATCTCCTTCTCCTGCTCCAGCTCCGCCGACGGGATGTCCGCCGAGGAGACAAACCGCGGGTTGGCGGCCGCGATCTGCATGGCGATATTCTTGGCCAGCTCTTTGAATTCGGCGTTGCGGGCAACGAAATCGGACTCGCAGTTGACCTCGACCAGCACTCCGAGCTTGCCCTCCATGTGGATATAGGCGTACACGAGCCCCTGAGACGCCTCCCGGTTCGTCTTTTCCTGAGCCCGGGCAGCCCCTTTTTTCCGCAGGACGGCGATGGCCTTATCGATGTCGCCCTCACACTCGGCCAGGGCCTCCTTGCATTCCATGACTCCGATCCCGGTCCTCTGCCGGAGTTCCTTGACCTTTTCTGCGCTGATTTCCATCATTCTCTCCTTGTCGGGCGCCTAAACTCAGCCCTTATCGCCTTCGGGAAGCTCTTCTCCCAAGGCGGACGTTCCTCCAGCGCCCTCCGCTCCTTTCTGCTTCGACGCTTCCAGCTCTTTCTCCAGGCGGCTCTTCCGGCCTTCGATCACCGCCTCGGCGACCTTGGAGGTGAAGAGCTCGATCGCCCGGACGGCGTCGTCGTTCCCGGGGATGGGATAATCGATATTATCGGGATTGCCGTTGGTGTCCACGACCGCCACGATGGGAATGCCCAGCTTCTGGGCCTCGACGAGGGCGATCTCCTCCTTGGCCGAATCGATCACAAACATGGCCCCGGGGAGCTCGGTCATTTTCTTGATCCCCCCTAGGTTCTTGGACAGCTTCTTATGGAGCTTTTCCATCTTGGACTGGTCCTTCTTGGAAAGAAGCTCCCAGCGGCCGTCCTCCTTCATTTCATCGAGCTCGGTCAGCTTCTCCACGCTGCCCCGGACCACCCCGAAGTTCGTCAGCAGGCCTCCCAGCCAGCGCTGGTTGACATAGCTGCATTCGCACCGGCCGGCCGTTTCGCGGATGATGTCCTGGGCCTGTTTCTTCGTCCCGACGAAGAGGACCTGCTTGTCGGCCTCGGCGATCCCCTTGACGAACTGGAGCGCCTCCTTGAAGATCTTGATCGTCTTTTGCAGGTCAATGATGTAAATGCCGTTGCGCTGGCCGAAGATGAATTCCTTCATCTTGGGGTTCCAGCGCTTAGTCTGGTGCCCGAAATGAACACCGGCCTCTAAGAGCTCTTTCATCGTCACGGAAACCAATTCGATCCCTCCCTTACCGCTTGTGGTACTGCGGCGCTTTTCTCGCGCCCAGCAGTCCGTACTTTTTTCTTTCCTTAATGCGGGAATCCCGCGTCAGGAAGCCGGCGCCCTTCAAGGTCGGCTTGAGCTCCCGGTTGAACTCCACCAGGGCGCGGGCGATGCCCAGCCGGATGGCCTCGGCCTGACCCTTCAGCCCTCCCCCCCTAATCCGCAGGAAGATGTCGAACTTGCTCTCTGTATCAGTCAGCAGAAGCGGCTGGCGGATGATGTATTTATGGGAGTCGAGGTGGAAGTATTCGGCGAAGGGCCGGGGCCTCTTGTCCACGATCAGCGTGACGTCGCCTTTCCCGGAGCGCAGGAAGACCCGGGCGACCGACGTCTTTCTTTTTCCCGTGCCGTAGTATTGGATCAGACTCACGAGCGCCTCCTAAAACTGATATTCCCGGGGTTTCTGCGCGTCATGCGGATGGCTCGGCCCGCGATAGACCTTGAGCTTCTTGAAGACCTGTCGGCCGAGCTTGTTCTTGGGGATCATTCCCCAGACGGCGCGGCGGATGACCTCTTCGGGCTTGTCCGCCAGGAGGTCCTTCAGAGTCGTGCTCTTCAAACCGCCGGGATATTGAGAATGGGTATAATAGACTTTTTGCTCGGTTTTCCGGCCGGTGGTGGTGATCTTCTTGGCATTGATCACGACGACGAAATCGCCGGTATCGCAGGAAGCGGAGAATTCCGGCTTGTTCTTGCCGCGGAGCAAAACGGCCACCTCAGTGGCCAGGCGGCCCAGGACTCTCCCCTCGGCGTTGACCAGCCACCATCGCCTCACAATGTTATCCTTTTTAGGGACAAAAGTTTTCATCACGCTCTTCCTTAGTTCTTATAAAGAAAAGAAAAACCGTTGCCGAATGAGAGGAATAAAATACTAGATATCGGGGAAATTGTCAATTCGCCGGGGCCCGGACCCTCCGGCGGCCAGCCGTCAGCCTGGTTCTACCCGGTTTTCTTGAGCTCGTCTTCCAGCCTCTTCTTCTCAGCGGCCCGCTTGCGCATTTCGTTCCAGCGGTCCATCGCGCGGTCGGCTTCGGCTTTGTAGCGGGCTTCCTTATCCGGCTCGAGCTTGATCAACACGCTCTGGTAGAGGACGCTCAGCCAGCTGTACGGTTCGGGGTATTCGGGGTCAAGCTGGTTGGCCTTTTCCAGCGCCTGGAGGGCCTCCTGGGCCGTCTTCAGCCGCTCGGCGGCAGGCAGGTTCTGGAAACGGTAGGAACGCGACCAGCGGTTGACTCCCCTGGCCAGCCAAGCTTCGGCGCTGTTGGGATCGAGCTTGATCCTCATGTCCCAGTATTCGGCGGCTTGGTCATAGACCCGGGGCTCAGGGGCAAGGTTTTCGAAATAGTTGGCCAGATAGGCATACCCTTGGGGGTTCAGGGGGTCGAGCTCGATCCGGCGCAGGTACATGGATTCGGCCTTGGCCCGCAGCTCGGCCTTTTCGGCGGCATACCGCTTATAGAATTCGGCCACGACATAATAGTTGCCCATGTTGCCGGGCTCGAGGTCGAGGATCCGCAGGTAAAGCTTCTCCGCCTCATCGAAGTTCTTCAGCTTGTCGTACATATCGCCGAGCGAAAATAAGATTTCTTTGTTTGCGGGCTCGGCCTCGTAGGCTTTCTTGAAGGCGTCGAGCGCTTTATTGGCGACGTCCATGTTCTCCGGCGTATCGACTCCAATCTTGTAGAGGCTCTTGTAGCTTTCACCCAGGAACCGATAAGCCTGGATCATGTCCGGGCTATACTTCAGGGTCTTCTCATACTCCCCTATCGCTTTCCGGAATTTGCCGTCCTTGAAGAGCTGATTCGCTTTGGAAAAGTAATAGTTCGCCTGAAGCTTGTTTACATTCAACTTCTCACAGCCGGTGAACGCGGAGACGAAGACAAAAACCAGCAGCAACGCCAAGACGGAGCCGACTCTCTGATGACTCATCGCAGCCTCCTTTGAAGGTCAAAACTATGCCCAAACGGATGGACAATGTATAATAAATCAGGGGTTCAAGTCAACTCTTTCTCAACACCAGCCGAAGCGGCGTCCCCCACAGCCCGAACCGTTCGCGCAGGGCTTGAATGAACCACTTTTCATAAGCGGGCAGCAGGGCGGCCGGAGTATGGGTGAAAAGGATAAAAGTCGGCGGGCGGATGCCTTTCTGGGTCATGTACTTGATCTTCAGGTGCCGCTTTGTCCGGGTCAGGGGGGGACGGGTAGAGTTAATCCAGGCCAGGAACTCGTTGAGCCGGGGAGTTTCCACTTTCTGGGAGCCGCGCTCAAAAACTTCTTCAGCCTGGTCGAGAATCTTGACCACTCCCTTGCCGGTCAGGGCAGAAACGAAGACAAGGGGAGCGTAGCTCACGAAAGGCATCCCCCGGAAGACGCTGGCCTTGATCACCTGGGGAGACTCGCCTTTCGGGAGCAAGTCCCACTTGTTCAAGGCCAGGAGCAGGGGCTTGCCCGATTCGTAGGCGAGATGGGCGATGGCGACATCCTGCCTGGTCGGGAATTCCCCCGCATCCAGGACCTGGCAGAGGACATCCGCCCGGATGATGTCTTTCCTGGCCCGGATGATCCCGGCCTTTTCCCTCTCATCCCGGGTCCGGCTCAACCGGCGCACCCCTGCTGTGTCGACAAGACAGAAGATTTTTTTGTTCCTGACCACGAAAGTATCAGTGCTGTCCCGGGTCGTTCCCGGCGCGCTGCTCACGATCAAACGGTCCTCCCCGCAAAGACGGTTGATCAGCGAGGACTTGCCGACATTGATCCGGCCGATGACGGCCACCCGCAGCGGCCGGAGGCCTTCCATTTCCGCCGGGCTGCCGGGAAGAAGGTCGGCCAGCCTGTCTTCGAGCTCATCCAGATTTCGCCTGTGCTCGGCGGCCACAGGCACGATCGCCTCGGTTTTCAGGCGGTTGAAATAGTCCCCCAACCGGCTCTCCTGGAGCCCGGAGTCGATCTTGTTGAGGGCGATGATGACCGGTTTTCCGAGCTTGCGCAGGGACGCATAGAGCTCCTCTTCGGCCGGCGCAAGGTCCCTCTTCCCGTCAAGGACGAGCAGTATGACATCGGCTTTCCGGGCGGCGCCCCAGGCTTTTTCGGCCACGGCGGCAGCCAGCGGCGCCTCGGACGGGTCAACCAGCCCGCCGGTATCGGTCAGGATGAACTTTTTTCCCCGGAGCTCTCCGAGGGCGGAGACAGCATCGCGGGTCATCCCCGGCAGCGAATGGACCAGCGACTCCTTCCTCCCCAGGAGCTGGTTAAAAAGAGTGGATTTACCGACGTTTGGGAAACCGACGATGGCGACTTGGGGAAGGGTTCTCACCGGGATCAAGCCTTCACTTAGCGTTCAACGAATAGAGGGGAAGGAACGGCTGGCTCAGGTTGATGTGACCGCCCAGAGTTTCCTTTTCACTGCCTTCGACCAGGATAAAGACCTTCTTGATCGGCTTGAAATTGTAGGCGAGTGTGTTGACGATGGAATACACGGTGGCCAGCTCGGCCGATGATCCCGAGGGATGCTTTTCCATTATTTCCCGCGAGAGGTCCACATAGGCGACGCCGGCCTTGGTGATGAAAAGCTGCCGCAGCTTGGTTTCGGGAGGGAAGGGAGAGATATAGCCCTTTTCCGATCCCCGGATCAGCTCCTGGACGGCCTGTTCGGCCTCTTCAACGGCCGAGGGACCGGCCAGGATCTCCCTTTTTTCGGGATGGAGGAGGGCGTCATCCTCAGAGAGAAAGAAGATTTGGATGGCCTTGGCCTCCCGAGCGGGCTCGGATTCCGACGATTTTTCCGGCGGCGTCGTCTCGACGGCCGACTTGATTTTTTCCCCACCCTCTCCCCTGAAAAGGACCGCCGCCAGAACCAGGACAACGATCAAGGACAGGCCGAGGAGGGTCCACTGGACCGGGGATATGCTTCGTTTCTTCATGACAGCAATTTGATGTAACGGACGAGACCGCGGTAGATGGCCTGGGCGACGTTCTCCTGGAAGGCCTCCCGGACCAGGTCTCTTTCCTCTTGAGGGTTGGAGATGAAGGCCGACTCGACCAGGACAGCCGGACAGGCCACTCCCGTCAGCACCTTGAACGGCGCCTGCTTGATGCCCCGGTCCTTCGTGCCCAGGAGCGAGTTCAACTCGTCCTGGATGATCTCCGCCAGCCGCTGGCTCTGCTTGAGGTAGGCCGACTGGGCCATGTCCCACAAGATCATCTTTATGTCGTCCTCGTTCTCGGGGGCGAGGGGCTTCTCCAAGTCAGCCGAATTGTTCTCGAGGTAGGCCAGACGGCGGGCTTCCTCATCGGTGGCATTCAGGCTGAGAAAAAAAGTCTCCGAACCGTTGGCGTTATGGCGGTAGGAGCTGTTGGCGTGGATGCTGATGAAGAGCACGGCGCGGTGGTTGTTGGCGATGGCGGCCCTGTTCTCAAGAGAGACATCTATGTCTTTGTCCCGGGTCAGCTCAACGTGGAAGGCCAGGTTTTTCTCGACCAGCGCCTTGAGCTTGAGGCTGATGGCCAGGGTGATGTCTTTCTCGAGGTTGCCGAACTTGCCCTTGGCCCCGACCTCCAACCCTCCATGTCCGGGGTCGATGACGATCGTCGGAATCCCTTTGGCCGCCTGGGGATTCCCTTCGACCGGCGGAGTCGCGGCTTCGCCTGCCGGCGGCTCCGGCTTTTCCTCCGGCTCGGTTGGAACCCTTTGTGCCTCCTCCCCGGGCTTCTCGGCGGCCGGCAGCGCCTCGAGCTCATAGAAATCGATCACCAGCTGGCGCTTCGCCTGAATCTGGAAGGAATCCTGACGGAAGCGCTCGTGCCGGGCTTCGATGATAATCATGTACATGTCGCCGCCCTGGACCCAGCTGAAGGACTTGATGAGGCGGCTCTGGACCGGATCGGCTTTCAAACGGAACCGCGAGGTGGAGTTGACGCGGATAGCGAGCAGGTTATCCTGTTTTTGCAGAGTAAAAGGGAGAGAAGAAGGAAAGGTGATAATGGCGCGGCTGTAACCATCGTAGTCCCGGGCCGAGGCGCGGATGGTGGGCTGCGCGGCCGCAAAGGAGAGGAGGGAGAAGAAAAGGATAGAGAGGGTGGCCAGTCGCTTTGCCGTAGTCTCGTTAAGGCCTATCAATTCCGCTCATCACAACAGGATGGTGGAGGCGGCGGGAATCGAACCCGCGTCCGGAGACATTCAGCAAGAAGCCTCTACATGCATATCCTCTTCTTTGATCTCGCCGGGCGGCTCTCGAAGAGGAAAAGCGCCGTCCGACCAGCCCCAGATGCATTTCACTCACCCGGTTCGGAGCAAACCGGGCTCGCTATCCTGCTGGTCGACGCCTCCCGGGAACCGCAGGAGAGAACCCGGGAAACGGCTTGCCTATACCTTAGGCAGCAACAGGGAGTGCTTCTGCACTTACTTGTTTCCACCGTTTTACGAGGTCGATGGAATCTCGACATGCAGCTTCCGCCTCACTATCCCCGTCGAATCCGTTCGCCCCCATCCTTCGAGCCTATTATAGAGAGTCCGCAGCCGCATTGTCAACTTCCGTCCGGCTCATGCCCTCCTGCCCCTGATGCTTTGCCCCTCCACTTCCCCAAAAGAAGCTTGAGAATCATAAAAGCGCCTCCTCTCTGGGCACGGCCAACCTATTTTAGATTGAGGGCCAGGAGCTTGAGCTCGGTCATCTCCTCTATCGCATATCGGATCCCCTCGCGGCCGAACCCGCTTTGTTTCATCCCCCCGTAGGGCATGTGGTCGACGCGGAAAGTCGGGATATCATTGATGATAACACCGCCAACCTCAAGTGCCTCGTATGCGGCGAAAGATTTTTTCAGGTTGTTGGTGAAGATACCTGCCTGGAGTCCATAGATGGAATAGTTAACAGATTCCAAGGCCTCTTCAAAATCGGAATAGGTAGATATAGCGACGACCGGGGCAAAGGCCTCGAGCCAAGAGATGCGCAGGTCCGGTTTGACGTTTTCGAGAACAGTCGGCTCGAACATAGCGTCATGCCTCTTCCCACCGCAGACAACCCGGGCGCCCATCCCCACGGCCTCTTCGATCCATTCCTCCGTCTGTCTGGCCGCCTCGAGATTGATCATCGGGCCGATGTCCGTGCTTTCATCCAGAGGGTCTCCCATTTTGAGTTTCCGGGTGCGACCGATGAAGTCGGGCATAAGCCGGTCATGGATGCTCTCATGGAGGAAGATCCTCTGGATGGAGATGCATATTTGTCCTGAATAGGAGAAGGAGCCGGTGACGATGCGGGGAATAGCGAATTCGAGGTCGGCGTCGGGCTCGACGATGACTGCGGCGTTCCCGCCCAGTTCCAGTGTCACCTTCTTCTGGTAGGCTTTCTTCTTGATCTCCCAGCCAACCGCCGGGCTCCCCGTGAAGGTGACCTTCTTGACAGCATCAGCCGTCAGGAGGATTTCAGATTCTTTGTAGCCGCACGGCAGGACATTGAAACCGCCATCAGGGTAACCTGATTCCTGGATGATCTCTCCGAGGAGAATTGAGGTGGCCGGAACCTGAGATGCCGGCCTCAAGACAACGGTGTTTCCCACGGCCAGTGCCGGGGCCACTTTGTGGGCGACCAGATTAAGGGGAAAGTTGAAAGGCGTTATCGCGCTGACAACACCGATGGGAAACCGCCGGACCAGTCCCCAGCGCTTCTCCGTCCGGGGAATGAGGTCGAGGGGAATGACCTCTCCGCCCTGCCGGTTAGCCTCCTCGGATGCGAAATGGAAGGTCACGGCCGCCCTGTCGACCTCAGTCCGGGCATCCCGGATGATTTTGCCCGATTGAAGGGTAATCGACCGGGCCAGCTCTTCGCGCCGCGCCCTGATTCCGGCTGAGATCTTTTCTAGGACGGCCGAACGTTCATATGAGGAAAGACGGCGGGTCTTTTGGAAAGCATTGTGGGCCGCCGCCAGCGCCTCCTCGACCTGCTCTTTTGCGGCAAAATGGACCTTCCCTACAATCGCTTGATCATAGGGAGATTTGATCTCTCGAACCTGCTGCGATTCCTTCCATTTCCCATTGATGAGAAGCCGATATTCGTTCATGGTCACCTCCTGCCAGAGCTATCAAACTATAACGGTTTAATTATGTCATTGATTATATAAGAGCGCTACCGTTCTGCGGAAGAAAAAACTAGCCCCCACCGGCCTGACGATTCCCATGCCCGAGCCCCATTGACAGGCATATCCGGGTTTGGTAATAAACACCCTCTAAAGGAGGAATAATGAAAAAAACAACAATCATCGCACTATTTGTGCTTTGCCTGGCGTCCGCCGCGGCGAGCCTGGCTCCGGAAAAGGCGGCGCCGTCCAAGCTCGCGACCAACAAAGACAAGATCCTGGTGACGGCCGTGCAGGGCAAAATCGCCCAGCCTCAACCTTCCCGGGGATACATCGTGACTTGGGACGGCAAGCCCAAGATGGCCCTCGGCACTGGCGGAATCAACTACAACCTAAAGATCGGGGACAAGGTCTTCGGCTGGGCCGGAGGCGACCGGGCGACGATGGGCGTCGCTACCGAGTCCATGGGGGACGACCGGTTCGGCGCCTCCTGGCTCACCCATACCTCGATCGGCAATGAAGTCAAAATTATCGGGGGTGAAGCCCGCGGACAGAGGGGCGTCGTGATCGGCAAGTTCGGCGGATACGTCCTGGTCCATTTTGGGGACGGCATTCTGGACAAACTGGCCATCGGAGACGGTCTCCAAGTCAAGGCTTCGGGCCTCGGGCTGGAGATTGAAGGCTTCCCCGATGTCTTCGTCCACAGCCTCGCGCCCGAGCTCCTGGAAAAGCTCGATATCCGGGTCGTCGACGGAAAGCTCGAAGTGCCCGTCGTCAAGGAGATCCCGGCGGAGATCATCGGCCAGGGCGGAGGCGGCGGAAGCCTGTTTGGCAACTGGCACATCCAGACCTGCTTCCCGCCAGACATTGAGAAATACGGGCTGGCTGAGCTCCGTTTCGGCGACCTCGTCCTCCTCAAGGACACCCAGACCGATTACGGAAGAGGCTACTACAAGGGCGGGGCCACAATCGGCGTCGTCTGCGGCGGGCCGAGCGATGTCTCTGGCTTGGGCGTAGGCGCGACGCCGATCCTGTCCACGCGGTTTGGGAAAATAGCGGGGCGGATCGACGCTACGGCCAACATCGGAAAATACCTCGGCCTGAGCATGGCGAAGAGAGAGACGGCGGCCGGCTCCGGTCCGGCTGGAGCGGCGCCGCAGCCGGCGGCGGGCAAGAACCCCGGCGTGCTGAAGACCAACGAGGCCAGCCTGATCATCACGGCCGTCGACGGTGTTGTCCAGCCGACATCAGGCCGCGACTACTCCGTCACCTATGACGGCCGTCCCTGGTTGGATTTGGGGATGGCCTCGATCAACTATAATGTTTCCCTCGGAGACCCGACCTACGGCTGGGCCCAGGGAGACCATGTCGAGCCCAACGTCACTATTCAGGGCCGGGACCGGCCAAGCCCGAGCGAGTGCGCCCTGGCCATCCTCGCCTGTATCGGCAATGAAGCCGAGGTCGTCACGGGCGAAGCGAAGGGAGGCAAGGGGTATTACATCGGCCGTCACGCCGGCTCGGATGACAAAGTCTGGTTCCCCAAAGATGTCACCGAGAAACTCGCGCTGAACGACAAGGTCCAGGTCAAGGCCAAGGGTGTCGGGCTCAAGATCGAAGGGTTCGAAGATGTCCGGCTGAACAAGATGTCGCCCGAGTTACTGGCCAAGATAGGGATCAGGATAGAAGGCGACCAGCTGGTCGTGCCGGTGGTGATGGAAATTCCCGGGCACATCATGGGGTCAGGACTCGGAGGCTCGTCCGTTGAGACCGTCGACTATGACATCCAGACCACCTGCCCGGAAACGGTCGAAGAATACGGGTTGAAAAAGCTCCGGCTCGGCGATCTCGTGGCCATCCGGGACCACTATGACTATTGGGGGCGGGGGCGGTACGAAGGCGCAGTAACCATCGGCACCGTCATTCACGGGTTCAGCGAGATGGCCGGGCACGGCCCGGGCCTCAACCCCATCATGAGCGCCCTGCCGGGACGGATCAAGACGATAATCGACCCGCAGGCCAACACGGCCTTTTATCTCGGCCTCCGTCCAAAGCCCAAGGGCTGATTTCGAGCTGCGACCTGGGAGCTTAGGCTCAGTAAAGGAACCCCTCCCGCTAATGATGATCGCGCGGGATGGTTTCTTTCCAGGTTTTCTCCCTGATGAGCTTACCGTTTTCCAGCACCCGCCGCGTGTACTGGTAATAGAAATTCTCGCGGTCGCTGCTGAATGAAAGGTCCCCTTCCACAGTCAGGGTCCGATCCTTGAGTTCAACGACATAGCGGTTTTTGCCTGTGACGCTGGCTCGGGCCGGGTCGTCATCCTTCGCTTCATGGACCATGTTCTCCCAATACTTGATGGTCGCCCAAGGATATGCTGAACCGCTCGTTCCCGACGCGACAATTCGTGTTTGAGAGGTCTGCAGGCTGCGGCCAGAGCTTCTGATTTCGGCATAGCCGGAGTCGGTTTCATCGCCGATCTTCAAGTTTCCGTAGCCCGGCAGTTCCGGATTCCCGGCGGGAGGCAGAAATTCCGGTCCTGCCCGGCCAGACGGAGGCACGACCGGCAACACAACATATGACGCCTTGGCGCCAGCAACGCTCAGCGTCGTGGTCATCGCGAACGGGGTCGGCCAGATCATCGGCCAGAGCGCATTATTGACAGCCAGACGGATGCGATGTCCCTTGGAGAACACCCACGAGGTAAAGTGCAGGTCAAAGTCGAGCTCATAAACCTGGCCGGGCACCAGAGCCTCCGGCTTTTCTGCGGTTTTCCTGTGCGCGCCGCTGATGCCCGCTCCGGCCACTTGAGTCGTCGTCCCGTCGGGCGCGATATCGGAGATCCGCACGAACCAATTGGCCAGGCGCGCATCCGCCGATACATTCAACACCGCCCTCGGGAAGCCCAGGATCTCGAGGTCTTGATCCAGCGGCTCGCTATCATAGACCAGGCTGTAGGCGTCGGTGCCGCGTTGATCCCAGGGAAAATCCCCCCACCAATTGACATTGCCCGAGGCTTCGACCCCGACCGTGGGAAGATAGCGGTGCTCATGGGTTTGTCCATCCCCCCCGGCGGATACGCTCCTCGACAAGGTATGATCAGCCTGAGCGTACAAGGCCAGTTTTTGAGCGCGGTCGATCGGCCAGCCATCTTCCCAGCGCCAGCGGCCCGGCACCTTCTTGATAACGCCCGGCGGATGCCACTCGCGCACATAGACGGCAAACCGCGGTTCATTCATGATGCCCGTGTCTTGCCCCTTCAGCCAGTGATCAAACCAGCGGACAGCCTCGTGCCGCCACTCGATTCCAGGCTCCGGATAGGGCCAATTGGGCCAGGAATGGGCCCAGGGACCCAGGATGCCCTTGACCGGCGCCTCCAGCTTTTCGAGCATCCGAGGCACGCTGTCGCGATAGCCGTCGTACCATCCGCCGATGACAAATGTCGGTATGCGGAGGCTGGAGTAATCGGAATCCAGTGAGGCCCGGTTCCAGAACGGGCCGTCATGCTGCTGCCGTTTGTAAAGAAGCAGCCAGGGCTCCGTGTCGAAGCGGTTGCGGAAATAGGCCTCGTCAATAATGTAATCCGGCGGCGCAGGCAGAACATTGGCCGCATCCAGCCCGAACTCGTAGGAATCGACATGCATCATTCCGTCGATAAAATGGACGTCGTCATGGTAAATGTCATCGGTCCCCATAATCGCAACAATGGCTTTGAGCGCCGGCGGGTTGCGCATCGCCATCTGGATGGAGTTGAACGCTCCCCAGGAGAG
>Ga0209253_10001834_pt1 | contig 18712 bp, 11 predicted proteins | sample FrelakmetBRP12BR_FD_187145 | JGI IMG/M metagenome (GOLD analysis project Ga0209253, IMG submission 187145) | Freshwater lake sediment microbial communities from the University of Notre Dame, USA, for methane emissions studies - BRP12 BR (SPAdes)... | ecosystem: Environmental > Aquatic >... | reverse complement strand
CGGCGGCCGCCGCCGCGAACGGCGCGCCGACCATCGCCACCAGCAGCCCCGCGCCGAGCAGCGAAAGATTGGCGGAAACTCCGAGCCCGGCGCGCGCCGCGTCGACGGCCCCGGCGCCGAAGATCAGCACCGGCACGTACAGCGGAAGAATCAAAAGCGCGAGCAGGCTGCCGCTCGCGCGCAAACCCAGCGTCAGCGCCGCGCCGATCGCGCCCAGCAGCGACAGGATCGGCGTGCCGACCAGAAGCGCGGCGGTCAGCACCGCGAGCGACTCGGCGTCCATCGCGTACTGGAGGCCGAGCAGCGGCGCCAGCACGACGACCGGCAGGCCGGTCGTCAGCCAGTGAGCGAGTATTTTACCGTACACGAGCGCGCCGAGCGGGTACGGCGACAGCGCGATCTGCTCGAGCGTGCCGTCCGCGTGGTCGCCGGCGAACAGGCGCGGCAGCGACAGCAGCGAAGACAGGAGCGCCGCGACCCACAGCACGCCGGGGCCCATCGTCGCGAGCAGGTTGCGCTCGGGCGACGTCGAAAGCGGAAAGAGCGAGACCACGATGACGTAGAACAGCAGTTGCACGCCGAGTTCCCCGCGCGAGCGCAGCGCGAGCTTGAGGTCGCGCGCGGCCGCCCAGCGGACCGCCGGCCAGACGGAGTCCGCGGCGATCGGGGTGGGGGTGGCTATCGCGTCCATTTGCGGCTCAGTGCCCGCCCGTGGGGCCGCCCTCAGGCGGCTCGGCGCGTCCGGCTGAAGCCGGACCCACGACCTGATTCCAGGGGCCGTTCATGTCTGGTACCCGCCCGGCCGTCCGAAGGGTACTGACTGCGCCCCCTCGGGGGGCAGCGAACGTAGTGAGCGTGGGGGTCGTTTCATCCTAGGCGAGGGCGAGGGGGCGCACGCGCGCGGCGGGAAGGCCGAGCGGCGCGTGCGTCGCGGCGACGGCAAGGCCGCCTTTCGCGAGATGGCCGGCGACGATGCGCGCGAGGAGCTCGGTGCCCGCAGCGTCGAGGGCCGTGACCGGCTCGTCGAGGATCCAGAGCGGCCGCGGCAGCAGCGTGAGCCGCGCGAGGCCGATGCGGCGGCGCTGGCCCTGCGAGAGCACCCGCGCCGGAAGCGCGCGCTGCCGCGACAGCGCGACGTTGTCGAGCGCTTCGCCGATGGCGTCGGTCGACGCGGCCTCGCCCGCGAGCGCCACCAGCGACGCGAGGTTCTCCTCGGCGGTGAGCTCGTCCTTGAGCGACGGCAGGTGACCGGCGAACGCCAGCGCAGAGCGCAGCGCGGCGTCGAACGGCGCCGCGCGTCGTCCATTCCACAGGATTTCGCCGTCGGACGGCGCGGAAAGCCCCGCGAGCATGCGCAGGAGCGTCGTCTTGCCGGTGCCATTTGCCCCTGTCACGATCAGGGCTTCTCCCGGATCGACCCGGAACGAGAGCCCGGTGAAGAGGCGGGCCAGCCCGCGGCGTGCGGCAAGTTTCTGCGCTTCCAGCATTGGGGAGGTGGGGTCGGATCCGGGGCCGGGAATGGGGGCGCGCGGGCGCGCAGGTGGGGCGCGGCCGGGAAGGGCCGGCGCCGGGGGCGAAAAGGCAGCCGCGATTATAGCGGAGGCCCCTGCGCCGACCTTGCGCGACGTCAATGCCGGTGGCCTGCCCGGCGGGCCGGGTCTTTCGCGGCCCGGGCCCGTTGTCGGCCGACGCCTCGTGCCCCGGAAGGCCGTCGGCGTCGCCTTGCTATCATGGCTGCCCAAGTTTCCGCCCGGGAGCCCCCGATGCCGGACAAAGACATCCGCGCCGCATCGCTCGAGTATCACCGGCAGTATCCGCCCGGAAAGATCTCGATCCACGCGACCAAGCAGCTCACGAACCAGCGCGACCTGGCGCTTGCGTACACACCGGGCGTGGCGGCGGCCTGCGACGAGATCGTCCGGGACCCGGCCGAGGCGCGGAACCTGACGGCGCGCGGCAACCTGATCGGCGTCGTCACCAACGGCACGGCGGTGCTGGGGCTCGGCCCGATCGGTCCGCTCGCCGCGAAGCCGGTGATGGAGGGCAAGGCGGTGCTCTTCAAGGCGTTCGCGGGGATCGACTGCTTCGACATCGAGATCAACGAGCGCGACCCCGACCGGCTGGTCGACATCATCGCGGCGCTCGAGCCGACGTTCGGCGGCATCAACCTCGAGGACATCAAGGCGCCGGAGTGCTTCTACGTCGAGCGCAAGCTGCGCGAGCGGCTGAAGATTCCCGTGTTCCACGACGACCAGCACGGCACCGCGATCATCGTCGGCGCCGCGATCACCAACGGCCTGCGCGTCGTCGGCAAGGAGCTGAAGGACGTCAAGCTCGTCTGCTCGGGCGCGGGCGCCGCCGCGCTCGCGTGCCTCGACCTGCTCGTGCTGCTCGGCGTCCCGCAGAAGAGCATCTGGGTCAGCGACATCGCCGGCGTCGTCTACCAGGGGCGGCGCGAGGAGATGGACGACAACAAGGCGCGCTACGCGCAGCCGACCGCCGCGCGGACGCTGAAGGAGATCCTGCCGGGCGCCGACATCTTCCTCGGCCTCTCCGCGGGGAAGGTGCTGAAGCCCGAGTGGCTCGGCGCGATGGCCGCGAAGCCGCTGATCCTGGCGCTCGCCAACCCGGAGCCCGAGATCATGCCGGACCTCGCGAAGGCGGCGCGGCCGGACGCCGTCATCGCCACCGGGCGCTCGGACTACCCGAACCAGGTCAACAACGTGCTCTGCTTCCCGTTCATCTTCCGCGGCGCGCTCGACGTCGGCGCCACCACGGTGAACGAGGCGATGAAGCTCGCGACGGTGCGCGCGCTCGCCGACCTCGCGATGGCCGAGCAGTCGGACATCGTCACGGCGGCCTACGGCGACCGCGACCTCAAGTTCGGCCCCGACTACCTGATCCCGAAGCCGTTCGATCCGCGGCTCATCGTCGAGATCGCGCCGGCGGTGGCGAAGGCGGCGATGGCCTCGGGCGTCGCGACGCGGCCGATCGAGGACTTCGCCGCCTACCGCGAGAAGCTCACGCAGTTCGTCTACCACTCCAGCCTGCTGATGAAGCCGATCTTCGCCGCGGCGAAGAACGACCCGAAGCGGATCGTCTTCGCGGAAGGGGAGGACGAGCGCGTGCTGCGCGCGGTGCAGGTCGTGCTCGACGAGGGCCTCGCCCGGCCCATCCTCGTCGGCCGTCCGGCGGTGCTGCAGCAGAACATCGAGCGGCACGGCCTGCGCATGAAGGCGGGCGTCGACTTCGAGGTCGTCAACCCGGAGCACGATCCGCGCTATCGCGAATACTGGAACGAATACTACCGGCTCACGCAGCGCCGGGGCGTGTCGCAGCACTACGCGAAGATCGAGATGCGCCGCCGGCTCACGCTGATCGGCGCGATGCTGATCCACATGGGCGAGGCCGACGGCATGCTGTGCGGGACGTTCGGAACGCACGAGCTGCACCGCACGTATATCGACCAGGTGATCGGGCTGCGCAAGGGGGTCAAGGTCTACGCGGCGATGAACGCGGTGATCCTGCCGACGCGGACGATCTTCATCGCCGACACGTACGTCAACGTCGACCCGACCGCCGAGCAGGTCGCCGAGATCACGCTGCTCGCCGCCGAGGAGATACGCCGCTTCGGCCTCACGCCGAAGGTCGCGCTGCTGTCGCACTCGAGCTTCGGCTCGAGCAGCCACCCGCAGGCGAAGAAGATGCAGGCGGCGCTGGCGCTCATCGACGCGATGGACCCCGACCTCGAGGTCGAGGGCGAGATGCACGGCGACGCGGCGCTCGCGCCCGAGGTGCGGCTCGCCGTGTTCCCCAACTCGCGGCTGAAGGGCGAGGCGAACCTGCTCATCATGCCGACGGCCGACGCCGCGAACATCTCGTTCAACCTGCTCAAGGTCGCGGCGGGCGGCGGCGTGACGCTGGGGCCCATCCTGCTCGGCGTGGCGAAGCCCGTGCACATCCTCACGCCGTCGGCGACGGTCCGGCGGATCGTCAACATGACGGCGCTGACCGTCGTCGACTGCATCGTGCAGCAGCAGAGGGCGCGGGCCTGATTCGCCGGTCCGCGCGGTCGCCGCAGCCGGCCGCCGTGAAGCACCTCCGACCGGGCGCTATGCCTTGCGCATCCGCATCAGGTACCAGCGGATGAACGCGTCGACGTTGTATTCCTTGCGCTGCGACAGCGGGCCCGGCTCGTAGCCGCTCGAGTCCACGCCCTTCTGCTGCCACTTGCAGATCTCCCAGTCCTGCTCGTTCGTGAGGTGCCAGAAGGGCACCAGGCGGCCGAGCTCGTAGTCCTCGCCCTCGCGCGCGTCGCGGTGCACGAGCCACCAGCTCTTCATCCGCGTCCTGCGCAGCCCCGCGGGCAGCATGCGCGTCACGACGGCGTGGTCGCAGCTCGCGTGCAGCCAGAAGTTGGGCAGGCTGCGCATCCGCAGCACGCCGACGTTCGCGTCCTGGTAATCCCCCATCAGCGGCGCGACGCGCCGGCCGTCCAGCGATTCGGTCTCGAAGCCCTCGGCGAGCGCCGTGCGGTTGCACGTGAACCAGAGGTCGTGCTCCGGATCGGGAAACGTCGCGAGCCCGCCCTTCGGGTGCGTCGCCGCGTCGCCCGGCACGTCCCATTTCGACCGCGTGCGCGCAATCGCCGCGGCGATCTGGGCGCGGATGGCATCGGAGGCGTGCTCTTCCTCGTAGACGTCGAAGTTCGACTTGACGTACTGCGGGTGGCGCGGCGTGCAGTGATAGCACTCGCGGTTGTTCTCCCAGACGAGCTTCCAGTCCGCCTCGACCTCGTACTCGATCGCCTTGGCGACGCGCGCGCGGTCGAACCCCTGCGGCGCGCCTGCGAACGCGAACCGCTCGCGCAGGCCATCGAACGCGGGAGGCGTCGCCGCCAGCGAAATGTAGATCAGCCCGGCGACGACCTCGGCGTGCACCGGTTTCAGGCCGAGCGTCGATTTGTCGACACCCTCGTGCATACCGTGGCACGCGATCAGTTCGCCGCGCCGCGAGTAGGTCCAGCTGTGGTAGGGGCAGACGATCGCGCGCAGGTGGCCGGCGTCGCTGCGGCACAGCTGCGAGCCGCGGTGCCGGCAGACGTTGTGGAACGCCCGCACGTCGCCGTCGTCGTCGCGGATGACGAGCACCGGCGTGGCGTCGACGGCGAGCGTCAGGAAGTCCCCGGCGTTCGGGATCTCGCACGCGAACCCGGCGAAGAGCCAGCCGCCCTGCCAGATGACGTCCTGCTCGGCTTCGTACAGCGCCGGCGTCCGGTAGAACGCGCGCGGCAGCGCGAAGCCGTCGCGCCGCGAGTCGAGGAGGGCGGCGAGTTCCGCGGCGAGCGGCGAACTTGATTCGGCCATGCGGGGCTCCTGGCAACGCTCAGGCGGCATTCACGCCAGGACCGCCTTGCGGTCGGGATCGTACGGCGGCCGCGTGTGGCGGACGGCCGGGTGCCGCACGCCCATCGCTTCCACCGCGTATTCGGCGTGCGGCGGAAGGTCGGCGGCGAGGTACGCGCACAGGATGTTGCGCTCCGTCGTGTAGCCGTATCCCGCGCTGGTGACGCGCCCGAGCACACGGTCGCCGGCCAGCACGATTTCGCCGCCGAAGAGATCGATCTGCGGCGGCGCGGTGAACCACGCGAGCCGCTGGCGCGGCCCCTTCGCCTTGATCTCCGCCAGTGCGGCGCGCGCCAGGAACTCGCCCTTGCCGAGCGCGACGCAGAACCCGAGTCCGGCCTCGTAGGGATTGTAGTCGGGGGTGATGTCCGATCCCCACACGAGGTAGTGCTTCTCGAGGCGCAGGCTGTTGACCGCGCGGTAGCCGGCGTTGGCGATGCCGAACGCCTCGCCGGCCGCCCACAGCCGCTCGTAGAGGTGCAGCGCGTACTCGACGGGCACGTGCAGCTCGTAGTCCAGCTCCCCCAGGTACGTGACGCGCAGCGCCAGCGCCGGCGCGTACGCGAGGTCGAGCTCGCGCGCGCTCATGTACGGAAAGCGCGCGTTGTCGAGCGGCGCGTCGGTCAGGCACGCCAGCACGTCGCGCGATCTCGGTCCGCAGAGGTTCAGCACCGCCTTCGCCGACGTGTGATCGACGATCTCGACGCTGCCGTCGGCCGGCAGGTGGCGCTCGAGCGTCGAGCGGTCGCGCACGCCGAGCGCGCTGCCGGTGACGAAGTAGAAGCGGTCCTCCGCGAGCCGCGTGATCGTGACGTCCGCCTCGATGCCGCCGCGCTCGTTGCAGAGCTGCGTGTAGACGATCGTGCCGACGGGCCGGTCGAGGTCGTTGCAGGCGAGCTTCTGCAGCAGCGCGAGCGCGCCGGCGCCGCGCACCTCGTACTTGGAGAACGAACTCATGTCGATCAGCGCGACCCGCTCGCGCACGGCGCGGTGCTCGGCGCCGATCGCGGCAAACGCCGGGCCACGCTCGAACGACGGCGTGTCGACCGCGGCGGTTCCCGGCGGCGCGAACCAGTTCGGCCGTTCCCAGCCGAACTTGCTGCCAAAGACGGCGCCCGCGGCCTTGAGCGTCGCGTGGAGCGGGCTGCGCCGCGCATCGCGGCCGGCGCCGGCCTCGTGCGCGGGCCACGCGATGTGGTAATAGCGGCTGTAGCTTTCGGCCGCCCGCGCGTACATGAACTCCTTGACCGAATGCGGCGCGCCGAAGCGGCGCACGTCGAACGGCCAGAGGTCCATTCCCGGGTCGCCGTCGACGATCCAGTTGGCCATCACCCAGCCGGCGCCGCCGGAGGCCGCGATGCCCGACGTGAAGCCGCAGCAGAGGTAGAAATTGTCGAGCTCCGGTGAGAGGCCGATGATCGGCTCGCCATCGGCGGTGATCGGAATCGGGCCGTTGATCATCTGCCGAATGCCGAGGTCGTTCAGCACGGGAAGCCGCGCGCCGGCGGCCTCGGCGATCGGCGCGAAGCGCTCGAAATCCGGCTGCAGCAGCTCGGGCCCGAAGTCCTTCCGGATGCCGCCGGCGCCCCACGGCGGCGGGTTGGCTTCCCAGCCGCCGACGGCGAGCGCGCCGGGTTCGGGCTTGACGTAGAAATTGCCGTCCGGATCGCGCAGCGTGGGCAGCCCGGCCGGGATGCGGTCGGTCTTGTCCGTGACGAAATACTGGTGCTCGACCGCGCAGGCGGGAATGCGCGTGCCGACCATCGCCGCGATCTCGCGGCCCCACATGCCCGCGGCGTTGATCACGCACTCGGCTTCGATGGCGCCGTGATCGGTCACGACGTGCGTGACGCGCCGCCCGCGCTTGTCGAGCGCGGTCACGCGGACGTCCTGCACGATGGTCACGCCGCCCGTCCGCGCGCCCGCGGCGTAGGCGTTGGTCAGGCTGGTCGGATCGACGTAGCCGTCGCCCTCGATCCACGCGGCGCCGACCACGCCGGCCGGCTCGATCAGCGGAAAGAGCTCGCGCGCCTCGCGCGGCGTCACGAGCTCGACGTGGAAGTCGAAGCCCCTGGCCATCGTGGCCGAGCGCTTGAGCTCCTGCCAGCGTGCCGGCGACGAGGCAAGGCGAAGACTGCCGACGCGATGCCAGCCGGTCGCCTGCCCGGTTTCGGCTTCGAGCCTGCCGGCGAGCTCGGCCGAGTAGCGCATGAGGCGCGTCAGGTTGCTGCTGCTGCGCAGCTGCCCGACCAGTCCCGCCGCGTGCCAGGTCGCCCCGTGCGTGAGCTGCAGGCGCTCGAGCAGCACGACGTCGCGCACGCCGCGCTTCGCCAGGTGCCAGGCGATGCTGCAGCCGACGACCCCGCCGCCGATGATGACGATGCGACATTTCCCCGGGACTGTCATGCGTCCGGCCCTCTCCCGTTTCCGCGCGGCCCGTGCATAGGGCCGTTGCGAATCTAGCACAACCCGCGGCGCGGCCCGGCGGCGTTGGACGCGCGGGCCGGAGCGGAAATGGCGTCGATGCGCACAGCGGCGTCGCAAACGGACCAGCCACCTCGAAGCCCGCTCACCATACTGTCGGAGCGTACCGGTCCAACCCCGGGGGCAGGAGCAGCCATGGACGAGCAGAAAGCACAGGCACCGCACGCGCTTCGGGGGGGCGGGCGCGCCGCCAAGCGGGCCGCGCGCTCGGCGCGGGCCGCCGCCTCGGTGCCCTACATCACGCGGCGGATCGGCTGTTACGAGGTGCTGGACGACGAGGGGCTGGCGCTGATCGAGCGCAACGCCGACATCATCCTCGCGGAGATCGGGATCGACTATCGCGACGACCCGGAAGCGCTCGCGATCTGGAAAGCCGCCGGCGCCGACGTGCAGGGCGAGCGCGTGCGCTGCCCGCCCGGAATGTGCCGCGGCATCGTCCGGGCGAGCGCGCCGCGCGAGTTCGTCCAGCACGCGCGCAATCCGGCGCGCAGCGTGCCGATCGGCGGCCCGCACACGGTCTTCGCGCCGTCGTACGGCTCGCCGTTCATCCGCAGCCTCGACGACGGCCGGCGCTACGCGACCATCGAGGACTTCCGCAACTTCGTCAAGCTCGCGTATCTCGCGCCGTCGCTGCACCACTCGGGCGGCACGATCTGCGAGCCGGTCGACCTGCCGGTGAACAAGCGGCATTTCGACATGGTGTACAGCCACATGAAGTACAGCGACAAGCCGTTCATGGGCTCGGTCACGCATCCGGAACGGGCGCAGGACTCGGTCGAGATGGCGAGGATCCTGTTCGGCGACGCGTACGTCGACGCCGCGACCGGCAAGCCGAAGACGGTGATCATCAGTCTGATCAACGCCAACTCGCCGATGACCTACGACGCCACGATGCTCGGCGCGCTCAAGGTCTACGCCCGCGCGAACCAGGCGTGCATCGTGACGCCGTTCATCCTCGCCGGCGCGATGTCGCCGGTGACGGTGGCGGGCACCGTGGCGCAGACGCTCGCCGAAGCACTGTCCGGCATGGCGTTCATGCAGCTGGTGAGCCCCGGCTCGCCGGTCGTGCTCGGGAGCTTCGCATCGTCGATCTCGATGCAGTCGGGTGCGCCGACGTTCGGCACGCCGGAGCCGGCGCTGGTGCTGTTCGCGATGGCGGCGCTGGCCCGCCGCCTCGGCGTGCCGTTTCGCTCCGGCGGGGCGCTCTGCGGCGCGAAGATCCCGGACGCCCAGGCCGCCTACGAGTCGGCCAATACGCTGCTCCCGACCTGTCTCGCGGGCGTGAACTTCGTGCTGCACACCGCCGGCTGGCTCGAAGGCGGCCTCGCGATGGGCTACGAGAAGTTCGTGATGGACGTCGACCAGGCGGGGATGATGCACACGCTGCTGGCCGGCGTCGACCTGTCCGAGAACGGCCAGGCGCTGGACGCGATCCGCGAGGTCGGACCGGGCAAGCACTTCCTCGGCTGCGCGCACACGCAGGCCAATTTCGAGACGGCGTTCTACCGGTCGCCGATCGCCGACAACAACAGCTTCGAGCAGTGGGAAGCGGAAGGCAGCCGGGACCTGGCGCAGCGCGCCAACGCGATGTGGAAGCGGCAGCTCGCCGAGTACGAGCCCCCGCCGCTCGATCCCGCGATCGACGAAGCGCTGCAGGACTACATGAACCGCCGCAAGGCGTCGTTCGCCGACTCGAAATTCTGAGCGCGCGTCACCGACGCCGGCTGCGCCCGCGCGTCGTGACGGCCCCGGGCGCGGCGCCGGCGAGACGGTCGAGGTCGCCGCGCGCCTGCGCGCGGGCACCCGTGGACACGTCGCCGAGCTGCGCGACCACGGTGGCCAGATCCGGGCGCGGGCCGCGCGCGTGCGCTTCGAGCGCCTCGCGCATGGCGCGGACGTGCTCCGGCGTCGTCCCGCAGCAGCCGCCGATGATCCGCGCACCGGCATCGAGCGCCAGTCGCGCGTAGTCGGCCATCAGCGCCGGCGTGCCGTCGTAGCGGATGGCGCCGTCGACGTACTGCGGAATCCCGCAGTTGGCCTTGGCGACGAGCACGGCGTCGGGTCCGGCTGCGGTGGCGAGGTTGAGCACGCAGGCGACGACCTCCGCGGCGCCGACGCCGCAATTGGCGCCGCAGGCGACCGGCTTCGGCGCGACATCGCGGGCGAGCGCCGCGAGCTCGGCGGGCGAGAGTCCCATCATCGTGCGGCCGTTGGTGTCGAAGCTCAGCGTGCACACGATCGGCAAGCCGGTCGTCGCCGCGCCGGCGATCGCCGCTTCCGCCTCTTCGCGCGAGGACATCGTCTCGATCCACAGCGCGTCGACGCCGCCGTGCGCGAGCGCGGCCGCCTGCTCGGCGAACGCGGCGCGCGCGGCGCCGGAATCGAGCGGGCCGACGGGCGCCATGATCTCGCCGGTCGGCCCGACGCTGCCGGCGACCACCACAGTGCGCCCGCTCGCGTCCGCCTCGCGCCGGGCGAGCCGCGCCGCCGCCTCGTTGAGTTCCGCGACCCGCGTTTGCGCGTTGTGCAGCGCGAGCCGATAGCGGTTGCCGCCGAAGCTGTTGGTGAGGATGATGTCGGCGCCCGCTTCGATGAAGCGGCGATGCAGGCTCGCGACCCGATCCGGATGCTCGATGTTCCAGAGCTCCGGCGCATCTCCGGACTGCAGGCCGGCGGCAAAGAGATTGCTCCCCATGGCGCCGTCGGCGAGCAGCCACGGGCGGGTCTTCAGCAGGCGTGAAAGGGGGTCCGGCATCGGTGGGGTGCGGGGGCGGCGGCTCGGCGCGATTCTACCGGGTGAGCCCGCGCCGACGTTCTGGCATACTCGGCGCGCTCACCCGCGGCGCTGCCGGCGGCGCGGGACGGTACAGGCGAAGGAACGGCGTTCATGGACGAGGTCGGACGTTACCAGATCGACGCGCTGTCGGGCGAGGGCGCGATGGCCCGTGTCTACAAGGCCTACGATCCCAAGATCGACCGCACGCTGGCGATCAAGGTGCTGAAGCCGCACCTGCTCGCGGACGACGACTACCGCGCGCGCTTCCTGCGTGAAGCCAAGGGCGCGGGCATTCTCTCGCACCCCAACGTCGTCACCGTGTTCGACGTGGGCGAGGAGGACCACCAGCCCTACATCGCGATGGAGTGGGTCGAGGGGCCGACGCTCGCTGAGCTGCTGAAGCAGGGGAAGGCATTCACGCCCAAGGAGGTCGTCGACATCGGCATCCAGCTCGCCCGCGCGCTCGACTACGCGCACCGGAAGGGGATCGTCCATCGCGACGTCAAGCCGGGCAACATCATGCTGGTGCAGGACACGCTGACGGTGAAGGTCGCCGACTTCGGGATCTGCCGGATCATGGACGGCGACGCGAAGCGGCAGGCGCAGCAGACGCAGATGGGCGACGTGCTGGGCACGCCGCACTACATGGCGCCCGAGCAGGTGCTCGGCCTCGCGGTGGACGCGCGCTCCGATCTCTTCGCGGCGGGCGTCGTGCTCTACCAGCTGCTGACGGGGCACCTGCCCTTCGAGGGCGATTCGCTGATCAGCGTCGCCTACAAGATCACCAAGAGCGACCCGCCCCCGCTGGACGAGCTGCGCCCGCAGCTGCCGCTGTCGCTGCGCCGCGTGATCGCGCGCGCGCTCAAGAAGGCGCCGGAGAAGCGCTTCCAGACGGGCGAGGAGTTCGCGCAGGCGCTGATCGGCGTTGCCCGCGAGCTCAACGAGGAAGACAGCAGGAAAGGGAAGGGCCGCGTCGTGCCGCTCGGCGTCCGCTGGGCGCTCACGATGGCGGGGCTCGTCGCCGTGACGATGACGCTGACCGCCACGGTTCTCTACCAGCGCCAGTATTCGGCGATGCTGGACCAGGCGACGGGCTACGGCGGCTCGCTCGCCAAGCTCGTCGCGGTCGAGACCGCGGTGCCGCTCCTCGCCGAGGACTGGGCCGCGATCGACGTGTTCATCCAGGAGACGCTCTCCCGGCAGGACTTCCCGTATCTGCTGGTCGTCGACCACCGGGGCGTCATCCGGGGCAGCAACGATCCCGCGCAGCTGAACACGCAGTACGTGCCGAAGGACGCGAAGACGCTGCCCGGGCACGACCCGGGCCTCGCCGTGCAGAAGTACCGTCTCGACGAAGGGCGCCGCGTGCTGGACTTCATGGCGCCCGTCCTGTTCCAGTCGAAGGAGATCGGGCAGATCCACCTGGGGCTCTACGAAGCGCCGCTGACGGCGGTCGCCAACCTGATGCTCGTGCTGCTCGCGATCCTGACGCTCGTCACGAGCGCGGCGGTGGCCGCCGGCACCTACCTGCTCGCGCACAGGCTGTCCGGCCCGATCCGCGTGCTGCGCAATTCGCTCGCCGAGCTCGCGGACGGCCGCTACGACTACCGGATCGCCGAGAAGCGCAAGGACGAATTCGGCGAGCTGTTCGCCGATTTCGACCGGGCGGCCGCCGCACTGGAGAAGCGCCATGATCCCGCAGCCGCCGCGTCCGCACCGCCGACGAAGTAGCCTGCTGCGCGCGCTTGCCTGGCTCCTGGCCGCGCTGCTCGTGCACGGCTGCGCGACGCCGCCCCCGCGCGCGCCCGCGCCGGAAGCCCCGCCCGCCGCCGACGGCGGGGGAGTCCTCGCGCGCGACGACGACTTCGCGGTCGTCCTCGCCCGACCGGGCGACACGCTGGCGACGCTCGCCGAGCGCTACCTGGGCGACGCCCGCCGGGACTGGTGGATCGCCGAATTCAACGACGTGACCGAGATCCGGCCGGGGCAGCCGGTTGTCGTTCCGCTCGCGTCGCGCAACCCGATCGGCGTGCACGGCGACGGGTTCCAGGCGGTGACTGTCCTGTGCTACCACCGGTTCGGCAATCGCGCGTCGAAGCTGACGGTGACGCCCGCCGCGTTCGCCGCGCAGATGGACTACCTCGCCCGGAACGGGTACCACGTGGTGCCGCTCGCGCGGCTTCGCGAATTCCTCGCCGGCAAGGAGGCGCTGCCGAAGAAGAGCGTCGTCATCACGATCGACGACGGCTACCGCGCGACCTACGACATCGCGTTCCCGATCCTGAAGAAGCACGGCTTTCCCGCCACGGTGTTCCTCTACAGCGATTTTGTCGGCGCCCCGGACGCGCTCGGCTTCGCGCAGATGAAGGAGCTGGTCGCCTCGGGGTTGGTCGAGATCCAGCCGCACTCGAAGACGCACGCCAATCTCACGCTGCGGCTGCCCGACGAGACCGACGCGGCGTATCGCGAACGGATGCGCAGCGAGGTGGACGCTCCGGTCAAGCTCATCCAGGAGCGCCTCGCGCTCCCGAGCCTCGCGTACGCGTACCCGTACGGCGACGTGAACGAAACGGTCGTCGACCTTCTCGCCCGTCGCGGCGTGGCGCTCGGCCTGACGGTCACGCCGGGGGGCAACGGCTTCTTCGCCTACCCGTACATGCTGCGGCGGAGCATGGTCTACGGCAACGAGGATCTCGACAGCTTCAAGGCGAGGCTCGTGACGTTCGTGCGCACGGCGGGAAGATAGGGCTACGCCATGAGCGCGCCGGGTCGTCCCAAGCGCGAATTGCTCCCTCTCGGAGGGATGGCGCGCAGCGCCAAGGGTGTACCGATTCGGGCGCGCGACCGTCTTGCCTGCTGCGGGATCCTGTTGCTGGCCGCGTGCGCCGAGGCGCCAGTGCAGCCGGTGCAGCCGGCGCCCGCCGCGACGAAGGGTCCGGCCCGGCAGGCGGTCGACGCGGCGATCGCGGATCATCGCCGGAAGGCGCAGCGGCACGGGGAGGCCGGCGATCACGCCACCGCCGCGCGCGAGTGGCAGGTCGTGCTGCTGCTCGCTCCCGACGACGACGCGGCACGCGCGCAGCTCGAGGCCGCGCGCAATGCGATTCGGCTGGGCGTCCGCGACAATCTGCAGGCCGGGAATGCGGCGCTGAAGAGCGGCGATACCGACCGCGCGGCGGCCGCGATGCTGCGGGTCCTCGCGCTCGACCCGGAGAACGCGGACGCGGCGAAGGTTCTGCGCGACATCGACCGGCAAAAGCTCAGCCGGATCCAGGGCAGCCGCGCCGCGCGGGCAGGGCAGGCGGGCCCGCCGGCCGCCGGCCGCGCGCCCGCGGGCTCGCCGGCAACTGCGGAGTCCGGCGATTCGTACGACCTCGAGCAGCGCCTCGAGATGTTCAGGGCGGGAGACTTGGCCGGCGGTCTGCGCGAGCTCCGCGCGTACGTCGACGCCAACCCGCGCAACGAAGCGGCGCGACTGCGCATCGCCGGCATCGTCTACGAGCGGTCGCAGGAAGCGGAACAGAAGGGCGCGCGCGAGGAGGCGCTGATGCTGTGCGAGCAGGCCGCGAGCCTTCGCGGGAAGCCGGTGCCCGAGTGGACCGCGCGCGCGCAGGCGTTGCGCAAGGCGCTCTCGGACCAGTACTTCGAGCGCGGCGTGCAGGCGTACCGGACCGACGTCGCCGCGGCGATCCGGCTTCTCGAGACGAGCGTGCGCTACGACCCCGGCAATCGCCGTGCGCAGGCGAAGCTGCAGGAAGCCCGCACGGCGGAAGACAGGCTGAAGCGCATCGAGCAGGACACGAAGCCGCGGTGAGTCACTTGGGCGTGCCGAACTTCTCGCTCATCCGTTTCTTGAGCTCGATGGCGCGCTCGCGCTCAAGCTTCGCCTTCTGGTTGCCCGGATCGAGCTCCAGCAGGCGGTCCCATTTCGCGATCGCGAGGTCGAGGTTCTGCCGCTGGAAGGCCTGGGTCGCGTCGCGGTCGTAGCTCTTGATGAGCGCGGTGCGGGCGGCGTCGCGCTGCAGGATCGCGTCGCGGTTGCCCGGAGCGTTTGCGACGGCTTCGCTGAACGCGGCGTAGGCGCCCGGCAGATCGCCGCTCGCCTGCAGCCGGCGTCCCTTCTGCAACAGCGCGGCAAGGTCCTGGCCCGCTGCCGGCGCGGGCTCCGCGGCGGGGGCGGCAGGCGCGGCAGGCGCGGCGGGCGCGGCGGGCGCGGCGGGCGCGGCGGAGGTCGCTTCCGCGGCGTCGCCGGGGGCTCCCGGTGCGCGCGGCGGGCTGGCCGACGGCAGCTGCGCCTTGCCCGGGATCTTGATGACCTGCCCCGCGGCGAGCCGGCTCGGATTGGCCATGTCGTTGTACTTGGCCAGGATGTAGAACCGGAAGCGGTCGCCGAGGTACTGCTGCGCGAGCTTCGACAGCGAATCGTCGCGCTGGACCGTGTAGCGGAAGAACACCGGGCCGAGCTCCTTCTGCGCGTCGGCGCTGATCTGCTCCGACATCCTGCGCGCGAGATCGTTGGCGGGATCCAGACCCAGCGCGGTGTTGAGCGCCTGGCGCGCGCCGGGCTCGTCGCCGTTCTGCAGACGGTCGACCGCTTCGAGCGCGAGCTTCTGCGCCTGCGCCTTCGCCTGCGCCGGTGTCAACTCGGGCGCGGCCGGCGCCGCGGGCTGGGGGGCGGCCTCGACGGGCGGTGCCGGCACGGCCACGGGCGCCGGCGGTGCCGGCGGCGGGCTGGCGCAACCGCCCAGAAGCGCCGCCACCGCCAGGGCGATCGCGGGGAGCGACGCCATCGTTCTCGCAAACGCGCTGTCCATGCCTCGTTGTCCGTTCATCGATCCGACGCGTCCGTGGGGAGATCCGGCGAAAACGCGATTTGGCGGATCAGGGACTGGATTCTGCACCGAGGTTCGCCGATCTGCCAACTTTCTCCTGCCGCGCTACGCCGAACGGCGCCCCGTCGCGCGCTTCCGCCGGCGTGCGTCCCCGGCGGCGGTGCCGCGCTCCGGCAGGGCGACCGCCTCGCGCAGGCGCGCGTACGGTGCGGTGAGGTGCGGGATCGCCATCGCCTCGACGAAGAACTCCTGGAAGCGCGGCTCCACCGCGGTCTCGATCTTCTCGACCCGCCGCACGAGCTGCTCGATCGTGCGCCGCGCACGCTGGTCGAGCAGGGCGATGCGGGCGCCGGTGCCGGCCGCATTGCCGGCCGAGCTGACGTGATCGAGCGCGCAGTCGGGGATCATGCCGAGCACCATCGCGTACTTGACGTCGATGTGGCTGCCGAAGGCGCCGGCGAGCCGGATGCGGTCCACGCGGTCGACGCCCATCCTCTCCATCAGCAGCCGCGCGCCGGCGTGGAGCGCGGCCTTGGCGAGCTGGATCGCGCGAACGTCGTTCTGCGTGATCGCGAGCGGCGCGCGGCCGTCGGCGCCGTTGTGCAGGCGGTAGGCGAACGTGCGGCCGTCTGCGTGAATGCGGGCGTTGCGCGCGCCGAGCTCGCCGTCGATGCTGCCGTCGTGCCGGATGGCGCCCGCGAGATACATCTCGGCGACGACCTCGATGATGCCCGAGCCGCAGATGCCGGTGACGCCGGTCGCCGCGACGGCCTCGGCGAAGCCCGGCTCGTCCGACCACAGGTCGCAGCCGATCACCTTGAAACGCGGCTCGAGCGTCTGCCGGTCGATGCGCACGCGCTCGATCGCGCCGGGTGCGGCACGCTGGCCGCAGCTCACCTGCGCGCCCTCGAACGCGGGCCCCGTCGGGCTCGAGCACGCGAGCAGGCGCCGGTGATTGCCGAGGACGAGCTCGGCATTGGTCCCGACGTCGACCAGCAGCGTCACCTCCTCGGACAGGTCGGGGCGCTCGGCGAGCACGACGCCGGCGGCGTCGGCGCCCACGTGGCCCGCGATGCAAGGCAGCACGTAGATGCGGGCATTGCGGTGGATCGCGAGGTCGATCTCGGTCGCCCACAGCGTCAGCGACGCGTCGGTCGACAGCGCGAACGGCGCGCCGCCCAGCTCGACGGGGCTGATGCCGAGCAGCAGATGGTGCATGATCGGGTTGCCGACGAACGTCGCCTCGAGGATCTCGTCGGGCGAGATCCCCGCCTGGCGCGTGACGTCGGCGACGAGCCCGTTGATCGCGGCGCGCACCGCGTCGGTCATCTCCTTCTCGCCGCCCGCGTGCATCATCACGTAGGAGACGCGGCTCATCAGGTCTTCGCCGAACCGGATCTGCGGGTTCATCGTGCCGGCGGCGGCCACGACGTCGCCGCTTCCCAGGTCGCAAAGGTGCGCGGCGATCGTCGTCGAGCCGACGTCGACCGCGATGCCGTACACGCGCTCGCGGAAACCGGGCCACACCGCGATGATCTGGCTGCCGCCGTGCACGGCGACCGTCACCTTCCACGCGCCCCGGCGCAGCGCCGGCTGCAGTTGCTGCAGCACGCGCACGTCGCAGGCGAGGCCGGTCAAGCGCCACTCGAATTCGAGCGCGTCCTCGAGCCGGCGCAGATCGCCGGAAGGATCGTGCATGTCGGGCGGCTGCACCTCGACGTAGTGCAGGCGGACCGCGGGGTCGAGCTCGATGTCGCGCGCCTCCGCGGCCTTGCGCACGACCTGCCGGTGCACCTGGCTGTCGGGCGGCACGTCGACGACCACGTCGCCCAGCAGCAGCGTCGAGCACGACAGCCGCCGCCCCGTCGCCATCGGCTGGCTGCGGCAGAACTGCTGCTCGACCGCGCCGGACGGCGAGAGGTGCGCGGCGCGCGAGGTCACCCCGTGCTTCGGGAACTCCCCCTCCGCGAGCACGACCTGGCAGCGGCCGCACAGGCCGCGCCCGCCGCACACGGAATCGATGTCCACGCCGAGCGAGCGCGCGGCCTGCAGCAGCGGCGTGCCGACCGGGAAGCGCCCCCGCCGGCCGGAGGGCGTGAAGACGACCAATGCGTCGGTGGCGGTCACGGCCATGGCGTTGAGGGGCGAGTGGGCCCGTTCGCTGCGGGCTTAGGATGATGCATGCGCCCGCAGCGAACGGGCCCACTCGCCTGCATCGTGGTGGCGGTTCGTCCGCCCGCCATCGCGATCACGCGTCTCCTCCGGTTGGTGCATGCGTTGCGCTCACGCCCGCGGCCTTCGCCCGCCCTCGCGCCGGCCGCGCGCCGGCTCACCGTCCGCGCCGATCGCCGGCGCCTCGCGAAACTTCCTGATCCAGCGCATGCAGTCCGGATCGTGGCCCATCATCACGTCGGCGGCCATGCAGGCGCGGACGATCTCCTCGTGCAGCGGATTGGTGATCGCCGAGGTCATCCCGGCGCCGATCGCCATCGTGAGGAACGCGGCGTTGACGCCATTGCGCTGCGGGAGTCCGAAGCTCACGTTCGACGCGCCGCAGGTCGTGTTGACCTTGAGCTCCGTGCGCAACCGGTGCACGAGCCGCATCACCTGCACGCCGGCCTGGTTGATCGCCCCGATCGGCATCACCAGCGGATCGACGACGATGTCGGCGGCCGGGATGCCGTGATCGGCGGCGCGCTCGACGATCTTCCTGGCGACGGCGAACCGGACGTCGGGGTCCTGCGAGATCCCGGTCTCGTCGTTGGAGATCGCGACGACGGCGGCGCCGTACCTCTTCACCAGCGGCAGCACGCTCTCCAGACGGTCCTCCTCGCCGGTCACCGAGTTGACCAGCGCCTTGCCCTTGTAGACCGCGAGCCCGGCCTCAAGCGCGGCGACGATCGACGAGTCGATCGACAGCGGCACGTCGGTGACCGACTGCACGAGCGCGATCGCGCGGGCGAGGATGCCCGGCTCGTCGGCGAGCGGGATGCCGGCGTTGACGTCCAGCATGTGCGCGCCCGCGGCCACCTGCGCCAGCGCGTCCGCCTCGACGCGGGAGAAGTCGCCTGCCGCCATTTCGGCGGCAAGGATCTTGCGGCCGGTCGGATTGATGCGCTCGCCGATGATCACGAACGGCCGCTCGAAGCCGATCACGACTTCCTTCGTGGCGGAACTGATGACGGTGTCGGTCATTTGTTCACCCGCGGCGCTTC
>Ga0209253_10001833_pt1 | contig 18726 bp, 17 predicted proteins | sample FrelakmetBRP12BR_FD_187145 | JGI IMG/M metagenome (GOLD analysis project Ga0209253, IMG submission 187145) | Freshwater lake sediment microbial communities from the University of Notre Dame, USA, for methane emissions studies - BRP12 BR (SPAdes)... | ecosystem: Environmental > Aquatic >... | reverse complement strand
TGGTGCCGAAGGCGGGATTTGAACCCGCACAGCCTTGCGACTACTAGACCCTGAACCTAGCGCGTCTGCCAGTTCCGCCACTTCGGCACATCAGTTATTATACGACTCTTTCTCTAAAAATTAAATGGCGGGAGGCCCTCTGTCTTTATAACAGACCATTTAGACCTCTCTTTTTCGAGTGTGAACTTCAAGTGAGCAGGTTTTGCCAGGTCACCTAATACATAGCCTGTATTGCCGCTGATCGTTGCTAATACCATAACATCCATTTCTGCTGTGGCAGTCTTGTCAGTAATATTTATCTTGAGATTCTCATATTCTACCTTAATATCATTCATCTGCTGAAATACATATTTCATCGTTTCCTTTATATATAGATAGTTAAAACCATATTCATCCTGATAATTAAAAGATACCTTTGACATCACTGCCTCAAGGTCTTCCTTTTCAATCGCTGCAGAGCCTTCCTTAAAAAGCTTTTTTATCCTGCTTTCATCAGATGGCCAGATGAGATAGAGAATTAGAGGAGTGAGCAATAAAAGAAATAAAATTGCCATGGTTTTTTTACTCATTTATACGCTCCCCTATTTTTATAGTGTATTGTCAAAACTTAACCACAGAGATCACAGAAAAAGTATTCATATCATAAAGCTCATAGAAACCACTGAGTTCACAGAGTTTTTACAAGCTAAATTTTCCCTCTGAGTCCTCTGTGGTTAAAATATCTTCCTGTGGTTTCATGTTTTCTCCACTTTTTTTAGAGAAAATAGTAATGATCGCTCTGTTATTTCAATGATAGAATCCTTTATAACTGTCAGCAATTGCCTGAGATTCTTTTCACTGATGCTTAATGGCGGCATGATAACTATGACATTCCCAAGAGGCCTGATAAAAACCCCTTTATTCCTTGCCTGATATGCAACACGCCATCCTGTCTTTTCTTCCCGGTCATACGGTTCTTTTGTATTTTTATCCCTTACCAGTTCTACTCCAGCCATTAGTCCTGCATTTCTCACATCTCCCACATTTCGTAAATTTAGATTTTCATTAAGCCATTCTTTCAGAATCTCAATTTTATTTTTAAGTCTTTCCAATACCTTTTCTTTTTCAAATATATCAAGACATGCAAGGGCTGCAGCACAGGCTAATGGATTCCCCGTATACGAATGACCATGGAAGAACGTCTTTAGATCCTTGAATTCTCCAAGGAATGCATTATATATCTCGTCTGTTGCAAGTGTAACAGCCAATGGCATATACCCGCCTGTTATCCCTTTTGAAAGACATATAATATCCGGCACCACCTGTTCATGCTCACAGGCAAACATCTTTCCTGTTCTGCCAAAACCTGTTGCAACTTCATCAGCAATCATGAGAATACCATACTTGCTGCATAACTCTCTTGCCCCCGCAAGGTATCCGGGAGGAGAGGTTATCATCCCTCCTGCCGCCTGAATTAATGGCTCTATAATAAATCCTGCAATTTCATCTGAATTCTCCCTGAATATCTCCTCCAGCTTATCAAGGCAGGCAGTTTTACAATCCGGATATTCTTTTCCAAGGTCGCACCGGTAACAGTATGGTGAGGGAGCCTTGTATGTTTTGAATAATAAAGGCCCGAATGCCTCATGGAATATATCTACACCACCAACGCTGACAGCGCCTATGGTATCACCATGATATGCATTCTTAAGGGAGACAAAGACATTCTTTTCGTTGTTTCCTTTATGCTTCCAGTACTGGAATGCCATTTTCAAAGAAACTTCAACTGCTGTGGAACCGTTGTCTGAATAAAAGACCTTGCTTAGGGAGGGGGTGTTGCTTACAAATGACTTCTGAACTGTTTGTATAAGCTTCTCAGCCAGTTTTATTGCCGGCACATTGCTTAATCCAAGCAGTGTGCTATGGCTGATTTTATCAAGCTGTTCCTTTATTGCATCATCGATCTCTTTTTTTCTGTGACCGAAGATATTCACCCACAAAGATGAAACCCCGTCAAGATACCACTGTCCGTAAATATCCTTAATGAAACAATCTCTCCCTTCAGAGATGATTATTGGTTTTTCTTCAAGCCACTCTTTCATCTGTGTAAAAGGATGCCAGATAAATTTCCTGTCAAGATCTTCAAGCCGTCTGTTTTCGTCAATAATGCTCATTCATTAACCTTTATTCGCTATTAATATCCTCTCAATCCCTGAATAATCCCTGATCACGATTATATCCTTAAAACCTGCTTCTTCTGCCATCCATTTTACTTCATCTGACTGACCGATACCAATCTCCAGGACAAGATATCCATTTTCTTTCAGATAATTTCCCGCTTCCGGGATCAGCATTTTATAATAATCAAGGCCGTCTTCACCCCCATCCAATGCTTCCCGCGGCTCCCAATCTGTTATCTCAGGCTGTAAGTTCCCTATCTCACCCCTTTTAATATATGGTGGGTTTGAGATGATCAGGCCGGCTTTAAAGGATAAATGGCCAGGAGCAGACAATTTTTCAAAAGGGTTAAACAATGATCCTCTGAGGAATTCTACATTGTTGATATCATTAATTCTGGCATTTTCCTCTGCATAACTGATTGCAATCTCTGATATATCAGTTCCGTAAACCTCTGCATCAGGAAATTCTCTGGCAAGGGCAAGTGCGATGCAACCGCTGCCAGTGCAGAGATCAAGGATTTTCGTATTATCAGATTTTTTCTCTGTACCTTTACCTTTGCCTATATTTCTTAATATCCTTAAAGCTTCTTCCACCAACAATTCTGTCTCCGGCCTTGGTATAAGGACACCGGGCCCTACCTTAATTTTCAATCCATGGAATTCTGTATATCCAAGGATATATTGAAGCGGCTCTCTCGCTGCCCTTCTCCGGAGATATACATATATTTGTAAAATAATTTTTTCAGGGATATCAGGGTCCTCTTTATAAAGATGTAATCTGTCAATTCCGAGACAGTGGGATACTATCAACTCAGCCTCCCTGTCAGCATCATTAAGACCGGAGATTTTGAGCAACTCTCTCGCAGATTGTAATGTTTCGAGGGCTCTCATGTATTTTGAAAAAGTTTACATCGATACTTTTGTAAATACACCGTGAAGCTTCTTTGACGGGAAATTATAGAACTGGATAAATGTCGGAGTGAGTTTTTTGACCAAAGAAAATATCTTCCAGACCGGATTCCTGGCAGTAATATCTTCAAGCCCGTAAAACACAACCCTTTCTTCTATTCCCTGTTCTCTCATGATCTCTTCAACATCTATCATTTCCATATATCCCATCTGCACCTCAAAGACCTTGAGACCTTTAGCAAGATCATCTTTGAAAAAACCTGTGATCCCAAAGGGATCATCCCTTTTGATTATCGACACAAAGACATTCGTATCATAAATGACACCATGAAAGAACATTGTCTGTGTTACATAGAAAGGTATATCTTTTACATCCTTGATAAGAAAAAGCGCGGTACCTTTAATCTTTGGCGTTGTCTCATATACCCTTGTGAATTTAATGAGAAAATCTTCCAAAGACATGAAATCCATCATTCTGTAAAGCCTTTTTTGTCCCTGTGTATAAAGTATAATCATAACAAAGGGCATGAAGGATAGTATTAGAGACCAGTAACCACCATGGGGTATTTTGTAGAAATTAGCTGTGAGATAAGCAGCGTCGACAATCGTGACAAAAATCGAAATTACAGCGAGCATTTTTTTATTCTTTAGATAAAAGATCCATGTCATTAAAATTCCGGTAAGAGCCATTGTCCCTGTAACAGCAAGCCCATACGCAGCAGCAAGACGGCTTGATTCGCCAAAATTTACCATAATGAAAAGAACAGCAAGAAGCAGAAACCAGTTGACTGAAGCAATGTATATCTGGGATTTGCGTTCTTCAGAAGTATAATCTACCTTGAACATGGGCATAAGCCTCGTTGTTATGCCCTGGTATACCATTGAGAAAGTTCCGCTTATCATAGCCTGTGAGGCGATAATTGTTGCAGAGATACTCAAGAGAAGAAAAGGCACGTACAGGACTTCTATATAATGAAAAACTATCTCAAAAAGGATATTCTTTGCCTCTGGATGATTCAGGAGATAAGCCCCCTGGCCCAGGTAATTTATTACGAGCGATAAAAATACACCTGCCCAGGCCTGTCGAATTGGTTTCCCTCCGAGATGTCCCATATCAGCGTACAGCGCTTCACCTCCTGTAGCGCAGAGGATGATTTCCCCGAGAACGATAAACCCGGTAAACTTATTGTCTATAAGAAATTTCATGCCCCAGTAAGGATTCAATGCATTCAATATTTCAGGCGCTTCCGAGATAGCAACGATGCCGATTAATGTAAGAGAGGTAAACCATAACACCATTATCGGGCCAAAGGCCCCTGCTACTTTTTCTGTACCCCTCTTCTGAAAACTGAAAAGTATTACGGCAATAATCATGGATATCAACACCAGTGTGGTTTTGGAGAGACCGTTAAGGCCGGGAATCAGAACAGAACCTTCTACAGCGCTCATGATACTGATAGCAGGCGTTATTATGCCGTCTCCTATAAGCAGTGATACCCCTGTTATCGCCAGGAGTGTAACAAAGGCCTTGCTTCTTTTGGATTTGATAAGCGGCTGAAGTATCTCTTTAAGAACGATCTTGCCGCCTTCACCCCTGATACTCAGGCTCATGGCAAGCCATGCAAATTGTATAGCAACCAGGATTACCAGTGTCCAGATGATCAGGGATACGACACCCAGGATATTATCCCTCGTGGAAGAGAGAAGGAGAAAAACTACTGTTGCTGTATAGATGGGACTTGTACCGATATCTCCAAATACGAGGCCAAGCGCCTTAATGATACCCTTTGCTGATACAGCCTTATCAGTTTTTATGTCCATTTTTTATTTTACGCCGTTCATGAGGCTGTTACAATCATCACAAATCCAATGAACATTATTATAGCTCCTGCGAGCCTCTCTCTGATATTTTTTTCTTTGAATAAAACATACCCATATATGACACCTATTATTACGCTTGTCCTTTTGAGTGATATCATATATGCGACCTTCGTCAGACTGAGCGCCAGCATATGAGAGGCTACCATTATCGAATAAAAAAATCCCGGCATAAAAAGATCCGTATACTTTTTGTCTGCGATAAATTTCCTGATATCTCTCCTGCCCATTATTAAAGCTATCGGAGCAAAAACAATGGTCAATACTATAAAGTATGTGGTTCCAAAAAACAAAGGTGATGAATGTTGAATAGCCATTTTTCCCAGAGATGAAGTGATACTATAAATAATGGCTACGCCGATCATCAAAACTGAACCTTTCTCCCTGATCATGGATCTGAACGGTTTCAAAATACCGCCTCGTATTTCCCGGAGGTTAAGGATATAACTTCCGGCAAAAAGCAGGAAAATACCGCTTCCGCCTTTAAATGAGACCTTTTCCCCCAGTATCACGTAAGAGACAAGTATTAAAAATAAAGGCGTAAGAGACAGAAACGGAAGCGTCAGGCTGAGTGGAGAGAACTTCAATGCCTTAATGTATAAAACCATTGCTATTATCTCAAGGGGTAAGGCACATACAAAAGCTGAATAAAACTCTGTATCGAGTCTTGGCACAGGAATGAACAGCCAGAGTATTACAAGAAAAGGAACTGAAAAAAGAAGCCTGAACCAGGCAACAAGATACTCGTTGTTACCGTTCAATACCTTTTTAGTAATTGCATCACTCGTTGCAAGAGTAAATGCTGAAAGAAGCGACAGGAAAACCCATGAATGCAGCATATGTAATATTAATATAAATTTGATTTATTTATTAATAATTGTGTTTACTTGACATCCATTTTTAATTATGATATACGATATTATGAGTATAAGTAATACATATGATGAAATTGCAGCATATTTTAGAATTCACAATGTTTTTGATGGTTTAGCTTATATGTTTAAATAACTTAAAGAAAGGGGGATTTATGAAGGTTTTAACGCGCAGAGATTTTTTGCGAACATCGGGGATAGCAGCAGCCGGTTTAACATTCAGCAGGTTAGGATTTGATCTGACGCCTGCCTATGTTTATGCAGCCGAACTCAGGACTGAACTCCGGATTAAAGGCGCTAAGGAAACTCCTACTGTCTGCTGTTTCTGTTCAGTGGGATGCGGAATTCTGGTATCAACAGATGCGAAAGGAAAGGTGATCAATGCAGAGGGGGATCCTGATCACCCGATAAGTGAGGGCGCCTTATGCGCAAAAGGAGCATCATCTTATCAGATAGCTGTCAATGAGAATCGCCTCAGCAAAGTACGGTATCGCGCTCCTTACAGCAATACGTGGAAAGAGGTCACCTGGGAATGGGCATTGGATAGAATTGCCTCAAATATCAAGAAGAGCCGCGATAAGAGCTTTATGGAGAAGAATGCAGACGGCAAAGTGGTAAACAGGACCAATGGCATCGCCTCTGTTGGAAGCGCTGCTATGGATAACGAGGAATGCTGGCTCTTTCAAAAATTCCTGAGGTCACTCGGCCTCATCTATATTGAGCACCAGGCACGAATATGACACAGCGCAACTGTAGCGGCTCTGGCAGAGTCGTTCGGTCGCGGTGCAATGACAAACCATTTTATTGATTTCCGCAATGCTGACGTCATCCTGAACATGGGAAGCAACGTTGCAGAAAACCACCCGGTTTCCTTTAAGTGGATACAGGCAGCCAAAAACAGGGGAGCGACCTTTATCCATGTTGACCCGAGGTACACCCGTACCTCTGCAAAGGCAGATATCTTTGCCCGGCTGCGTTCAGGAACTGATATTGCCTTCCTCGGCGGTATGATCAAGTATATAATCGACAATAATCTTTACGATGATTTCTATCTAAAAAACTACACGAACGCCTCGTTTATTGTAAATCCCAAATTCAGCTTTGATGATGGTCTTTTCTCAGGGTATGATCCGACAAAAAGGTCATATGATCAATCAAACTGGGCTCTGGAAAAAGATGAAAATGGCATCCCGAAACGGGACATGACATTACAGAATGAACGGTGCGTCTTTCAGCTTCTCAGGAAGCACTATTCACGTTACACCTTTGAGAAAGTGGTTTCGATCACCGGAACACCCCAGGAAGATCTTGAAAAAGTATATAAGGCATATGCATCTACCAGCGCGCCGAATAAAGCCGGTACAGTTCTTTACGCCATGGGATGGACCCAGCATACTGTCGGCGTCCAGAATATTCGTGCAATGTCGATTATACAGAGTCTGCTCAGCAACATGGGTATTGCAGGTGGCGGGATTAACGCCCTGAGGGGTGAGTCAAATGTTCAGGGATCTACAGATCAGGGATTGCTCTTCCATATCATTCCAGGCTATCTTCCTGTACCAAGGGCTCAATGGGCAAAACTTGAAGATTACAACAAAACAACTCCTGCTACAAAAGACCCAAGGAGTGTCAACTGGTGGAAAAACCGCCCTAAATATGTAGCCAGTCTCCTGAAATCTTTTTACGGCAGTAAAGCAACCAAAGAGAACGATTTTTGTTATGAATGGTTGCCAAAGCTTGATCCAACTCAGGATGCATCCTGGCTGAATCTGTTTGATGAAATGTACAAGGGGACTTTCACAGGATTCTTTGCATGGGGCATGAATCCGGCGTGTTCGAGCGCAAATGCAGGAAAAGTCCGCCAGGCTTTAGCAAAGCTCGACTGGATGGTAAATGTGAATGTCTTCGACAGTGAAACAGGTTCATTCTGGAAAGGTCCGGGCCTGGATCCCAAGAAGATAAAAACCGAAGTGTTTCAGTTGCCATGTGCAGCATTTCTCGAAAAAGAAGGCAGCATCAGCAACAGCGGCAGATGGATGCAGTGGCGCTGGAAAGCTACAAACCCTCCGGGTGATGCAATGCCGGATGGTGAAATAATGTATGATTTATTCAAAAAAGTTCAGGCCCTTTATAAAAAAGAAAAGGGAGCCTTCCCTGATCCGATCATGAATTTAAAATGGGATTATGAGACTAACGGCAAATTTGATATTCATAAGGTGGCCAAAGAGATTAACGGTTATTTCCTTGAAGACATAAAAGAACACCCGGTAGATAAGAAAGAATACAAAAAAGGGACATTGGTGCCGAGCTTTGTATTCCTGCTGGATGATGGCCGAACCTCATGCGGAAACTGGATATATTCAGCCAGTTATACTGAGGCAGGCAATATGGCAGCGCGCAGGAAGAAGGACGATCCGACCGGGCTTGGCCTCTACCCTCAATGGTCCTGGGCATGGCCTGTCAACCGGAGGATCATATACAATCGTGCGTCTGTAGATCTTGACGGTAATCCACGAGACCCTGAGAGGGCTATCCTCAAATGGGACGCTGTCAATAAAAAATGGGTGGGCGATGTCCCTGACGGACCTGCGCCTCCTATGGGGACAGAGGGAGTCTATCCCTTTATCATGAAATCCGATGGAGTTGCCTCTATCTTCGGACCTGGCTTAAAGGATGGGCCATTCCCTGAACATTACGAACCTTTGGAATGCCCGATTGAAAAGAACATCATGTCCGGTCAGAGGATTAATCCTGTTATAAAGATGTTTGAGGGGGCTGCTGATACCTTTACAACATGTGATCCAAAGTATCCTTTTGTCTGTTCTACATATCGGGTAACCGAACATTGGCAGACAGGGGTTTTGACCCGCTGGTTACCTTGGCTTGTTGAAGCAGAACCACAAATGTTCTGTGAGATGAGCCTTGAACTGGGAAAACTGAGGGGCATCCAGAATGGAGATCGTGTAATGGTCGAAACATCAAGAGGTAAAGTCGAATCTGTAGCCATCGTAACACTTCGTTTAAAGCCATTTACAATAGCCGGCCAGACTGTTCACCAAATAGGAATTCCCTGGCATTACGGATGGCTGCAACCAAAAGATGGGGGAGAGAGTGCCAACTTATTGACTCCTACAATCGGCGATCCGAATACCATGATACCGGAATCCAAGGCATTCATGGCCAATGTAACAAAACTAACTGCTCAACCGGCCAAAAAGGGCAAGAAAGGTTAAGGGAGGTAATAGACAATGGCAGATAAATCTTTTTTCATAGATACAACAAAATGTACTGCTTGCAGAGGATGCCAGATATCCTGTAAGCAGTGGAATATGAATCCGGCAACCAAAACAGTCCAGAAAGGAAGCCATCAAAATCCTGAAGACCTTTCATATTCTACATATAAATTGGTACGGTTCAGTGAACTGGAGGTTGATGGAAAACCAAGATGGTATTTCTTCCCGGATCAATGCAGGCATTGCTCAACGGCTCCTTGTATGGTGATTGCCGAGTCAATGGGAATACAGGCGATAACAAAGGATGAAGCAACAGGCGCTGTTCTTTATAATCCAAAGATAAAGGTTAAGGCAAAAGATTTCAATGAAATCAGGTCAGCCTGTCCGTGGGATATTCCACGCTGGGACGAGAAGACTCAGGGGATGGCAAAATGCACCATGTGTATTGACAGGATTAAAGAGGGGATGCTTCCGGCGTGTGTCAAAACATGCCCTACAGGCGCCATGAATTTTGGGGATCGTGACAAGATGGTTGATATGGCCCAGAAAAGATTAAATGCAGTTAAACCAATGTATCCAAAGGCAGATCTTCTCAATTTCGAGTTTGTCCGTACTATCTTTCTTGTTACAGATGAACCCAAGAAATACCATAAGTATGCTTCAGCAGAAGATACAACAGTGATTGCATCATTGAAAAAACTTACAGAGCCGGCGCTTGTCGGATAACGCTGCCTGAAGAATACTTAAAACAGCTTGTTCCGATAAATATCGGGACAAGCTGTTTTTTTTGATTTAACTGATCCGAATCATAGTCCGGGGTTTTCGGTTATAATAAAACGAATCAAAAATACAGGGTTTCACATGAATAAAACATTGAAAAAAACAAAAGAACTAATTGAGTATCACAAAAAAAAGAATCCTGCATACATAGATGTCCTAAATTTCTATGAGAAGATCATGGAAGAGCAGGACAGTATAAGGCCGGAATCAGATATCAAACCTGTTCAGATGAAAAATGATACAAAATCCTTTCAGATAAAAGAGGGGTTCCCATTAATCGAAAAAAAGGATTTTATCATTGATATCACCTCCTCGGTGCAACTCTTTGAGCTGATCTGCCGTATAGGGAAGAACACAAATGAAACGATGAAGAATAATATCCAGGCCACAGAGGAAGCAATAACGATCAATGCTTTAAATCTTAAGGAATTATTAAAAGGATTTTACGATGATTCTTTAATTGACAGGATATCAAAAGAGTTTAATATAGAAAAAACTATATTGAAATTTCTGGTTCATGTGAGCATTCAGCCATCCATTCATGCCAATGTAGAAATACTAAAGGATTATATCGATTTTAAAAAATGGCATATGGGATATTGCCCCATCTGCGGTTCCTCGCCAGATATGTCTGAACTGAAAGAAAATGGCCAGAGATATCTGATCTGCTCTTTTTGTGACTTTCAATGGCCTTGGGAACGCCTGAAATGTCCTTTCTGCGAGAATAGCGACCATAAGAAACTTCACTATCTCTATGCTGAAGGACAGGAAACTTACAGGATAGATTTATGCGATAAATGCAAACAATACATCAAGACAGTTGATTCGCGAAAACTTGATCATGAACCATGCCCTGAGTTAGAAGACATTACGACATTGCATCTTGATATTCTTGCCTCTGACAGAGGCTATAAAAAACCATTGCCTTCATTCTGGGGAATTTAGAAAAGGACCTGCTCCCCCTGCCTTTTTATCCTTAATCCGGAAACTGCATTAAAAAAACCACAGAGGTCACAGAAACAAATATAATAATTTTAAACTTCCAAATCATTTTCTGCATGAAAAAGTGCGCAGAGAAAGAGCCTGAAATCTGCTTTTTTCTATTACTTAATAATTACATTCCTCTGTGCACTCTGTGGTTAATTGCATTTTTGGGTTAATCAGTTCGATCTGGGAATAATAAAGTAGAAATTATTTCCATATTGTGTTGCCTCGTAACCGGCTACCCCGCCATGTATCTCTATGGCATTTTTTATAAAAGTCAGACCATGTCCTGTGCCGGGTCTGCCCATAGTATTCCTGCCGCGATATCCTTCCTCGAATATCTTTTCCCGTTCCTCATTTGGGATATGTGTTCCGGTGCTGAAAACATTATATTTTATGCCATCCCTGCCATTTCCAAAAAAATCTTTTGCTGTCTCGCGGCCATAAGATATATACTTTTTCTTTTCCCCTGTTTCGTCAATTATTTCCTGGGTGTATTTAAGCGCATTAGTAAAAAGATTTGCATAGACCTGAGCTATCAGGCCTACGTCTATAACGCTTATGACCTCTTCATCCGGAATGCCGCTTAGACGGTCATCTATTGAAATACCTGCCTTCCGGAATTGTTCCACGTAACGTTCCAATTGAGGCTGAACAACATCATTTTTCATATTGCATGCCTTAGTGCGAAGTATCAGCTTGCCATGATCAAAATGACTTCTTCTGAAGAGCGTTTCAAGGAACAGGCTCATATTCTTATAGTGTTTCTCAATATTCTCCAATTCCCCTGTTAACCCCTGATTCACTTCCTGTAATTCCTTTAAAAGTTTTTCCATATCAGTATCATCATAGACCTTATGATCTGAGTAATCTGAAAGAAGTTTTTCTATTTCTACATTTTTCATTATTTTCGCATTAAGTCTCTTCAGGAAGAGCCTGTATACCATATTCGGCACAATCACATTATGCTCAATATCAGCAACAAGGGATCGAATAAATCTAAGGTGTTCAATATTTTTTGCAGCCAGAAATTTATTATGCATATTGAAACCAATCCGGTTTGCATACTTCTCAAAAAAAAGTTCATTGTGTCTGTCCCGTTCCCCGATCGGATATACTTCCAGTATTCCAAGGATGTTGTCCGCTGCACGAAAAGGGAGTTGGTCAATAAGAAGTTTTTTTCCGCGAATAGTCAATACAAGGCTATTCTTCTCTGTATAATAAGAACTCTCATTAGGTCTAACATCATCCGGGGGATGCGACTTCAGTTCATATCCCTGATTATCAGTTCTTGCAATAAGCAGCATGGCATTTATTTTAGGATCTATTACATAGAAACGTGCGTTAAGGTTGAAAAAAACTTTTGGGATTGCTACACACAAATTGTAGAAATCATCGATATTGTCAAACTCCTGCGACAGATCAAAAAAGGTCATTACAGCGATATTCTCTATTTGAGAGAAATCATACTGCTTATAGTCTCTCTTTTTATTTTCAATACGCTCTAAAATGTCATCCAGTGTATACATGATATTTTCTCAGCCAAAGTGTCGTTTAGAATTTTCGATAATCTTAATTTACCCCAATGTTCTGAAATTATAAACATTTCAGCATACAATCATCAATTCCTGTTCTGTTATGAAAACAGGGATAAAGATTTATTATTGCAAATTAGGTCTGAATTACTTTAAAATATTTGTAATCTTTAAAATAACAGGAGGTAATTATATGTGCAAAAAATGTAATTGCGGAAAAGGCAGCAAGAAGAAATAAATAAAGAATAAGTTTCTTTACCCAAACAAAACATTCAAGCTAAAGCCCCGGATTTCCGGGGCTTTTTTATATTTTCTTCGCCTGGAATTCGACTATCTTTGTCTCTTCTTTTGCCATGGATGACCTTCCGTCAAAAAGTCCGCCTTCCACTACCGTCAACTTGCTTGTTGAGACATCCCCGTATACCTGCCCCTTTGCTTTTATCTCTATGATCTCTTTTGCCTTAAGGTTTCCTTCGATCCTGCCCCCTACTACAATGCCCCTTGCTGTTACATCACCTTTCAGCAAGGCCTTTTCGCCGAGGAGCACCCAATCGGCATTTACGTTTCCTTCCATGGTGCCATCTATCCTGAGAGTCCCTTTTGTATCAATATCGCCTTTAAAATTAGAGTTCGCTCCTATAAGTGATTCAAGTTTTTCTGTATTTTTATGGAACATCATTACCCCCTTTCAGGTAATTTACAGGATCGATGGGCTTGCCATCTTTCCATATTTCATAGTGAACATGAGGGCCGGTAGAATAACCTGTGGACCCGACATATCCGATGATATCCCCTCTTTTGACCTTTTTCGCGACTTTGACAGGAATAGACCTGTTATGGGCGTAGAATGTTGAAAAACCATGCCCGTGTTCAAGCACAACAAGGTTTCCGCTGCCCCCGCTCCACCCTGAAAAACTGACAATACCGTCTGCTGTTGCTTTAACAGGATTTCCAGGGCTTGAAGATATATCTATACCGGAATGGAAATTCTCTTCGCCATTCCTCGGGTGTTCCCTTTTCCCATAATGTGAAGAAACCCTGCCATTTACAGGTGAACCCTTTGGCGTGGCAACATAAAGATCCCTTTGTATTCTTAAATAATCATTTATTTCTCCAACACTTTCAACTGTTTTCTTAATCTGCTGCTTTAAGTTTTCCATGTCAATGGAACCACTGTCCGAGGTATCAAGGTTTTCAAGGACTTTTTCCCTGGATTTCAGGGAGAAAATTCTTCTGAATTCGTTTTCAGCCTTTTTAAGGGCTGTCATGGTTTTGTTCAACTCCAAAAACTGCTGGGAATAATAATTCAACTTGTCTTTCATTCTGTAATATTCAAAGGTATCTACTGCAATTGAGAGAATATACACAATACCAAAACAGCAAAGCACTACTGTAGTAAACATCCCGATAAATGGAACCTTGAAGTTAACAGGCCTGGTTTTACTGTGAGGGATCAACATTATTGTAACAGGGGTAAATGCCTTCTTCAGGAACCCTTTGATTTTATGAATATCTAACACCCTTCCCTCCTTTCTCGATATTTCCGATTAAAAAGGGGGCATATCCGGATTTCTTCAGCAAAACCACAGCATCTTTTACTGCGCCTTTGGAAGTCACCATAATATACCCTATCCCCATATTAAACGTCTTTCTCATATCTTCTTCAGGGACATTTCCCATCTGTTTTATGAGATTGAAGATTTCCGGGACAGGCCATGAGTCAGATCGGACATGAGCAGAAAGCCCTTTGGGTAAAATTCTTGGTAGATTTCCGGAAATACCACCGCCTGTTATATGGGCCATTCCCTTTATCTTCAGTTTATCCTTTAAACCCATAAATGCCTTAACATATATCCTTGTTGGCCTGAGAAGCTCTTTACCAAGAGTACTCTTAAGATCAGGAATATATTTATGCACATTTGTTTTCTTCATATCGAAAAAAAGTCTTCTCACCAATGAGTAGCCATTACTGTGCAGACCATTTGATGCAATGCCTATAATCGCATCTCCTTCTTTAATGGAAGAACCATCAATTATTTTGTTTTTATCAACTATGCCGACTGCGAACCCTGAAAGGTCATATTCATCATTTGTATAAAATCCCGGCATCTCGGCTGTCTCACCCCCGATCAGGGAACAGCCTGCCTCCTTACAGCCCTTTACGATACCTTTAATGACATCTGACGCCTTTTCAGACCTGAGTTTGCCTGTGGCAAAATAATCGAGGAAGAATAAAGGCTCTGCGCCACTTGTCAGGATATCATTGACACACATTGCAACAAGGTCTATCCCGACAGTATCGTGCCTGTCCATCATGAAGGCTATTTTCAGCTTGGTCCCAACGCCGTCTGTTCCGCTCACAAGAACCGGAGCACTGTATTTTTTTGTATTGATATTGAAAAGCGCACCGAAAGAACCGATATTTGTGAGAACCTCGGGTCTGAAAGTCTTCCTGACCATAGGAGAGATAAGTTTTACAAACCTCTCCCCTTCATCAATATCAACACCGGCCTTCTTATAGGTAAGTGTTTTCATCATTTTTTATTTAATAAGGAAGGTTATTAAAAACTTTTATATTATGCATAAATAGGCGACGAATCGCAAGCTTTTTCGTAACAATGTTTAAGTAGATATATTTATAGATATATTAACTTATTAAAATGCAGTTAACACAGGCATTATCTTCTGATACAATACTTTTATGCCGATTATTCTTGTCACAAACGACGACGGAGTTCATTCCCAGGGTCTTATCTCTCTTTTCAGGAGCATGCAGAAACTCGGTGACGCATATATAATCGCACCTGACAGAGAGAGAAGTGCGGTGAGCCATGCCCTGACAATGCACAGGCCGCTTAAGGTTGAAGAATTGAGAAAGCATGTATACAGCATTAACGGTACACCTACCGACTGCGTTACAATAGGAGTAAACAAAATCCTACCGGAAAAACCGGTATTTATTGTATCGGGTATCAATAAAGGAGCAAACCTGGGAGATGATATTACTTACTCCGGCACTGTCTCTGCAGCAATAGAGGCTACAATAATGGGGATACCTGCATTTGCTGTCTCGCTTGTCAGCCTGGAAAAAACCTTTTCAGCTTCGAACTTTACTGCTGCTTCCAAAATCTCCCTGAAAATAGGTGAATATATCCTCGAACACTCCTTGCCATATGATACCCTTCTGAATGTTAATGTTCCGAATGTGAACGCTAAGGGCATTAAGGGGATGAAATTAACAAGACAGGGGAAACGAATTTACGATGATTCGATACAGGAGACCTTTGACCCTCACGGTGAAAAACATTACTGGATCGGTGGAGGGAAACCTTACTGGGAACATGGCGAGGATACAGATATTCAGGCTGTTCAGGACAATTATGTCTCTGTCACTCCCATTCATCTTGACCTTACCAACTATGACGCATTGAAATTTCTGAAGAAAAGATTTTTATTACACATTTAAACGTATGAGCACAAAAAAATATGATGTCATAATAGTCGGCGCCGGTCCTGCAGGCATATTCTCAGCCCTGGAATTGCTCCGGTTAAAAGAAGATGCAAAAATTCTGATAATCGAAAAGGGCAAGGACATTGATAAAAGAATCTGCCCTATGAAGATAAGGGAGATTTCCTGTGCAGCCTGTCCTGAATGCTCATTGCTCAGCGGCTGGGGCGGAGCTGGCGCTTACAGTGATGGGAAATTAACCCTTTCTCATGAAATTGGAGGATTCCTTTCCAGATACAAAGATATGAACATTCTGCAGTCCCTCATAACCTCTGCGGATGAAATCTGGATGAGTTATGGAGCTCCAAATATAGTCTACGGTGATGATCAGGATAAAATAGCCAAAATAGGAATGCTTGCAGCAGAAAACAATCTTACCTTAATACCATCAAAAATACGGCATATAGGCACTGAGAGGTGCAAGATCGTTTTGAAAAATATCAGGGAATCACTGAATAAAAAGGTCGAAATTCTTTTCAACTCTGAAGTAGAAAGGGTGCTCACACAAAAAAGAAAAGCGGTCGGCGTCAGGCTTAAGAACAGCACAAAATTATATTCTGATTTTGTAATCCTTGCTCCCGGACGTGAGGGATCAAGATGGCTGGAAAAGGATTTAAAAAGAATGCGTCTCACGCTGCTGAAAAATCCTGTTGATATCGGCGTGAGGGTTGAATTGCCGTCTGCAGTATTTGATCCTCTAACCAAAATAACCTATGAACCCAAGCTTATCTTCCATTCAAAAATGTTCAATGACAGAGTAAGGACCTTCTGTGTAAATCCATATGGTGAAGTTGTAAAGGAATACCTGAAGGGTATCTGGACCGTGAACGGGCACAGTTACGCAAACAGCCGAACCGACAATACAAATTTTGCGCTTCTGGTCAGCACTTTCTTCACAGAGCCGTTTGATGAGCCTATACTTTACGGCAGCTATATCGCAGGATTGGCAAACCTTATCGGAAAGGGAGTGATCGTTCAGCGTCTTGGAGATTTGCGAAGGGGCAGGAGATCAACTCATGAAAGAATAGCAAACGGGAATGTTAAACCAACCCTTAAGGATGCAACACCCGGCGATTTGAGCTTCGTCCTGCCATTCCGCCATCTCACCAATATTCTTGAGATGCTTGAGGCGCTTGATAAGATAGCGCCTGGTGTGAATTCAGAAGATACCTTATTATACGGGGCAGAGGTAAAATTCTATTCAATGCTCCCTAAACTCACAGAATCCCTCGAAACCGAGATAACGAATCTTTTTGCGATTGGTGACGGAGCTGGTGTAAGCAGGGGGCTTATACAGGCTTCTGTCTCAGGTATAATATCAGCAAGGGAAATAGGAGAGAGATTCAGCTGATGGATTTTGAAGAATTAAGAGAGTTTATGGTAAGGACACAACTCATCCCGAGGGGTATCATGGACGAGCGGGTGCTTTCTACGATGAAAAAAGTCCCGAGGCATTTGTTTGTTGATGAGTCCATGCAGCACAGGGCGTATGATGATATGGCCCTTTCGATCGGTGAAGGCCAGACAATCTCACAACCCTATATGGTAGCTATCATGACAGAGTTGCTTGAGCTTAAAGGAAACGAAAAGGTATTGGAAATCGGGACAGGCTCGGGTTATCAGGGAGCTATCCTCGCAGAACTCTCTAAAGAAGTCTACACTGTTGAGCGGATCGCTTCACTTGCCCAGCGCTCAGAGGATAAATTCGCTTCTCTCGGTTACATGAACATTCATGTTAAGGTCGGTGACGGAACATTAGGATGGCAGGAGCAGTCACCTTTTGACAGGATAATAATAACTGCAGGCGCTCCGAAAATCCCTGATCCTCTCACAGAACAACTCTCGGAAGGCGGCATTCTGATTGCCCCTGTCGGAGACCGTTTCTCTCAGATACTCTTAAAGATCAAAAAAACCGGGGGAAAGCTCTCAGAAGAAAATCATACCCCCTGTATATTTGTCCCTTTAATCGGAACACACGGATGGAAGGGAGAGGATCCCGCATGATCCAAATAATTTTTATCTTACCTATTGATCAGCAAAATAGCGTAACTTAGTCGTACTATCAGGTCACTGACAACCTCAAAACCAGCCCTTTGAGCAATGGAGACTGTAGCGTCAAATTCCTTCTTTGATATATGTCCCCTTGGTTCTGCAATCAAAAGTTTTCCGTTCTGTTTAATAGTGCTGAATATCTCATATAACAAACGTTCTTTATCAGGCACCTCATGAACTAAAGCAAAGGACAGAGCGAAATCGATTTTTCCGGCAATATCAGTCAACCCCAGAGAATCCCGGCGACATACACGGGCATCAATTCTATCTGACAATCCAGCCTTATCAGATCTCCTTATAAGACCTTTAATCATTTTTTCTTGTAAATCAACACATACAACTTTGCCTGTATCACCGACCATCCTGGCAATTGGCAAAGAAAAATATCCCATTCCGCATCCAATATCCAAGACATTCATGCCTTCCTTTATATATGGCCTTAAAATCTCTTCGGGCTTTTGTAATAAACGCCTCAAAGGACTTGCCAATATATATCCGATCCACCAGGGACATAATCTATGCAACGCATGTCTCCGAAAGAATATTTTTCATTGTATAATCATTCATCTCTTGTTTGCGGTTTCCAGAATAGATTTATGATAGCACTATCATTATTTCAATTGCTCTTGCCTGAAAACCAACTATGTACTCTTACTAATGCGGTCGATGACGACATAGTTTCATCTGTTTGTCATTCTCCAGCTCGGAGGCTGTGTTGCAATGTCATTCTGAGGCCCAAGCCGAAGAATCTCGGTTTTATAACACATTGATCTTATGAGATTCTTCACTTCATTCAGAATGACAAATTTACATTCC
>Ga0209253_10001832_pt1 | contig 18729 bp, 18 predicted proteins | sample FrelakmetBRP12BR_FD_187145 | JGI IMG/M metagenome (GOLD analysis project Ga0209253, IMG submission 187145) | Freshwater lake sediment microbial communities from the University of Notre Dame, USA, for methane emissions studies - BRP12 BR (SPAdes)... | ecosystem: Environmental > Aquatic >... | reverse complement strand
GGCCTGCCAGTGGCGCTCGCCGGCGGCGCCCCTCCCGCAGCCGCAGCCGCGGCCTGGATCACCTGGGTTCTGGGGTTCGCCGCCGCGACGCTGGCGGTGCAGGTGCTCCTGGTCCGCGCCCGCGGCGGGCCGCACGACCCCGGCGCGAGGGCGAGCGCGCTCGTGGCCGGCCTCGCCGCGCTCGCGGTCGCGCTGGCCTTGCGCACCTCGCTGCCGTGGGTGGTGCCGGTCGCGGTCGCACCACTGGCCCTGGCCGCCCTCGCGGTGATCCTGCTGCGCGTGCCCCCGCGCCAGCTGAAGCGCGTTGGCTGGACCGTCCTCTGGGCGAGCCTGCTCACTGCCGTGCTGCTCGTCGCGGGGCTGCGATAGCGGGACGTGCCAAGCCCGGTCCACGTCGGGTCCCGGCGCTCGCGCTTCCTGGCAGGCCCGGCGCACCGCTGCTAGATTGGTTCGCCTTGCGCGTCCTGCTCTCCAACGATGACGGCGTCCACGCCCCGGGGCTCCTGGCGCTCGCCGCAGCGTTCCCCGACGAGGAGGTCTGGGTGGTCGCGCCGGACCGGGAGCAGTCGGCCTCCAGCCACGCCATCTCCCTGCACCGGCCGCTCCGGGTCTTCGAGATGGGGCCGCGTCGCTTCGCCGTGGACGGAACGCCGACCGACGCCGTCTACATCGGGATGAACCTGATCCTGAAGGAACGGAAGCCGGACATCGTCCTCTCCGGCATCAATCACGGCCCGAACGTGGGGAACGACGTCCTCTACTCCGGGACCGTGGCCGCGGCGATGGAGGGCGCCCTCCTGGGTGCCAGCGCCATCGCGGTGTCGCTCGCCTCCCCGCCGCCGCACGCCTTCGGCGAGGCCGCCGCCTTCGCCGCGGCCTTCGCCCGGCGCGTCGTCGCCTTCCCGTCGCCGGCGCCGATGCTCTTCAACGTGAACGTCCCGCCCGGCCCGGTGAAGGGCTTCCGCTTCGCCCGGCTCGGCCGTCGCACCTACGGCAACGAGGTGGTCGAGAAGCTCGACCCGCGCGGCCGCAAGTACTACTGGATCGGTGCCGAGGCCGACTGGCACGACGTGCCGGGCTCCGACTGCAACACCGTCTTCGACGATGGGCTCGCGTCGGTGACGCCGCTCCACCTGGACCTCACGCAGGACGCGGCGCTCCAGAGCCTGCGCGACTTCACGCTCCCCGGCTTCCACAGGGAGCCGGCGCCGTGAGGCTGCGCGGCGGCCTCGCCGGGGCCGCGCTCGCCCTCGCCGCCTGCGCCGCTCCCCAGCGCCCGCCGCCGGCGCAGGCGGACGCCTCCGCGGAGCGCCCTCCGCCCTTCCCGCTGACGAGCGCGGAGCCCCACGTGGAGCCGGACCTCGTCGGATCGACGCACGTCGTGCTGAAGGGCGAGACGGTCTACCGCATCGCCCGCACCTACGGCATCGACCCGGCCGAGCTGATGGACGTGAACGGCATCGCCGACCCCCGCCAGCTCTCCACCGGCATGGAGCTCTTCGTCCCGGGCGCACCCCGGCCGCTCGACGTGCCGCCACTGACGGGAGGCGCCGCCGCCGCCGTGGCAGGGGCGGCTGCGGGCGCGGGAGGCGCCGGCGCCGCACCGGGCGGGAGCACCGCCGCCTCGGTCGCGACCCGGGGCTTCACGCCCGGCTCCACCGCCGGCTCCGACGAGCCCGGGACGGCGTTGCCGCGCATGAACGGCAAGCTTCGCTGGCCCTTGAAGGGCGTCCTCTACCGCGGCTTCGGCGTGAAGCAGGGCCAGCGCCATGACGGCATCGACATCTCCGCTCCGGAGGGGACCCCGGTGCTGGCCGCTGCCTCTGGCGACGTGCTCTACACCGGGCGGCAATCCGGCTACGGCGTGGTCGTCATCGTCCGGCACGAGGGCTCGCTGGTCACCCTCTACGCCCACAACAGCGCCGTCCTGGTGAAGGAGGGCGAGCGGATCGAGGCCGGCACGCCCATCGCCCGGGTCGGCCAGTCCGGCCGCACCACCGGCCCGCACCTCCATTTCGAGGTTCGGGAGGGCACGCGCCCCCGCAACCCGCTCGGCTACCTGCCACAATGAGGAGGCCGGTCTCGACGGCCGGCAAGCGACCCACATGGAAACCCTCGCCGAAGCCCTGAGGCGGCAGATCCGCGACGTCCCCGACTTCCCGAAGAAGGGGATCGTCTTCAAGGACATCACCCCGGTGCTCGCCGACGCCCCGCTGTTCCGCCGGGTTGTGGACGAGATGGCGGCGCGATGGGGCCCGGAGCGCATCGACCGGGTGGTGGGGATCGAGTCGCGCGGCTTCATCTTCGCGGCGCCGCTCGCCTACGCGCTCGGCGCCGGGTTCGCCATCGTGCGCAAGCCCGGCAAGCTCCCCTACCGGACCATCCGCGAGACCTACGCGCTGGAGTACGGGGAGGACGTGCTCGAGCTTCACATCGACGCCGTCGGTCCCGGAGACCGGGTGCTGGTCGTCGACGACCTCCTGGCCACCGGCGGCACCGCCGGGGCGGTGGGGCGGCTCGTCACCCGGCAGGGCGCCGCGGTGGTCGGCTACGCCTTCGTCGTCGAGCTCTCCTTCCTCCACGGGATGCGGCAGCTCGGCGGAAACAAGGTCCAGGCGCTGGTCCGGTTCTGAGGGCCGGCACCGGGGCGGCCGGACCACGCCGGGCCCGCCCTTCGAGAGCCCATCGCCGACACCGGACATGACCACCGCCTCCCTCCTCTGGACCGCCGCTGCCGTGGTCGCCGCCGCGTGGTGGACGCGGGTGGCCTGGGTGGGACTGCTGACCGACCGCCGCATCGACCGGCTGCGGCGCATCGCGCCCGAGCCCCGGCCGGCGGCGGGGGCGGCTCGGAGGGGCTCGGGCTCCCGGCGAGCGGCCTCTGGCTGGCGATGGCGGTGCTGACGAGCGCCGCGCTCGTCACCGCCCGGGGCGGCGTCGTCTGGCGGGGCACGCGCCACCCGCTCCCGCTGCTGGGGACAGGATGCGTCCGGGCTCGCGACTGGCCCCCTCACGCTTCCGTGGGATGGGACCGGCGTTGGTGCTAGGTTCTGGCGTCATGCCACCGCAGGCCAACGCCCCGTTCCAGCGCGTGCCGGTGCTCGACGCCTGGGACGAGACCCCCACCCTCCATGTCATCCGCCTCGACCTCGGGGGCCTCGCGGCCGTCCACGCCCTTCCCGGACAGGTAGTGAAGGTTCGCGCCCCGTCGGGCGAGGCGTACTTCGCCCTGGCGAGCGCCCCCGACCCGAGCGGGCGCGCCGACCTGCTGGTGAAGCGCGGCGGGCGCATCGCCGACGAGGTCATCGCCGCTGCCGTGACCGGGGCCACGCTGGAGACGACGGCTCCCTTCGGCAAGGGCTTTCCGGTCGCCGACGCCGAGGGGCGCGACGTGCTCCTCTTCGCCGCCGGCTCCGGGATCGCCCCCATCCGCGCGCTCGTACAGCACCTCACCGGCCGGCGTGACCGCCATGGCCGCATCACCCTCTTCTACGGCCAGCGGCGCGGTGGTGACTTCGCCTACCGCGGCGAGCACCTCGACTGGGAGCGCAAGGGGGTCCGCGTGGTGCTCTGTCCCTCCGGCGCCGACGACGCCTGGCAGGGGGTGCGCGGCCGGGTGCAGAAGGTGGCCCGGTCGCTCGCCTTCGGCGGGGCGCCGCCCGGGGACGCCGTGGCCTTCGTCTGCGGCATGAGCGCCATGGTGAACGACGTCAAGGCGACCTTGAAGGAGTGGGGCGTTCCGCCGGAGCGCGTCCACCTGAACTTCTAGCGACACCGCGATGCGCACCCGGTCCGACCCCAGGCTCTTCCTCCTGCTCCTCGCCGCGCTGGCCGCTTGGCTGACCTGGCAGGTGACCCGTCCCTTCGCCAGCGTGCTCTTCCTGGCCTCGGTGCTCGCGGTGGCGCTCTCGCCGCTGCACGGCTGGGTGGGGCGGCGGCTCGGCGGCCGCCCTGCCGCCGCAGCCGGGCTCGTGACGCTGGCTGTGCTCCTGGCCCTGGTGGGCCCGGTGACCGGGCTCGCGGCGGTGGTGGCGAGCCAGGCGGTCGAGGGGCTGAAGTGGCTGCCCACGGTCCTCGACGACCAGGGGCTCGCCGACCTCGTCGCGCGCCTCCCCGAGAGCGTCCAGGCGGCGGCTCGCGAGCTCTTGGCCCGCCTCCCGCACGGGGCCACCGAGATGCGCGACCTGGTCACCTCCACCGTGGGCGGTCGCGCCTTCTCCACCGTCGGTGGGCTGCTCCAGGCGACCGGCACGGCGCTGACCCGGTTCCTCCTCTTCTTCGTGGCCCTCTTCTTCCTGCTCGCCGACGGGGCGGCGCTGGTGACCTGGCTCCAGACGGTGCTGCCGCTCCCCGCCGGGCGCGCCGCCTCCCTGCTCAAGTACCTCCGCGGCGTCACCATCGCGGTCCTGGTCTCCACGCTGGCGACGGCCGGCATCCAGGCGGTGCTGGCGCTCGCCGGGTACGCCATCGCCGGCGTCCCTTCCCCGGTCTTCTTCGGGGTGCTGACCTTCTTCACTGCCCTGATCCCCGCGGTGGGCACGGCGCTCGTCTGGGTCCCGCTCGTGCTGGTGAAGCTGGCCACCGGGCACCTCGGGCCGGCGATCTTCCTCGCCGCCTGGGGCGTCGGGGTGGTGGGCATGGTGGACAACGTCGTGAAGCCCATGCTCATCCGTCGTGGGGTGGCCTTCCCCACCGGCGTGGTGTTCTTCGCGCTGATCGGCGGCCTGGCGGCATTCGGGCCGGTGGGGCTCGTCGCCGGCCCACTGTCGGTGGCGCTGCTCGTCGCGGTGCTGCAGGCGCTGGGCGAGGACCGGAGGTGACTGCGATGGGCTCGTACCTTGCATCGGTGGATCTGCTCGACGTCGCCTCACGGCTCCCGGAGGAGGCCCGGCTCGCCCGCGCCGCCGTGGGCCGCTTCGTGGACGAGCGCTTCTTGCCGGTGGTCCGGGAGCACTTCCGCGCCGGCACCTTCCCGATGGACCTCGTGCCGGAGATGGCGGCCCTGGGGCTCTTCGGCATGACGCTGCACGGCCACGGGTGCGCCGGGCTCTCCAGCGTCGCCGCCGGCGCCTGCCTGCAGGAGCTCGAGCGCGGCGACTCCGGCCTGCGGAGCTTCGCCTCGGTGCAGGGCTCGCTCTGCATGTACCCCATCGACGCCTTCGGCTCGGACGAGCAGAAGGCCCGCTTCCTCCCCGCCATGGCCCGCGGCGAGCTCCTCGGCTGCTTCGGCCTCACCGAGCCCGACGCCGGCTCCGACCCTGCGAGCCTGCGCACCCGCGCTCGGCGGGACGGAACCGACCACGTCCTCACCGGCAACAAGGCCTGGATCACGAACGGCACCGTGGCGGGCGTGGCCATCGTCTGGGCCCGGGTGGACGACGGCGACGCCCGCTCCATCCGCGGCTTCCTGGTGGAGCGAGGGATGCCGGGGTTCGAGGCCCGCGAGATCCAGGGCAAGCTCGCGCTGCGGGCCTCGGTGACCGCGAACCTGCACCTCGACGAGGTGCGCGTCCCGGCGGCCAACGTGCTGCCGGGCACGGAGGGGTTGGGGCTCCGGGCGCCGCTCGCCTGCCTCACCAAGGCCCGCTACGGGATCGCCTGGGGCGCGGTGGGCGCAGCCACCGCCTGCTTCGAGTCGGCGCGGCGCTACGCCGTCGAGCGCATCCAGTTCGGCCGCCCCATCGGCGCCTTCCAGCTCGTCCAGGAGAAGCTCGTCGGGATCTGGGAGGGGATCGTGCTGGGCCAGCTCCTGGCGCTGCGGCTCGGCGAGCTCGCCGACGAGGGGCGGCTCGGCCACGTGCAGGTCTCGATGGGCAAGCGCGCCAACGTGCGGATGGCGCGCGACGCGGCCCGAACCGCCCGCGAGATCCTCGGCGCCAGCGGCGTCGTGGACGACCACCCGCCCATGCGCCACATGGCGAACCTGGAGGCGGTCTACACCTACGAGGGGACCCACGACATCCACACGCTGGCCCTGGGGCGCGCCGCGACGGGGCTGGACGCCTTCTCGTGAGCGGGCTCGAGCTCTTCTTCTGGCCGGTGCGCGTGCTCCACGACCGCCCGGAGCTCGCCTTGGCGCCGGCCGTCCTCTTCGTCTTGCTGGCATGGCGCGCCCGCCCGCTGCCGCGCCACGCTCCGGCCCGTCTCTGGCCCTGGGTCACCGCGGGGATGTGGGGGGCCTACGCGCTCTACGAGCTGCGGATGCGCGCCTGGGAGCGGGCCGTCACCGCGCCCATCCGCTTGGACCTGCTCCTCATCGGTCCGATCCTCTACGCCGCGACGATCGCGACCTCGGTCGCCTGGGTGCGCTGGCAGGTGCGGGCCCGGCGCGAGTCGCGCGCGCCCCCCGGCGTCGGCGATGGCGCCGCCCGCCCGGGACCGCCGGGCGTCAGGCCGAGGCCTTGAAGGCCCGGAAGGCGAGCAGCGTCTCGGTCTCGCGGACCCCCCGTACCTTCTGGAGGCGGTCGGGGATGAGGTCGCCGAAGTCCTCGTAGGAGGCCGCGTAGAGCTTGACGAGCAGGTCGAAGGGGCCGGTGATGGAGTGGACCTCCGAGACCCCGTCGATCTCCATCACGGCGTTGGCCACCTCCTCCAGGCGGCCGAGCTCGCACTTCACCAGGACGAACGCGAATTTCATGGGCGCTTCTTACCACGGCCGCCCTGGAGCGTCGTGCCAGTCGGCGGTGGCCTCGAGCCACATCGCCAGCCCCGCCCACTCGCCCCATGGGGCGTACCACCGGTGCAGCGTCCGGTCGGAGGGGGGCCGGCGGCGCCCCCGGAGGCTCGCCAGCTTCTTCCGGTTCCAGGCGTCGAGCGCGAGCCGCGAATGGCGGCCGAGGAGCCTCAGCAGGTGTTCGGTGGCGTAGGGCCCGAATCCGGCCAGCCCCCGGATGCGCCGCTCCAGCTCCGCCTCCGGGAGCGACGGGTCGCGCCACGACTCGAGGTCGAGCGCGCCGGAGGCGGCCCTGCGCGACAGCGCAACCAGGAACGGGGCCCGGTACCCTGCGCGGATGCGCGCCCGGTAGAAGCGCTCGCCCTGCCCCGCCATGTCCTCGGCCGTCGGGAAGGTTCGGGCGTCGCCCGGCGCCGGGCGGCCGAGCACGTCGACGAGCCGCGTCGCCATGCTGCGGGTCAGGGCCCAGGAGCAGTTCGTGGTGAGGAGGGTCTTCACCGCGTCCTCGAAGACGGTGGGTGACCGCAGCAGCCTCCCCCCGCCGAGGTCGAGCGCCTGGCGCAGGACCGGGAGCTCCGGCCGCTCCGATCCCTCCCGGCTGAGCGCCTCGAGCCGGCGGCGGAAGGGCTCGAGGTCGAGGTCCAGCGAGAGGCAGCCCCGCAGGCCTGCCCGGGCCTCGGCCAGCTCCGCAGCCCCTGCTCGCCCGGCCGCCGCGAGCCGGAAGGCAAGGCCGCCGCCCCCCGCCGTCGGCGCCACCTCCGCCAGGACCACTCGCCCGGTCGACAGGCGCAGCGGGAGCCCCAGCAGCTGGCGGCCCGGATCCCAGCGCCAGGGGGGCAGGTCGTACCAGCCATGGCTGCGCACGGTGCGGGCGAGGTCAAACGGAACGGGCACTTGCATCGAGCCCCTTCGGGGGGGTTGCCGCTCGCCCATCTAGGGCGACGCTATGGGGTGAGGGATGCGACGGAGGCAGCTCCTTCGCCGAGGGAGCTTGGCAGACCGGAGGGTCACCAAATGGTCGAGACGTACCAGAAAGAGGAGATCGAGGTCCTGGAGGGCGACGAGGGCGAGTTGGAGGTGGGCCGCCACGCCGACGTGGGCCGCCAGATCCTGCGCACGGCGCTCTCGGAGCTCAAGGTGAATCCCGCCCCGGTGAGCGTGGGCCCCGACGTCACCGTGGCGCGCGCCGTGGAGATCATGAAGAGGAAGCGCGTCTCGGCGGTGATGGTGGTCGACAGGAAGCCGCCCAAGCGTCTCCTCGGCATCGTCACCGAGCGGGACGTGCTGGAGCGGGCGTTCACCACCCGCGGGCTGGCGAAGATGCCGGTGAAGAAGGTGATGCACCGGGATCCGGAGACGCTGCGCTCCAAGGACCCGGTGGCCTACGCCTTCGACAAGATGGCGGTGGGCCGGTTTCGCCACGTTCCGCTGGTGGACGAGCGCGGCGTGCCCAAGGGCATGGTCTCGGCGCGGGACCTCATCGACTTCATCTGCGAGCTGTGCCCGGAGGAGATCCTGAACCTCCCGCCGGAGCCCCAGCTGGCCGTGCCGCGCACCGTGGACGGCGGGTAGCAGGCCTCGGCCCTACGCCGCGGCCTCGCTGGCGCCGTGGCACTTCTTGTACTTCTTGCCCGAGCCGCACGGGCAGGGGTCGTTGCGCCCGACCTTGCGCTCGGCGCGCACCACCGTCTCCTGCTTGACCGGCGCGCCGGGCTGCTCGCCGGCGGCGGCGTGGCTCTCCTGCATCCGCTGCCTGCGTCCCAGCGCCACCCGCTTCGCCTCGATCTCCTCGGCGGTCTCCTGGCGCGCAGGCACGAGCCGCAAGACGTTGCCGATGACGTTGGAGCGGATCGCCCAGCTCATCCGCACGAACATCTCGTAGCCGTCCTTCTTGTACTCCTGCTTGGGGTCGCGCTGGCCATAGCCGCGCAGGCCGATGCCCTGGCGCAGGTGGTCCATCTGCAGCAGGTGGTCCTTCCAGAGCTGGTCGATGGACTGGAGGTAGAGGTACTGCTCGTAGCGGCGGAGCAGCGGTACGCCCTCGGCGTCGGCGCCGAAGAGCTCCTCCTTCTGCCGGTAGGCCTTCTCGACGACCTTGTAGATCTGCTCCTCCAGCGCCGCCCGACCTTCGGCGACGCGCGAGCTGCCGGGGTCGGCGAACTTCATGTCCGCGTTGAACTGCTCGCGGACGCGCAGCGTGAGGGCCTCGAGGTCCCAGAGCTTGCGCTGGTCCGGACAGCACTCCGCCACCATCTCCTGGACGAGCCCGTCGACGAGGTCGAGGACGTGCTCCCGGGCGTCCGGCCAGCCGAAGACCTGCTCGCGCCGCGTCTTCTTGCGGGTCTTCGGGTCCTCGTCGTACTCGACCACCGGAACGCCGGCCCCGAAGCCCAGCACCATGCGGCGCAGCCGGTAGACCGAGCGGCGCTGCTGGTTCATCACGTCGTCGAAGTCGAGCAGGTTCTTGCGGATGTCGAAGTTGTGGGCCTCGACCTTGCGCTGGGCGTTCTCGATGGCCTTGGTGAGCCAGCGGTGCTCGATCTGCTCTCCTTCCTTCAGCCCCATCCGCTCCATCATCCCGGAGATTCGCTCCGAGCCGAAGATCCGCATCAGGTCGTCTTCGAGCGAGAGGAAGAAGATCGAGGAGCCGGGGTCGCCCTGGCGACCGGCCCGGCCGCGCAGCTGGTTGTCGATGCGACGCGACTCGTGCCGCTCGGTGCCGACGATGTGGAGGCCGCCGGCGGCCACCACCTCCTCGTGCTCGTTGGCCGTCTGGACCTTCAGCGCGGCCGTTCGCTCGGCGAGGCGTGCCGACCACTCGGCCCGCCGGGCCGCGAAGGCCTCCTCGGCCTCGCCCTCCATCGGCGCGTCCGGCTCGGGGCCCACCTCGTGCTTGGCCATCATCTCCGGGTTGCCGCCGAGCAGGATGTCGGTGCCGCGGCCGGCCATGTTGGTGGAGATGGTCACCGACCCCTTGCGGCCGGCCTGGGCGACGATCTCGGCCTCGCGCTGGTGGTGCTTGGCGTTCAGCACGTTGTGGGAGACGCCGCGCTTCTTGAGCAGAGACGACACCACCTCGCTCTTGGCCACCGAGACGGTACCGACCAGGATGGGCTGCCCGGCCTGGTGGCGCTTGGTGATCTCGTCGCAGACCGCGCTGAACTTCTCGCGCTCGGTCTTGTAGACGAGGTCCTCGGCGTCCTTGCGGATCAGCTTCTGGTTGGTGGGGACGGCCAGCACGTCGAGGTCGTAGATCTTGGCGAACTCCTCCGCCTCGGTCTCGGCCGTGCCGGTCATGCCGGCGAGCTTCGAGTACATGCGGAAGTAGTTCTGGAAGGAGATGGTGGCGAGCGTCTGGTTCTCGGCTTCGATCTTGACGCCTTCCTTGGCCTCCACCGCCTGGTGCAGGCCGTCCGACCAGCGCCGGCCCGGCATCAGCCGGCCGGTGAACTCGTCGACGATGAGGACCTCGCCCTCCTTCACCACGTAGTCCACCTCGTTCTTGTAGAGGTGGTGCGCGCGCAGCGCCTGCTCCACGTGGTGGAGCCACTCGATCTGCTCCGGATCGTAGAGGTTCTGGATGGCGAGCTTCTGCTCCATCTTCTCGACGCCGGAGTCGGTCATCACCACCGTCCGGGTCTTCTCGTCGACGGTGAAGTCCACGTCGCGCATCATCGAGGGGATGACCCGGTTCACCTGGTAGTACTTCTCGCTCGACTCGTCGGAGGGGCCGGAGATGATGAGCGGAGTGCGGGCCTCGTCGATGAGGATCGAGTCCACCTCGTCGACGATGGCGAAGTTGAGCTCCCGCTGGACGTAGTCCTGCAGCCGGAACTTCATGTTGTCGCGCAGGTAGTCGAAGCCGAACTCGTTGTTCTGGCCGTAGGTGATGTCCGAGCCGTAGGCCTGCTGCCGCTCCCGGTCGGTGAGCCCGTGGACGATCACGCCGGTGCCCATACCGACCGTCCGGTAGAGCCGCCCCATCCACTCGGCGTCACGCCGGGCCAGGTAGTCGTTGACGGTGACGACGTGGACGCCGCGCCCGGCGAGCGCGTTCAGGTAGCAGGGGAGCGTGGCGACCAGCGTCTTGCCCTCTCCGGTCTTCATCTCGGCGATCTTGCCCTCGTGGAGCACCATGCCGCCGATGAGCTGGACGTCGAAGTGGCGCATCCCCAGGGACCGGATGCTCGCCTCGCGCACCAGCGCGAAGGCCTCGGGGAGCACCTCCTCGAGCGGGCGCCCCTTCCGCTGGACCTGCTCCTTCCACTCGGCGGTGAGGCGCGGCATGTCGTCGAGGGCCAGTGCCTTCATCCTTGGCTCGAGCTCGTTGATGCGCGCCACCACCGGACGCATCCGCCTGAGCTCGCGCTCCTTCTTGGTGCCCAGGACCTTGCGGAGTGCCCAGTTCAGCATCGTTCCCTCTCGCCGGAAGCCGAGTAACCCGGAGCGCTCGCGGCCGCGGCGCGGAAGCCGGCGGCGGCCGGCGCGCGGAGGCTACCCCCTGAGGTAATGCCGCGCCAGCCAAAAGCAAACGGCCGGCGCAGGGGGCAGGGGGCGGAGCGAGACTACTCGAGGACGAACTTCCGGGGGTTCTCCGGAATGCCGTTCACGCGCACCTCGTAGTGGAGGTGGGGCCCGGTGGAGCGACCGGTGTTGCCGACCGCCGCGACCTTCTGACCGCGGAGCACGCGCTCTCCGAGACGGACGTTTACCTCGGCGAGGTGGCCGTAGCGGGTCTTCACGCCGTAGCCGTGGTCGATGACCAGCACCTTGCCGTAGCCGCCCTCGGTGCCGTTGAAGACCACCGTCCCGTCCGAGGGCGAGAGCACCGCCTGGCCGTGCGGTGTGGCGATGTCCAGCCCCTGGTGCATGGACCGGTCGGCGTTGTAGGGGTCGAGCCGGACGCCGAAGTCGCTCGTCACCCAGCCATGGGTCGGCCAGACGGACGGGGTCGAGGCCAGCAGCGACTTCTGGTCGTCGAAGTACTCCTGGAGCTCGCGCAGGCTGGCCTCCTGCCGCGCCGCCTCGGTCTCGAGCGACGCGAGGCGCCCCGGCAGGGCGGCCAGGTTCTCCTGGGCGGCTGGGGCCGGGCCCACGGCGCCGACGTCGGGCTCGGCGGGTCCGACGGGACCGATGGCCAGGTTGCGCTCCGGGTCCTGCAGGTGGGTCACCGCGGTGCGGAGCTTCGCGTCGAAGCGCTCCACCCGGTCCAGCGTGGACTGGATATGGGCCACCTTCTCCTGCACCAGAAGGATCTGGCTCCTCAGCTGGGCGTTCTCCTCCTTGAGGACCCGGTTCTCCGAGGAGGCCCCGAGCAGGAGGAAGTAGTGGCCCATCGTCAGCGCGGCAAACAGGGCCAGCCCCCCGACGCCGAGCAGGCCCTGCCGGAACCAGCGGCGCGGCAGGCGGAATTTCCGCACCGCCTGCGAGTGGTCGCTGACAACGATGACGGTGTACTGGCGGTTCTGGGGCGAAGTGGCCATGTCCTAGTCGAGCCTCACCGTTGGAGATAAACGATGCCGTCGAGCACCCTCTTGGGGTTGCCCAGACGCCGGCTCCACTCGAACGGGTATCAGGTCCTCGGATGGAGTGTCAATGGATTAGGGTACGTCCGGCGACCACCTGGACCGTCGAGGTGGTCAACCCTGTTGAACGACGACCGCGGTGAGGGTGCTGGCCGGGATGCGCCTCTCGCTGCCTTGCTACGGACCGGGATCGGAGAAACGCCCCAGGGGGCTCCTGGGAGCCCTGGCGGTGGGAACGGAGTGGCAACGGCTCGGCCGCATCCGGAAGGTCGGACGGCCGTACGGAACGAACCGCAGCGGCCTAGCGCCGGGCAGGGAACACCTGACCCCTGTTGATGGCCGGTACCGTGCCGGGCGGGACCCAAACGTCCAGTCGCCTCCTGCGGGGCCCTTCGCAGAGATCCCCCGTCCTTGACCCGTGGGCGCCCCTCGTCGATCTTCTTCCGATGCCAGCGACCAGGAAGTGGGCCTTGATCCTCGGAGCGTCATCAGGATTCGGCGAGGCCATCTCCCTCGCGCTGGCCCGGGCAGGGCGCAACATCTTCGGGGTGCATCTCGACCGCCGGGGAACGCTCGCCAACGTGGATCGCATCCGGGCCGAGATCGTTGCGGCGGGTGGGAGGGCGGTCTTCTTCAACATCAATGCGGCCGACCCGGAGAAGCGCGCCGAAGCCGTGGCCGAGATGAGGCGCATCCTCGCCAACGAGGGGGACCCGGATGGGATCGACGTCCTGCTCCATTCGCTGGCGTTCGGCACCCTGAAGCCCTTCGTCAGCGACGCCGCTGCTGAGGGCATCACCCGGCCCCAGATGGACATGACGCTCGACGTGATGGCCCACTCGCTCGTCTACTGGGTCCAGGACGTGCTCCAGGCGGGGTTGATGGGACAGGGGGCGCACATCTTCGCGATGACGAGCGCGGGGGGGCACCGGATCTGGCCGTCCTACGGCGCCGTGTCGGCAGCCAAGGCGGCCCTGGAGAGCCACTGTCGCCAGCTGGCAGTCGAGCTGGTGCCCCGGCGGATCGCGGTGAATGCGGTGCGCGCCGGCGTCACCGACACGCCTGCGCTTCGCAAGATCCCGGGCAATGACCGGATGATCGAGCACTGTCTATCCATCCACCCGGCGAAGCGGCTGACCACGACGGCTGACGTGGCGGCAGTCGTGGTGGCGGTTGCCCGGCCCGACACCACATGGCTCACCGGAAACGTCCTCGGCGTGGACGGCACCGAAGACCTCGTCGGATAGCACGCCATTGCCCCGCCCCAGGCGAATCAGCCTTGCGCCTGGCACGTCCACGTCCGCGAACAGGCCAGGGTCACGGACCAGAAGTTCCGCGCGGGCGCATTGGCGGGGACCCGCAGGCGGTAGGACTTCCCTCCGTCGAGCCAGCTGCCATCCCTGGCCTTGTAGGCCCCGAGACAGGTCGATCCGACGCCGACCTTCTTCGTCGCCATGTCTTCGTCGGCCGTGACCGCCTCGCGGAACCAGGCCACCCGCTCGTCGAGCGGCTCGTCGTTCTCGGCGCGCTGGCCCGGGTCCATGATGAGCGCGAGCTTCCAGTGGCTGGCCGGCCAGTGGGGCGCACCATGACGCTTGTCGAAGGTGTTGGCCTTGGCCATCGCCTCGCCGACCATCGCGGCCTCGGTCCGTATTCTTCGCCGTCGCTCGTCCGGCGCGAAGGGCTTGCCCTTCTCGATTCCGAGGGGCTTGAGCATCGCCATGAAGAAGCGATCCCGCTCAGCGACCGGCTCCTGGTCGAGCGCGGAGGAGAGCCGCTCCCAGCAGGCGAGCCCGCGCGGATGCGTGCCGCTCCACGGCTTGCCCTCCGGCTTCACGACGCGCGCCGAGGTGGGCCGGGCCGACCAGGAGCTGCCGACCCACCGGTGCGCGCTCCCCGGCGGGCACGGGGCGTTGCCACCCATCGAGGAACCCGCCTGCCAGCCCCTTGGGTGGAAGGTCGAGGAACAGCGGACCCGTTTCCTCCAGGTTCGCGAAGCCGACCAGGAAGGGCCTGGTGGCGCTGGCCGTGATGAGGCCGAGCTTGTCGTCGTGGCTCGTGTAGCTGACGACGTCGTCCTGGCCGGCGCCGAAATCCCGTTCATGCGCGCGCGGCCATTCGGCAAAGCCCACGATGGGCAGGCTCCACAGGCAGGCCTGGCAGGCCCGCTGGGAATCCTTCTCGTCGTAGAGCCTCGAGACCGTGTCCAGGGTGGGGTCATCCTCGACGAAGCTTGGCGTGAATTCCAGGTTGCCGATGCGGGACGAGACCCCCACCGGTTCGGCGGCCGCGTCGAGGCGTGCGACCAGCGAGCCCCGTGCGAGGCATGCGGCGAACCGGACGGCGGCAATCTGCCGTGGTGGGGATATCGGTGGTCTCGTGCGCGACGGCTTTGCGACCGGCCTGCCCTGCTGGCACGAGCATCTTGGGTTCGATGCTCGGCCCCCGGTTGGGGCGCCCTGGACGTTGGTCGTTGAGGCGCGGTGATGCGCCGTTAAACGTTTCGAGTCCAATTCTCGAGGCAGAGCACCGTGACCAGGGGGATGACACGATGAGCGCGCTAACGAAGGTCTTCGCCGTCGCGGTCGCCGCGTCTCTGTCGGCACCTGCGGTCGCCCAGGTCCAGCCGAAGAGGCCGAACATCCTCGTCATCTGGGGCGACGACATCGGCGTCCACAACATCAGCGCCTACAACCACGGGGTCATGGGCTACCAGACGCCCAACATCGACCGGATCGCGAGGGAGGGCGCGCTCTTCACCGACGCCTACGCGCAGCAGAGCTGCACCGCCGGCCGAGCCTCCTTCATCCTCGGCCAGCATCCCTTCCGGACCGGGCTGCTCACCATCGGCATGCCGGGTTCCCCCCAGGGAATCCCCGAATGGGCGCCGACCATCGCCGATCTGCTCAAGCCCCAGGGCTACGCCACGGGCCAGTTCGGGAAGAACCACCTCGGCGACCGGGACAGCCACCTGCCGACCATGCACGGCTTCGACGAGTTCCTCGGGAATCTCTACCACCTGAACGCCGAGGAGGAGCCGGAGACCTACTACTACCCGAAGGACCCCGAGTTCCGGAAGAAGTACGGGCCGCGCGGCGTCCTCCACACCTATTCCGATGGCAAGGGCGGGCAGCGGATCGAGGACACCGGCCCGCTCACCTCGAAGCGGATGGAAACCGTCGACCAGGAGATCTTCGCCGCGGCCGACAAGTTCATCGACAGGACGGTCAAGGAGAAGAAGCCCTTCTTCGTGTGGTTCAACACCACCCGCATGCACGTCTGGACCCACCTCAAGGCCTCGGCCCAGGGGCGCACGGGCATCGGCCTCTACCCCGACGGCATGGTCGAGCACGACGACATGGTGGGCGCGCTGCTCAAGAAGCTCGACGACCTGGGGATCGCCAAGGACACCATCGTGGTCTACGGAACCGACAACGGTGCCGAGACCGCCTCCTGGCCGGACGGCGGCATCACCCCGTTCCACGGCGAGAAGGGGACCACCTGGGAAGGCGGAATGCGGGTGCCCATGATCGTCCGCTGGCCCGGAGTCATCCAGCCGGGCTCGAAGCGCAACGAGATCTTCTCGCAGGAGGACTGGATGCCGACCCTGCTCGCCGCGGCGGGGGTGCCCGACGTGGTCGAGAGGCTCGCCAAGGGCTACACGGCCAGCGGCAAGACCTGGAAGGTTCACGCCGACGGCTACAACTTCCTTCCCTACTTCAAGGGGGAGGCAAAGAAGGCCCCGCGCGAGGAGATCTTCTACTTCGGACAGGGCGGCGAGCTGAACGCGGTTCGCTGGAACGACTGGAAGGTGAACTTCGCCGGCGTGGACGGGAACATCGCCAGCGGCACCCGCAAGGTCACCGGCTGGCCACTCATCGTGAACCTGCGCGCGGATCCGTACGAGATGATGCCGTTCCACTCCGACATGTACATGCGGTGGTACGCCGACAACATCTGGCTCTTCGTGCCGGTGCAGAACAAGCTGAAATCGTTCCTGATGACGATTCCCCAGTATCCGTTCCAGGAGGGGTCGAGCCTGAACGCCGCGAACATCAACTACTCGACCCTCAAGGCGGCAGCGGCGCTCAAGCGACTTCAAGAGATGGAGCACCTCGCCCCGCCGAGCAACTGACGCCAGGGGGACCGCAGCTCGGGCGGTGACCGGGGGCCTTCGAGAATCCCTCCTGGGGGCTCCTGGGAGGCCCGGCAGTGGGAACGGAGTGGGAACGGCGTTGGCGCAAACCACTGGTCGGCCCGATCCGCTCCTCCGCAAAACTTCGACATCCGCATCTCTGATCCCCTTCGCCGGGGGACTCAACCGAGCAAAGTTCTAGAATCCAGTTCCGTCCAGCTTCTTGGGGAACGTCAGACGGATTGCGCCCTCTGCCATGACCTCGGGCGTCATTGCTCAGCGCGGGCCGCACCCCTATCGTCGGACCACACACTCTCCCCGGGAGGGGTCATGAGCGCATTTCGAGTCCTGCTGCTGGCGATGGCTGCAGTGCTGCTCATCTACACGGGGATCGTGATCCAGCACCACGGGTGGGTCCTGTTCAGCGTGTTCTTCGGCGACATGGCCAGGATGGCATGGCCCGGCCAGTTCAACCTCGACTTCACGTTCATGCTGATCCTGTCCGCGCTCTGGGTCGCGTGGCGCCACCGGTTCTCGACGGGAGGGCTCGCACTCGGCGTGCTGGCGCTCTTCGGGGGCGCCTCGTTCCTGAGCGTCTATCTGATCGCGCTGAGCTTCCAGGCCAGAGGCGACGTACACGAGATGCTGCTCGGGAAGCGGCTCGGATGAATCGTCGCATCTAGACCGCGAGGGCGGTCCTGACCGTCATTCGCGACCAGCCCCGTCAGTCTTGACAACGATCACCGTGAGAGTGCTGGCCCGGGGTACGCCTCCCGCCACCTACGTACCGGCGCGCCTCCGAGAATCGTTCCTGGTGGCTCCTGGGAGGCGACGCAGTGGGAACGGAGTGGGAACGGGACGCTACAGCGACGAACAGGTCCGGGCAGAGATTCCTGCGTTCGGTCCTGCTGGCCCTTTCCGAAACTCTTCTTCAGACCCGCTACTCGTTGACCCATGATGGGTCAAGAGTGCCTTCATGAAGATGCTCGAGGGAATGACGGTCGGAATGACCGGCTCGACGGGAACGGTCGGCAGCTCTGCCCTGCCTCGTCTCGAGGCGGCCGGTGCACGCGTCCGCATCCAGGTACGGGAACGGGAGGCCGCTCTCGTTCGTCATGGTGCGGCTCCTCCGGCGCGGTCGCGCCCATGAACGACGAGAGCCCCGAGCGCACCATGAGCGGGGCCCCGTCGGGTTGAAGATCTGGAACGAGTGGCGCTAGAAGGCTCGCATGTACCTTCCCTTCCACTTCGCCGAGCCACGTGTCGAGGTTCTCCAAGAGGCGCTTCGGACCGCGGGTCTCGTCACCCTGGTGACTTCCGGCGCGAACGGGCTCGACGCGAGCCACATCCCGATGCTCCTCGACCGCGAACCTGGCCCGCCGGGTCGGCTGCTCGGACACGTGGCCCGTGCCAACCCCCTGTGGCACACCACGCCGAGCGGTTCGGCAGCCCTCGCCATCTTTCTCGGGCCGGATGCCTACGTCACGCCGTCCTGGTACCCGTCGAAGAGCGAGACGGGGCGGGTGGTGCCGACCTGGAACTACCTCGCCATCCACGCGCACGGCACGGTGCGCTTCTTCCAGGACCGGGAGCGCTTGCTGGACCTCGTGACACGCCTGACCGACCGCCAGGAGCAGGCGCGAGCGCACCCGTGGAAGGTGAGCGACGCCCCGGAGGACTACGTGGACGGCATGCTGAAGGGGATCGTCGGCGTCGAGATGACCATCACGGGCATCGAGGGAAAGTGGAAGGCCAGCCAAAACCGTAGCAGTGCCGACCGGCGAGGTGTGGCGCGAGGCCTACGGGGCGACGGCCACGAGGCCATGGCGCGCATGGTGGACGGCGATGCCGAGTAGGTCACTCGACGGGTCCCTGCGACGACGAGGTGCGCCCCGGCACGGGCGATGCGTCCCTCGATCTCCGCTTCACCAGGCCGGGCCCGGCATGGACCCCAGCGGAAACGGAGAGGGAAGGGAGATGCCTGATCGCTGCGTCTTCTGCTCCCCGTCGACCTTCACCACGATCACCGTGAGGGTGCTGGTTTGGGGCACGCCCCCCGCTAGCTACGTACCGGCGGGCCTCCGAGAATCGCTCCTGGGGGCTCCTGGGAGGCCTGGCAGTGGGAACGGGACCGCGTAGCCCAAGGCGGGCCCGTGGCCGGTAGCGGGTTCCGTGAGGGGCGTGATCAGGTCGTGAACGTAGCAGCGCGCGACGTCGCGAAAGGCATGGCGGAATTCCGCCAGCGAATGCGCACCCTCGGCTACGACTTGCTCCGCGTCCCGATCAACGCCAGGGTTTCGCCCCAGGTCCGGTAGATCCCGGAGGCCAAGAGGAGCGTGCTCGCGCCCGCGATGGCGAACGGGGCGAACACCGCTCCGACGACCCATCCCGCGCCA
>Ga0209253_10001831_pt1 | contig 18739 bp, 17 predicted proteins | sample FrelakmetBRP12BR_FD_187145 | JGI IMG/M metagenome (GOLD analysis project Ga0209253, IMG submission 187145) | Freshwater lake sediment microbial communities from the University of Notre Dame, USA, for methane emissions studies - BRP12 BR (SPAdes)... | ecosystem: Environmental > Aquatic >... | reverse complement strand
AGCAAGAAGAACGAATCGACCGCTTGCGATTCGGCGCCTGAGCTCGTTTTCGGGCAAGCCCGAAAACATCGCACGGCGCATGCAGCGGGCCGGGCCGAACGACACTCCAGCCTTGTCGCGGTACTGACACCGGACCACATCGAAACGGTGTGCGCCGTGGCGTCGGGAACCTGAAGCTTCCGGGGTTGCTCGTTACCGGTTATCTGCGCCGTGCGACGTTCGCGGGCCTGGCCGCCTGCAGTGGGCCCGAAAACTCCGCGCGGCGCAGGTAGCCGGCCCGAAGCCCGAACAGCGCAGGTTGTTATAATAAAAACAATGATTGTTTCTATAAAAACACTCGGACTATACTGGGCGCACTTGGGAGAAGTCATGGGCGCCAAGGCACACACACCTGTCGAACCGCTCGTTGCGGAGGACCGCGGCGCGCTTGCGCGCATGGTCATGAAGCTGCTCGAGCACTGGCAGCTGAGCACCGAGGACCAGGCGGCGCTGCTTGGGCTGGCCGCCAGCAATCGGGCCGCGTTAGGCCGCTATCGACGTGGCGAGGCGATCGGCAGCAGCCGTGACCAGCTCGAGCGGGTCGGGCACCTGCTCGGTATCCACAAGAGTCTGCGGCTCCTGTTTCCCCAGAATATCGACCTCGCCTACCGCTGGGTGACGACGCGCAACCGCGCTTTCGACAACCGTACGCCGGTCGAAGTAATCAAGGACCAGGGGTTTGCGGGGCTGCTGATCGTGCGGGGCTACCTCGATCGGGCGCGCGGTCGCTAGGTCACGCCGCCTTTGAACGATCTCTTCGCGAGCCTTACGGTCGTCGATACGCACCATGACGTGCGCCGCAACATCGTCTCGCTGCGCGAATCGCGCAACCTCTTCGACGACCTGAGCGGAGACCCGGCAGAACAGGCGCTCGCGCAGCAGGTCGAGATTGCGGTGAAGCCCCTGCAATACCACTCGCCGGCCCCGGTGATTCACCGTCCGTTCGAGGAGGCCGAGTGGTTCAACGCCATAGGCTGGCCATTCCAACACTGGCAGGGCAGTCGCTACTCCGACGGCAGCTTCGGCGTCTGGTACGGCGCCGATAGTGTGGTGGCGAGCGTCTACGAGACGGCCTGCCACTGGTACCACGGCGTGCTGCTCGATGCGGAGGGTTACGCTGGCGAGGTGGTGGCCATCGAGCGCAGGGTCTACAACGTAGCCTGCGATGCACTCATCCTCGACCTGCGGCCACGCGTCGGGGAATTCCCGGCACTGCTGCACAAGACCGACTACACGTTCACACAGCAGGTGGGCGCGCGGCTGCGGCGCGAGGGCCATCCTGGGCTCATTACGCCGTCGGCACGATATCCCCAGGGCCTCAACTACGTCGTCTTCAACCCCGCGACGTTGTCCAACCCGCGCGTCAACTGCATGCTCACCTATCGTCTCCAGGGCGAGCACATTTTCGTCGAGAAGCGTCCCGGCGAGACCTGGCGCAAGATTCCTGTCGCCGACCTTTGAGCGTGGGCCGTGTCTACAGCGGGCTGTCCTGTGATTTCTTCGGATCGCGGAAAGGCAGTCATGCGGTGAGTGCAGGCGGCCGATTCGTTCCTCTTTCTACAACGCGGAAAGGCAGACACGCGTTGTAGAAAGAGGAACGAATCGACCGCTTGCGAGGCGGCGCCTGAGCTCGTTTTCGGGCCAGCCCGAAAACATCGCACGGCGCACGTAGTCAGACGGCAAGAGGTCAACGCTCTGTCGCCGACATAAGCAACGGATCGCAACTCGACGGTGTGTTCCGTGGTTGCTCGTTACGGGCTACCTGCGCCGTGCGACGTTCGCGGTCTTGCCCGCGAACGAGCTCAGGCGCCGTCTCGCAAGCGGACAATCCGGTATTCGTTCCGGATCGCGTGTCTGCCTTTCCGCGATCCGGAACGAATACCGGATTGTCCGCCTGCAGCCAACGCGTGCCTGCCTTGCCAAGCTCGGGGAAAGACACCGGATCGGCCGCCTTACCCCCACCACGCCTGTGCACATCCACGAATTGCCGTGCGCGCCGCGCGGGAGCACTCTGGAATCGGGTCCCGCAGCGGGAGATACACATGAGTCACATACGCATCGTCGTCGCCGACCAGGCCGAAGCGATTTTCTACGACCTCAGTTCGCTCAAGGCACACCCCATCGAAGTCGCGCGGATGTCGGACCCGGCAGCCCACCTCCACGACCGGGACTTCTCCAGTGACCGACCCGGTCGGTCGTACGAGAGCTTCGGGAAAGCGCGTCACGCCATTGCGGGTGAGAACGACCCGAGGCGCCGCGAGGCCGTGAAATTCGCGAAAGAGATCGCGGGCAGGCTGGACCAGGACAGGCGCAAGAAGGAGTACGACAAGCTGATCGTCGTCGCCGCCGCACCGTTCCGCAGCCTGATGCGCACCGAATTCTCGAACGACACGACGGCGTGCATCGTGCACGAGGTGCCCAAGGACCTGGTCCACAGCCCGGTCGAGGTCCTGCGCGAACACCTGCCGACCACGGCACAGGAACTGAAGTCCGCCTGAGTCAGACCAGCGCCGAGATCGTGTCGCGATCGGCATGCGGACCCGCAGGCGTGCGGGTTCCGAGATCGCTCGTTACCGATTACCTGCGCCGTGCGACGTTCGCGGGCTTGGCCGCGAACGAGCTCAGGCGCCGTGTCACAAGCGGACAATCCGGTCTTCGTTGCGGATCGCGTGTCTGCCTTTCCGCGATCCGCAACGAAGACCGGATTGTCCGCCTGCAACGGCCGTGTCTCCCGCGCGAAGCAGGGGAGGGAGCATCACACCAGCGCTGCGACCTCGGTTGCGGTTGCGCGCCGCATCGGCTTGCCATCGACCGGACTGCAGGGCGACTGCCGGATGCCGTCCAGCGGGAAGACCACCGCGTCGATCGTCTGCTTGCCCGCGACGAAGCGGAATGCCGGGAAGGTGACCGTGCGGTCGCGCTCGAAGCGGAGCCGGCGTTCGAGCGTTTCGTGCGGCACGCCACGTTCCTCGAGCCGCAGCGAGACGGCTTCAGCCGATTCCGAGAACAGGTGCAGGTGGATGTCGGAATGCGCCGAGGCGGTGCCGGTGAGCACGGGTCCGACCAGGCGCGGCTCGAACTCCGCCATCAGGCGCATGGCCTGCAGGGCCGAGCGCCGCAGATCCGCGATTGCGTCCTGGTGCCGGTCATCCGCAAACAGCCGCCGCCGCGCGAACAGCGCCGCCTCGATTTCGGTGTTGCGCGGCAGGATCGACGCGTCGACGACGCCGAGCCGTGCAGCCGCCTTGCGCTTGGCGAACAGGAAATCGTCGATGCCCTGTTCGGCCATCACCCGCGCGGCTTCCTCGGCCACCGCCTGACGCAACATCTCTGCGCGAGGGTTGGGTCTCTGTCGACTCATGTGTCTGCGAGCATACCGATCAGAAGATGGATTCGTCTGCTGCAGCGGGCTCGACGCTCTCTGCACCCACGCCGTCGTCGCCGAAGCCACCCATGCCGGGCTGTGGCGCGTACTGCTCGAGGAACGCCTCGAACAGCGCCCCGGGCGCGCCAGCACGCATCGGTGCACCGCTATCACGCGAAACCCACATGCGCACCACGCCCGGCGGTTCCGGCTGGCGGTGCTCCGGCTTGTCGCGCAGAGCTTCCTGCATGAAGTAGATCCACATCGGCAGGGCGGTCTTGCCGCCTTCCTCGTTCTCGCCGAGCGAACGCTCCTGGTCGAAGCCGAGCCAGACCGCGGCCGCGATGTCGGCGTTGAAGCCGACGAACCACGTGTCGCGCCGGTCGCTGGTCGTGCCGGTCTTGCCCGCGATGTCCTGCCGCTTGAGCGCGGCCGCTGCACGCTGGGCCGTGCCGCGCTGGACCACGTCCGTCATCATGTCCGTCATCACGAAGGCATTGGCCGGGCTGATCGCCTGGGGAGCGCGCGCCGCGCCTGTGGTTGCGATGCCGGGGCCGGTCGCGGCCGCGATACCGGTGGCGGTGCCGGTCGCCGTGCCGGTGGGGGTCGGTTGACCGCTGGCCGGCACGTCGTCCGGCACCGCAGCGAGGTCTGCGGCGACCGCCGCTGCGGACTCGCCCGCCGCGTCGAAATCGCACAGTCCGCACGCCCTGGCCGGCTCGGCCTGGAAGAGCGTCTTGCCGCCCGAGTCCTGCACCGACTGGATGAAGTACGGCGTCACCAGCGCGCCGCCGTTGGCGAAGACCGCGAAGCCGCGGGCCATTTCGAGCGGAGTGACCTGCCCGGTGCCGAGCGCGAGCGTGAGGTTCGCCGGCAGCGACTGCGGGCCGAAGCCGAATTTCGCGATGTGCTGAATTGCGAAACCGATGCCCGTGCCGCGCAGCAGCCGGATCGAAACCAGGTTGCGCGAGCGGACCAGGCCTTCGCGCATCGGTGTCGGCCCGTAGAACTTGCGGGTGATGTTCTGCGGCCGCCATTCTTCGTCGCCTTCCGCGCCACCGCCGCCCGGCAACACGATCGGGGCGTCATTGACGAGGGTCGCCGGGGTAAAGCCGCGTTCGAGCGCTGCGGAATACAGCAGCGGCTTGAACGCGGAGCCCGGCTGCCGCTGCGCCTGCACCACGCGGTTGTACTTGCTCGACCCGAAATCGAAGCCGCCGACCAGCGCGACGATGGCACCGTCGTTCGGATCGAGCGCCACCAGCGCGCCGGACACCGCAGGCAACTGGCCCAGGCGGTACCCGGATTCGGGCAGCGGCTCGACGTAGACCACGTCGCCGGCCGCGAGCACTTCGCCTGCGGTCTTTGGATTCGGACCGAGCGCGTCCTTGAGCGGATCGATCACCGGCCGCGCCCACGACAGGCCGTCCCAGTCGAGGGTCGCGGCAGTGCCATTGCGCAGGATCACCTCGGCACTGCGCTCGGCCACGGCCGTGACGACCGCTGGCCGGAGGCTGCCGCGCTGCGGATTGCGCTTGAACACCTGGTTCAACGTGTCGGCGTCACCGAGCCGTGCCGGGTCGATCCGTTCCAGCGGGCCGCGATAACCGTGCCGGCGCTCGTATTCGAGGATGGTGCGCCAGGTCGCAGCATTGGCGGCCTGCTGCAGCCGGCTGTCGAGGGTCGTGAAGACCTGGTAGCCGGCCGTGAGCGCGTCCGCGCCGTGCTGCCGCACCATCTCGGCACGGACCATCTCGGCCACGTACGGCGCGTCGAGTTCGATGATCGGCCCGTGCAGGCGGCTGGAGATGGGCTCGTCGAGCGCGGCATCGTGCCGGGCCTGGTCGATCTTGCCGAGTTCGAGCATGCGGCGGAGCACGTACGCCCGGCGATCGTGCGCCCGGGTGATGCTGGCCACGGGGTTGTCCAGCGACGGCGACCGCGGCAAGCCCGCAATCAGCGCTGCCTCGGCGACGGTCAGGTCGTGCACCGACTTGTCGAAGTACACCTCGGACGCGGCACCGATCCCGTAGGAACGCTGCCCGAGGAAGATGCGGTTCAGGTACAGGGTCAGGATTTCCTGCTTCGAGAATTCACGCTCGAGCCGCATCGCGAGAAACAGTTCCTTCAGCTTGCGCCGCAGGGTCTTCTCCGACGTCAATACGGTATTGCGCGCGAGCTGCATCGTGATCGTGCCGCCGCCCTCGCGGACACTGCCCGAACTCACGTTCGCGACCAGCGCGCGGACCAGGCTCATCCAGTCGACCCCGGGGTGCGCGAAGAAACGCGCGTCTTCCGCCGCGAGGAACGCGTCGATGACGACCGGGGGGATCTCGTCGAAGGCCACCGGGATGCGCCGCTGCTCGCCGATCTGCGCCATCAGCTTGCCGTCGCGCGTATAGACCCGCAGCGGCAGCTGGGACTTGACGTCGCGCAGCGACGCGGCGTCCGGAATTTCCGGCGCCAGGTACTGGTAGGCCCCCGCGAATCCCATGCAAACCAGCACCAGTACCGACCAGGCGGTGACCAGCAGCGCACCCAGGATTCTCGTCATGACATTGCGACCCATTGCTAAAACTGCGAACCGTTCCTTGCTGCGCCCATGGCGCCTGTGCATAGTAGCCGCCGACACGCAGGCAAACCCGTCGAAAGGCGGGGGCGCAACACCACCGGCCGAAAGGGGTAGCCCAATGCGGCGGGGTTGTCGGTTTTTCACCACGAAGCCCGCCGGGAGCGACGCGGAAGATGATTTTTGTTAGCCCAAGCACAATTCTATTAGGTGCAACCCTGATATATAGTGGCGCGGGGGCCTTGAAACTGCCACACGATCGCGGCGCAACCTCTTGAACTAGAAAGGATCAACCGTGCTGTTCCAGCGCAGGTTCCGACCGGTCATAGGACTCGACATCACCACGTCCTCGATCAAGCTGATCGAGCTGACGCGCAGCGGCGACTCGTATCGAGTCGAATCGTATGCCGCCGAGCCGTCGCCGCCGAATGCCATCAACGAGAAAGCGATCGTCGACGCCCAGGCGGTCGGCGAAGCCGTGCGCCGCGCCGTGAAGCGCGCTGGCGCACGCAGCAGGGAATGCGCCGTGGCGGTCAGCGGCGACGCCGCGATCACCAAGGTGATCCAGATGCCGCGCAACCTGCGTGCGAACGAGCTCGAGTCGCAGGTCGAGATGCAGGCCGACCAGTACATTCCCTTCCCGATGGAAGAAGTCAGCTACGACTTCGAAGTCATCGGTCCTTCGGAAAAGGACCCTGACATGCTCGACGTGCTGCTCGTGGCCACGCGCTCCGAGAACGTCGAACAGCGCCAGGCCGCCGTGCAGGCTGCCGGCCTCACCGCACGCATCGTCGACGTCGAAGCGTTCGCGCTCGAAAACGCCTGCCGCCTGCTGACGCACCAGATGCCGGACGGCGGCATGGAGCGCAGCATCGCAGTCGTCGACTTCGGCGCGAGCAGCACCACGTTCTCCGTGCTGCGCGATACCAAGGTTGCCTACACCCGCGATTTCTCCTTCGGCGGCCAGCAGCTGACCGAAGAGATCATGCGCACGTACGGCCTCTCGATGGAGGAGGCCGGGCGCGCCAAGAAGGAAGGTGGCCTGCCGGCCAACTACCAGTCCGAGGTGCTCGACCCCTTCATCGACGACATGTGCCAGCAGGTGAGCCGCTCGCTGCAGTTCTACCTCGCGGCCGGCGCGGGACGCGTACAGCCGGAGCAGATCCTGATCTGCGGCGGCTGCGCCAATATCCCGGGCGTCGCCGACGTGATCGCGAGCCGGGTGGGCATCCCGGCCGAGCGCGGCGACCCGCTGGGCCAGATGAAGATCTCAACTCGTGCCCTCGCACAGGGCGTGAAGAAGGACGCGACGGCATTGCTCACCGCCTGCGGCCTGGCGCTCAGGAGCTTCGACTGATGCCAAGAATCAACCTGCTGCCGTGGCGTGAGGCAGAGCGCAAGCGCAAGCGCCAGGAATTCCTCCTGTCGCTCGGCGCGGCACTGGCCACGGCAGGGCTGGTCATGCTGCTCGGCCACTGGCAGATGAGTTCCGCGATCCAGCACCAGCACGATCGCAACGACTACCTGACGCAGGAAATTGCCACGCTCGACAAGCAGATCGAGGAAATCAACGGCCTCGACGCGCAGAAGCGCCGGCTGCTCGCGCGCATGGAAATCATCGAGACGCTGCAGCGCAGCCGTCCCGAGATCGTCCACGTCTTCGACGAACTGGTGCGTGTCCTGCCGGAGGGCGTCTACCTGACGTACCTGAAGCAGTCGGGCAACCGCTTCGAGCTGCGCGGGGTCGCGCAGTCCAGCACGCGCGTCTCCTCGTTCATGCGCAACATCGATGCTTCGCAGTGGCTCGCCGACCCGACCCTGCAGATCGTCGAGACCCGCGCCAAGGACACGGCCGGCGGCGCTTCGTTCACGCTGTTCGCGAATCAGCGGCGCCAGGCTTCGGCCGAGGACGACCCGGCTGCAACGCCTACCGGCAAGCCCAGGAAAAAGGCGGCCGCCAAATGAACCAGCTGAAGGCTCAGTTCGAACAACTGCGCAACCTCGACCCGAACGATCCGGGCCGCTGGCCGTTCGGCGTCCGCATCGCCACGGCTGTGCTGCTGTTCCTCGTCGCCGCGATCGGCGGTTACTACTTCCTGGTCTGGAAGAGCAAGCGCCCGTTGCTGCTGGAGGCACGGGCGACGGAAGGCCAGCTGCTGGAATCGCTGACCACCAAGGCCAAGCGCGCCGCGAACCTGGACGCCTACCGGGTCCAGCTCGCCGAGATGGAGAAATCCTTCGGCGCGATGCTGCGGCAGCTGCCGAACAAGACCGAGGTGCCGAACCTGCTGGTCGACATCTCGCAGACCGGCCTCGCGGCGGGACTCGAAGAGAAGCTGTTCCAGCCGCAGGGCGAGAACAAGAAGGACTTCTACGCCGAGCTGCCGATCACGATCCGCCTGACGGGCGGTTATCACGAGATGGGCAGGTTCGCGGGCGGCATCGCTGCGCTGCCCCGCATCGTGACCCTGCACGACATCGAGATCACCCCGTCCGGTGGCAAGGGCATCACGGACCCGACCGAACTCAACTTCAACGTCACCGCGAAGACCTATCGCTACCTCGACGAAGAGGAGCAGGCCGCGGCGGCGCCGAAGGAAGAAAAGGGCAAGGCCAAGAAGGACCGCAAGGGCAAGAAGAAGCCCGCCGCGGACGAGGCATGACCATGAGCACGACGGTGAAGACACGGTCGTCCGTCTCCGGGCTCGCATTGCTCGCGTCGTCGATCGCGCTGCTGCTGGCGGGCTGCGGCAGCGACATGGACGAGCTGCAGGCCAAGGTCGACGAGATCAAGAGCGCACCGGGCACCGGCGTCGAGCCGCTGCCCGAGGTGAAGCCGTACGAGACGTTCAACTACGCCGCGACCGATCAGCGCTCGCCGTTCGAGCCGGGCATTTCCGCCCTGGCGAACGCGCCGAACGCGATCCGTCCGGACCAGAACCGGCCGCGCGAGTTCCTCGAGCAGTTCTCGCTCGACACGCTGCGCATGGTCGGCACGGTAAGACTGAAGGGTAAGCTGTTCGGCCTGGTGCAGACCAAGGACGGACTGGTGCACCGGGTGCTGCCGGGCAACCACCTGGGACAGAGCGATGGCCGCATCACGGCCATCGAGGAAGGCAAGATCTCGCTCACCGAGATCGTTCCTGACGGCATGGGTGGCTTCATCGAGCGCCCCGCCGCACTTGCGCTGAGCGAATGATCTGCAAGGAGATCCGAGAATGACCGCTGCATCGTCGCACGTGAACCATCGCCGCCCGGAGGCTGGCCGCCTGCATCGGCCCTTCCGCGCCGCGGCGTTCGTCGCGTTGGCCGGGGCACTCGCATTCGCCGCGCAGGTCGCGCTTGCGCAGGCGCCCACCCGGCTGACCAAGGTCGAGCTGCAGCCGCAGCCTGGCAACCAGCTCGAGGTGAAGCTCGTGCTGGATGGCCCGGCGCCGCAGCCGGTCGCCTTCACCATCGACAACCCGGCGCGCCTTGCCGTGGACCTGCCGGGCACGGCGGTCGCGCTCCAGTCGCGTCGCATCGACGTCAAGTCCGGTGGCGTCGACTCGATCGTCGCGGCCGAGGCTTCGGGCCGCACGCGCGTCGTCTTCAACCTCGACTCGCTGCAGCCGTATACGACGCGCACGGACGGCAACAACGTCTACGTTACGCTCGGCGGCGCGGCCGGCAACCAGGCTGCGGCCGCAACGGTCAGCACCGCGGCGACTGCCGCAGCGGCACCCGGGACGTTCGCGGTCGAAAAAGTCGATTTCCGCCGCGGCTCCGACGGCGCCGGCCGCATCATCGTCCGCACCAGCGATCCGCGCGTGCAGGCGAGCGTCAAGCAGGAAGGCGGCCGCACGGTCGTGGACTTCCCGCGCACCAGCGTCGCGCCCGAAGTCGCGCGCCGCTACGACGTCGTCGATTTCGCGACACCCGTCAATTCGTTCGACGTGACCAGCACGCCGAACGGCGCCCGCATCATCGTCAACGCCACGGGCGATTACGAGCAGCTCGGCTACCAGAGCGATCGCGAGTACGTGCTCGAGCTGCGGCAGCGGACCAAGGCAGCCGCGGCCGCCGAGCCGGGCAAGAAGGAATACCGCGGTGAGCGGCTGACGCTCAACTTCCAGGACATCGAGACCCGTGCAGTGCTGCAGCTGCTCGCCGAGACGAGCGGCCAGAACATCGTGGTCAGCGACTCGGTCCAGGGCAACGTCACGCTGCGCCTGCAGAACGTGCCGTGGGACCAGGCGCTCGACATCGTCATGCGCACGAAGGGCCTCGACAAGCGCCAGGAAGGCAACGTGATCTACGTCGCCCCGGCGGAAGAACTCGCCGCGCGCGAGAAGCAGATGCTCGAGTCGCAGAAGTCGCTGACCGAGCTGGCGCCGGTGCGCACGGAATACCTGCAGGTCAACTACGCGAAGGCGTCGGACCTCGCCTCGCTGATCAAGTCGCAGGGCAAGGGTTCGCTGCTCTCCGAACGCGGCAGCCTCGCGATCGACGAGCGCACCAACACGCTGCTGCTGCAGGACACGGCCGACCGGCTGGCGGACATCCGCCGCCTGGTGCAGACGCTCGACATTCCCGTGAAGCAGGTGCTGATCGAGGCCCGCATCGTCATCGTCAACGACGACTTCAGCCGCGAGCTGGGCGTGCGCTTCGGCGGCGCGTTCGTCGGCAACTACGGCAGCAACGACGGCCTGATGTACGTCAGCAACAGCGGCCTCAACTCGGCCGACGGCTCGCGCGGCCCGATCATTGCCCCGGGCGGCCCGGGTGGCGCCGGCATCGACGGCAACGCGGTTGCCACCGGGCTGGATCGCTACCTGGTCAACCTGCCGATCGCCAACCCGGCCGGTCGCCTGGCCATGACGCTGCTCGACTCCGACTACGTGGTCGACCTCGAAATCACGGCCGCGCAGCGCGAAGGCCGCGGTGAAGTCGTCTCCGCCCCGCGCGTCATCACCGCCAACGGCAAGGAAGCGGTGATCGAGCAGGGCACCGAGATCCCGTACCAGGAATCGGCGTCGAGCGGCGCGACGACCACGCAGTTCAAGAAGGCCGTGCTGTCGCTCAAGGTCACCCCGCAGATCACCCCGGACGACCGCGTGATCCTGGACCTGACCGTGTCCAAGGACAGCGTCGGCCAGATCCTGCCGAGCGCGACCGGCGGCAGCGTGCCGAGCATCGACACGCGCGAGATCACGACCCAGGTGCTCGTCAACGACGGCCAGACGGTCGTGCTCGGCGGCATCCTCGAGACCGAGCGCCGCGACACCGTCAACAAGGTGCCGTTCCTCGGCGACGTGCCGGGCCTCGGCTGGCTGTTCCGCAGCAAGGGCAAGACCGACAACAAGGACGAGCTCCTGATCTTCGTGACGCCGAAGATCCTGCGCGAGGGCGCCGAGATCTACTGACGCGCTGGCCCTCCGGTGCGAGAATGCGCGGCCGCAGTGATCCTGCGGCCGCACTTCTTCTGGGGGTCCCGAACGCCGATGCACCGCCGCGCATGAACGTCTTCCTCGTCGGCCCGATGGGCTCGGGCAAGAGCGCGGTCGGCCGGCAGCTGGCGCAGCGGCTCGCCCTCGAATTCATCGACAGCGACACCGAGATCGAGGCCCGCACCGGCGTCGACATCGCCTACATCTTCGAGCGCGAGGGCGAGGCCGGCTTCCGCAGCCGCGAGGCCGAGGTCATCGACGCGATCACGCGCCGCGACCAGGTGCTGGTCGCGACGGGTGGCGGGGCCGTGCTCGACGCCGGCACCCGGGAGCGCCTGCGCACCCGCGGTCGCGTCGTGTATCTTCGTACGTCCGTGGACCAGCAACTCGCCCGCACCCGGCGCAGCAATGACCGGCCGCTCCTCAACAACGACGACCCGCGCGGCACGCTCGAGCGCCTGTACGAACAGCGCACTCCCCTCTACACCGAGGTGGCCGAGATCGTCGTCGACACGGACGGCCGCAAGGTGAACACGGTGGTCGACCAGATCTGTCGCCAGCTCGGCGTCGACGGGCCCCAGCCATGACGGGCCGCGCGCCGCAGACGCTGCAGATCGACCTGGGCGCCCGCAGCTACCCGATCGTGATCGGCGCAGGCCTGCTCGACGACGCGGACCTGGTCGCCCGCCATGTCACTGCGCGCGACGTCCTCGTCGTCACGAACGAGACGGTCGGTCCGCTTTACGGCGCGCGCCTGCTCGCGGGCCTCGCCGGCAAGCGCGTGCGCACGATCGAACTGCCCGATGGCGAGCAGTACAAGACGCTGGCCGTGCTCGAGCGTGTGTTCGATGCGCTGATCGAGGCCCGCCTGAACCGCGATGCCTGCGTGGTCGCGCTCGGCGGCGGCGTGGTCGGCGACATGGCCGGGTTCGCGGCCGCCTGCTACCAGCGCGGCGTCGACTTCGTGCAGGTGCCGACCACGCTGCTCGCCCAGGTCGACTCCGCCGTGGGCGGCAAGACCGGCGTCAATCACCCCGGCGGCAAGAACCTGATCGGCGCGTTTCACCAGCCGCGCGCGGTGCTGTCGGACCTCGGCACGCTGCGTTCGCTGCCGCCGCGTGAATTGCGGGCAGGTCTCGCCGAGGTGATCAAGTACGGCCTGGTCGACGACGCCGATTTTCTCGCGTGGATCGAAGCCAGCGTCGATCTCCTGCTCGCGCTCGACATGGACGCGCTGGCACATGCAGTGCGGCGATCGTGCGAGATCAAGGCGCGGATCGTCGCGGCCGATGAACGCGAACACGGCCAGCGCGCGTTGCTGAACCTGGGCCACACCTTCGGCCACGCCATCGAGACCGCGGCCGGCTACGGCGAATGGCTGCACGGCGAGGCCGTGGCGCTGGGCATGTTGCTCGCGGCGGATCTCTCGCAGCGTCTCGGTTACATCGACGCGACCGACGTTACCCGCGTGCGTGAATTGTTGCGTCGCGCCGGACTGCCGACCGCGGCGCCGGCCATCGGTGCCGCCAGGGCCCTCGAGCTGATGGGCATGGACAAGAAGGTGCTGCAGGGGCGCATCCGGCTCGTGCTGCTGCGCCGGCTCGGCGCAGGCATCGTCACGGGCGAGTATCCGGCCGAGGCGCTGCAGGCGACGCTGCGCGGCCACTTCGAGGCGGCCGCATGAGCGGGCAGGGCGGCAGCCACGTGCCGGGCGGCGACGACGACACGGTCCTCGCGGTCTACGCACAGCGTTCGACGGCCACGCGAGGCCGTCGCTTTGCCGAGCCGCCGCCGCGTCATCGCACCGAATACCAGCGCGACCGCGACCGCATCGTGCATTCGACGGCGTTCCGCCGGCTGGTCTACAAGACGCAGGTCTTCGTCAATCACGAAGGCGACCTGTACCGCACGCGGCTCACGCATTCGCTCGAAGTCGCGCAGATCGCGCGCAGCGTGGCGCGGGCACTCGGCCTGAACGAGCCGCTGGCCGAGGCGATCTGCCTCGCGCACGACCTCGGCCACACCCCGTTCGGCCACGCCGGCCAGGACGCGCTCAACGACTGCATGCGCGATTTCGGCGGGTTCGAGCACAACCTGCAGTCGCTGCGGGTGGTGGACGAGCTGGAGGAGCGCTACGCCGAGTTTCCGGGCCTGAACCTCACCTTCGAGGTGCGCGAAGGCATCCTCAAGCACTGCTCGGCGGCCAATGCCCGCAAGCTCGGCGAACTCGGCGAACGGTTCCTGCAGCGGCTGCAGCCCGGCCTCGAGGCGCAGCTGGCGAACCTTGCCGACGAGGTCGCCTACAACAACCACGACGTCGACGACGGCATTCGTGCCGGGCTGATCACCATCGATGACCTGTGCGGCTGTCGCATGTTCGGCCGCCAGTTCGAACTCGTGCGCGGGCTGTACCCGCAACTGGGCGGACGCCGCCTGGTGCACGAAGTCGTGCGCCGCATGATCGACTACACGGTCAACGACCTCGTCGATGCGTCCAGGGCCTCGCTCGCCAGCGCTGCACCGCAGAGCGTGGGCGAGGTGCGGTCGCGTGCGCAGCCACTGCTCATGTTCAGCGATGGCGTGCGCGAAGAGCACCTCGAGCTCAAGCGCTACCTGCGCGAGCACCTCTACAAGCACTTCCGCGTGCTGCGCATGACGACCAAGGCGCAGCGCGTGGTGCGCGAGCTGTTCGATGCGATGTTCGGCGAGGTCAACCTGATGCCGACCGAGCACCAGGACGCCGCCCGCAGGCTCGAAGCCGCCGACGGCGAACCCGGCCGCGCGCGTGCCGTCGCCGACTACATCGCGGGCATGACCGACCGCTTCGCAATCCTCGAGCACCGCCGGCTGTTCAATCCTGCCGAACGGACCTGACCCCCGTGAGGGCATGCCCGGACGCCCGGCCAGGGTCGGTCTGGTAGCATTCGCAGGCTTTTCCGGAGTGCCGTCTTGACCCCCAAGAACATCCCCAGTCGGGAACGCCTGATCTTCGCCATGGACGTCGCCGACCCGCAGGCGGCGCGCTTGATCGTGCAACAGCTGGGCGATGCCGTCGTCTTCTACAAGCTCGGCCTCGAGCTGTTCATGTCCGGCGGTTACTTCGAACTGCTCGACTGGATGGTCGCGCGCGGCAAGAAGATCTTCGTCGATCTCAAGTTCTTCGACGTGCCCGCCACGGTCGCCGCGGCGGTCAGGCAGTTGCGCAACCGGGGCGTCACGTTCGCGACGATCCACGGCAACCAGGCCATCATGGAGGCGGCAGCGGCGGCGAAGGGCGACGTGAAGATCCTCGCGGTCACCGTGCTCACGAGCCTCGATCGCGGCGATCTCGACGACCTCGGGTTCACCGTCGATGTCGAGAAACTGGTGCTGTCGCGCGCCCGGCGCGCGCTCGAAGCCGGGTGCGACGGCGTCGTCTCCTCGGGCCTCGAGGCGCCGCTGCTGCGCGAGTTCATCGATCACCGCCTGCTGGTCGTCACGCCGGGCATTCGTCCGGTCGAGAACAAGCCGGTGGACGACCAGAAGCGCACGGTCGACGTCGCGCAGGCGTTTGCCAACGGCGCCGACTACATCGTCGTCGGCCGCCCGATCCGCGATGCCGCCGATCCGCGCGCGGCGGCGGAAGCCATCCAGCGCACCATTGCCCAGTCCATGGCCGGGGCACGCGCATGAGTGCACCGCTGCAGAACGACCTGCTGCTGCGCGCCCTGCTGCGCCAGCCCACGCCCCGCACACCGGTCTGGATGATGCGGCAGGCTGGACGCTACCTGCCGGAGTACCGTGCCACGCGCGCGAAAGCGGGCAGCTTCCTGCAGCTGTGCATGAATCCCGAACTGGCCTGCGAAGTGACGTTGCAACCGCTCGACCGCTACCGGCTCGACGCGGCCATCCTGTTCTCGGACATCCTGACCGTGCCGCACGCGATGAACGTCGGCCTCTCGTTCGAGACCGGCGAAGGCCCGAAGATCGCGCGGCCGGTGCGTACGCCCGCCGACATCGACCGGCTGCCGATCCCGGATCCGGAAGGCGAGCTGCGGTACGTGATGGATGCGGTCCGCACGATCCGCCGCGAGCTCAAGGGCCGCGTGCCGCTGATCGGCTTCGCGGGCAGTCCGTGGACGGTCGGCACGTACATGGTGGAAGGCGGCGGCAGCAAGAACTTCGAGCACATCAAGGGCATGCTCTACGGCGCGCCGCAGGAGCTGCACCGGCTGCTCGACGTGATCACGCGCGCGACGATTGCCTACCTCAACGGCCAGGTTGCCGCGGGCGCGCAGGCGGTCATGGTGTTCGATACGTGGGGCGGCGCGCTGACGCCCGCCGACTACCGCGAGTTCTCGCTGCGTTACATGCAGCGGATCGTCGACGGCGTGACGCGCGAAGCCGAAGGGCGCCGCGTGCCGGTCATCCTCTACACCAAGGGCGGCGGCGACTGGCTGGCCGACATGGCGGCCACGGGTTGCGACGCGCTCGGCGTCGACTGGATGACCGACCTGGCCGATGCGCGACGCAGGGTGCAGGACAAGGTCGCGCTGCAGGGCAACCTCGATCCGAGCGTGCTCTACGCACCGCCGGCGCGGATCCGCGAGCAGGTCGGCCGCGTGCTGGCCAGCTACGGCAAGGGCCCGGGCCACGTGTTCAACCTCGGTCACGGCATTCATCCGGAAGTGAAGCCCGAACACGCGCTGGCGATGATCGAGGCCGTGCACGAGCTCTCACCGCAATACCACGAGGAGAGGGGTTAGGGGATAGGGGATAGGGGTTAGTCGGAACGCAGTAACCAGCATTCGATGAAGCCCAAAGAATTCCTGTCTTGGAACCCCAGAAGATTCCTGTCCTGACTTCTCGATCAGAATGCATCACGCTGCCGAATTCGACGCTGCACTTGCAGCCAAGATCTCCGACTATCCCCTAACCCCTTCCCCCCCCCATGGACATCAACAAGATCAGCATCGGCGCCGACCCGCCCAGCGACATCAACGTCCTGATCGAGATTCCGCAGGGCGGCGTGCCGGTCAAGTACGAGCTCGACAAGGAATCCGGCGCGCTGCGCGTCGACCGTTTCCTCAACACCGCGATGTTCTATCCCGGCAACTACGGCTTCGTGCCGCACACGCTTTCTGGCGACGGTGATCCGGTCGACGTGATCGTGGTGGTGCCGAGCCCCATCGTTGCCGGCGCGATCGTGCGGGTGCGCCCCGTGGGCGCGCTGCTGATGAAGGACGAGGCGGGTGATGACGAAAAGATCATCGCGGTGCCGGTGGACAAGCTCCACCCGTTCTACTCAGGGGTGAAGTCGTACAAGGACCTGCCCATCACGCTCGTCGACCAGATCGCGCACTTCTTCCAGCACTACAAGGACCTGGAGAAGGGCAAGTGGGTGACGATCGTGAACTGGGTGGGCACTGAACGCGCCGAGAAGATGATCATCGAGGGCATTCACCGCGCCGCGAGCGCAGGCGATGACGTCGCGGCGCATTACGTCGCGCAGCACTCGATGGCGGCCGCGTCGCGGCGCAGCAAGAAGAAGTCATAGCCGGCGCGTCCAACCGGCGCCGGCCATTGATCAGCTCAACTTGACGTTTCAGCTGAAACGTCAAATCGAGCTGCACAATGGTCGGCTCGTCAGGCTGGCTAACCCGACATCGAGTTTCGCCGGCACCGTAGCCGACGATGCCGTGAAGCGCTCGAACCACGCGAGTTTCGCCGGCCGCGCCAGCGCCTTCAGTCGTGCCTCCATCGAGGCGGCGGCACTTCGATTTTCGAACCACACGACCGCCGCCAGGACCTGCGGACGATTGGCGCGCGTGAAGGCTGCTCCCTTGCCCGCCTTGTGCGCTGCGAACCGTTGATGCGGCCACGGGCTGATGCCGATGTAGCACTTGCCGCCTGCGCAATGCAGCAGGTAAACGGCCCAGGGCTTCGCGGCGGCGGCAGCGCCTGCGTCCGTGCCGGCGGGCTCCTCGCCGACCGCGCCGTCGTCAGCGCTTGCGGCCACCGTTGCCCCGCGCTGCGTGACCTTCGAGCACCTGGTCGATCGTCACCAGATCCACCAGTCCGAGCGCGCCATACAGCGCCGGAAGGATCCTTGCGGGTGGGTGCTTCCTGCGCAGCGCCGCCACCTTGACGGTGCCTGCACGGTACGCGGGCAGGTACATGCGCCCCAGCAGCGGGTGACGGCCCCAGGCGCCCGACAGCTTGTCGGCGCGCTCGTCGGAGCAGAGGAATTCGTTGCGCAGCACGCCGCGCACCTTGTCCTGCGCCCAGTGTCTTTCCCACGTCAGGAACGACGACTGGTTCTTGGCGTCGTCCTGCAGCAGCGCGAGCAGGGTGCCGAGCTGCAGGTCGACGTCGGGCAGTTCGTCGATGTCCGTAACGCCGTATGCCATCAGGATCGCGTTGTTGGCGATGCCTTCCGACAACGCTGCGCCGCGCGTGTTCATCGTCAGCACCGTCGCCTCGAAACCCAGCTTGCGGCGCGCGTACAGCGCCTGGATCCAGGCGAAGTTGGTCACGTGACCAGGCACGACCTCGTGCGACACCAGCTGCATGAACTCGGGCACCGAGATCTCCAGTGCCGCGTTGATCTCGTACGTGGCCTCGTACTGCGGCGAGCCGTCACGGTTGCGCGCGCGGCCGATGTAGTTCATCGAGCCCGAGAACCAGGCGTTCTCGATCGCGAGGAAGTGGATGTTGGCGCGCGGCACGTCACGCAGCGTCCTGGGCAGGTAAGGGGCGATGTGCTGCGCCGCGCCCGCGTCGAACTGCGCGATGCAGGCATCGGCCAGCATGGCGATCGATTTCTTCGGCACCATGCGCTCGCGGCGCCAGGCGTCGACGGCGGCGAGCAGTCTTGCCCGCGTCGCCGACTTGTAGCCCTGCCTGGCGAGCAATTCTGCAATGCGCTCTCGCTTGGCGACGGGATCGGAAGGAGTCGGTGCGGCACCGGTGGACGCGGTCACGCAACGCTCGTATGGCACGGCCGCGCCGCGCCCGAGGCGTTCCTGCACCAGGTCCCACATCACGCCCAGGCACTCGCACAGGCCCTGCAGGTACGCGCCTCGCAACTGACCAGCGTTGCCTGCCGCTGCGTTCAGCTCGCCGATGGCGGCTGGAATGTCGATGGCCTGCAGGTATGCATCGATGGCCGGCACGTCGATCGTCTTGCCGGCCACGCCGCCGCTTTTGCGGAGCTTCGCGGCAGCCGGATGCTTGTAGGCCCTGGGCAGCGGTTCGTCGGAGAACCAGGAATCGGCGATGAAGCGCCCCGTGCCCGACGCGTTCATGACGTCGCCGCCCCACAACGTGTCGATGCCGAGAATCGCCGTGGCCGTGGCC
>Ga0209253_10001830_pt1 | contig 18741 bp, 14 predicted proteins | sample FrelakmetBRP12BR_FD_187145 | JGI IMG/M metagenome (GOLD analysis project Ga0209253, IMG submission 187145) | Freshwater lake sediment microbial communities from the University of Notre Dame, USA, for methane emissions studies - BRP12 BR (SPAdes)... | ecosystem: Environmental > Aquatic >... | reverse complement strand
GCCAGGCCCGCGGCCACGGCGAGCTCGCCGATTGGCAGCAGCCACGACGCCGGCGTCACCCATGCAGCCGGCAGCAGCCGGTAGTCCGCCAGCACGCCGGCGAAGTGCAGCGGCGCGCGCAGCTTGCCCAGGGCCGCGTGCAGCAGCAGCGCGACCAGCGCCGCCACGGTGACTGCGTGCAGCACCGGATCCACGTCAGTGCACCTCCATCAGCACGGCGGTCTCGACCACCTGCTTCATCCGTCGAACGACCTTCATGCCGGCCGCCGGGTCCAGCGAGACCAGCTCGTTCTTGACGCCGTCCAGCACGAACACCAGCGGGCGCTCGTCCTGGCTGACCGCCAGCGACACCGCGGCCGACGCGGGTCCGCGTGCCAGGACCTTGCGCGCCTTGGGGTCGACGGTCCAGATCTGGTCGGCCGGGTTCTTGTGCGACCCCTCGGTGCCGTTGCGGTGCATGCCCACGAACAGCCGGCCGCTGGCCCGGTGCAGGGCCAGCAGCTGGTAGCCGCCCGGACGCCAGCCCTGGCGGACCTGCTCGCCGGCCACCAGCGGCCAGCTGTCCGCGCGCGCCGTCGGCCCGGACAGGTCGACCGCGTGCAGCCGGCCGCGGAACGACACGTAGTAGTGGACGTCGCCGTCGCTTTCGGCGTGCACCTGCAGCGGGTCGTTCTCCAGGTCGAACAGCTTCGCCGAGCGCTCGATCGACGATGCACTGCCGTCTTCGGAGAGCGTGACCGTCAGCATCGTGCCATCGCCGCACAGCGTCGCGAAGGCGCGCGGGCGGCTGCGGACCGGCTGGATCGTCCAGCAACCGGGCGTGTCGATCTCGGCGACGAAGCGACGCGCGGCCAAGTCCACGACGCTGACCGACACCGCGGGGGTCACGTTCTGCACGAAGAGCCAGCGGCCATCCGACGAGGTCCGGATCAGCCCCTTGTAGTTCAGCGCCTGCGCGTGCTTCGGCGGGATCGGGATCTCGTGAAGGTGGCCCAGCGTGGCCGTGTCGTAGATGTCAACCACGTCGGTGCGTTCGCCGCGCGACAGCCGCGTGTAGTAGGTCGTGGCCACGTACAGCCGGGTGCGGTCGGGCGACAGGGTGGCCTGTCCGGCATAGCCGGTGGCGACCATGCCCCGATAGCTCATGGTGTCGCCGTCGACCACGTGCAGCCTGCCGTCGACGATGTGGGGCAGTGCCACGTCGGACACGTACAGACGGCGCGGACCGGCCGGTGCAAGCGGCTGCACGCCGAGGGTTTCGGCCGGCAGCGCCGGCCCCCGGGTCGCGGCCGGCTCGCGCGCTGCGGCCGGCTTGCGCACCGCGGCCGGCGATTGCGCGGTCGCAGGGACCGCGGCGAGCAGCGCCGTGCACACCAGCGCGGCCCAGGAGACAGCCGCAACCGCCGCGGCCGGACGACGAAAAGCCTTCGGCGTCGGCTTCGCTCGGTCGTGCATCGAACCCTCTCCTCCTCTGGGCGCACCACGGACCGTCAGGGCCGCCGGCGGCTCGGTCCCACTATACGCGGCGCCCGGGTCGACCGCCAGACGCGAGACCGGGCGGGCCGCGGCGTGGCGGTCCCCTTGCGCACGGCGCCCGCGCCGGCTATGTTGCCGGTCTCGGGTGCCGACCCTGCGCCCGTCACACTGATCACGACCACCTCGAGGAGTCCGCCGTGTCACTGATGACCCTGATCAAACGCAGCACCATCGCGACCGCGGTGGCCGCGGCGACGCTGGCAGCCCTGCCGGCGCACGCCCAGCAGAACACCCTCAAGGTGGTCATGCACTCGGACCTGAAGATCGTCGACCCGATCTGGACCACCGCGTACATCACCCGCAACCACGGGTACATGATCTACGACACGCTGTTCGCGATGGACGCCAAGGGCGACATCAAGCCGCAGATGGTCGACACGTGGAGCGTGTCGCCCGACAACCTGGTCTGGACCTTCACGCTGCGCGACGGCCTGCTGTTCCACGACGACAAGCCGGTCACCTCCGAGGACGTGATCGCATCGCTCAAGCGATGGGCGGCCAAGGATTCGCTGGGCCAGAAACTGTGGACCTTCGTCAAGGATACCCAGGCGGTCGACGCCAGGACCTTCCGGATCACGCTGAACGCGCCGACCGGGCTGATGCTGCTGGCGCTGGGCAAACCGTCTTCGAACACGCCGTTCATCATGCCCAAGCGGGTCGCCGAGACCAACCCCAACGAGCAGATCAAGGAATACATCGGCTCGGGCCCGTTCGTGTTCCAGACCGCCGAGTGGAAACCGGGCGACAAGGCGGTGTACACCAAGTTCGCCAAGTACAAGCCGCGCAGCGAAGCCCCGAGCGGGCTCGCCGGCGGCAAGGTGGTCAAGATCGACCGCGTCGAGTGGCGCGTCGTGGCCGACACGCAAACCGCGGCCAACGCGATCCGCGCCGGAGAGATCGACTACATCGAGCAGCCCGCGTTCGATCTGATGCCGGTGCTCGAGAAGGACCCGAACCTCAAGGCCTTCGACGTCAACCCGCTGGGCAACCAGTACACGTTCCGCTTCAACACGCTGCACAAGCCGTTCGACAACGACAAGGTCCGGCAGGCCGTGTTCTACGCGTTCAACCAGGAGGACTTCCTGAAGGGCGTGATCGGGGACCCCAAGTACTACAAGGTCTGCAAGTCGATGTACCCGTGCGGCACGCCGTTCGCGACCGAGGCCGGCATGTCCGACAAGCTCGAATCGAACATGAGGAAGGCGCGCGAACTGCTGGCCGAGGCCAAGTACGACGGCACGCCGGTCCTGCTGATGCAGTCGACCGACCTCAACGTGCTGACCAACCTCGCGCCGGTGGCCAAGTCGCTGCTGGAGAAGGCCGGCTTCAAGGTCGACATGCAGTCGATGGACTGGCAGAGCGTGGTCGCCCGTCGTTCCAAGAAGGAGGCGCCCGGCGCCGGCGGCTGGAACGCCTTCCTGACCTCGTGGGTCGCCGCCGACATCCTGAACCCGGTCGGCGCCGGCTTCATGAACGCATCGTGCGACAAGGCGATGTTCGGCTGGCCGTGCGACGAGCAGATCGAGAAGCTGCGCGACCAGTTCGCCCGCGAGTCCGACCCGGCCAAGCAGAAGGCGCTCGCCGAGCAGGTCCAGTTGCGGATCCTCCAGTACCCGACCCACATCAACCTCGGCCAGTGGTATCAGCCGGTCGTGATGCGCAAGAACATCGACGGCGTGCTGTCGGCACCGGTGCCGGTGTTCTGGAACGTCGAGAAGAAGTAAGGCACCACGGCCTCGGGCGCCCCCCGCATCGCACCGCAGCACCGCCATGTGGGGCTACCTCGGACGACGACTGCTCTCGACCATTCCGGTCCTGGCGGTCGTCGCCATCCTGATCTTCCTGATGCTGCGGCTGACCCCGGGGGACCCGGCCGCGGTCATCGCCGGGCCTGCGGCGACCACGCAGGACATCGTCGAGATCCGCAGCAAGCTGGGACTGGACCGGCCGATCCTCGTGCAGTTCGCCACCTGGATCGGGGGGATGTTCACGGGCGACTTCGGCGAGTCATTCTTCTACAAGAAGACCGTCGCCGAGCTGATCGCCGACCGGGTCGAGCCGACGCTGTCGCTGGCGGCGCTCACGATCGTGCTGGCCACGCTGATCGCGGTGCCACTGGGAACGATCGCCGCGTGGCGCCAGGGGTCGTGGATCGACCGCCTGGTCATGGGTTTTTCGGTGCTGGGCTTCTCGGTGCCGGTGTTCGTGATCGGCTACCTGCTGATCGGCCTGTTCTCGGTGAAGCTCGGCTGGTTTCCGGTGCAGGGCTACCAGCGGATCTCCGAAGGCATAGGCGGCTGGCTGCATCGGCTGATCCTGCCGGCGTTCACGCTGGCGATCATCTACATCGCGCTGCTGGCGCGGATGACCCGCACCAGCGTGCTGGAGGTGCTCAACGAGGACTACGTGCGGACCGCGCGCGCCAAGGGGCTGCCCAACCGCAAGGTGCTGATGTTCCATGCGCTGAGAAACGCGGCGGTGCCGATCGTCACGGTGATCGGCATCGGTGTCGCGCTTCTGATCGGCGGCGTGGTCGTGACCGAGAGCGTCTACAGCATCCCGGGACTGGGCCGGCTGACCGTGGACGCGGTGCTGGCGCGCGACTACCCGACCGTGCAGGCGGTGATCCTGCTGTTTTCGGTCGCCTACGTCGTGGTCAACCTGGTGATCGACCTGCTGTACACGATCCTCGACCCGCGGATCCGCTACTGAAGTGACCGGCACGCCGCAGCGATGACGACGATCCCCACCTCCGAAGTCGACCCCGCACTGGCGGGCCCCGTGCCGGTGATCGACGGGATCGAGGCGCCGGCGGTCGCCACCCGCAGGCCGGGACTCGCGCACCGGCTGATGCGCAACTGGAGCGTGCTGATCGGCGGCGTGCTGGTGGCGCTGATGGTGCTGATGGGCGTGGGCGCGCCGCTGCTGACCAGCGCCGACCCGGCGGCGATCAACCCCAGCAACCGCAACAAGCTGCCCGGCTACGAGACCACCGAGCGCGACGACGAGGGTCGCAGGATCACGCGCACCGCCCACATGGGCACCGACAGCCTCGGGCGCGACGTGTACACGCGGGTCGTCTACGGCGCGCGGGTGTCGCTGCTGGTCGGCGTGTCGGTCGCCGCGCTGTCGGTCGCGACGGGCCTGCTGATCGGCGTGTGCGCCGGCTACTTCCGCTGGCTCGACGGCTTCGTGATGCGGATCATGGACGGGCTGATGGCGATCCCGGCCATCCTGCTGGCCATCGCGCTGGTGTCGCTGTCGGGCGCGAGCCTGCTGACGGTGATCGCCGCGATTGCCGTCCCGGAGATCCCGCGCGTGGTCCGCCTCGTGCGCTCGATCGTGCTGTCGATCCGCGAGGAGCCTTACGTCGAGGCGGCGATCTCGGTGGGCACGCCGACGCCGAAGGTGCTGTGGCGGCACGTGCTGCCGAACACGATCGCGCCGCTGATCGTGCAGGCGACCTTCATCGCGGGCTCGGCGATCCTGGCCGAGGCGATCCTGAGCTTCCTGGGCGTGGGCCTGCCGCCGGAGATCCCGACCTGGGGCAACATCATGGCCGAGGGCCGCACGTCGTTCGAGGTGTTCCCGCACAACATCTACTACCCGGCGATCTTCCTGACGCTGACCGTGCTGGCGATCAACATGCTGGGCGACGGGCTGCGCGACACGCTCGATCCGCGGATGTCCAAGAGGATCTGAGATGGCGGCCCAACCGTCCGCGGCGTCGGCCGCCGCCCCGGTCCTCGACATCCGCAGCCTGAGCATCGCGCTGCCCAAGGGGGGCGACCGCGGCCTGGCCGTGTCGGACGTCAGCTTCTCGGTGAAGCCCGGCGAGATCGTCTGCCTGGTCGGCGAGTCGGGCTCGGGCAAGTCGGTGATCGCGTTCTCGGCGATGGGCCTGCTGCCGAAGAACCTGCCGGTGACCGCGGGCAGCATCGCGCTGCAGGGCGAGAACGTCGTGACCGCCAGCGAGTCGCGGCTGCGCGAGCTGCGCTGCACGCGCATGGGCATGATCTTCCAGGAGCCGATGACGGCGCTGAACCCCGTGATGCGCTGCGGCGACCAGATCGACGAGGTGCTGCGCGAGCACACGCAGCTGTCGGGCGACGAGCGGCGCGCGAAGATCATCGCGATGATCGAGCAGGTGCACCTGCCCGACCCCGAGCGCATGTATGCGTCGTTTCCGCACCAGCTCTCGGGCGGCCAGCGCCAGCGGATCATGATCGCGATGGCGCTGATCCTCGGGCCGTCGCTGCTGATCGCCGACGAGCCGACCACCGCGCTGGACGTGACCACGCAGGCGCAGATCCTGAGGCTGGTCAAGGAGCTGCAGCGCGAGCGCGGCACCGGGGTGCTGTTCATCACGCACGACTTCGGGGTGGTCGCCGAGATCGCCGACCGCGTCGCGGTGCTCAAGCACGGACGGCTGGTCGAGATGGGCCCGACCGCACAGATCCTGACTGCGCCGCGCGAGGAGTACACGAAGATGCTGATCCGCTCGGTGCCCAGCCACGAGCCGCCGGATCGGCCGGACGCAGCGGGCAGCGCGAACGCCCCGGTGGTGCTGGCCACCGACTCGCTGGGCAAGACCTACGGCGGCACCGGCCTGTTCGGCGCCGGCAACAAGGTCAACGCGGTGCAGGACGTGAAGTTCGAGATCCGCCGCGGCCGCACGCTGGGCATCGTCGGCGAGTCGGGATCGGGCAAGTCGACGGTGGCGCGCTGCATCGCGCGCCTGATCGACCCGACCGCCGGCAGCATCCTGCTGGCCGGCACCGACATCGCGAAGATGCCGGCCAGGCGCCTGCGCGAGCTGCGCCGCAAGATCCAGATCGTGTTCCAGGACCCGTACCGCTCGCTGAACCCGCGGCGCACCGTCGGCCAGTCGATCGTCGAGGGCCCGATGAACTACGGCACCTCGCAGCCCGACGCGCTGGCGCGCGCACGGCGGCTGATGACGCTGGTGCGGCTGGACCCCGAATCGCTGGACCGCTATCCGCACCAGTTCTCGGGCGGCCAGCGCCAGCGGATCTGCATCGCCCGCGCGCTGGCCATGGAGCCCGAGCTGCTGATCGCCGACGAGGCCGTTTCGGCGCTGGACGTGTCGGTGCAGGCGCAGGTGCTGACGCTGCTGGCCGACATCCGCGACAAGCTGAACCTGGCGATGCTGTTCATCACGCACGACCTGCGGGTGGCCGCACAGGTCTGCGACGACGTCGCGGTGATGTCCAAGGGGCGCATCGTCGAGTACGGCCCGGCCACGCAGGTGTTCCGCGCGCCGAAGCACGAGTACACGCGCGCGCTGTTCGACGCGGCGCCGGGGCGGCACTTCGACTTTGCGAAGGCGGCAGCGGGGTTCGCATGACCGCGACCGGGCTGGAACCGCGCGGGCGCGCGGGCAGAGTCGGCCCAGCTGGCCGCCGCGTCCTCGCTGCTGCGATCGTCCGGGTCGTCATCGCAGTCGCGGCCGGCATGGCGGCGCCGGCCACGGCCGCGGCACAGGGCGCCGCGGCGGGGCCCGGTGTGCTGCGGGTGGTCGCGCCGTGGGAGATAGGCAGCCTCGACCCGTCGAGCGCGGGCTATGTGTTCACCCGACTGGAGGTCGCCGAGACGCTGGTCGATGCCGACGACGCCGGCACGCTGATCCCCGGCCTGGCCAGCAGCTGGACCGTGTCGTCGGACCAGCTGTCCTGGCGATTCACGCTGCGTCGCGGCGCCCGTTTCCACGACGGCAGCCCGGTGACGGCCGACGCCGTCGTGCGCGCGCTCGAACGCGCACGGGCGCGGCCCGGATTGCTGCGCAGCGTGCCGATCAAGTCGATCTCGGCGTCCGGTGCAGAGGTCCTGGTCGAGCTGGGCCGGCCGTTCGCCGCGCTGCCTGCGTTCCTGGCCCACAGCAGCACGCTGGTCCTGGCGCCGGCGTCGTTCGCGGCCGACGGCAGCGTGCAGTCGATCATCGGCTCGGGACCCTACAAGGTCGCCTCGATGCAGCCGCCCCAGAAGATCGCGGTGCAGCGATTCGACGGCTGGCAGGGCGGCAAGCCGGCGATCGAACGTGTCGAGTACCTCGCCGCGGGCCGCGCCGAGACGCGCAGCCTGCTGGCGCGCAGCGGGCAGGCCGACCTGGTCTTCACGCACGACCCGGCCAACTTCGAGACGCTGCGCAGGCAGGCCGGGATCGTGTTCCACTCGCTGCCGATTCCCCGCGCCGTCTATCTGAAGGTCAATTCGGGCCACCGGATCCTCGGCGACGCGGACGTGCGCCGCGCGATCAGCCTGGCGATCGATCGACCCGGCATTGCCGCGGCGGTGCTGCGCGAGCCCAGGGCCGCGGCGACGCAGCTGTTTCCCCCCAGCGTGCAGGAATGGCACGTGGCGGGACTGCAGCCGCTGACGCGCGACCTGCAGCAGGCCCGGCAACTGCTCGCCTCGCGCGGCTGGACCCCCGGCGCCGACGGCTGGCTGTCGCGCGGCGGTGTGCCCTTCAAGGTGACGCTGCGTACGTATCCGGACCGCCCCGAGCTGCCGGTCATCGCAGCGGCAGTCCAGGCGCAGCTCAAGCAGGTGGGCATCGACGTCGTCGTGGCGATCGGCAACTCGAGCGAGGTCCCGTCGGGTCACAAGGACGGCTCGCTGGAGCTGGCGCTGGTCGCGCGCAACTACGCGCTGGTGCCGGATCCGATCGGCACGATGCTGCAGGACTTCGGACCGGAAGGCGGCGACTGGGGCGCGATGAACTGGCGCAGCGCGTCGGTCGGGTCCGCGCTCGACGCGCTGAGCCTGACCGACGATCCGCAGCGACGATCGGTTCAGCGCGGTGTCGTGGCGACCGTCATCCAGGCCGAGCTGCCGGTGATCCCGATCGCCTGGTACCAGCACACCGCGACCAGTTCGACCCGGCTCGCCGGCGTGTCGATCGATCCGCTCGAACGGTCCTATCGCCTGTCGCGGATGAAGTGGGTGAAGTGACGCCCGACAGGCGGCAGTGGTCGGGCGGCGCGAGGCTGTTCGCCGCCGTGCGGCGGGCGCTGACGAGGACGGCGATCCGGGCGCTGCTGGTGGCCGCGATCGTCGGCATCGCGTCGTTCTTCGTCACGCAGGCGCTGCCCGGAGATGCCGCCTACCGGATCGCCGCCGGCCGCTACGGCTACGACCTCGTCGACACGGCCGCCGCGGCCGCGGTCCGGCAGGAGCTCGGCCTCGACCGCCCGGCATGGATGCGGCTGATGGCATGGTTGGCCGACCTGTCGCGGGGCCGGCTCGGCGTGTCGATGGTCTCGGGCGAACCGGTGTGGACGGAACTGTCCCACCAGCTCGGCCACACCGTGCTGCTGGCCGTGACCGCGTGGCTGCTGGCGCTGGGGATCGGCGCCATCGTCGGCGTGGTGACCGCGTTGCTGAACCGGCCGTGGATCGATCGCATCGCGGCGGCGGGCGCCGCGATGCTGCGCGCAACCCCGGCTTTCGTGTTGGGCCTGGCGCTGGCGCTGGTCTTCGCGGTCCGCGCCGGGTGGCTGCCGGCAGCCGGACACGGCGAACCGGCGCACCTGGTGCTGCCCGCAGTGACCCTGGCGCTGGGCCTGGCCGCCGGCCTGAGCCAGGTGGTGGCTCTGTCGATCCGTGAAGTGCTGCGGTCGGCGTACGTCGTGTTCGCGCGCACCAAGGGCATCGGGCCACGGGCCGTCGTCGTCGAGCACGTCGTGCGCAATGCGGCGGTGCCGATCGTCGCCTACGCGGGTGCTCAGCTGGTGCTGCTGATCGAGGGCGTGGTGGTCGTCGAGACGTTCTTCGCGTGGCCCGGCATCGGTCACGCGCTCGTGCACGCGGTCGTGGCGCGCGACGTGCCGATGATCCAGGGTGCGGCGCTTTGCATGGGGCTCCTGTTCGTCGTGCTGAACGCGCTCGTCGATGCCGCCTGCGAGCTGCTGGACCCGCGGATGCGACGCGGCGCGTCCACGCCGACGGTTGCCGCAGTGGCGTGAAGGAGGTCGAGGCGCCCTTGCGACGTCTTCGGATCCTGAGCCTGGCGGTGCTGGTCCTCATCGGCCTGTTTGCGTGGGCGCTGCCGCCGTGGCTGCCCGACCCCCACGCGCAGGACCTGGCGGACATCCTGCATCCGCCCTCACCCGGGCATTGGCTGGGAACGGATGCGCTCGGGCGCAGCGTGGTGTCGCGACTGTCGGAAGCGGCGCGGGTGTCGCTCGGACTTGCCGCGATCAGCGCCGGCCTCGCGCTGGCCATCGGGGCGCTGCTTGGCGTGGCTGCGGCCAGCCGCGGCGGCGGGCTGGACCGGGTGCTCGTTTCGATGGCCGATGCGGCGATGGCGCTGCCGACGCTGCTGTGGGTGCTGCTGCTCGCTGGAGTCGCCCCCGGCGAGAAGTGGCCGCTGTACGTCGGCGTGGCCTGCGCCGGCTGGGTCGAATTCTTCCGGACGATGCGCGCGGCCGTCGGCGCCCAGCTGGCCGGCCCCCAGGTTCAGTCGAGCCGGATGCTCGGATTCAGCAGCTGGTACGTGTTTCGCGCCCACCTGTGGCCAGTGGTCGGCGACACGCTGGCGACGCTCGCCGCCTATTCGGCCTGCAACGCGGTACTCGCCGTCGCGTCGCTGGGATTCGTCGGCATCGGCCTGCGTCCGCCGACGGCCGAGCTCGGGTTGATGATGACCGAAGCCTTCCCGCATTTCGACCAGGCGCCGTGGCTGCTCGCGTCGCCGCTGCTGCTGCTCGCGATCACGCTGCTCGCGCTGCAGGGCCTGAGTCAGGGCGCGGGACAGCGTCGCACCGCCCAATGAGCACGGTGCTCGAAATCGACGACCTGCAGGTCGAGTCGCCGGAAGCGATCGTGCGCGGCGTCAGCCTGTCGATCGGCTCGGGCGAGAACCTGACGGTGCTCGGCGAATCGGGCTCCGGCAAGTCGATCATGGCGCAGGCGATCATGGGCACGCTGCCGCGCGACGTGCACGCGCGCGGCTCGATCGCGGTCGCCGGGATGCGCGTCCTGGGCGCCGGCACTCGGTCCGGCGCCCAGTCGGCAGCCTGGGGCCGCGCAATGGCGATGTTGCCGCAGGAACCCTGGCTCGCCCTCGACCCGACGATGCGCATCGGGCGGCAGGTCGCCGAGGTGTCGCACTACCTCGCGGGCCGTCCGTGGACGCGCGCGCGAGCCGAGGCTGCGCGCTTGCTGCACGAGGTGGGGCTCGCCCACGCGACGCACCGGCACGTGCATCAGATCTCGGGCGGCATGGCGCAGCGCGCAGCAATCGCCTGCGTGCGCTGCGCATCGCCGATGCTGCTGATCGCCGACGAGCCGACCAAGGGGCTGGACGCCACGCTGCGCGACCAGGTCGCCGACCTGCTCAGGCGCGAGCTGGCTGCGGGCAAGGCCCTGATGACCATCACCCACGACGTCGAGCTGGCGCGCCGGCTCGGCGGGCGCATCGTGGTGATGCTCGAGGGCCGGATCGTCGAACGGGGGCCCGCGGACTCGATCCTCGACCATCCGGCACACGCCTACAGCCGCGAGCTGGTCGCCGCGGCGCCGGGTCGATGGCCGCCGATGGCGCTCCCGCGTCCGGTGGCCGCGCCCGTCGTCGCTGCGCAGGGGGTCGCAAAGGGCTACGGTGCCGAGCCGCTGTTCAGCGATGTGGATCTCGCCATCTCCCGGGGTGAGATCGTTTCGGTCGTCGGTCCGAGCGGATGTGGCAAGACGACGCTGGGGAACATCGTCACGGGACTGCTCGCGCCCGACCGCGGCCGCGTGGTCCGGCAACCCGGACTGCGCGCTCACGCGTTCCAGAAGCTCTACCAGGACCCGCCCGCGTCCTTCGCCCCCACCCGCACGATCGGGCGCAGCCTCGACGATCTGGTCGCGCTGCACCGGCTGAGTGCCACCGCGGTGAGGCAGTCGATGCTCGAGCTCAAGCTCGCACCGGCGCTGCTCGATCGGCTGCCGTCGCAGGTTTCCGGGGGCGAACTGCAGCGACTCGCGCTGCTGAGAATCCTGTTGCTCGAACCCGATTTCGTCTTTGCCGACGAGCCGACGTCGCGGCTCGACCCGCTGACGCAGAAGCTGACGATCGGGCTGCTGATCCGGCAGCTCGCGCAGCGCGGCGGGGCGATGATGCTGGTCACCCATGACGCCGACATCGCCCGCAGCATCTCGCATCGGGTCGTCGACGGGATTTTCCGGAGGCTGCCGGCAGACTGACGCCTTTCCGGTGCAAAATGGCGGCATTCCGATACCGGATGAAGATTCACCCATTCAAAACGAGGAGACCCTGATGCGCCGTGATTTCCTGAGAACCGTCGCCGCCCTGGCCGCGACCGGAGCGGTTCCATTGTCCGCCTTCGCGCAGCAGGCGAAGCTCAAGATGATGATCCCGGCCAACCCCGGGGGCGGCTGGGACACGACCGGGCGCGCACTCGGCAAGGCGCTGATCGATTCCGGCGCCGCCGCGACCGTCGCCTTCGAGAACAAGGGCGGCGCCGGCGGCACGATCGGCCTGGCGCAGTTCGTCAACGCCAGCAAGGGCGACCCGAATGCGCTGATCATGGTCGGCGCGGTCATGGTCGGGGGCATCATCACCACGCGTTCGCCGGTGTCGATGACGCAGGCCACGCCGATCGCGCGCCTGACCAGCGAGTACAACGTCTACGTGCTGCCGGCGAACTCGCCGTTCAAGACGATGAAGGACGTGGTCGAGCAGCTCAAGAAGGACCCCGGCAGCGTCAAGTGGGGCGGCGGCTCGCGCGGCTCCACCGAGCACATCGCGGCCGCGATGCTGGCGCGCGAGGTCGGCGTCGACGCCAGCAAGATCAACTACGTGGCGTTCCGTGGCGGCGGCGAGGCGACCGCCGCGATCCTGGGCGGCAACGTGACCGTCGGCGGCAGCGGCTACAGCGAGTTCGCCGAGTACATCAAGGCCGGCAAGATGCGCGCGATCGCTGTCACGTCGCCGACGCGCCTGAAGGGCATCGACGTGCCGACGATGAAGGAACAGGGCTTCAACGTCGAGCTGGGCAACTGGCGCGGGGTCTACGGCGCGCCCGGCATCACCCCCGAGCAGCGCAAGGCGCTGACCGACATGGTGGTCAAGGCGACCAAGTCCAAGGCCTGGGCCGAGGCGCTCGAGAAGAACGACTGGACGTCCGCGCTGCTGACGGGCCCGGCGTTCGACGAGTTCGTCGAGCGCGACTTCGCAGGAACGCGCGCGATCATGGTCAAGTCCGGAATGGTCTGAACCGACATGGCCGACCCCGTGGGTTCCGCGTTGCCTTCGTCGGGCCCGTCGGCCCACTCGTCGTCGTCCCGGCTGCTGCAGACGCTGATCGGGGCCGGCGCCCTGGCGGTGGCGGCGGTGCTCGCCATCGGGGCCACCGCCATTCCGGCGGAAGCAGGCTATGCCGGCGTCGGCCCGAACTTCCTGCCGTGGGTCGTGTCGGCCGCGCTCGCGGTCTGCGGCAGCTGGCTGCTCTGGGAGGCCCGCACCGGGGGCTTTCGCAAGCTGGAACCGGGTTCCGGGGCGGCCCGCGGCGACTGGCGCGCGCTGGCCTGGGTGGCCGCGGGGATCGTGGCCAACGCCGCGCTGATCGAGCGGATCGGCTTCACGCTCAGCTGCGCGCTGTGCTTCGCGCTGGCGGTGCGCGGCCTGCGCAGTTCCGAAGGGCGAGCCGCCGGCGACCTGCGCCAGACGGTCACGGACGCGGTCACCGGCCTGGTGATCGCCGCGCCCGTGTTCTGGCTGTTCACCAAGGTGCTGGCGATCAACCTGCCCGGCCTGACCGACACGGGCTGGCTCTGACACGACGGCCGGTGCCGACACGTCGGCCGGTCGAAGCACACGCGAATCGATCGGGCGCAGACCATGGACATCTGGAACCAACTGCTGGCGGGCTTCGCAACGGCGGGCACGCCGATCAACCTGCTGTGGGCATTCGTCGGCTGCGCCGTGGGCACCGGCATCGGCGTGCTGCCGGGGCTCGGCCCGGCGGTCACGATCGCGATGCTGCTGCCGATCACCACGCAGGTCGAGCCCACCGCGTCGATGATCTTCTTCGCCGGGATCTACTACGGCGCGATGTACGGCGGCTCGACGACCTCGATCCTGCTGAACACGCCCGGGGAGACCGGCACGATGGTGACCGCGCTCGAAGGCTTCAAGATGGCCAAGAACGGGCGCGCCGGCGCGGCGCTGGCCACGTCGGCGATCGGCTCGTTCGTCGCCGGCACCATTGCGACGGTGCTGGTCACGCTGTTCGCGCCGATCGTCGCGGAGTACGCGGTCCGGCTCGGCCCGCCCGAGTATTTCTGCCTGATGCTGCTCGCGTTCACGACGGTCAGCGCCGTGCTGGGCCAGAGCGCGCTGCGCGGGCTGACCGCACTGTTCGTGGGTCTCGCCGTGGGGCTCGTCGGCATCGACCAGATCACCGGCCAGGTTCGCTACACCGGCGGCATCCCCGAATTCATGGACGGCCTGGAGGTGGTGCTGGTCGCCGTCGGCCTGTTCGCGGTCGGCGAGACGCTGTACAACGCGCTGTACGAAGGGCGCGTCCAGCAGTCGATGAACCGGATGAACAAGGTGCACATGACCCGCGGCGAATGGCGCCGGTCGTGGCCCGCCTGGCTGCGCGGCACCGCGCTGGGCTTTCCGTTCGGCACGATCCCGGCCGGTGGCTCGGAGATCCCGACGTTCCTGAGCTACGCCGCCGAGAAGAAGCTGTCGAAGCACCCCGAGGAATTCGGCACGACCGGTGCCATCGAAGGCGTGGCCGGACCCGAGGCCGCGAACAACGCGGCGGTGACCGCGACGCTGGTGCCGCTGCTGACGCTGGGCATCCCGACGTCGGTGACCGCAGCGATCCTGCTCAACGCGCTGCAGAACTACGGCATCCAGGCCGGCCCGCAGCTGTTCCAGACCTCGTCGGCGCTGGTCTGGGCGCTGATCGCGTCGCTGTACATCGGCAACGTGATGCTGCTGGTGCTGAACCTGCCGCTGGTCGGCATGTGGGTCAAGCTGCTGAAGATCCCGCGGCCGCAGCTGTACGCAGGGATCCTGATCTTCGCGACGGTGGGCGTCTACGGCATGCGCCAGAGCAGCTTCGACCTGTTCCTGATGTTCGGCATCGGCATGGTCGGCGTGGCGATGCGCCGCTTCGACTTCCCGACCGCACCGGTCATCGTCGGCATGATCCTCGGGCCGCTGGCCGAGGCGCAGCTGCGCAACGCGCTGTCGATCGGCGAAGGCAGGTGGTCGGTGCTCGTCGAGCGGCCGGTCTCGGCGGTGCTGCTGGCGTGCGTCGTCGCGATCCTGGTGGTGCCGCGGCTGATGGCGCTGCGCCGGCGCTGAGGCGTCGGGTCGCGCACGAGCCGGACGGCTCGCCGCTGCGCGAGTCCGGTTACGCCCGCGCCAGCCCGCGCTGCGCCAGCCGCCAGCGCAGCGTGTCGATGCGGTCCTCGCCGAAGAACGGCTCGCCGTCGAAGGCGAAGGTGGGCACGCCCCAGTGTCCGGCCTGCGCCAGCGCCTGCTGGTTGGCTTCGACCGCTGCGCGATGCGCGGCGGGATCGGCGATCGCCCGGTCCATGTCGGCCAGGTCGAGCCCGGCACGGGCCGCTGCCTGCGCCAGGTGGTCGCCCGAATTCCAGCCGCGCGTGCCACCGAAGATCAGCCGCGACACCTCGAACGCGAACGCCAGGCCCCTTGCGCGCCGCTCGGCCTCCACGCCCAGCCAGGTCAGCCGCTGGATGTGCGGCTGTTCGGCGGCGATTGCGTAGGTCGTCATGTCCTGAACGATCGGGTCGGGCGACGGCCACGCGAACGGCAGCCCCAGCATCTGCGCGCGGCGCGGTGCGTCCAGCCGGATGTAGCGGGCGCGCTTGACGTTGTCGGGATTGAAGAACGACGGGTCGCGCACGGCCAGCGGCAGAACCGGGCGGAGCCGGACGGCGACGTCGAAGTCCTGCCCGAGCCGGATCGCGCCGGGCACCGCCAGGTACGAGTACGGGCTGCGGAACGACCAGAACAGGTCGACGGTGCCGCTCATGCCCGACGCCCCGAGTGTGCGGCGTGTCTCACGGCCGCTCCTGCAGCGTCATGCGCAGGCCGACCGGCGCCATCGTGAAGGCCAGTCGCTCCTGCGCGTCGCCGCCGCCGCCGGGCGCGACGCCGACGATCTCGAAGCGGCGCAGCAGCATCGCCATCGCCATCTTCATTTCGAGCAGCGCCAGGTTGCGGCCCGGGCACATCCGGGGCCCGGCCCCGAACGGCATCGACACGCGCTTCGCGGAGCTCGCGGCCTGCCCGGGTCGACCTTCGGCCAGCCAGCGCTCGGGTTCGAACGCGCCGGCATTGGGAAAGAACCTTTCGTCCATCGTATCGTGGCGCATCAGGCCGACGATCCGCGTGCCGGCCGGCACGCGCACGCCGGCCACGACGGTGTCGCGGATCGCGTCGGCGGCCACGAACGGCGCCACCGGCTTCAGGCGCATCGTCTCGTGGGCGCAGGCCTCGACGTAGTCGAGCGCGGCCATGTGTTCCAGCGTGATCACCGGCGCATCGCCGGCCACCCGCAGCACCTCGTCGCGCGCACGCTGCAACGCCTGCGGGTGGCGGTGCAGCAGCCAGATCATCCAGGCCAGCGTGTTGGCGGTGGTGTCCTCGCCGGCCAGCAGCATCGTGAGCACGTTGCCGGCCACGTCGCGGTCGTCCAGACCGCTGTCGCCCTGGTCGGCGGCGGCGATCATCGCCTCGAGCAGGTCGTGCGGGTGCTCGCGCCGCGACGGGTCTGCGTCCAGCCGCTGGCGGGCCTGCGCGATGAACCCCTCGATGGCGGCGCGCACGGCGACCACGCTGCGGTCGAGCCGGCGGTCCGCGGGCAGCTTGACGTAGCGCCACAGCGGCACCGGCGCCAGCAGCCGCTTCCACAGCATCGGGAAGATCTGGTCGATGTGCCGCTGGATCACGTCGTCGTCGGACTGCAGCGTGTTGACCTCGGCGCCGAACGCGAGCCCGGCGATCGCATCGACGGTGAAGCGCATCAGGTCGGCCTGCAGGTCGATGGCCGTGGCCCGGCGCGCGGCCGACTGCCAGCGCCCGTGCAGCCGCTGCGTGACCTTGGCCAGCGCCGGGAAGTACGCGCGGATGTGGCGCGGGTCGAAGCCTGCCATCACCATGCGCCGCTGCCGCTTCCAGGCGTCGCCGTTGGCGCTGAACACGCCCACCTCCAGGCCCATCTCGCGGACCAGCATCGCGCCGTTCTGCGGGCGCCGGAAGCCGTCCGGGCGATCGCGCAGCACCGCGCCGAACGCCTCGTGGTCGGCCACGACCATGGTCACGCCGCGCCCGATCGCAAAACGGAAGACCGGGCCCAACTCGCGGCTCCACCGCTCCAGCGTCTGGTGCATCGTCGCCGGCTTGATCTGCAGCAGGTTGCCCAGCACCGGCACCCCGGCCGGCGCGGGCAGGTCGCTGACTTCGCGCAGCGCGACGGCCGCGCCGCGCTCGAGCCCGGATGGGGTCATCGCATCACGCCCACACGACGGGCTCGGGATGGCCGTACCACGCCTCGACGCGCGCGGCGACGGACGCCTCGATGCGGCTGCGCTTGATCTTCATCGTCGGCGTCAGGCAGCCGTTCTCGATGGACCAGGGATCGGCGGCCACCACCAGCATCTGCAGGCGCTCGTGCGCGGCGAGCCCGCGGTTGACCTCTTCGAGCAGACGCGCGAGGTCCGCCTGCACGCGCGCGCGCACCGTCGGGTCGCCCAGCCGCGGGCGCAGGTGCTCGTCGAGCACCAGCACGGCGTAGGGCGCGGGCTGCCCGACGCCCGAAACCAGCGACAGCTCGACCATCGGGTGCGCGTTCAGCTGGTTCTCGATCGGCGCGGGCGCCACGTACTTGCCCTTGGCCGTCTTGAACAGTTCCTTGACACGCCCGGTGATCCGCAGCTGGCCGTCCTCGCGCCGCTCGCCGAGGTCGCCGGTGCGAAAGAAGCCGTCCTCGGTGAAGGACTCGCGGTCGAGGTCCGGGCGCTTGTAGTAGCCCACCAGCTGCCCCGGCGAGCGGACCAGGATCTCGCCCTCGTCGCTGATGCGCACCTCGACGCCGGGCGCCGGCAGGCCGACGAAGCCGGGTGCGTTGCTGTCTTCGGTGGTCCGGTGCGAATACGCGAAGTCCTCGGTCATGCCGTAGCCTTCGAGCAGGTTCAGGCCCAGCCGGCGATACCAGGCCAGCAGCTCCGGGGGGGCCGGCGCCGACGCGCTGGCGGCCACGCGCACGTGGTCGAGTCCCAGGCCGGCGAGCACCTTGCGCCCGACTTCCTTGCCGATGGCGGGGTCGTCCAGCATCCGGTCGAGTTGCTCGCGCGGCGTGGCCGCGAACACCGCCTGCTGGAACTTGAGCCACAGCCGCGGCACCGACACGAAGCTGGTCGGGCGGGCGCGCTTGAGGTCCTCGGTGAACGTCGCCAGCGAGTCGGAGAAGTACACGCGGCCGCGGCCCTCCAGCAGGTGGCCGCACTCGACGACCGCGCGCTCGTAGGCGTGGGCCAGCGGCAGGTAGGACAGCGAGCGGCGCTCCAGATCGTCGGGAAACCGGTCGCGCGTGTCGGCGACGCGCAGCTCGGTCGTGCGCGTGATGCGCCCGAAGCTCTGCATCACGCCCTTGGGCTGGCCGGTGGAGCCCGACGTGTACAGCAGCATCGCCAGGTCGTCGGGCCCGCGCGAGGGGCGCCCTGCAACCGGCTCGGTGCGCGCGACGATCGCGTCCCAGGTCTCGAAGCCGGTCGGGGGCGCCAGCGGCAGCGCGATGCAGGGCAGGCTGGCCGGCACGCCCACGGACTGCTGCGCCCAGGTGTCGAGCTTGCCCACGAACAGCAGGCTCGACTCGCTGTGGTCGAGCACGAAGCGCACGTTCTCCGCCGACTCGGTGGGGAAGATCGCCACCGTCGTGCCGCCCGCCATCCAGATGGCCAGCTCGGCCATGATGAAGTGCGCGCAGTTCTTCGACAGCATCGCCACGCGGGCACCGGGCGCCAGGCCGCGCCCGCGCAGGTGCGCGGCCATGCGCCGCGCCTGGTCGAGCACCTGGCCCCACGTGTAGTCGACGACCTGCCCGCCGCCGAGGGGCTGGGTCAGGAAGACCTGGCCGGCGCGCGCGGCCTCGTGCTCGTACACGTAGTCCAGGATCGAGCGTGGCTGGTTCATCG
>Ga0209253_10001829_pt1 | contig 18743 bp, 16 predicted proteins | sample FrelakmetBRP12BR_FD_187145 | JGI IMG/M metagenome (GOLD analysis project Ga0209253, IMG submission 187145) | Freshwater lake sediment microbial communities from the University of Notre Dame, USA, for methane emissions studies - BRP12 BR (SPAdes)... | ecosystem: Environmental > Aquatic >... | reverse complement strand
GGCTGTTTGAGAAACATTATGTATGGATCAACAAATTTTGGCAGCCGCGGTCCAAGAAACTTCGGCCCCCGTGAAATGACAAAAGTAGTCTGTTCAGACTGCGGAAAAGATTGCGAAGTACCTTTTAAGCCGACCGAGGGGAGACCTGTCTATTGCCAGGACTGCCTTCCAAAGCACCGGAAACCCCGGTTCTAATTTTTTTAAAATTTTTAATTATTTCTCATTTTTTCTCCCCGGTCCTGCATCCTGTGCCCGTCTGATGCACCCGCTTCAGTTCAACCGCCGGCGCTCTGGCCGCCGTGCTCTTCAGCTATTTATAGAGAATTGACGCACATTCCTTCAGGTGAACAGGATTGGTACCTGATGCCATGCCGGCGGAGTGCACGAACGACCAGAAGAGTGTATGCAGGCGGGAATCGGACAGGATCCAGGCCTTGTTCGTCCGCCCGTTCTTCCTTTCCCTTACCATCGGGATCCCGTTCTGCGTCTACAAGCTGCTCTTTGGCGTGACCGCAGTCCGCACCGGTTCAGCCGCGTCAGCGCCCCTTGCGCTCTTCGGCTGGCTGGTCATCGCATGGGCAGCAGCTGACCTTTTGATGAACCTCGGGCGGATCATCCTTGACCTCCTCCATACGCCAGCCCCGTTCGAATACTGCACCATTGCACAGGCAGGGCGGGCTGCCGGCATGCCGATGCTCTTTCTGGCACTCGATACCCTGCTCTCCTTTGCCATCATCTGTTTCATGCTCTGGTCAGGCTGGATTACAGGCCTCACGCAATCTGAATCCTACCTCTGGTACGGGGCAACGACCGCCAACCTGATCAGCCTCTCGCTGGTCTCGCTCTATAACGAGTACAGGAAGGTCTGAACGACCGGGGAGTGTGAGAAGCTCCGGCGTTTCGTACACCAAGGGGATACGGCCAGCACCAGCACGCCGTTTTACTGACCGGGCAATGGGAGAAGAGACTACATCGTTTCGTTATTTTGCATCGTCCCCGAGCGCTTCCCGGCTCCGCATCTGGTACAGCACCATGGGGTCCATCTCGCGGTACGCGTCCTTTCCCGTCCGCATGATGACGTTTTTTATTGCGGAATTCACGATCATCTTCGAGCACAGGAAACAGGGCCAGATCTGGGTGAGGTCGTCGGTCTCAACATCATAGCCTGCGAGATAGAGCGTGCACCCACGCGCCTGCTTGCCTGCCTGGATGAGCGCGTTCATCTCGGCATGCACGCTCCGGCACCGTTCGTAATTCGAACCCGACGGGATATTGTGGTCCTTCCGCCAGCACGTTTTCAGTTCAGTGCAGTCCATCTGCTTGCGCGGGGCACCGGTGTATCCCGTGGACACGATAGTGTTGTACTCATCGACGATGATCGCGCCGAAATTGCGCCGGAGGCAGGTGCCCTGGTGGGCGCACCGGAGCGCGAGGTCAAGGAAGTAGTGGTGCCGGTTGGTCCGCATTTACACAACTATGGCAAAGCCCGGTATTAAAGAAGGATGGTTACGTATTCTCACTGTCGCAAACAGAACATGGGACACCTATGATACAATTCAGGAAATACGGGAAAGCACCCTACAACGTCACCGTCATCCATGGGGGACCGGGTGCTCCCGGGGAAATGGCACCTGTGGCACGGGAACTTTCCCGAAACCATGGTGTTCTGGAACCACTGCAGGCAGAGTCAACCCTTGAAGGACAACTCCGGGAATTGAGGAGTGTACTGGACGAAAACGGGAACCTGCCTGTTATTTTGATCGGGTATTCCTGGGGGGCATTACTTGGTTTCATTTTTACCGCCCGGAACCAGGCATCTGTTAAAAAGCTCATTCTTGTGAGCAGTGGCGTATTTGAAGAACGATATGCGGCAACTATCACAAAAACGCGATTCAGCCGTCTTGAACATCGGGACAGAATCGCCCTGGATTCCCTTTTGTTAACCCTTAACGACCCGGGGGGGAAAGATAAGAACAGGATATTTCAGATGGCCGCGGAAATTATCGCCCGGGCTGACACCTGCGATCCTCTCCCTTACAAACGTGAGGTCGCTGAATACCAGTTCGATATCTACGAGAAAGTATGGAATGATGCCCGGAAATTAAGGAGACGTGGAGATCTCATGAGTATGGGTACACACATCCAATGCCCTGTCGTCGCAATTCACGGTGACTATGATCCGCATCCTGCAGACGGGGTCTGTCAGCCGTTATCCCGTGTGATCAAAAACTTCAAATTCATCCTTCTGGAACATTGCGGTCACTGTCCGTGGATTGAACGAGCTGCAAAAGACAGGTTTTACAACATTCTTGCCGAAGAATTGCGTTACGACACCGCACAGGTATAAATTTTTCAGATGCGGAACGGTGTCACCTGCCGTCAAGGTAAAATCGCCACTTGCAGAACAGCTCATCCGGATGAGGATCGGGGGGTGCAAAGACACATTCAACCCGGATCCGCTGGTCAATTGCCTGTGCAAACCCGGTAAATTCCGCCCGGTGCATCTCGCGGCACGCGTACTCTAAAAGCCCCCGCTTCAGCCGCGCCTCCTGCGTCGGGCAGGACGGCACCGAGATGATGACCTCATCTGCCCGTTCCTCGATCCGGTAATCCACAATGATTGCCCAGGGAAAATACCTTATCGCCCTGACAAACCCGGCAAGTCCCTTCTCCGTGATGCTGAACCGTGCGATGATGTCGTTTGCCGCCATCGATGCGACCCGCCCCCAGACCCGTTCATTGAATGCATCCGCGGTGGACTCCCCGAACTGCTCTGCGGTATAAATGTACCAGAACGCGTCCACGACCCGGTAATGCCAGAGGAGAAATTCCAGGTACTTCCGCTGTCCCTCCCCTGTCATCCGGTCAAAGATCCCAAGGTTCATGGCACTCACGCTGCATCACGCTCTCAGTTCAGCACCCAGACCATTGCATTCAGCGCCGTGGCAAAACAGCCCCAGCACAGGTACGGGACAAGCAGCCATGCGGCAGGGCGGGAGACGCGGTAAAAGGCAACAATGGTTGCCACCACCAGAGCGACGAGAATCCCAATAGTGACAAGCCCGAAAAAGGGCGCCCGCATGCCGAAAAAGACGACAGACCAGAGCGTGTTGACGACGAGCTGGGCGCCAAAGAGCAGCACGCCGTGACGGACGGGGACCGTTCCCAGTCCCCCCTTCACGACGAGGAAGAGCGAGACTCCCATCATGATATAGAGCGTGGTCCAGACCGGGAAAAACACCCAGTTGGGGGGCGTAAATGAGGGTTTGTTGAGCATGGCATACCAGGTCGGGATTGAAGACATTGTGTACAACGATCCAATCGCCCCTGCAAGGAGCGGGAGGGCAATACAGAGGAGCAGGAGAAGTGCGGATCTGAGCATGGTTCTGTCCATAACATATCAGAAAAAAAGCTCGGGCTCAGAGAGGATGAATGTTATCATTGCCCTGGCCATGTATGGAAACCCGTGGCGGGAGTGCAGGGATTTGGCCGGGGCTGCAATTTCCCGGCATCGGCTGCTTCTTAAGGTGGTTAAAAAAAACCAAATGACATATTACGACAGACAACCACGTTCTCCTCACACAACTGTCCGTCATACCCGCGTGAGCACCCGTTCACCGGCATGACGCACGTCACGTCAGGTGTCATGTGGAAGCAGGCCTCTTTGTCCAGGGATTTGTGATCGGGTGTGCTCTTGCGGCACCGGTGGGTCCCATCGCGCTGGTCTGCATCCAGCGGACGCTTGCCGGCGGGAGACTGCACGGGATCATCTCGGGGCTCGGGGTGGCAACCGCCGATACGTTCTATGCCGCGGTAACGGCATTTGGCCTGACCCTTATCTCCGGATTCCTGCTGTTGTATCAGCCGTTCTTCCGGCTCTTTGGCGGCATCATCCTTGTCTATGTCGGCTTCCGGATATTCCGGGCACATGCACCCGGTATCCCTGCACACCAGGACCACGAGACGTACGCAAAGGATTACTGGTCCATGGTTGCGCTGACACTTGCAAACCTGCTGACGATGGTGTATTTTGTGATATTTTTTTCGGGTATGGGTGTGGCGATCGGCACGGGGTCATGGGTTTTTGCGGCGGTGTTTGTGGCAGGGGTATTTTCCGGCGAGGCTGCCTGGTGGACCGCGCTCTGCAGTGCGCTGGGGTCCGTGCGCACCCGCATTACGGCAGACCGGTTGACTGTCATCAACCGGATCGCGGGACTCGTTATTGCAGGATTCGGCGTGGCCATGGCCGTTTCCGTGCTGGCTGCAGCTGGATCCTGGATACTCAGATATCCCTGACGGCCGGGATTTTGGAGGGCAGTCTCTTCCCTGAAGGCCAGAGCCTGCACGGAATTCGATACCATTCCTCTTTAAGAATTCTCTTTCCCAAGGAGAGTCTTTGTTGATACATACCTTCATCGTCCCGGACACCATTCATATAACCCAACGGAGTTGTTTGAATTAGGAATCCCAATAACAACAACAACGAAGAGGTTGATGTTAACGCAGTAAATCCTGACGGTACTCCAACCGTCCGTGTACGGTTACCCAAGAAATGGAATAAAGAGCAATTCGCCTGTGCCGAACTGATGATGGGGGCAAACCACATCCGTGTCCGGTGTTATGACGGCATCACCCGCATGGGCAGGATCAAGGGAAAGATCAAAAAACGGGTCTGGATACGCGAAGGGGATATCCTGATCGTCACTCCCTGGAGCTTCCAGGATGAAAAGTGCGATATTTCGTACCGGTACTTGCCCCCGCAGGTAGACTGGCTGCGGAAGAACCGTTATATTTAACCCTCTATAGACTCTTTTCTTCTTGTTTTGCACATCCCTGCCACACGTGGTGCGATTGATTCTGTGGCCTGAGTGCCCTTACCGGATGAACTGCCAGATCCCAAGACCAAACTCAAGTGCGATCAGGATGATGATCACCCATTCAAGGAAGTTTGAGTGCTGGATGCGGACCTCGTCCGAGAGCATGGAATAGTTCTCCCTGATCACCTCGATCTTCCGGCTCACGCTCTCGCTCCACTGCCTGCTCCGGAACACTTTGAGCGCTGTGGCATAGACGCGGGCATAATAGACGTCCTCGGTGACTTTGATCAGGTTGTCGACCTTTTCGAAGATCTCGGATACCTCTGCATAGATCTCCATCTGCTTTGCCATGATCGTGTGGTACTGGCGCATCCGGAGAAACCGCCACATCTGTTCTGCCTGTTCGATATCATCATACATCTTTTCCATCTGCCGGGTCAGCTCACGGTCATAGTACCGGAGCTCGAGGACCTGCACGTTTGCAAATTCGATCAGGTCAATTAAGTCTGTCGGGATCTCAGGGTCGCAGAGAAGGGCAGAATCCCAAGAGATGACCGCGAGATCGTTTGGGGTGTAACTGAGCGAATTTTTCAGGATCTCTTCCTGCATCTGGGGCGAAATGGTTGTCCGTTCCCCGATTAACAGGGGTAATAAGTCGACCGAATCATCTCTTTTGTTTGTCACATAGACCGTATAGTCTTCAAAGAACTCCGGATTGATCGCGAAGTTTTTAATATGCGGCCGTATGATCTCCGCCAGCGTCGTGAGATACTGGACATAGAAGTCAGAGAGCCCCTGCTGCCCGGCAAACAGGAACGCGATGGGTTCAAGCGCGGCAAACGTGGCATCAGCATTTTCATACACAAAACAGAAGCTGATCGCACCGATATCATACACCCGGGCAACCACCGAAAACTCAAAAGGCCTGCCGTCCCGCTCCACCCGGACCGGGTGCATCCGGATCGTGAGGGGCGGGTCCTCGATGACGATTGACTTTTGTTTGAGCCGGAGAAAACTTGTCCGTGCGGTGACATAACTCTGGGCAAGCTCCCGTTCCAGCCAGTCGAGATCGATCTCCCTGCCGATATCGTATATCCGGTAAAAACGGAGTGCAATCACGGTCAATTCCCTCATTTACAGGTGTCTGCCCGGTACCTGCTACAATGAAGAACGATAGAGAAGATAAATCCTTGCGGTGGATGTTTCACACCCGGATACGGGGTGGATAAAAGGGGAAATTTACAGGATCCTTTGATTCGCTCTGCCTGAATGGCACAGCAGAAAAAGATGGGGGGGATGAAAACCGTTGTTACAGTGCCGCTGCCTGGAGGGCGATACGGCCACCCGATGTCATCATCAGGAGGATCTCGTTATTTGACCTGCCCCCGTCAAGACATCGCTTATCAAGCAACTTGTGGATACCTGATCGGACACTGCTCTCGGAATGTTCGGGGAGCAACTGCTGAACAACATGGCTGATATGGCACCCGGGTTTATCTGCGACTACCTGCAGGATCCGGATCTGGGCAGGATCAGGCACGAACACCTTTGTATCGAGAAATATGCCTCTGACTCTCATGGTACGTCCTGGTGATAGGAACGTTTGTGAACGAATCACCATGTACATATATGTCCTTCTTAGTAGAAGTAACCACCCCATCACGGCACTCCCATCACGGCACTAAGACATATAAAAACCTCATACCACCCATACTGATCCAGAGTGATACAATGGAAGACCCGTTTCGTTTTTCAGAATTCAGGATATCCCCAAAAATACTCCGGGCGATCGAGGATATGGGCTTTGAGGAGCCCACGCCCATCCAGGTCAGCGCAATACCATTAATTCTTGCGGGCAGGGATGTAACCGGGCACGCAAAGACCGGCACCGGGAAGACCGCAGCGTTCGGCATCCCGGCGCTTGAAAAGATCGAACCCCACAACCGTCAGACGCAGGTCATCGTGCTGTCCCCGACCCGTGAACTCGCCATCCAGACTGCCGAGGAGATTGCTCTCCTCGCCACCCACCTCGGGCACATAACGGTGCTCCCTATCTACGGCGGACAACCGATTGAGCGCCAGTTGCGCTCACTAAAGACCGGTGTCCAGATCGTGGTCGGGACCCCGGGAAGGGTGCTCGACCACCTGCGGCGCGGCACCCTTTCGCTCTCGCGGGCACGATTAGTCGTCCTTGATGAGGCTGACCAGATGCTGGACATGGGGTTCCTTCCCGATATTGAGACCATCCTGTCAAAGACCCCGAAGGACCGGCAGACCGTACTCTTCTCGGCAACACTTCCAAAACCGATCCTTGCGATCTCAAAGCGGTTCCAGAACAATCCCGAGTTTGTTGAGATCCCGCACAAGGAACTGACCGTCCCGCAGGTGGAGCAGCGGTACCTTGAGGTGCACAGCAGGGACAAGTTCGATGTCCTCTGCCGGCTGCTGGACCAGATGGATCCCAGACTCGTGCTGGTCTTCTGCAACACGAAACGCCGTGTCGACCAGTTGTCAAAAAGGCTTAAAACGCTCGGGTACCGTGCCGGGGGCATCCACGGGGACTTAAAACAGTCGCAGCGCGACCGGGTGATGGCGCAGTTCCGCAGGGGCGAGATCGACCTTCTGGTCGCAACCGATGTCGCGGCACGGGGAATTGACGTGGAGGAGATCGATCTTGTCGTCAATGTTGACGTCCCGCAGGTCGCCGAGTATTACGTCCACCGGATCGGCAGGACGGCGAGGGCGGGCAGGAGCGGGCGGGCGATCACGTTCGTCGGTCCTGAGGATATCTACAAGATGAAGGAGATCCAGCGCATGGCACATATCACGATCTCCCGCATCCCGCTTCCTTCGGCACGTGACGCCGCGGAGACCAGAGTGAAATCCCTTGCCGACAAGATCAAGCAGACGGTGGATGCCGGCAACCTTGACCAACAGACAGAGACGGTAGAGCGGATCATGGTGGACGATTACACGTCGCTTGAGATCGCTGCAGCCCTCTTAAAGATGCATACCGAGGCCGGGTCCGGGTAAGCATGACGGTGCTCATCGATTCGGTGGTTGAGGGCGGGCACGTGGAGCGCCTGCCGGATGCGGGTTACCGCCGGGTGATCAATATCCCCATCACCGAAACGGGCAAAACATACATAAAACATGCCGGTGCCAAGTACAAGAACGACATGCAACCCCTCATTGCCGGCCTGGATGAACCTGATAGTACGGAACTCTGCAGGTCGCCTGAAAACCTGCGGGGCATTCCTGTAAAGAAATCCCGTACAAGGATATACCACCAATGCCGATTTCAGATGAACCTGCAATAAACCTGCCGCAACGCGGCGATGAGGGAGGGGGCGGAGGCACTGCACGTGCTGCCGGGTCAGGCGCATGTCTGGCGCCATCGGCTGAAAGCATCATCCGGATCGATCATATCACAAAAATATTTAAGAACCGCCAGACCGTTGTCGCAGTCGATGATGTAACGTTCGAAGTACAACGGGGGGAGATTTTTGGTCTCCTGGGGCCCAATGGCGCAGGAAAGAGCACGCTGATACGGATCCTCACTACCCTGCTCCAGCCCACATCGGGGAGGGCATGTGTTGATACGTTTGACATACATGCAGAACCGGAAAAGATCCGGTCGATTATCGGCGTCTGCCCGCAGAACAGCACGCTTGACGTCGAACTCACCGCATATGACAATTTAGAATTTTACGGGAAACTGGTAAACGTCGATGATGCGCTCCTCGATGCACGGATCTGGCAGCTCTTAAAGATGGCAGGTCTTGACGACCGTGCCCACATGAAAGTCCAGACATTTTCGGGCGGCATGAGGAGAAAACTCGAGATTGTCCGGGCCTTCATCCACCACCCGCTGATCCTGTTTCTCGATGAACCGACCATCGGGCTCGATCCGGAATCCCGGCGGGAAGTGTGGGAACAGATTGCCAGCCTGAACGCCGAGAGAACAACAATTATCCTGACCACGCACTACATGGAGGAGGCGGAAAGACTCTGCAACCGGATCGCTTTTGTCGACAAAGGGCGGCTGATTGCCCTTGACGTCCTCGAGAACCTCAAGCGGCTGATCCCTGCCGGCGACCTTCTTGAGATCGGGTTCGAGACGATGACCGAAGTGGTGGTATCCGCAATCAGGCAGGTCGGGCTGGTCAATTCGGTTGAAGAAAAGGGGCAGAAACTTATCATATCGGCAAAAAACGGGAGCAGGGTTCTGCCTGCCATTGTTGCAATATTTGAAAAATATTCCCTTCCCATCTCCTCCATATCGATCCACTCGCCGTCGCTTGAGGACGTGTTCATCTACCTGACCGGGAGAAAACTGGATGATGGCGGCAATGGAGAGGCACAACAGAAAGGAGGGAGGCGAAGGCCATGATCCGGGGCGCGATCGCGATATTCAAGCGGGACTTCAAGAAATTCCTCGGCAACCCCTATGTCCTCGTCTTTACCCTCCTCATGCCCATCATGTACCTCGTCATCTTTGGCAATGCGATGGGGGGGACCATCAGCCATGTCCCGATCGGGGTCGCCCAGGAGGGACCACCGTATACCCAGACCCCCCTGTTTAATGACGCGGTTGATGCACTGATGCATCTCCAGCCGCAGAGAGACAACCCCCGGATGTTTGATGTTACGGTGTATACCGACGAGACAACCGCCAAAAATGATCTTTCGGAGGGGCGAATTTCCGGCGTAGTGGTCTTCCCGTCAGAAGTTTCCAGTGACCATGCCGTCCGGATGTATCTTGACAGTTCGGATTACATGGTCCCCACCCTTGTGCAGTCGGGGGTGGGTGCTGCGCTCTCAAAGATCGGGGCGCACAATCCCGTGCAGGTCAATAATATTTACGGGGATATCAAATACATCCAGTTCTTCGGCGTGGGTGTTATTGTCATGGCGATCTTCATGACCACGATGATGGGCGGGGGGATCGCGCTGATCAAGGACCGGGAGATGGGGATTCACGAGGGCTACCTGGTCACCCCCGTCAAGCGTTCAAGCATCATTCTCGGCATGATATCCAGCGGCACTGTCAGGGCATTTCTGGCGGGGTTTATCATCTTTGGTGTCGGCATTCTCATCACCGGCATCATCATGAGGAGCATGGAAGACTTCCTGCTGGTCCTGCTCGTGATCTTCATCGCAAGTATCGGGGTTACCAGCCTGATGGTCTCCATTGCTTCGCGGTTCTCCAACCAGCAGGAGTACGCCTCCACCACCGCATTCTTCAACCTGATCCTATTCATGACAAGCGGGGCATTCTACCCGACGATCGGGATGCCGGACTGGCTGCGCTGGATCACCATCATCAATCCGGAGTGGTATTCGGTGCACGCGCTCCGGAGTATCATCCTGCGGGGGCAGGGGCTCGCAGTTGTGGGGCCTGACCTCATTGCACTGCTGGTATTTTCCATTCTCGCGATCAGCCTCGGCATCCTGACGTACCGGCGGACGCTGGAATGATGATGCCAGACCATCCCGAGAAGAGATACGAGTGGGAAAAATTCCCTTTTTTATGTCCTGCCGGAGAAGCGGTATGCCCTGGCAGGCACTGAAATTTCAAACCTGACGCCTTTTCCCGGTTCGCCGGTCTCATGTATCGTAATCCCGGTGATGGAAAGGATCTGCTGGGACAGAAACATGCCAAAGCCGGTGTTTTTGAAAAATTTGCGGTTAAAGATATTTTCTTTCTGACTGAGCGGGATCCCGCCACCATTATCCTCGTAAAGGACCACACAGTTATTGCCGGATTCCCTGTATGATACGGTAATATTTGTCAGTCCTTTGCCATGCCTGACGCTATTTTCAAAAAGATTGTAAAAGACCCGCTCGAGCAGGGCATCAGCATAGATTTCAAGGGTGCCAAGCTCTGCTTTGAGGGTAATTCCCTCCATATGTATCTGGCTTATTGCCTGCAGGATCGTCCTGTGCACATCCTGCCACTGCGGCGCCTGTATACCCATCTCCTGGTAATCCCGGGTAAATTCAATCTGCTGGGAGATTATCTCAACCGCTGCCTCTTCCTTTTTGATCGCGTCCAGCTGTACCGGGTCAGTTGTCTGCATTCTTCCAAGCTCCAGCTGCACCCTGAGCGCGGTGAGCTGGTTGAGGATGTCGTGGCGGATGACGCTCGAGAGGAGGTTGAGCTTGATATTTGCCGCTTTGATCGCTTCCTCTGCCTTTTTCCGTTCGGTGATGTCCTCCAGCGTCTCCACTGCCCCGATGATCGTGCCCCGTATATCCCTGACCGGTGCAGCAGTGAAATAGAGCCATTTTCCGGCGGTACCTTTTCCCGGAAAGAAGTCTGTCGCTTCGTAGGCGTCCTCGACAAATTGTGACTGCCTGAATTTTCCCTGGTACCATTGCGGGATCTTTTCGATTGCTCCGTCCACCAGGAGATCGGCAAGGCAGGGCCGTTTTGTGGTGTAAAAAGGACGCCATTGCTGGTCTGTCCCGACCACGTCTTTTGCACTGATGCCACTGTACTCTTCAAGCGACCTGTTCCAGAAGATGATGCGGTGATCTTTGCCGATAACAAACTGCATGACCGGGGAGCCGTCGAAGATAGAATGCAGCCGTGCGTCGTTTTCCTGGAGTGCTTTCTGGGTGGTCTCGATTGTCTCAAGCATCCTGTTTGACACTTCTGCAAGCCGGGAGAGCTCATCGTTGCCCATTACCGGGATGCGGGCCGAGACGTCACCCCGCTTTGCGATATCCTCAAAATCGGTACTGATCGTGCTGATGCGTGAAAGCACGCCCCTGTCCATGATATAGATAATGAGAAGGCCGATCACCAGACCTGACGCCAGCTGGATCAGGATAAAGGATAAAACAGTGTTCCTGCCCTGCTGGTAGATGTCCCGGGGCATTGCCACTTTCAGGAGAAACGCATCGTTCCCGTAGATATCCTGTACGACCCGGTGACCCTCAACAGTCCTGTCATTTACCGTTTGAACATGGACGGGTGATGTTGCGTCATTTGATAACAGGTCACGGTCCTCTGGCGGCAATGATGTGGATGCGAGCGGGGTGATGGAAAGGGAAGGCAGGGTGAGCACCCCCAGCCGGCTGATCTCTTCGTCGTTGAGATCCCGCCCCATGATCACCATTCCCGCAGGGGGGCCTGAGAAATCAGTGTGCAGAACCGGGTGTGCAGTGATGATCACGGGACCTTCCGGGAGATTGAGGAACCCGGACACCTTCCTGTTCAGTGTTGTGTTGGTGAGGGGGGAGCCCGCGTTCGCCAGTTCCCTGACAAGGCCGGAAGAGAGCGCTGTCATGGTACCGGTCGTGGCATCAAACCCTTCGCCATAGACGATGGTGCCATTGGTATCAGTGATGATCACAAAATTGAGGCGCAGGCTTTCATAGGTTTCTTTTCTGAGGTTTGTGCTGATAAAATCGCTTTTCTGCCCTTTGATATAGGAATAGGTATCGTCCCACGGGCCCCAGTCCGTGACAATGGCATTCAAGTTGGCAATTTCATTGTTGACATTATTGAGCGTGAGATCGACGGTGTCGGCCACATGGCTTGCTTCAAGGTTCTCATAACTTCGTAAAAGAATTGTTGAAGAGAATATGATGATGCCGATAAGAATGAGCATGAGAGCCCCGGTAAGGCTCAGGAGGGTTTTTTCCCTAAGATCCATACACGTTCAGTCCATGATCCGAGAAAAATTTTTTGATTTTGGTTAATTTGAGTTCATTTGCCATCTATTTAAACAGATGCAATTTAGTGGTAAAACGCTTTTTGAGGCTCCTGGCCCGATCCACCACCGGAGATTGCCGCCGCCCGTCAGATGGTTCCCTGTGCCTTCACGGTCCTTTCTTCATCACGAGCCACTGCCCCTCACCGGCCCGCCTGAACCGGATGAGCACGTACGTTCCGGTGAGGCGCTGCCCGAGAAGGACGATCTCGATCTTCTCTTCTGACCACGTGACCACCCGGTACGTACCGGCATCGGCAACCGTTACCTCACCGGCGCCGTACTCCCCTTCCGGGATCGTTCCGGTAAAGCCGATAAAGGAGAGCTCGTGATCCTCAGTCCGGATGGCAAGCCGGCGGTCATTCGGGCGGTCGGGCAGCCCTTTGGGCACCGCCCAGCTCTTCAGGACACCGTTGTTCTCCAGCCGGAAGTCAAAGTGGTGGTGTTTTGCGAAGTGTTCGTGGAGGACGAAACGGGGAAGTGAAGCATTCGGAGATTCTGTGCCCGTATCATTGGGTATCATGGCCTCTTCCCCACGCACAACCCCGTTACACCTTCCGGAATTTGCCCGCTGGCACAAAGATCTCGAACCTTGCCCCCGCGCCCGGCTCCCCGGTCTCCTCTATCGTCATTTCCGTGACTGCCAGGATCTCGCGGGCGATGAATAACCCGACTCCTGAACCCTGCCCGATGCCATGTTCAAAGATCTTCTCTTTGAGCCCGGCAGGCACCCCGACACCGTCGTCTTCGAAGATGCATGCAATGCCGCCCTCCCGTTCCTGAGCGTACGCACGGATCGTCGAGATCTTCTCACCGTGGCGCATTGCGTTGTCGACAAGGGTGTACATGACCTTCTCCAGCAGAGGGTCGGCACAGACAGAGATTCCCTGCAACCGGTTCCTGACAATTATTGTACCCAGATCGAACTGGGACAGTACCTTCTCAAGGACGGCACCGATATCGAGCCATGCCGGCGTGCTCACGCCCATAGTCTGGTAATCCCGGGTAAATGTGAGAAGGTTCCGGATCACATGGGTTGCCTCCTCGATCTTGCGCACGTAATCCGGCGTCTTCTTATGATCAAGCCGTTCCTTGATGAGCGAGACATACCCGGAGATGATTGAGACCTTATTCAGGACGTCGTGGCGGGTAATCGAAGAGAGGAGGTTTAATTTGGTGTTGGCAAGGCGGAGCGCTTCCTGGGCAGCAACACGGTCACTGATATCCCGAATGATCGCGACCATCCCGTGCGGCTTTTTATCCGCACCAAAGAGTACCGATGCGTTGATCTCGGCGACAAACGATGTCGTGTCCCTGCGCTGGACCCGGTAGGTACTGGCACCCACAACTGTGCCTCTCAGGACATTTTCCATATCCTGTTCTGCCTGCTTACGGTCTTCAGGTGCGATCCAGTCAAGGACGCTGGTGCCAATGGCCTCCCCTTCAGACGAACCCCCGAAAAGCTGGATGGCACGGGGCGAGGCATAAATGATCATCCCCTCTTGATCGGTGATGCAGATGCCATCAGGAGATGCATTCAGCAGGGAGCGGCGGATCTCATCTGATTCGCGGACTGCCTCCTCTGCACGCTTGCGTTCCGTGATGTCAACCCCTACCGCCTGGAGCTGACTGATAGTACCATCGCCGGTGCGCTCCACCCACAGCGTCGTGTCCATCCAGCGGATCTCCCCGGCCCGGGTAAATATCCGGAACTCGTAGCGCCCGCGATCAGTGCCGGAACGAACCGCCTGTGTGAACGCAGGCAATAACCAGCCGATATCATGTGGGTGGATGATTTTTTCGTACTCCATCTCACCTGCCAAAAACTCCTCTGGATCGTAGCCGAATATCCTGACATTTTCAGACACCATTTTCATCCGGATGTTACTGATATCACCATTGACAGGTTGAAACGTCATGGCAACCGCAGGGCCCTTGTTTATGGTGCTTTCAAGGGAACTGAGCCGATCAAGTGTTGCTTTCAGCGTTGCGTCCGCATGTTTCCGTCCCGTAATATCATCAGAACGCCCGAGAACCCCGACGACCGTTCCTGTATCGTCAACCACCGGGCTGAGGCGGACATCCACCCATACAGTCCCGGTGGGGAACTTTTCACATATCTCATGGTGGATGGCTGTTTTTGACATAATGACGCGGCGTATGCCGTCCAGGTGCTGAGCCGCAACAGGGGCAGGGAAGAGATCGCGGAGATGTTTTCCCGTGATCGCTGCGGGATCCGAATGGAATCGCCCTGCCGCAGCGGAATTGAGATAGATGACATGCCCCCCCGTGTCAATAACATAAATCATTTCGGGCGAGGTCTCGGCAAGGAGCCGGTACTTCTCTTCGCTCTCCCGCAGTGAATGTTCTGCCAGCTTGCGTTCCGTCATATCAAGAGCCGTGAAGGTGACGCCTTTTGAAGGGTCGTTTTGATCCAGGAGCGTGGAACTCAGCAGGATATCGATGATGCTCCCGTCTTTTCTCTGCCACCGCGTCTCGACGATACCGGAACCTTTTTGCTCAATCTGGCGGTACTTCTCCCGCCCGACATATTCAAAGTCCTCCTGTGTCGGGTATAACACCCGTGCTGACTGCCCGATAAGTTCTTCGGCCGTATAGCCGGTCATGGTGCAGATCCGGTCATTGACCTCGACAAGGACACGGTTGAGAACGACACCAATGCCTATGGGGGCAACACGGATGATCCCGCGCAGCCGTGATTCGCTTTTTGTGAGTGCGTCCTCAACCTGCCGCTTTTCTGTGATGTCGCGGGCAATAATTGCGATCTTATGCACGTTTCCCGATTCGCTGAGTATTGGATACGCAACCGTGTCATAGTACCTGCCGTCGCGTTCATCCTCAAAGCGGATCATGCCTCTCTTTTCCAGTACCTGAGCAACCAGCGATGGTCCCGTTCGTGCAACCTCTTCTGGCAGGATATCATCTATCAGAACGCCGACCAATTCATCAGTCCGTCTTTTAAACCGTCCGGCAGCGGTTTCATTCAGTGCAAGAATCAATCCCTGTGCATCCAGCAGGATGACAGAATCGGTCGGGGCATTTATGAGTGCCCGTAAGGTCGCCTCGCTTTCATGGAATGCGTCCTGTGCCTCTTTGAGTTCAGAGATATTCTGGAAACTCTCAATCAGGTATTCCCTTTTGCCAATCGTGGTCTTTGAGACCGATTTAAGAATCGGAATTGACACTCCCTCTGCGGTAAGAAGCACCCGTTCAGAACGGTCCACTACCTGCCCGAGATTTTCTACCGGGCACGCACCCTGTAATGCCGGGCAGATAAAGGAGTGGCAGATCCTCCCGATAATCCCCTCCCGCGGCAACCCGATCAGTGAGGTGGCATACGGGTTGACATCAACGATGACATGAGAGCGGGCCTCGACCAGCATGATTCCCGTCTGCTGTGCACCGAAAATCACCCTGAACCTTTCCTCGCTCTCCCTGAGTGCTCCTTCCACCCGCTTCAGGTCGGTAATATCCCTGCCCACCGACTGGTATTCAATGATTTGGCCGTGTTCATCAAAGATGGCGCGATCGCTCCAGCGCTGCCAGCGCACGTTGCCATCCGGCATGACGATCCTGTGCTCGATTATATCAACAGGGTGATTCGGCGTGAGTGAGGCAAAGTGCTTCTTTACCGCAGGTGCATCTTCCGGGGGGATGTCCGGATTGAACCGGGTTCCGATCAGCGCCGCCCGCTCTTTATGGAAATAGTTAAGGTACGCATCATTGGCAAAGACATGGGTCCCGTCAGGCAGGAACCGGCTGATGAATTCGGACTGCACCTCCACCACGTTACGGTACCGCTGTTCACTCTCCCTGAGTGCGGTTTCTGCCTTTTTGCGTTCGGTGATGTCGCGTATTATGCTCAGCATGTACTGCGTCGTCCCGATCGTGACGGTCTCTGCAGAGATTGCAGAGGAAAATACCTCACCGGATTTGCGCCGCTGTTGCGCTTCATACTCCTTTACTCCCCCCGTCTGCTTCAGCCGGGCAAGAAGGGCGGCCCGGTCCAGAGGGTTGCACCAGATACCGAGGGCCAATGCACTTTTGCCCACCATCTCCTCACGCGTGTAGCCGACAATCCGTACTGCAGCGTCGTTTACCTCAAGGAACGTTCCCGTATCGATCTCGGAGATCGAGATCATGTCCGGGCTGGAAAGGAACGCCTTGGAAAATTTTTCCTCTGCATTGCGCACCGCTTCTTCCGTGCGCCTCTGCTCGGTGATATCACGGATGGACTCGATTGCACCGACAACATGTCCTTTCTTGTCATAGAGGGGAGAGGCTTTTCCAAAAAGTACCGATCGCTTCCCGAGCGGTTTTGGAAGGGATGTCTCGGCAATGAGGATGTTTCCCTCTTTTTTAATGATCGAATAATAGCGCCTGATGATCTCGTCATCTGACGTGAACACAAGGTCGATTAAGATCGGGCGGCGCTCGTTGTAGAACGGGATGGCGTATTCATAATTTCCCTTCCCGAGGATCTGACCTGCGGGAACGCCGGTCATCTCCTCAATTGCCCGGTTCCATGCGATCACCTTGCCGGTAATATCAATCGCAAATGTCGCATCAGGCAGAAAGTCGATGATGTCGTGGAGCCGCTGCTCGGATTCCCTGAGCGCCTCCTCGGCGCCCCGCTTGCTCACGGCCTGCCGGATCTTGTGTGCAAGCTCGGCAAACTGGGCCTTTGGATCGCCCCCTTTCTGGAGATAGAAATCCGCCCCGTTGTTAATCGCCTCGATGACCACCTCCTCGCGCCCTTTGCCGGTAAAGAGGATGAAGGGGATCTCGCCTGACGCACGGACGCGCTTGAGAAATGCGATCCCGTCCATCTCCGGCATCTGGTAATCAGAGACGATCGCGTCGTACAGTTTTTTCTGCATCTGCTCAAGCGCGTCCTGCGCGGAAAGAGCAGTATCGACGGAAAAGCCGCCTGACCGTTCAAGGAAGACCCTGCCGATATCGAGAAGTGCTGCTTCGTCGTCAACATACAGGACGGAGATCGGTGGCGCAGGATCCATGCTTCACTCTTTTGTAGTGCTTTTTAAAAGCAAGATAAATACATTTTTATCCGGGCATAGTACGCCTGCGGTTATCAGCCGCAACAGAGAGAAGTGTATGTCCGGACGAAGTGCAGTTTTCGTCATGATACTAAGTATTTAATGCATAAAACAGCCTGATAACAATGAGTGCATAGATATCACCCCATCAATAAGCAAACGGGACTTCCAGGTGCCCTGCAAGAGAACGCATAAAATAAGCGTCGTTACCATGAGGCGATAATGTGGATCCTCCAAAGGATACCTGGAACTGGGAGGATATCCGTGCGGGTGCGCGGCGTACCATTATCGGCGCCAGGAAGAATATAGAGGATCCCGGTATTTTCCATAAGATTGCGCTCTTCCCCCTCCTTGCGTGGATCGGGCTGGGTGCCGACGGGGTCTCGTCGTCATCATACGGACCGCCTGAAGCATTCGTCGCCCTTGGGGAGCATACCTACCTCGCGATATTCCTTGCATTGGGAACCGCACTTACCGTTTTTATCATTTCCTATGCATACACCCGCATTATCGAGCACTTTCCCAGCGGGGGCGGGGGATATATCGTGGCCACCCACACCATCAGCGAGCGGGCTGGCGTCCTCTCCGGAAGCGCCCTGTTAATCGACTATATGCTGACGATCACGGTCTCGATTGCCGCCTGCGCTGATGCGATCTTTTCCTTCCTGCCATTCCACTACCAGCCGTACAAACTTGCCTTTGCCTGCCTGCTCATCCTGATCCTGATCGAGATGAACCTGAGGGGTGTGAAGGAATCGGTGATGGTACTTGCCCCGATATTTCTGGTATTCATCGCTGCGCATGCCCTCCTCCTTGGCTACGGGTTGTTTGCCCATGCCCCCCAGATCGCACCGGTTACGGACGGTATCCAGGCCGGGTTGTCACGAGATCTTGCGGCGATCGGTTTGGTCGGGGTGCTGGCAATCTTCTTCCGGGCATATTCACTCGGAGGAGGCACGTACACCGGTATTGAAGCTGTCGCCAACGGGATGCAGATCATGCGTGAGCCCAAGGTGAAGACCGGCAAGCGCACGATGGCATACATGGCAATCTCCCTTGCCGTTTTATCCGGCGGTCTCTTCGTCTGCTACCTGCTCTGGAATATTCACCCGGTACCGGGGCAG
>Ga0209253_10001828_pt1 | contig 18750 bp, 18 predicted proteins | sample FrelakmetBRP12BR_FD_187145 | JGI IMG/M metagenome (GOLD analysis project Ga0209253, IMG submission 187145) | Freshwater lake sediment microbial communities from the University of Notre Dame, USA, for methane emissions studies - BRP12 BR (SPAdes)... | ecosystem: Environmental > Aquatic >... | reverse complement strand
TGGCGGAGCATGGGGACGACGGATCCCCCGCCGGCGCCAACGGTCGCCGCGGCGCCCGCGCCCGCACCCCCGCCGGAGGCGCCGCGCATCCTGCACCCGTTGCCCGAACCGCCCGCGGACGCGCCGGCGCTACCCGCGCTCGCCGACAGCGACCGCGCGGTCAACGACGCGGTCGCCGGGCTGTTCGGCCGCGACGCGTTCGGGCGCTTCTTCTATCCGGACGGCCTCGTGCGCAGGTTTGTCGCGACGGTCGACAACCTGCCGCGCAAGACCACGGCCGTCCGGCTCATGCCGGTGAAGCCCGTGCCCGGGGCGTTCGCGGTGAAGGCCGGCGACGGCGACTTCGCGGTCACGCCGGACAATGCGCTGCGGTACCGTCCCTACGTCGTCGCGATGGAGGCCGTCGACGCGAAGCGGCTCGTGGCGACGTACGTGCGCCTCTATCCGCTGTTCCAGTCTGCCTATCGGGAACTGGGCTACCCGGACGGCTACTTCAACGACCGGCTGGTGTTCGCGATCGACGACCTGCTCGCGGCGCCCGATGCCGACGGCGCCCGGCTCGCCCAACCGAAGGTCGTCTACGCGTTCGCGGATGCCGATCTGGAGCAGCGTTCGGCCGGCCAGAAGATCATCGTGCGCATGGGCAGCGCCAACGCCGCGCGCGTCAAGGACAAGCTCCGCGCGATCCGGCGCGAACTGACCGGGCAGATGACGCATCCTTAGCCACGGGGGCTGCGCCGGATCGGATCGCGGCGCCCCAAGGTCGCGAACCCCGAAATCCTGCACGACCAAGTGCACGAAGAACACAGAGAGAACCTCGATCCCGGTTGCCGACGCGATTCCTCCGGGTCCCTTCGAGGACTTCTTCGTGCTCTTCGTGTCCTTCGTGGCCAAACAAGCCGCACGCATGGTCGCGCTGCTATAATCGGTTCCGACTCCTTTGCCGCCAGCCGCTTCAAGGCCGGCGGTTTTTGTTTCCGCTCCCCATGAACACCGCGAACCATCCCGTCGACCTCGTGCGCGACGTCGCCCGCCGGCGGACGTTTGCGATCATTTCGCACCCGGACGCGGGCAAGACGACGCTCACCGAGAAGCTGCTGCTGTTCGGCGGCGCGATCCAGATGGCCGGCACCGTGAAGGCGCGCAAGAGCGCGCGCCACGCGACGTCCGACTGGATGGAGGTCGAGAAGCAGCGCGGCATCTCGGTGACGAGCTCGGTCATGCAGTTCGAGTACGCGGGCCACACGATCAACCTGCTCGACACGCCGGGGCACCAGGACTTCTCGGAGGACACCTACCGCGTGCTCACCGCGGTCGACGCCGCCGTGATGGTGATCGACGCCGCCAAGGGCGTCGAGGAGCAGACGATCAAGCTGCTCGAGGTCTGCCGCCTGCGCGCGACACCGATCATCACGTTCGTGAACAAGATGGACCGCGAGGTCCGCGAGCCGCTGGCGCTGCTCGAGGAGATCGAGGCGGTGCTGCGGATCGACTGCGCGCCGATCACGTGGCCCATCGGCATGGGCAAGTCCTTCCGCGGCGTGTTCGACCTGCGGCAGGACCGCCTCGTGCGCTTCACGCCGGGCGAGGAGCGGCGCAGCGACGAGAGCGAGCTCATCGAGGGCCTGGCCAATCCGCGCCTGGACGCGTTGTTCCCCGGCGAGATGGCGGCGCTGCGGCACGACGTGGACCTGATCCGCTCGGCGAGCACGCCGTTCGATCTCGGCGAATTCCTCGCGGGGCGCCAGTCGCCGGTGTTCTTCGGCTCCGGCATCAACAACTTCGGCGTGCAGGAGATCCTCAACGCGCTGACCGGGTGGGCGCCGCCGCCGCAGCCGCGCGACGGCGGCACGCGGATGGTGGAGCCGACCGAGGCGCCGTTCACCGGCTTCGTGTTCAAGATCCAGGCGAACATGGATCCCAAGCACCGTGACCGCATCGCGTTCTTCCGCGTGTGCTCCGGCCGCTACGTCCCGGCGATGAAGGCGCAGCACCAGCGGTTGGGACGCGAGATCAAGCTGTCCAACGTGATGACGTTCATGGCCAACGAGCGCGTGGCGAGCCAGGATGCCGTCGCGGGCGACATCATCGGCATCCACAACCACGGCCAGCTGCAGATCGGCGACACGCTGACCGAAGGCGAGGCGCTGCTGTTCAAGGGCATCCCGTACTTCGCGCCGGAGCTCTTCCGCGTCGCGCGCCCGCGCGACCCGTTCAAGGCGAAGCAGCTCTCGAAGGGCCTGCAGCAACTCGGGGAGGAAGGCGCGATCCAGGTGTTCGAAACGACCGTCGGCAACACGCTGCTGCTGGGCGCCGTCGGCCAGCTGCAGTTCGAGGTCGTCGCCGCGCGCCTCGCCAGCGAGTACAAGGTCGACGCGATCTACGACGACGCCGGCATCGCGACGGCGCGCTGGCTGACGTATCCGGACGAAAAGACGCGGCGCGACTTCGAGCGCGACCGCGCCGCATCGCTCGCGACCGACGTCGACGGCAATCCCGTCTACCTGGCGCCCAACCGCTTCAACCTGCAGGTGGCGATGGAGCGCTGGCCCAAGGTCGGGTTCCACGCCACGCGCGAACACGGCCAGCGCGTCGAGCACGCCTAAGCGCGTCCACGGGGTTTGGCGGCAGAGCCGCCAACCGACGGCAACTTTGTCGAGTGTAAGCGCTCGCTACGATAGTCCGGGCGGCGCCGGCGTGTTCGGCGGCGGGTAGCTCGACGGCGGGTAATTGGCCGGCGGCGTGACCGGCACCGCAGGTCCCGGCGCAATGGGACCGGGCGGGATTGCGTACCCTGGCATCGGCGCAGCCGGAGGCGGCGCGGCCGTCGCACTCGCGGTCGGAGGCGTGGCGCGCGGGGCCGCGGTGCGCGGCGGGCCGCTGCCCTGCGAAGAAAGATTGGGCGGCGGCGTGTTCGGCGGCGGGTACGCCGGCGCCTGCGCGGCGGGCGGCTGCGAACGATAGGCTCTCTGGCCGGGAACCTGGTTACCGCGCGCGTACATGCATTGCATGTAGGCGATGTCGTACCGGCGCTGCGCCTCGACATACGTGTAGCCGGCGGCGTTGCTGCCCGCGGCGCTGCCCCACAGCAGGCCGGTTCCGGCACCCCATGCGGCACCCGCGCCTGCGTTGCCCGTGGCCGACCCGATGATCGCGCCGGCCGCGGCACCCAGCGCCGTCCCGAGGGCGGCGCTCGCCACCGCGCTGTTCGCGGCGGCGTCACCGGCCGACTGGCCGCCGATGGCGTTCGAGGCGTACTGCTGGCAGCCGATCTGGTCGTCCTGGAACTGCGCCATGCTCTTTTGCGGTCCGGGCAGCACCATCACGTTCGGTCCGCTGGGGACCGTCGCGCAGCCCGCGATCAGGAGCGCGGCGGCAAGCGGTACAACGGCGAGTTTCGTGCGCATCGCGTCAACCTGCGGGAACGGATTGCGGAACCACGGGAATCCAGGCCCTGTTGCAGCTCTGGACGTACGGGAAGTAACCGGCGGGCTCCGTGCAGTAGTACCAGTACACGGGCGCAGCCGCCTGCGCGGACGGCGCCGGCGACACGAACACGGTCGCGTCGTCGACGATGACCGGCGACGAGGCGACGAACGGCGTCATGCCCCAAGCGCCCCACGCGGGCGTGGTGTCGACCCAGACCGTCGTGCTGGGCCACCACCATCCGGTTCCCCAGCCCCAGCCTGCGCCCCACCAGCCGGGACCCCACCATCCGGTCCCCCAGCCCCAGCCCGCGCCCCAACCTGGACCCCACACCGGACGCCAGCCCGGGCCCCACCCGGCCCGCCAGCCGTTGTTCCAGCCGGGGCGCCCGCCATGCCAGCCATTATTCCAACCGGGGCGTCCGCCGTTCCAGCCGTTGTTCCAGCCCGGACGCCCGCCGTTCCAGCCGTTGTTCCAGCCGGGGCGCCCGCCGCCGGTCCAGGAACCCGGGCGATAACCAGAGGAGCCGGAGCCGCTCATTCCGGGACGATAGCCGCCGCCGAAATACCCGCCGGCGCCGGGCCGATAGCCCCCGCCCTGGAATCCGCTGGGCCCGCCGCCGCCACCGCCGCCTCCGCTCATGCCCGGGCGACCGCCACCGCCACCGCCACCGCCCCCGCCGCCGCCGCCGCCGCCGGGACGGCCCTGTGCTTCCGCGAGCCCGTTCACGACGAGCGCAGACAGCGCGAACACCACGATGGCGATGAGTTTCATGAAATCGGCCCCCCTGACGGCTACCCTGGTACGACTGATCCTGCCTGGCGCCAGTTCCTGTCCACCTGATCGGCGTCGTCCGGAAGGGCGTCGCCGGCAATATCCGCGTGCGTTGGCCTCGCACACATGCATCTCCTTCAACGGCTGGGAGGCGCGCACGTTGACAATACCTGGCCCTCCCACGGTCGTCTAAACTATTGCGTTTGCACCCAATCCGAGAGATTCCCATGGCCACCGAACCCCGCAACCCCGAAGCCGCGATGGATGCCGCGTCGCTCTATCGCGAGGAGATCGTCACCGACCGCAAGGTCGGCACGATCCGCATGCTCGTCCCGATCACGAACGCCGGCACGGCGGACCCCTCCCGCCCGACGATCTACGCCGGCGAGGCGCAGATCATGACCAACATGGGCGCGCTGCCGGTGAGCTTCGACATCGACGCCGCGAACCTCGCCGAAGCCGTGGCGAATTACGGTGAGGCCGCGCGCGCGGGCATCGAGCGCACGATGCGCGAGCTGCAGGAACTGCGCCGGCAGGCGTCGTCGGGCCTCATCGTTCCGCCCGCCGGCGCGGCGAGTGCGCTTGCCGGGGGCGGCATGCCGATGGGCGGAATGCCCGGCGGCGGCAAGATCCAGTTGCCGTAGTGGCAACAGGACGGCGGCTGGCCGGGTTCCGCGCGGCCTTCCGGTCGCGCGCCAGCATGACTGCCGGCACCGCGTGACCGTGCCATGACCGAAACGGCGATCCTCGCGGCGTCCGGGCTCCTGCTCTTCGCCTACGCGATCGAGCACTTCGGCCGGCATTTCAGGCTCCCTGCCGTCGTGCTGCTGATCGTCACCGGCCTCGTCGCGCGGCAGGCGCTCGACGCGTTCGGACTGTACTACCACTGGGTCGAGCCGGCCGTTCCCGTAATCGGCACGGTCGGCCTCATCCTGATCGTGCTCGAGGGCGCGCTCGACCTGACGGTCACGCGCGAGCGCCGCGGACTCATCGTCACGGCGGCGGCCGCGTCCCTGTTGGGCTTCGCGGTCACGCTGGCGGGTTTCGCAATGATGTTCCACTTCCTCCTTCGCTTCGCAACGCCGGAGGCGGTCCTCGCGGCCATTCCGTTCGCCGTCATCAGCAGCGCGGTCGCCATTCCGAGCGCCGCGGGCCTGCCCGCGCAACCGCGCGAGTTCGTCGTCTACGAGTCGGCGCTGTCGGACATCCTGGGCGTCCTCGTGTTCTATTCGTGGCTGGGCGCGGACGGCTCGCTCCCGGACTTCGCGCTCGATCTCTTCGGCGGCGGCGCGCTGTCGCTGGTCGCGGCGGTCGCCGCGGCCATCGCGCTCTACTACTTCATCAGCCAGATCGTCGGGCACGTCCGCTTCCTGCCACTGCTCGCGGGCCTCGTCTTCCTGTACGCGATCGGCAAGGTGCTGCACCTGTCGCCGCTGATCGTCATCCTCGTGTGCGGCCTCGTGATCAACAATCCGCACCTCGTCCATTTCCACGCGAAGCTCCGCGCGCTGCACGACGACGACTACGACCAGACGGTGAAGGAGTTCAAGGGCCTCGTCGCCGAGCTCACGTTCGCGACCAAGAGCTTCTTCTTCCTGCTGCTGGGCTACTGGACCGACGTGCGCACGATGCTTTCCGTCGAGGCGTGGCTGGTCGCGACCGCCGGCGTCGCGCTGATCCTCGCGACGCGGTGGATGATCCTCACGGGGTTGCGCCAGCCCGCGGTGGAGCGGCTCGTCTGGATCGCGCCGCGCGGACTCATCACGGTGCTGCTGTTCCTCTCCGCGGACAGCGCCGGCAAGATCGACGGCTTTCCGTTCGGCGCGGTGATGCTGATCGTGCTCGCGACCGCCGCGATGACGGCGCTCGCGCATCGCGGCGCGGCGCCGGCGACGCCCGCGGAGATTCCCACGGACGGGCCATCGGGGGCGCCGGCAGCCTCCGCGTCCGACACCGCCGCCCTCAAGTAGCGCCTCGTCCGTTCGGCCGATCGCCGCCCGCGCGGCGCGCGCGGATCATCGCGCATGTCCGACGTCCACGCGCGAGGTGCCCATGTCCCACCTGTTCGATCCACCCAGCCTGCGCGACGAAGCCGCGTACGTCGCGGCCCTCGACGAACTCGAAGACCTGATGCTCGCGGATCCCGGCACGCCCGCCGGCTGCCGCTTCGACGAGCTCGTCGTGCTCATCGAGGAGTACGAGGCCCGCCGCGACGGCTACGACCTCGCGCGCATGCGGCGGGCCCTCGCGGGGAGCGGCTGAGCGAGGCTCCCCCGCGCGCCGGTCCGCGGGCGCCGAAGCGGTGTTACAGCAGCGAATCCGTGAGCCGCGCAAGGTTCTCCATCGCGCGGTGCGGCAGCTTGAGCGCGCGCCGCTCCTCGCGCGTCACCGTGTCGGAATGCGCAAGATAGCCGGCCTGCACGCTGGCCAGTTCCGCCACGACTGCGCGATCGTAGATGAGCACGCTGACCTCCGCGTTGAGCGCAAAGGACCGGATGTCGAGGTTGGACGAGCCGATGAGCGCCACGTCGTCGTCGACGCTCATGTGCTTCGCGTGCAGGAAGCTGCCGCCGTGCCGATGGATGCGCACGCCCGACGCCAGCATCCGGTCGTAGAACGACTGCTGCGCGAACTGCACGAGCGGCTTGTTCGACTCGCGGTCGACGATGAGGTCCACGGTGACGCCGCGCCGCGCGGTGCTGCACATCGCGGAGAGGAACGATTCGCTGGGAATGACGTACGGCGACGTCAGCACGACGCGCGCCCGCGCGCCGTACATGAGCGCGATCATCACCGCCTCGGCCGTCCCTTCGTTGTAGCCCGGGCCGCTCGGTACCACCTGCGCGAGCCCGCCGTGCGCGCCGTCCGGGATCTCCTGCCGCGTGAGGTCGGCTGACTCCGGGGGCAAGTTGCCGACCTCGAGGTACCGGTCGCCCTGCAGCACCGCGTGCAGGTGACGGACGATCGGTCCCGTCGCGCGCACGAGCATCTCCTCGTTGACCATGCCGCGGTTCGCGTGCGCGCTCACGATGTTCTGCGACCCGAAATACGCGCACGCGCCGTCGACGACGACGATCTTGCGGTGATTGCGCAGGTCGAAGCGCGCGGCGTTCGGGCCCCACAGCCGCAGCGGCATCACCGGCAGCACTTCGGCGCCGGCCGCCCGCAATCCGGGTCCCAGGCCCTTCAATCCGGCACGCGAGCCGATGGCGTCCATCAGCACGCGCACCGCGACGCCGCGCTTCGCCGCGCGGGCGAGCGCGTCCGCGACGCGCCGGCCAACCTCGTCGTCCTCGAAGATGTAGAACAGCATGTGCACGTAGCGCCGCGCACCATCCACCTCGGCGACGACGCGCTCGATCGCCGCGTCGTAGACCGGCAGGAGCTCGAAGCGATTGCCGCCTACGACCGGGAACTCGGAGAGCCGGTCGGCGAGACGCAGCGCGGGCATGAGCTCCGGAGAGACCGCCGCCGCCACGGTCGCGTCGAACGACGCGGCGCGGGGCGCCAGGCGGCGAATGAGCTCGTAGATCTGCTTCTGGATCGCAAGGCGGCGGCGCGGCAGATACGCGCGGCCGATCAGCAGGTACAGCACCACGCCGAACCACGGCAGGAAAAAAATCAGCAGCAGCCACGCGCGCGCCGCGCTCGGCGGCCGTCGCTGCGGCACGTAGATCAACGCGCCGATGCGCAATGCCCACTCGCTGGCGACGTACAGCGTGCCCCAGTCGAGGTGGTGCAGAGTGGATTCGAAACTCATGTGGCGGCACGGGGTCCCGCGCGGATGGTACCGCACCGTCGCTGCCTGCCGCGTTGCGCGCCCCCCCCGTCGGCAGGGTCGCTCGTCGCGCCCGGTACAATGCGGCCGACCAATGGCATTGCACTCCGGTCCCCTGATCCCATGAACGACGAAACACCGCAGCTGCAGATCGTCCACGACCTCGCGCGGCAGCGCTTCGAAGCCGACGTCGCAGGCGGCGTCGCCCACACCGACTACCAGCGCGTCGGCGACACGCTGCACATGATGCACACGGAAGTGCCGCCGGCGTCCGAAGGCCGGGGCGTCGCCGCGGCGCTCGTCGAGGCGGCGCTCGACTACGCGGCGGCGAACGGGCTCAAGGTCGCGCCGCTGTGCTCGTACGTGCGCGCGTACATGCGCCGCCACCCGGAAACGCTGCCGCTGCTCGCATCGGGCGCGCGCGTCTGACGCCGGCGCCGCCGCCGTCCGGGCGCACGCGGAACCCGCTTCACGCGTTGCAACCGGACCTGTTCGCGCGCGTTGAGGCTAGCACCGACGAGGCGGCCACGTCGCGCGCGGGGCGGTCCCCGACGCGAACGCCCGCCCGCAGGCTCCCGCCGTAACGACCGGCGTTCCGCCGTAGAATCGCGGAACCGTCCGCACCGATCCGCGCAGCCGCCAGGCGCGCGGGCCCCGAGCATGGCAAGCGCGACCCCCTACGACGACCTTACGCGCGCGATCACCGACGCCTATCCGCGGCTGCCAAACCGGCTGCAGGGCATCGCGCGGTACGCGCTCGGCAATCCCGATGCGATGGCGCTGTCGACGGTCGCGCAGATCGCGAGCGAAGCCGGCGCCCCGCCCTCTGCGGTCATCCGGTTCGCGAACGCGCTGGGCTATCGCGGCTTCAGCGAGCTCAAGCGCATCTATCGCGCGCGCCTCGTGGAGCGATCGACAATCTACCGGGAGCGCATCGCGTCGATGCGGCGCACCGGCGGCGACAAGGTCCACGTGCTGCCGCAACTCGTCGACAGCGCGATCCGCGAGCTCGAGCGCATGCGCGAGCACGTCGACGCGCGCCGCATCGCCGCCGCGGCCGAGCTCGTCGCGGGCGCGCGCACGACCTTCCTGCTCGCGCAGCGCCGCGCGTTTCCCGTGGCCGGGTATCTCGCCTACGGGCTGGCGCAGCTCGAGGTCCGCGCGTTCCTGCTCGACTCCGTCGGCGGCATGCTGCGCGAGCAGCTGCGCTCGATCGGACGCGGCGACGTGCTGGTCGCGTCGAGTTTCCGCAACTACACGGCCGAAGTCGTCGACGCCGCCACGCTGGCGCGCGAGCAGGGCGCGAAGGTGATCGCGATCACCGACCATCCGGTGTCCCCGCTCGCGCGGGCCGCGGACGTGGCACTCGAGATCGGCGACGACCCGACCGTGCAGTTCCGCTCGCTCGTCGCGCCGCTGTGCGTTGCGCAGGCGCTCGTGATGGCCGTCGGCTACGCGCAGAGCGCATAGCCGACGCCCGGGTGCCGGCCGCATTCCGCCGACGGTCCCCGTGCTACCGAGCGAGCCGCGTAGCGGCGGTGGTTCTCCTCTCCGGGGGGAGCTAAGCCGAGGCGCGCAGCGCGCGTCCGCGAGAGGGGGCGGGCTGCCGACATTCCACCCCCAGCAAATTGAGGTCGGCCAAGGAGGCAGCGGCGCGCTTCATGCAGCTTCTACGAGAAAGCCGCCGCGCCAACAATCGGCGGAAACCTCCGCGCGACGCGAGCTCCCATTGGAGCTCTCAGCGCGCATGCGCGCGCTGCTGAGCGCGCCGCGTAGCGGCGGCGATCGGCGCGCTTCGCGCAGTTTCTACGAGAAAAGCGCCCGGACGCCCGAAGCTGTTCTCGCTGACATTCTTCGGGCGCAAACCGCGCAAGCGGCTGCGCAGCAGCCCACCGCGCAATTTGCGCACGCCTAGTGGAGTCGTTCCCGCGACTTCCGCGCCGCGTCGGACAGCGTCCGGCGCGCGCCGCTGCCGCGCGCCTGCGTCGTACGCTGCGCCTGCCAGAACCGATAGATGAGCACGGCGGCGACGGCGAGCTCCTCGACGAGGCTCGCGCGCTTTTCCTTGTCGTCGATCCACTCGGCGAACTCGGGGTCCTGGTCGCCGAACGCAAGCGCCTCGATCGGGAAGATCCAGTCGCGCGCGTCCTCGGCGTCGTACAACGGCTGCCATGCCTCGTCGCGCAGCTTGACGCCGGCCATGTAGCCCTCGCACCACGCGGTGCCCTCGGGCGGCTGGCGGTCGTCGGACTTCTTTTCCTCGGGCAGGTAGAGGAGCGGCTTGAAGCGCGTCGGCGACTCGGCCAGCGTCCGCTGGATACCGACCATGTGGCGCAGGATGAGCGCCATGATCCGCTGCGCATCGCCGCTGTTGCCGTAGGCCGGCGTCGCGCTGCGGCCGCCGTCGCTCCACACCTGCGGCAGCCATTCGGACGGCTGGATCGACTCCGGGCCGCTGACGATCGCGGCGAGGAAGCCGTCGAGCATCTCGAGGTCCATGCAATCCTCGGGCACCGCGTCGGACGCGAGGAAGCTCTCGAGCTCGTCGAGTTCGGCGTCGGTCAGCGGTTCGTCGAGCGGGCGGGTGTCGGCCATGGGAATCCGTCGCGGCCAGGATGGACCGCTTATGATGGTCATTATCCCACGCCGGGGCAACCGGGCCCCGGCCGCCTGCAACACTACACGCGCTGCACGCGTCCTTCCCGCACCAGGACCGCGTACTCCGCGCCATCGGCCGCGATGAGCGCGCGCAGCGCCTGAGGCGTCAGCGGCGCGAGATCGAAGCCCGCGCCTTCGATGCGCGACCGCACGTCGGGCGCGAGCAGCGAAGCGACGACGTCGCGCTGAAGCGCGTCGACCACCGCGGGCGGCGTGCCGGCCACGCCCACCAGCGCGGCCCACGGGTGCATCTCGACCATGGGACCACCAGCCTCGGCGAGCGTCGGCAGCTGCGGATAGTCGCGCAGGCGCGTCCGCGCGGCCACGGCGAGCGCGCGCATCCTGCCGGACTTGGTCATCGGCGCGACCGTGTACATGGACAGCGGCGTGAAATCGACGTCGCAATTCGCCACCGCGGTCATCAGCGATCCGCCATCGCGGAACGGCACGTGCAGCAACGTCACGCCGGCCGCCCGCGCCATGCTCTCGACCGCCACGTGCATCGGATGTCCGTTGCCGAACGATGCGTAGCTGACCTTGCCCGGCGATCGGCGCGCCTCGGCGAGCAGCGCCGCCATCGTGTCGAACCGGCTCTGCATGCCGACCTGGATCGCGAGCGTCGCGTGAAACAGCTTGGTGATCGGAACGATGTCGCGTTCCGGGTCGTACGGCAGCGATGCGTGGATCAGCGGGTTCACCGCGAGCGTCGCGGTGTCGCCGACGAAGAGCGTGTGCCCGTCGGGCGCCGTGGTCCGCACTTCGGTGAACGCGACGATGCCGGAAGCGCCGGGCCTGTTGTCGACGACGACCGGTTGGCTCCACTTGCGGCTCAAGTGTTCGGCGACCGCGCGCGCGACGACGTCGGGCCCGATGCCGACCGAGTACGGCACGACGATGCGCACCGGCCGGGACGGGAATGGATTGTCGGCGCGCGCACGCGCCGCGAAAGCGACCGGTGCGGCGGCCATCGCGCCCAGCAGCAAGCGGCGCCGCCGCACTTGTTGCGACGTCACGCGAGCAGCCGGGCCAGGATCGCGCCCGCGGACAGCAGCGCGGCGTAGCCGAGCTCCAGCTTGAACGTGCGGAACAGGAGCGTGTTGAACGCGAGGCCCGGCGCGCTGGTCTTGAAATCCTGCAGCAACCGGAGCGCGACGGGCAGGCACAGGAGCGGCAGCAGCAGCCAAGGCGTGCCGGCGAACCACGCAAGCGCGGGCACCAGCGCGAACGGCAGCAGCATCGACGCCACGTATAGCGCGTGCGACGCGGCGACGCCGCACACGACCGGGAACGTGCGGCGCCCGACGCCTGCGTCGTGCTCGACGTCGCGATGATTGTTGACGACGAGCGCCGCCGACGCGAGCGCGCCCATCGACGACGCGGCGAGCCACGTGAGCGGCGGCACGGGACCGCCGGTCAGCGTGTAATCGGCGCCCGCGACGGCAATGAGCCCGAAGAACACGAACACGACGAGCTCGCCGAACGGCGTGTACGCGATCGGCCGCGGTCCGCCCATGTACGCAAGTGCGGCGACGATGGACCCGACGCCCATCGCGAGCACCGGCCATCCGCGCGCGATCACGAGCGGCAGGCCGAGCACGACGGCCGCGCCGATCGCGACGGCGATTGCGAGATGCACCTGCCGCGTCGTGAGCAGCCCGAGCGCCGTCGCGCGCGGCAGCCCGGTCCGCGTGCGGCTGCGCTCGCCGCCGCGCAGCGTGTAGCCGACGTCGTTCTGCAGGTTCGTGATGACCTGGATCACGATGCTCGCGGCGAGGATCAGCACGACCTTGCCGCCGTCCAGCGCGCCCGTGCGCTGCCAGACGAGCGCGGCCGCGACGAGCACCGGGCTGATCGCGATCAGCAGGCTGCGCAGGCGCAACGCCATGATCCACGCGGCAAGCGATCCGGGCGCGATCGCCGGGACGTCGTGCGTCGCGCTCGACGAGGCCAGCGCGGGTGCGGTGTTCATCATGTGGCCGCCGCGACGTGCGTGACGCACGCGACCGCGCGGAAGCCGCAGGGACCGCGCGTCTGCGCCGCCGGGCACGCGCCCTTCACGATCCGATCCAGCATGGCGTGTTCCATTTCCCCTTTTCATGCGCCCGCGGGTCGCGCGCCGCATGCGCGCGAGACGAGCGTCGCGCGGACGCCGCGCCGGCCCCGTCGGCCGCTCCGCCGCGTTCGCACCGGCAGATTATCCGCCGCTTCGGGTTCCCGGCGGGCAGTTTCGGCAACTGGCGGGGGTCGGGGACCGCTGACCGGTCCGCGCGAACGCAACCGGCCGTGTACCGAACAGCCTGACGGCGTCGGGGCCCGAAGTCGGAAAGCGGCAAAAAGTATCCCGCCCCCTCTCCTGCGACGGCTTGACCCCGCGCAAACAACCGCGCCGCACGCGGGTGGATGTGCGCGCACGCCGGCGCCGGCCTGGAACGCGTCACCGCACCGCGTGCGCGAGATTCAGCGCGAGCGCGAACAGCACGACCGCACCCGCCTGGTGCGCGGCGGCAAGCGGCAGCGGCACGACGTTGACGAGTGTGAGGATGCCGAGCGCGACCTGCACGGCGAGCATCGCGAGCACGAGATGCGCGCCGATGCGCGCGCGCGGCGGCGCCGCGTTCGTCCGGCACACGATCCACCACAAGACTGGCGCCGCGAACACGAGCGTCCACGCGACCAGGCGATGGTCGAACTGCACGGTCGCCATGTTGTAGAAGAAGTTCTTCCACCATGGCGCGAGCATCAGAATCTCCGGCGGCACCACGTGACCGTTCATCAACGGAAACGTGTTGTACGCGAACCCGGCGCGAATGCCCGCGACGAAGCCGCCCGTCACGACCATCGCGAACACAAGCGCTGCGAACGCGTAGGCGGCGCGGCGCGCGCCGCGCGCGCCGTCCGGCGCCGTCCGGCGCGGATCGAGCAGCGACAGCGCGACCCAGAACATCGCCCCGAAGATCACGAAGGCGAGGCTCAGGTGCGCGGTCAGGCGGAACTGCGACACGCGCGGATCGTCGACCAGGCCGCTCTTCACCATGAACCACCCGAGCGCGCCCTGCAGCCCACCCAGCGCGAAGATGCCCGCGAGCTTCCAGCCATGGCCTTCGGGAATCGCGCGCCGCGCGAGGAACCACAGGAACGGCACCAGGAACGCGACGCCGATGAGGCGGCCCAGCAGCCGGTGGAAGTACTCCCACCAGAAGATGCCCTTGAACTCGTCGAGCGCCATCCCCTTGTTCACCTGCTGGTACTCGGGGGTCGCCTGGTACTTCGCGAACGCGGCGTCCCAGTCCTGCGCCGACAGCGGCGGCAGCGTGCCGACGATGGGCTGCCATTCCGTGATCGACAGTCCCGAGTGCGTGAGCCGCGTGACGCCGCCGACGACGATCATCGCGAACACCAGCGCGCAGCACGCGAGCAGCCAGAACGCGACCGCGCGCGGCGCGCCGGCGTCCGTCGTCGGCACGCGTTCGGCGGTGCCATTGGCAGTGGCGGGAACGGCGGCGGCCATCGCCGAATTATCCCACGCACGCCGCAGCGCGCCCCCTGCACGACGGGGAAGCCTCGGTTGCGCGTGGACCATCCCGCGTAGAATGCGCCCGATGAATCGTCGCCTCGCCGCTTGGCTGGCCCTGCTCTCGATGCTCGCAGGCATCGTGCTGCCGGCGCACGTCCACGCCCGCATGTTCGTCGCGGACGGCCGCGGCGGCGATTTCTGCGCGGCCGGCCAGGGTGCGAAGTCGCTCCCTGCGCTGCCGGAGGGCGGACATGCCGCAGCATGCGACATGTGCAGCGGTTGCGCGGGTGGCGCCTCCGCCCCGCCGCGTGCGCCGCTCGTCCCGCCTTGCCCTTCGCCAAGCACCACGCCCCTCCGCGACGTCGCGACCGCGCCCATCGCGGCAGACGTCCATGCGGCCGCCTGGCCGCGCGGCCCGCCGCGCGCGCGCTGACCGGCAGGAAATGTTGCGCGGCCGTCCACGCCGCGCGCCGAGAGCGTCCCGCGCGCCCGCAAAGCGTCGCGTCCGCTCAACCGCATGAAGGAATCGCCATGTCCTCCAAACTCTCGTTCCTGGGGCTCGTCCTCGCATTGATCGCCGCCCCCTCTCTCGCGCAGGTCACCGTCTCCGACGCGTGGGTGCGCGGCACCGTGCCAGGCCAGAAGGCCACCGGCGCGTTCATGAACCTCAAGAGCGCATCCGACGCCGCGCTCGTATCGGCGGCTTCGCCGGCCGCGGGCATCGTCGAGATCCATGAAATGGCGATGGACAGCGGCGTCATGAAGATGCGCGCGGTCGACAAGCTCGCGCTGCCCGCGGGCAAGCCGGTCGACTTGAAGCCCGGCGGATACCACGTGATGCTGATGGACCTGAAGCAGCCGCTCAAGGAAGGCGAGACGGTCCCGGTCACGCTGACGTTCGTCGACAAGGACGGCAAACGGTCGACGCAGGAGGTCAAGGTGCCGGTCAAGGCGCTGACGGCGCCCGCCGGCATGCCGAAGCACTGACCGGCACGCGGCCGCGCCCATGCGGCGCCGCACGAGGTTGGAACGGAACGGGCGGCGCGCCGTCGGGCGGCGACTCGCGCGGTCCCGGACCACGCCCCGGCGCGGCGATACCTCCCGCTCGACGCGGACGCCGGGGCGACGCGCATTGCCGCGCCGCGGATCCGGCGCACCGGACCGCGGCGCCACCCGCTTTCCTCGAGGAAACCGGCGTGGATGGTGCACGGCAGCATGCGATTCGCGTTGACAGGCCGCGGACGACGCGAAACAATTGGTCCGACCACCTGACCAGAGTGCCGCCGCCGGCCACAACGCCGGGAGAACGGCGCCAACAGGGCGGGACCATGACCCCACGGAGGATAGAAATGCGAGACTCGATTCGCGCGTTGCTGCGTGGCCTGGCGGTGTTCGGCCTTGCCCTGTCCGGCGGCGCCCTGGCGCAGGCCCCCATCACGCTGCACGGCGCCGTCCAGTTCAACGACGACCATGCGTTCAACCGGGCGCTGGTGAAGTTCCAGGAGCTGACGGCCAAGTACTACGGCAAGCCGATCAACTTCGTGCTGCACAAGAACAGCGAGCTCGGCCTCGAGAAGGACTACTTCGCGTACATGAACCAGGGCATCTCGGTCGACTATGGGATCGTGTCGCCCGCGCACATGTCGACGTTCTCGAAGGCGGCGCCGTTCATCGACGCGCCGTTCCTATTCCGCGACATCGACCACTGGAACAAGGTGCTCGACGCCGACACGCTGAAGCCGATCGCCGACGAGGTTTCGGCCAAGGGCGACGTGATGCTGATCGGCTTCGCCGGCGGCGGCACGCGCAACATCTTCGCCAACAAGCCGGTGCGCAACATGGCCGAAATGAAGGGCCTCAAGGTCCGCGTGCAGGGTGCGCCGATCTGGAGCAAGACGTTCGCCGCCGTCGGCATGTCGCCCACGGTCATCGCCTACGACGAGATCTACAACGCGATCCAGAACGGCGTGATCCAGGCCGGCGAGAACGAGGCGGCGGGTGTGGAGGCGATGAAGTTCTACGAAGTCGGCCCGAACGTGAACCTGACGCAGCATGCGATCACGATCCGGCCCATCTGCTTCTCCGGCAAGACGTTCAAGAAGCTGCCGCCAGACCTGCAGGCCGCGATCCTCAAGGCAGGGAAGGAGGCGGGCATCTACGGCCGCCAGATCGAATCGGGCGAGGACCAGAAGAAGCTCGAAGCGTTGGAGAAGGCCGGCAAGCTGAAGCAGGTTCCATTCACCGACCGCGCGGCGATGAAGAAGGCCGCCGATCCGGTGATGGCCGACTACGCCAAGGAAATCGGCGCCGACGCGATCTACGCCAAGATCAATTCGATGTAGTTCCAGGAAGTGGGGCCGGCGCAAGGGAGACGTTCCTGCGCCGGCTTTTTTTCGGCTGCACGACGACGATCGATTCCGGGACGGCGCATGCGCAAGTTCATCGATGGCTACTACCGCGTCCTCAACGTGCTGCTCGCGTCGAGCGTCGGCATCCTGGTCCTGCCGGTGACGATCCAGATGATCTCGCGCCTCACCGGGCTCATCCCGGCGTGGATCTGGACCGAGGAGCTGGCGCGCTTCCTGTTCATCTGGATGGTGATGCTGGGCGCGATGGTCGGCGTGCGCGACGCCACGCACTTCGAGGTCGACGTCTGGCCGGTGCTCAAATTCCGCGCCAACGCCATGCTGAACATCGTCTCGATGGTGTTCGTGCTGGTGTTCGCGCTGGTGTTCGTCTGGTACGGGATCAAGTTCGTGCAGTTCGGCTGGAACCAGTCCTCCGAGCTGGCCGACCTGCCGATGACGTACATCTTCATCGCGTGGCCGCTGACGGGATTCACGTGGCTGCTGTTCGGGTTCGAGCGGCTGATGCGCGACATCCGGCGCGTGGTCAACGGCCCGCTGCCGGGCGAGGACCAGCCGCCGACCCGCGACCTGGGCAAGGGGAGCCTCATATGACCGGCGCCGCGCTCACGCCAACGGTCGCCGCGATGTGGCTGTTCGGCAGCTTCTTCCTGCTGATGATCCTGCGGGTGCCGGTGGCGTTCGCGCTCGGCCTCGCGTGCCTGCCGGTGCTGTTCATCGAGCCGCGGCTCTCGCCCATGGTCGTGTTCAACACGACGTTCAAGGCGTACAACTCGTTCATCCTGCTCGCGGTGCCGTTCTTCCTGCTGACCGCCAACCTGATGAACGTCGGCGGCATCACCGACAGGCTCGTGCACCTGTCGCGGACGATGGTCGGCAACTTCCCGGGCGCGCTCGCGCAGATCAACGTGCTGCTGTCGGTCTTCTTCGCCGGCATCTCCGGGTCGTCGACCGCCGACGCGGCGAGCCAGGGCAAGATCTTCATCGAGGCGCAGGTCAAGGAAGGCTACGACCTCTCCTTCTCAATCGCGATCACCGCGGTGTCGGCGGTGCTCGCAGTGATCATCCCGCCGTCGATCCTGATGGTCGTGTGGGGCGGCGTGCTGCAGGTCTCCATCGGTGCGCTTTATCTGGCCGGCGTGATCCCGGGGCTTCTGCTCGGGCTGGCGCAGATGGCCACGGTCCACGCGTACGCAAAGATCCGGCATTACCCGACGTATCCGCGCGCATCGCTGCGCGAATTCGGGCAGGCGACGCTGGTCGCGATTCCCGCGCTGATGACGCCGTTCATCATCGTCGGCGGCATCCTGCTGGGCTGGTTCACGGCCACCGAGTCCGCGGCGGCCGCCGTCATCTACGCCGCGGTGCTGTCGATCTTCGTCTACCGCCAGTTGAACCGGCACCAGCTCTGGGAAGCGCTGCTCGAGACGGGCAGGCTGTCGGCGGTCGCGCTGTTCTGCGTGGGCACCGCGTCGGTCTTCGGCTGGCTGCTCGCCTACTTCCAGATCCCCAAGGCGCTGCTCGAGAACGTCACGTCGTGGGGGCTGGGGCTCATCGGCGTCGGCTTCTTCGTCGCGTTCGTGTTCCTCGTCGTCGGCTGCTTCCTCGACGCGATCCCGGCGATCATCATCGTCGGCACCACGCTGCAGCCGCTCGTCGCGTCGGTGGGCATGCATCCGGTCTCGTTCGCGATCATCGGCATCGTCGCGCTCGCGTTCGGCCTGGTCACGCCGCCGTACGGGATGTGCCTGATGGTGTCGTGCGCAATCGCGAAGGTACGGCTGCGCTACGCATTGAAGGACACCATGATCATGCTGGTGCCGATGCTGCTCGTGCTGGCTTCCCTGATCATCTGGCCGGAAATTCCGCTGTTGCTGCCGAGCCTGATCCGGCCCGATTTCCTCAAATGAGCGTTGCGGGGACGCGCCGCGCGCCCCCCAAGATCGGATGCCGCCGCGACACGCGTTAGCAGGCTGTTGAAAGGCATTGATAGATCACTCTCATCTGCCTCATTCCGAAGCGAAGCGAGGAACCTGCTGTTTGCAATTGATTGAGCTCGTTCAGAAGCAGGTTTCTCGCGGAGCTCGCCCTGAGCGCACGCGAAGGGCTCGAAATGAGGCTTTGGGTAAGTGGAAGGCGCGAATTTCGACGGCAGCTAGCGCCCGCGCGTGAGCGGCACGAACCGGACGGCCAGCGTCCGGCGCTTCACCGCGCGGCCGTCGGCGTCGCGCGTG
>Ga0209253_10001827_pt1 | contig 18755 bp, 16 predicted proteins | sample FrelakmetBRP12BR_FD_187145 | JGI IMG/M metagenome (GOLD analysis project Ga0209253, IMG submission 187145) | Freshwater lake sediment microbial communities from the University of Notre Dame, USA, for methane emissions studies - BRP12 BR (SPAdes)... | ecosystem: Environmental > Aquatic >... | reverse complement strand
ATATCTTCACCCACCGCTCGAATTGATGGTATTTGCGCTGGCCGTAGACCATGAGTCCCTCGCTTTTGAAAACGATGAACGCCATGAGGATAATGGCATAGAAAGCGATGCGCAAGGTCCCAAACTCTCTCAACAGCTCGGAGACGGGTACGAGGATGAAACAGCCGATGACCGGGCCCACGAGAGTACCGCCGCCGCCGATGACGGTTGCAGCAATGGGGAGGATGGAAAAATCCAGGGCAAAAAGGGAAATCCCGGAAAACATGTAAATGTGGGTCAGGCAGGCCCCGGCAAGACATCCCATGGTGGAGGCGATGAAAACCGCCACCGCCTTGTAATAGGTGATGCTCATCCCGGAAGCACGCACCGCCTGGTCATTGTCTTTGACTCCCCGAAACACCAGGCCGATATCCATGTTCACCAGCCGTCTGAGCCCGAACAGGAACAGGATCACCATGAGAAGGACGAAGTACTGCTCTACCCAGGAGTAGGGGAAACTGTCGACTCCCATGATTCCGTCCGTACCCCCGAAAATGTTGAGAGCTTCGATAATCCGCATCGCCGCCAGGGGATACATCAGGCTTACGATAGCGAAATAAACCCCCCTCAAGGGGAGGCACGGGAGGAGAAGCAGGGTGCAGATCGCCGCACCGGACACCGAAGCAATGGGGATCGTCAGGATGATCGAAAGGCCCAGATGTTTGTTCAGGAGCGCAGCGATGTAGGCGCCCGTGCCTATGAAAAGAGCGCCTCCCAGGGAGACGAGCCCCACGTAATGAGCCAGGAAGTCAAAGCTCAAGGCAAGAAGGGCATAAAGGCAGACATTGGAAATGACCCGCTGCCAGTAAAGGCTCGGCACCACGAGAGGCAACAGAAGCAACCCCACAATGAGCACTAACCTGGGCAAGACGAGATAGCCCAGTTCCCTCCAGGACAAAAGCGCATAGATCCCATCGGATCGCACCTTGATGCCCCGGTCCAGTCTCTCCTTTCGACGATCTGCACTGGTCATATTAATAGTCTCGAAATAGTATTGACAGTCCATTCCCCCTCACCCCAACCCTCTCCCCCAATCGTGGGGGAGAGGGCGGGGTGAGGGGGCCGATGCGCATCAAAATACATAAGGGACCCCTGATGGTTCAGACTCTTTCTTCGAGCTCCTTTTGGCGTCCGAAAAGACCTGAAGGCCGCATGATAAGGGTGAAAATGATGGCAAGGAGAGCCACGACCATCTGATAGTGGCTGCCCAGGTACACAACGGTCAGGATCTGGGCAAAGCCGATCAGGAATGCCGCCAGCACGGCTCCCATCCAGCTCCCCAGGCCCCCAACGATGCAAACGGCGATGGCCAGGATCAGGACGTTGTATCCGGCTTCCACCACAATGTTCCCGAGAGGAAGAAGCAGAATGGCCGCCAGGCCTGCGAGCATTGACCCGAAGGCCGTGGCCAGAAGCGCCATCCTGTCCGAGTCAATTCCCAGCATGAGAGCCGCCCGCTCATCCTGAGCCATGCCCCGGAGAGCCAGGCCGATTCGCGTGTAATGGGTAAACAGCCAGAGCAGGGCAATGACGGCTACGCCGATCCCGACGATCAGCAGGCGGTGGATATCGACCGGAACGCCCCCCAGCGTCACACTCCCTGCAATGAAGACGGGCAGCGTGTAGGTCATGCCCTTGAACCCGCCCCAGCGCAATCCTTCCAGGATGGCGAGGCCGATGGCATAAGAGGCGATGATCTCCGAGATGGCCATCCCCCTCACCCGGATCAGCATGAACCGGTAGATCAGGGCGCCAAGGATGCCCGTGATGAGAATGGCGATGAACGCGCTGAGAAAATAGCTCAGGCCCACGGCTTTCAGGAAGGTCCATGTGACGAAGCCTGCAACCACATAGATGGCGCCGTGGGCAAAGTTGGGGACCCGGCTAATGCCGTAGACCAGGGCAAAACCCAGGGCCATCAGAGCCAGAGCGATGCTGTTGATCGTTCCGTAGATCAGGATTTGCAGGATTTCCATGGGTGCTCACATCGAATCAGGATTTTCTTTGATACACCCTAAAATCCCCCTGAAGGCTGTCCGACAACTACTCTCCCCTCCCCTGGTGGGAGGGGACAAGGGGGAGGGTTATCTCAAGTTGCCGGACAGGCTCGATGGGGGGATTTTTAAAACCTACTTCTTCATCCACGGCGGCAGTTGGATTTCGCCTGTCGCGATGCTCTTGGGATAGACCACGATCCTTTTCCCGGCCTGCCACTGGAGGATGGTGCCCACAGCCCCTTCTTTGGGGTCAGAGGCAGGAATCACCTGGTGGTTCTTGGGATTAAAGCGGATCCTGCCGTAAACACCCATCAGGTCCGTCTTCTCAAGGGCGTCCACAACCTTGTCTGAATCAATGCTGTTGGCCCGCTCAATGGCATCCTTCAGGACATAGACCGCCATGTAACTGCTGGAGCTGCCCAAGCCTTCGGGCTCGATGTTCCACTTCTTGGTATAAGCATCATAGAATTTCATGGTCCAGTCCGTGGCTTTGGAAGGAGCGTTTCCTGCGTTCACCACGTTGCAGAGCGTGTACTCACCCTTGCCGTCCGTGGCCTTCCAGAAGCCCGGCTGCTCGGCCGCCGCTAGGGTGGAGCCAAAGGGCAGAGCCGGGATTTTGAGCTCATACCATTGCTTCAGCAGGATAGAGCTTTCAGGCATGTCCATCCAGATGTTCAGCACCTGAGCCTCTGTATTCTTAGCCTTCAGCAGTCCCATGGAGAAATCCGTGGTTCCTGTTGGGTAAACCTCTGTTCCTGTCACGGTCCAGCCCTGCGCCGCAGCGACCTTGGCTATGATTTCACCTCCCCCTCGCGCATGAGCCACGTCCTGGACCATGATAAACACTTTGTTGAGACCTGCCTTTTCCTTGAGCTCAGCGAAGCAGGCCATGATTTCTTTGACGAGCTGTCCGGCTTCACCGTGGATGCGGAAGCAGTACTTCAGTTTGTCATATTCTTTTTCGACCCTTGCATGATATGCGGGAGTGAGGACGCCTGTTGTCAGAATGGAGACCCTCTTGTATTTGCCGAGGAGGTCCATGGCGGCAAGGGCGGCTTCCGACCGGACAGGCCCTCCGATAATGAAATCGGCCTTCTTTTCAAGGATCAGCTTCTCAACCGCCATGAGAGCGTCGCTGACCGGCACTCCCGGTTCGAGGTCCCTGGTGTCGATCACCTCAACTTTAAAGGGGACTTTCTTCCCGCCCACGTTGACGCCTCCCTGGGCGTTAATCTCTTCCACCGCAAGCTTGACGCCCCTCTCCGCATCCCACCCGTAAAGGAACGCGGTGGAAAGGGGGCACCCGATCACGATGTTGTCCGCCGCAGACACCGCAGGGATCGGGGCAAAAAGCAGGATCAAAGCCGATAGGAGTGTAATAATGGAAAGCCGTTTCTCTTTCATGGTCGTCCCTCCTCCAAAAAGGTCAACAGGTTCATATCCCTTGAGATGATCGCCATCTCATGCCCTTTTCCTAGGCGGCACGGATTCCGCGACCGCCTTGTTGAGCCATTCCTGTGAAAAACCGACTTCTAGTTTAGATTAAGTGAGATGCGTCTAATGCAGGCCTTTGGCCGCAACCAAATAACCTCAGCCGATGAACTGAATGAATATCGAATGTCGAACAAGGTTTACCCGCCTTCGGCGGCGCCACAGGCGACCAGGGAATTCCGAATGATGAAGACTAATGGAAAAACGAGTTCAATTCAACCAAAAAATATGGCAAAACAAGAAGACAGAATACAGGAGACAGTAGTCAGTAGAATAGCAAAGGCAGGAATATTGGAAGAGTGGTGTACTCCGTACCCGTTATACATTTCTTGACCCTTCGACTACGCTCAAGGTCAACCCTGAGCATGGCCCGTGCGAAAGCACGGGGTAGCCGAAGGGTTGACTTGACCGGAGCAGGTGATTAATGTTCTTTCAGTAAATCCAATGTACTTCAGGATCCTATGCCAGGCAAAGATTACTACAAAATCCTTGAAGTTCCCCGAACCGCGACTCACGAAGAAATCAAGAAATCCTATCGCAAGCTCGCAATGAAATATCACCCGGACAGAAACAAGGGCGATAAAACGTCGGAGTCCAAGTTCAAAGGCATCAATGAAGCGTATGCGGTCCTGAGCAATGAGGAGAAGAGAAAGCAGTACGATACGTTCGGCGCCGAAGGGTTCGGACGACGATTCAGTCAGGAGGACATTTTCCGTGACTTTGATTTTTCGAGCATCTTCAAGGAGTTCGGCTTCGGCGGGGGCGGGAGCGTTTTCAGCCAGTTCTTCGGAGGAGGAGCGGGCCGGGGATTCTCCGGCAGCCAGCCTTATGGGAATGATTCTTCGTTTCAGGATTTTCGCGGCCGGCCTCAAGTGATGAAAGGCCAGGATCTCACCTATGAGCTGGCTTTGACCCTCGAAGAGGCAGCCGAATCGACCACGAAAGTGATCTCCTATCGTGAAGGTGGAGGGCAGGAGACGGTCTCCGTCAAAGTGCCGGCCGGGATTTCTACCGGGAAAAAGCTGAGGCTCTCAGGCAAAGGAGCAGCCAGCCCTCACGGCGGTCCCAGGGGCGACCTTTATGTTCTCATCCGGGTTCTCGATCACCCGGTTTTCAAAAGAGATGGAGAGGATCTCACGTTGACCAAGGAGATCAGGTTCACTGAAGCCGTTTCAGGCACGGAAATCGAGGTGGCCACCATTGACCAGAAAACTCTTCGTCTCAAAATTCCCCCCGGAACACAGAACAACGCGAAACTCAGAATGAAAGGCTACGGGATGCCCCGTATGGACGGCAGCGGGCGGGGTGATGCCTATGTCCAGGTTTCCATTGCCGTGCCTGCCAAGTTGAGCAAGAAACAGAAAGCTCTCCTCAAGGAGATGGAAGAAGCGGGATTCTAAATGAAGGTAACTGCTCAGGTGTTTAGGCTGAAGGCTGAAGACTGAAGGGCAATAATGATCATCCATGACACAATCACCTGCCAACCTGCCTGCCACGGCGGCGCAGGCAGGCGTATCCAAACGATCTTGGCTTTGTGTGATCGCGCATGCCTTTTCCTTCAGTCTATCTACCTTCAGTCTATCTACCTGAGTAGTTACAAATGAAGGCCCTCTGCGTGTTCTCGGGCGGGCTGGACAGCATGCTCGCCGCGCAAATCATCCGGGCCCAGGGAGTCGATGTCCTGGGCCTTTTTTTTGAAACGCCCTTTTTCTCCTCACACCGGGCAAGGATATCCGCTAAGGCCATCCACCTTCCTCTCAAAGTCGTTGACCTGACGGGACCTCACCTCGAGGTCGTCAAACATCCGGCCCACGGCTACGGCGGGAACATGAATCCCTGTATCGACTGCCATGCCCTGATGCTTCGCAAGGCAGGCGAGATGCTCGAAGAGGAAGAGGCAAACTTCATCATTACCGGCGAAGTCCTGGGACAGAGGCCCATGTCCCAGAACCTCAAGGCCCTTTCCATTGTATCCACGCAAAGCGGTTTCCCCAAGCTCATCTTGAGACCTCTCTCGGCCAAGCTTCTTCAAATGACGATCCCTGAGGAAAAAGGATGGGTTGGAAGAGATCTTCTTTTGAACTTCTCAGGAAGAAGCCGAAAACCCCAAATGGCGCTTGCCCGGGAACTTAACATCACCGATTACCCCGCTCCGGCCGGGGGATGTCTCCTGACCGATCCGAATTTTTCAAAACGACTGAAAGATCTGTTTTCCAGCGAGCCTCATTTCGAGATCCGGGAAATAGAACTGATGAAAGTAGGCCGCCATTTCCGGCTCGGTCCCCACGCAAGACTCGTGGTGGGAAGAAACAAAGGAGAAAACGAGACCATCGTCTCCCTGGCAAAACCTGGAGACCTTCTCCTCACCGCACAATCCGTTCCGGGCCCGAACGTCCTGGCCTTGGGCGATCTCACTCCGGAGCTCGAGATCCTTGCAGCCGCGATCACAGCGTCTTACAGCGATGCGAGAGACAGTGAACCGACCGAAGTCAGGCTTGAAGTAAAAGGCCAAGAGAGAACCGTGTCGGTTGAAAAGCTTTCCAAGAGTGGATTCCAGAAGATGATGATTTGAGAGGCTCGGAGGTAAGTTCCCCTTACTGCCGCAGGAACCTTTGCTGGAAGGTTTTTAACTTGATCTCTTCAATCTTTTGCTGGTTCATCTTTATTCTTCTCTCGTGTTCCGTAATCTCGGCCTCTACCTTGTGAACCTTTTGGTCCAGACTATGGACCTTCACGCTCAGATCCATAATCTCCACCTTCTGCTGCCGGCTCAGATTGTCTCCCTGTGAAGACTCCGCTCTGGCGGCAAGCTCATCCCTTTCTTTCCTTACAGATGCGATCTGTGCTCTTTGCGACTGGATGTAAGCTTTGCTCTCGGCAATCTGTTTCTGAAGGCTTCCCTCTCTGTCCATGGTCACACCGAGGTAAATCGCAGGGCCCAGAGCCAGAAGGAGAAGCAAAATAACGGTTTTAATGACCAGGGAAACAACGGAGGAAACGAGACTCCCTGCGGTCTTCGCTCCCTTCACGACGGCATCTTTCTTCGTGTACTCCTCGACCCCTCCTTCAACCTTACTCTTGATGGTCTTGATCGCCATAGCCAGGGTCTGGACGGCCTCCTCCATCTCCGTTCCGAGAGTGCCGACCGTGCACTTATCCGTCACCCTTCTATCAGGGCTTTGAAGAAGCTCCGCTTGAGAGTGAAGTTCGTCCAGGAGGCTGTCCGTATCTACATCTTCCACGAACTTACCAACGAACATCATTTTGAGAGAAAGAATATCCTCTCTCAAGTGCTCGATAGACTCATCCATGGCATGACCGATTTTCTTGAGGAACACTTCTTCGCAAAGGAAGGCCTTACCAATGCTCAGAAGGATAGCCTTGTCCCTGATTTCGCTAAGAGAGAGAAAACTTGGCTGGGGGGCAGCAGCACTCATGTTTCCACATCCTCGGTCTTCAGAAAATCCACCATCCCTTAAGAGGGATCGACAATTTCGAGGTGCAACGTAGTGAATTCTATCATATTAATTTTCCCATTGTCACCACTTTTTCGCCTCAAAATTCCCTCATGAGCCTATCGACAACCACCGATTTTTTCAAATGGGGAGATACTGGGGCGTCTCAATCGTCACTCCCGCGGAGGCGGGAGTCCAGAGAAGACCGAAAATCCTGGATTCCCGCCTTCGCTGGAATGACATTCCAAACAGCAGTTCCGTCCCCATTTTAGGCCAATAGCCTCCTTGAGGAGGTTGTTGTGAAGGCCCGATGGGGGGGTTGTGCAGGAGTTTCGTATAGCCTAGTGACAAATCTGTTATTGCGTTTGTATTAGATGTTATAATGTCGGAGACCGCTGGGGTGCGGAGAGGAAGGTTGGCCATGATCAACGAAAGAGGCGTGGTAGAAAAAATCGTTCATCAGAAAGCCGTGGTCAAACTTCAAAGAAGTTCCGGCTGTGACACCTGCGAAGCCAGGGGCTCCTGCCATGCAGAGGGCGACAAGGAGATGCTCGTAGAGGTGGAAAACGAACTCCACGCGAGAGAGGGCGACTCTGTGGAGGTGAGCATGCCGACACGATCTGTGGCCAAGATGGCCCTAGTCGTTTATCTTGGGCCTGTGGTGGCGTTGATCGCCGGTGCCTTTATAGGAGATGCCGTTGGCAGGTCTTTCCAGTTCGACTCTCCTTTAGCACCGGTCATCGGGGGAGCCGTCCTTCTTGCAGCGAGCCTCCTCGCTCTCAAAGGATTTGACCGGTTCGCCCAGTCCCGTCCCGAGTACCACCCCCACATGACCAGGATCCTTGCTACTGGACCTGGAGCTGTCCCCCCTCCATCCGGCGATAGCAGATGAGCCCGCACTGGAGGCAGCGCTTGGACTCCTCCAGGGCTTGTTCCTGGGAATAGCCGGTTGCGATTTCCGCATTCGGATCCGCTACCCGCCGGTCTTCCGGTATTTCAGGCATTTCAACACGGCGAGACGTGGTGACCGGTTCGATCTCCCTGACCGTCAAGACCTCTGTGGTCTTCCGGATCATGCGGACAGGCGCTTCTACAGGAGTGCCCGTCAGGAACTTGTGAACCGAGTTGGCTGCCCTCCGGCCGGCGCCGATCGCCTCCACAACCGCTTTGTAATCACTCGTTGCTTCACCGGGCCGGAAAATGCCGATGTCCTGGCTAGCGAAGGGACTAGGGTACGGTGTCAGCGTCTCCCACAGGATCGTCCCCTGCTCCGGCGCCCCCTCTTGGGTCTCCATTTTCCGAGGCACATAGATGAGTTCCGGGAAACGGCCTGCGCCGATCAGCAGGCTGTCCACCGGGATTGCGTCTCTTCGCTCCTCAATCCCATCCAGGGACAGACGAACCACTTCCACTTGAGCCAACGCTGATCCCTCACCCATCATCTTGGTCAGAGCGCTCTGGAAGTGGAACTGGATTCCTTCCTGTTCCGCAGCAGCAAGATCCTTCTCAGAATAAGCCGCCTGATCCCGGGATTTCCTCATCACTATCCGGGCGCTCTTTGCCCCTTCTTTGATGCACTCCCTGGCGGCTTCAAGGGCTGCCTTTCCGCCACCCAGGATCATCACGTGCTTGCCAAGAGCAGGTTTTTTCTCTGCTCTTTGTTTCAGAATCAAATCCAGGAGCACCTGCACGCCGGGCAGGGCCTGTTCCCGCTCTTTCTCAGACATCTGGGTATCCCAACCCCCTGTGGCCGCAAAGACCGCCTGGAAGCCCTCTTTCAGGAGGGATTCTATTGTGAAATCTTTACCCAGCTTTTGACTGGGTTTCGCTTCAACCCCGGCATCCAGGATCCCGTTGATTTCCCAGTCAAGGACGTCCTGGGGCAAACGGTTCTCAGCAAGGCCTGTTCTGAGAAGCCCTCCGAGTCTCGGCGACCCTTCATAGACCACCGCGTCGTGGCCCAGTCGATTGATGAAATAAGCCGCTGTCAAACCCTCGGCGCCTCCACCGATGACGGCCACACGCTTTCCGCTCTCAGGAGCTCTTGGGATCTGAACCCGCCGGCCTGATTTCATCTCATAGTCCGCAGCGTACCGCTTCAGGAAGTTGATCGCCACGGGTTCATCCACCAGGTTGCGTCGGCACTCATACTCACAGGGATGGACACAGATCCTGCCGCACACGAGAGGGAATGGATTTGTCTCTTTGATCACCTGCACAGCGCCCAGCGGATCTCCCTCTTTGATTTTGCGAATGTACACAGGGATCTCAATTCCCGCAGGACAGAATCGCTGGCAAGGCGCAGTGCACTGCTCCAGGGTGTATTCCCTGCCGATCCGCCTCGAGTTGGAGGTCAGGGTAATGATGTTTTTCGGGCAGATTCTTTCACAGGTGCCGCACCCCGTGCACTTGGCCGGATTCACCACCGGCAAGTTGTCCGGGCCCATGGAAAGGGCATCAAAGGGGCAAGCTCTCGCGCACGTTCCCAGGCCCACGCATCCGATAGGACACACCTTTGAGCCACCGCTCAGGAGAACCGCAGCCCTGCAGTCCCGCACACCCTCATACAGGAACTTGAGATCCGCATCCTGGAATCCATAGGTGCATCCGGGACGTGCCACATCCGGTTCCCGCACCTCGGACGCCACTCCGAGGATAGCTGCGACAGACGGGCCAACGTCCGAGCCGCCGGCCACACAGGATGAGGGCGAGGACTTGCCTTTGACAATGGCTTCTGCATTGGCCCCACAACCGGGAAAACCACAACCGCCGCAGTTTGCTCCGGGCAGGGCTTCCGTCACCGCTTCAATCTTGGGATCCACATAGACGTAGAAGAGCTTGGCGGCCACAGCAAGCCCCACGCCGCAGAGAGCACCCAACCCACCTAACACAATCAGTCCCGTTAACATTCAGTTCCTCCCCGAAACTTCACCGAAAATCATTTTAACAAATCCCCTCTGTGAGGCTGCCCGACAACTTGAATTTTTTGTCAAAGAGGGAGACAGAAAGGCATGGCAGCGTCACTCCCGCGGAGGCGGGAGTCCAGAAAAGCCCGATAATACTGGATTCCCGCCTGCGCGGGAATGACATCCTGAACGGCCGGCCTCGTCCCTATTCTTGACGGATCCCCTCCCAGTGTCGATTATCGGACAGGCTTCTGTCTCCCCTTTTCTAAAGGGGAGGACTGGATGCCCCTGAAAATCACGCCATCCCTTTGAAGGCATAAAAAGCCAGCGACATCATCCCGGCGGTTGCCAGCCCGATGGATGTCTCCTGCAAGGGTTTCGGAACCCTCGCCAGGAGAATGCGTTCCCTCACCCCGGCAAAGAGGATCAGGGCAAGCCCGAACCCTGCCGGATAGGCGAAAGAGGAAACCAGCGTTTGAAGGAAAGTGTAATTCTCGTTGATATTGATAAAGCACACACCCAGCACCGCACAGTTCGTGGTGATCAGAGGCAGGTAAATGCCGAGCCCCGCGTAGAGAGTCGGTATGAACTTCCTGAGATACATCTCCACGAACTGCACCACCGTGGCGATCACGAGAATGAAAGCAAGAGTCCTCAAGTACTGGGCATCAAAGGGCTTCAAAAGGGCGTATTCCACCACCCAGGTGACGGCGCCTGTCATGACCAGGGTAAAAATGACACCTATGGTCATGCCCACCGCAGTCTCCATCTTCTTGGACGTTCCCAGGAAGGGACAGTTCCCGAGATACTGCATGAGCAGGATGTTGTTCACAAAAATGCAGCTGATGATCAAACCGATGTAGTCACCCATCGCTTTTTCTCCTTACTTTTTTCGTAACTGCTCAGGTGTTTAGGCTGAAGACTGAAGACTGAAGGGCAATAATGATCATCCATGACATAATCACCTGCCAATGTAGCCAAACGATCTTGGTTTTGTGTGATCGCGCACCTGCCTGCCGCGCCCGCGGCGCAGGCAGGTGTCTTTTCCTTCAGTCTATCCACCTTCAGTCTATCTACCTGAGAGGTTACCTTATTTCTTCCCGAGCAGGTTCATGATGCAGAGCATGAGGCCGAGACAGACAAAGGCCCCGGGCGCTGTGATCATAAACGAAAACGGCTGGAATGACGGACCGAGGAATGAGATCGGCTGGTTGAAAAATGTCCCATTCCCAAAAACCTCGCGGATAATCGCGAGAACAGTCAGCGAAATCGTGTAACCCAGCCCCATTCCAAGACCGTCCGCAAAGGAGGGCAGCACTCCTTTCTTGTAGCAGAAGGCTTCTGCCCGGCCTAAGGGGATGCAGTTCACCACGATCAAGGGGATGAAGATTCCCATTTTCAGAAAGAGTTCGTACGTGTAGGCCTGCATCAAGAGCTCCACCACGATGACGAAGGTTGCCACGACCACGATGAAGCAGGCGATCCTCACGTTCTTCGGGATGACCTTTCGAAGAAGGGAGATCAGCACATTGGAGCCCACCAGCACGAAGGTCACTGCCAGGCCCATGCCGAAGCCCATGTCCACCTGCTTGGTCATGGCCAGGGTCGGGCAGAGCCCCAGGACGAGACGATACGGAGGGACTTCGCTCCATAATCCTTTTGTGAATTCCTGAAAAGCAGTCTTTGCCATAAGTGATCCTCTCCCTAGGACTTGATGGATTTCATCTTCTCAACAATATTGGACTTCAGACGATTGTAGATCTCACCGGAGGAAACCACGGCCCCCGTGACCCCGCGGGATGAAACCGTGGCCCCGCTGATGGCATCGATCTTTCCACCGTCCCCTTTCACCTTGAAAGGTTCCTTGATGGACTGGCCCTTGAACTGGCTCGTGAATTTTGGGTCGGTTTGCACCCTGGCTCCAACACCCGGCGTCTCACGATGGGTGGTGACGCCCACTCCCACGATCTGATCGTTATCCATGTTCACCGCAATGATGATGGGGATCTCCCCGCCATAACCCTTTCCGGTCGCTTCAAAGGCCACGGTGTTCGGTTTCCCATCGAAAACCCCCACAAAGAAGGCCCGTTCTTCCTTGCCGTCCTTTATCTTGAACCGGGTCGTCAGGGGATCATTGGTGCATCCCTTCATGATCTGGAGAATGGCAGGGCCTTTAACAAACTTGATCTGCTGGTACTCAATGCGCTCCTGGGTTCCGGCCCGCACTCCTGCCAGGATACCGCCCGAGATGGCGCCGAAAAGGGTAACGACCACAAAAAGCCTCAACATTTCACGCATGTCATTTGCTCCTTCCCAAAGCTCTTGGTCTTATCTTGTCAAGAAGCGGGTTCGCTATGTTGAAAAGGAGGATGGCAAACACCACGCCATCGGTAAAGCCGCCGATATTGCGGATCAGAATCGTCATAACCCCTGCGCCTGCCCCGAAGATCAGCATTGGGATGAGATTTACCGGCGAAGAGGAATACTCGGTGATCAGGAAAAAAGCTCCAAGCAGGGTGTAGCCTGCGAGCAGATGAAACCAGGGACCCGCATATTTATCCGGATGGACAAGATTGAACGCATAGGCCGTCACCAGAACACCGACGATGTAAGAGAGCGAAATCTCCCACCGGATGAGACCGCGAAGAATCAGGTAGAGCCCTCCCACCATCAGGCCGAGCGCAAAGATCGTTCCCACCCCTCCGACTTGCTGCCCCATGAGAAGCCCGGTCAGGCTGTAGCGGGCGACGGCGGCCGTCCCCAAAGCTTTCACAGCTTTGAGAGGATCTGCCGCAGGGAAACTGAAGTCATAGTTCAAATAAGCCTGATCCAAGTCCATGACCCCTTTGTAGGAAATGATGAGTGTGGCGATCGCCACCAGCGCCGGATTCAGGGGATTGCCGCCGAGACCGCCGTAAATCCATTTCCCTACGGTGACGGCCACAGCAGTGCCTAACACCACCACCCACCAGGGCGCCGTTGCAGGAAGAAGCATCCCGAACAGAAGCCCGATCACCGCGGCATCCCCATCCCCAATGGTGACAGGACGTCTCATCACACGGTTCAGGATCAACTCCCAGAGCATGGCGCAGGAGATGGAAAGGGCCATCACCCTCAGGGCCGGGACCCCGAATTGATAGATCCCCATGAGCACTGCGGGGAGAGCCGCCAGCAGGGTGTGATAGCTTTTCTCCCTGATGCTGATTCCGTTGTGCCAGTATGGCGCATGTGAACCGACCAGTAACTTCTCATTAAGCATGGGCTTCCTCCGCGCTCCTTATCCGTGCAACCTCCTGCTTCCCGAGCGTGATGTATTGGAAAATGGGGATCCGGACGATGCAGACATAGGTGCAAAGCCCGCACTCGATGCAGGAGAGAAGATCATAACCTTGGGCCGCTTCTTCAAAACGGCCGTTTTCAAGGTACCGGATGAGCATGTTCACCGGCATTTTCGCAGGGCAGACTTTCACGCACTCACCGCAGTTGACGCAGTGGGTGTCGGAACCGGGAACGATCTGAGCCTTGTCCTGGACCAGAATGGCCTCGGTATCTGCCAGAACGGGCGCCTCTTCTGAAAAGAGAGCTAAACCGGCCATGGGGCCTCCGAGAACAACCCGATCTCCCTGGGACGTTTCAATGTTAAGGGCGTTCAGGACATCTTTGACCGGTGTTCCGATCCTGGCTCTGGCCTGGACCGTGGAACCCTCTTTCTTGATCACCGTCACGAGTTTGTGAATGGGGACCTGCCCCTCTGAAAAAGCTTTGTGGAGTGCGACAACCGCTTCAGCGCTCACAAATCCGATCCCGAGATCCTCGCACCTCTTGCCGACAGGGACTGCTTTCCCGAAGAGGTTTTTCATCACCATCCTGGGGAGGGTGCTTGGATAAAGCGGATCCATCGCTTTCACCTCAGCCCCTGTTTTTTCCGCTTTAACCTTCAAATAATTCGGAACCAGCAGGATGATCCTTTGGATTCCTGAAATCTTCTTCAGTGTCTCAATCCCCTGCTTCAGGCCTTCAGCTTCCGTATCGACAACAAACTGGTTCTTGGTCACCAGGAGGTCGCTGTCGACCCCGGTGACCACCAGGGCCTCCAAAGGAGGCTTGGAACTCACAAGGGAACCGAAGTCCGGAGCACCGGGCAGAGAAGCGAGGTACTTGAGCGCGTTCTGAAGACTCACGTCCTTGGCCACACGACTGAACTCGTCGTCCCCCTGATCCTTTTCCGTTACGTTGACGGAGACGGCTGTGTTGGCCTGGCCCATGTACCCGCTGTAGGGGGAGAGGCTCGAAATGGTCCCGGTCACCGAGGAGATGAAGTAGTCTCCCCGATCCGTTGCCAATCGGACCTTTTGGCCGGTCCGCACCCGGTCCCCGACCCCGATCATCAGTTCTGCGACTTTCGGAAAAGGGCCTTTCACCAGGAAGGTCACCTTCTTCGGCAAGGGAACCTCCGCCAATACTTCTTTCGGAAGGCCCCAGATCCTGGAACCTCTGAGCTTCGGTTTCGTGATTGCAAAAAAGGGTCTCTTGATCATCTTGGTCCTCTTATTCCTTCGAACTTCGTTCCCCCTGCATCTCGCTCAACTCATAGATACAAGGCGCCCCAAAAAGCAACGAGTCATGAGGACTGAGGACTGAGTAATATAAGGGAATGAATGCCTTTTGAAATCCACTCAGTCCTCATTACTCATAGCTCAGTCCTTTTTCAGCAACCTGCTAAAGGAGCACGTGACACGCCGAGCAGCTCACCGGACCCTGGCCGCCGTCTTCATGGCACCCCTTACACTGTTGATGAAAGGCATCGGATCGCAGGGGTCCCATTCCTTCGCCCTCTTGAGCCTTGTGGCACTCTCCGCATGGGGTAGCCTTTTGCCCCTCCTTGTCCATGTCATGATGGCACTCCTTGCACTTGAGGCCGTAGCCTTTTTCCCAGGTGTGCTCCTTGTGATCAAAGAGCACGTTCCCGGCGATGTTCTTGAACATAATCCGGAGCGGCGGCTCAGGAGGTTTGATCGGGTAAGCGGCATAGCCGACCGCCGCAACCAGAAGAAGAATGCCTGCCATTACATACGCTACGGTCTTTTCTTTCTTTGCATCCATCATGGAATGTCCTCTATGGATTCCGCGTTAACCCTCGAATCATTGCTGACCAAAACCGATGTGTTCGTAAAAAGTCGGAAAACGCCCTTTTCTGTCATTCCGGCGAAAGCCGGAATCCAGTTTATTCATAGACTTACAAAACACCTGGACTCCGGTTTTCACCGGAGTGACGACTTTTTACGAGAGCATCAAAACTCTCTTGGAATCAGAGCTTCACGTCGCAGCGAAGGCAGCGGCTGCACTCCTTCCTGGCGGTTTCTTCATCAAACCCCAACTCCACTTCCTTGAAGCTCTGAATGCTCTCCTCAGCAGCTAGCTTGGGCATTTCAGCCCTGAGCTGTTTCACCACCTCTTCAGGCACCTTCATGGTGACATGAACTTTCTCAAGCCTTTCCTCGTAGGGCTTCTCCCCTCTTCTCCGGGAAAGGTACCGGTCGATTTCAAGAGCCGCCCTTTTCCCGTGCTGCAGAGCATCCACCACTCGGGCAGGCCCGGTCACCGCGTCTCCTCCCGCAAAGACACCCGGCAGGTTGGTGGCCAGCGTATGGCGGTCCGCCACGATCGTGCCCCTTTTGGCATCGAGGGTGTAGGTAAAGCTCAAGTCCGGCGCCTGGCCGATGGCCGAGAAAATAGTGTCAAACTCAAGGCTCACCGTCTTCCCTCGGATGGGCACCGGTCTGCGCCGGCCGCTGTTGTCAAAATCCTTGAGCTCGCACTCATCCAGTGTGATGGTTAACCGGCCGTTGTTCTTGACAATGGACTTAGGGGCAAGAAGCACTTTGAGTTCGATGCCTTCCGCCACCGCCTCTTCGATTTCGTCCTCATAGGCGGGCATATCTTTTCTTTCACGCCTGTACAGGATGCTCACCTCCGCGCCCATTCTCCTGCATGTTCGGGCCACGTCAACGGCCACGTTCCCACCGCCGATGACCGCCACCTTTTGGCCCACCTGAGACGCCGCACCCAGTTCCGCTTCTCGCAGGAACTCGGCTCCTCCCCGGACTCCGTCAATCTCTTCGCCCTGGATACCGAGAGTGAGACTCTTGTGCGCGCCCACGGCGATGAAGACGGCATCGTTGTCGTCGATCAGTTGCCCCATGGTCACATCGCGGCCGACCCGGACATCCGTCTTCGCTTCCACGCCCACATCGAGAATGAACCGGATTTCTTCGTCGAGAATATCCCGAGGCAGCCGGTAAGAGGGAATGCCGTAGCGGAGCATCCCTCCGAGCTTGGGGAGTTCTTCAAGCACGCTGGGCTGATAGCCCATGAGGGCCAGATGATAGGCGGCGGCAAGGCCGCCAGGTCCTCCGCCCACCACAGCCACTTTCTGGTTCTTTGGGGGTTCCTTCTGCAGGCTGACCTTGATCCCCTGTTTCCTCGCCATGTCCGCGGCGAAGCGCTTGATCTTCGGGATGGCCAAGGCCTCATCCGTTTGCTGCCTCACACAAACTTCCATGCAAGGGTGGGTGCACACGCGGCCGCAGATGCCGGGCATGGGATTCGTCTGGTAGATGAGAGAAATCGCTTCCTGGTAGCGGCCCTCGCTCACCAGGGAAAGATACCCGGGCACATCCTGGCCGATGGGGCAGGCATTGACGCATTTCGCCTTGAAAAGACCCGCACACACCCCGGCTTCGCAATGCTGGTGGAGGATGTGGTCCTCGTATTCATGGCGGAAGTACTGCAGCGTGGAGAGCACGGGATTGGGCGCGGTCTGACCCAAACCGCACAAGGAAGCCTCCCGGACAAATTCACAGAGCTCCCGGAGCTCCTCCAGATCCGTCATTTTCCCCTTGCCTTCCGTGATTCTATCCAGAATGCGGAGCAGATGCTTGGTCCCTTCCCTGCAGGGAGTGCACTTGCCGCACGACTCATCCTGGCAGAAATCGATGAAGAACCGCGCCATGTCCACCATGCACGTGGCGTCATCCATGACGATCATCCCGCCCGAACCCATGATCGCGCCGGCCTTGACGATCGCCTCATAATCCGTCGGCGTATCCAGGAGCTGCAAGGGAATGCAGCCTCCGGAAGGCCCTCCGAGCTGAACCGCCTTGAACTTGCGGTTATCGGGGATGCCGCCGCCGATTTCATAGACGATGGTCTTCAGGCTGGTTCCCATGGGAACTTCGACCAGCCCGATATTGTTCACCTTGCCGGTGAGAGCAAACACCTTGGTCCCCTTGCTCCCTTCTGTGCCCATGCCGGCATACCAGGCCCCGCCGTTCTGGATGATCTGGGCGATGTTGGCCAGGGTTTCCACGTTGTTCAGCACGCTCGGTTTCTTCCAGAGTCCCTGCTGCGCCGGGAAAGGCGGCCTGGGTCTGGGCATTCCCCGCTTACCTTCAATCGAGTGCATGAGCGCGGTTTCCTCGCCGCACACAAAAGCGCCTGCGCCCATGTAGATGTCGATATCGAAATCAAACCCGCTCTGGAGAATGTCCTTGCCGAGGAGTCCATACTCCCGGGCTTGCGCAATGGCAATGTTCAGTCTCTTGATGGCTAGAGGATACTCCGCCCTGCAGTAGATGAACCCCTGGTGGGCGCCGATCGCTTTGCCGGCAATGATCATTCCCTCCAGCACCGCGTGAGGATCCGCTTCCAGCACGCTCCGGTCCATGAACGCGCCGGGATCCCCTTCATCCGCGTTGCAGAGGACATACTTGATCTCCCCCTGGGACTTGTTGGCGAACTCCCACTTGGTGCCGGTGGGGAAACCCGCTCCGCCCCGGCCCCGGAGGCCTGACGTCTTCACCTCCCGGATGATCTCTGCAGGAGTCATTTCCAGAAGCGCTTTGCTGGCCGCGATGTAGCCGTCCCTGGCGATGTACTCATCGATGCTCTCCGGATCAATGGCTCCGCGGTTCTTGAGGACGATCAGCTTCTGCTTGGCGTAGAAGGGGATGTCGTCGAGGGTCGGGATGGTTTCTGCGGAAGCCGGCGACGTGTAGAACAGCCGCTTCACGGGCCGGCCTTTTAGAAAATGCTCCTCCACGAGGTAGGGGATATCTTCCTTCGTAAGCTTCTGATAGAAAATGTTCTCAGGCTGGACGATCAGGATAGGACCCTGGGCACAGAATCCGTTACAACCGGTCTCGATGATCCGGATTTCATGCTCCAGCTTATGACGGGCAACTTCTCTCTTGAGGACTTCTTTGACTTCTAGACTTCCAGAGGCGTGGCAGCCCGTGCCGCCACAGAGAAGCAAGTCAGATCGGTACGTGGTCATTCTAAAGCCTCCTCATGGATACCGGGAATTCGAGCTTATTTCATCCTGGCGAGGGCAAAATCGGTCTGGACCTCTCCGAGCAGAACATGGCGCTTGAACACCTGTCGCATTCGGTTGCGATCCATGTGCTGATACATCACGGGATCCTTTCCCTGAACATCCACAGTCACATTGGGTTCACTGCTGCACATGCCCATGCAGCCCGACGTGATCACGCGGATGTCCTGCCTGTCGGCCTCGGCCATTTCTTCGAGTAGGGCGTCCATCACTTCCCTGGCGCCGGCCGCGATGCCGCAGGTTCCCATGTGAACTGTGATCTTGACGGCCGTTTCTCCCTCTCGAAGAGCCGTCGTTTTCTTGGCGCTCTCCCGGATTCTCTTGAGGTCTTCAATCGTCAGTTTTGGCATATTGTTCCTCCCCGATGCGGGCCATGGGTGTCTTTTCTTTCGTTCCAAGGGCTCCCGGGCTGGTCTTTTCTATGACTTATCTGCGAGGGAAACTTGCCCCCTCCGCCGTTCTCCCCTTCCTTCGG
>Ga0209253_10001826_pt1 | contig 18760 bp, 16 predicted proteins | sample FrelakmetBRP12BR_FD_187145 | JGI IMG/M metagenome (GOLD analysis project Ga0209253, IMG submission 187145) | Freshwater lake sediment microbial communities from the University of Notre Dame, USA, for methane emissions studies - BRP12 BR (SPAdes)... | ecosystem: Environmental > Aquatic >... | reverse complement strand
AAGCTAAGGTTAGTGCATTGGGTGGCCAACATGACCGCCTATCTGTTGCTACTAATCACGATTGCCTTTGGCATCGCCATAATTGTCTGATGGGACTGGACCGCGATGCGTTCAAGGGGAATTGAAGGAAGTAGTCATGAGCAATCGGTCTAAAAGGCTCGAGCCCTCCTCTCGCGCCCCTTCTCCGCAGATATATGCTGGCAAATTATTAGCTGCTCCCAGCGGCTTTGTAGACGCGTCTCAGCACCAACCCGCTAACGACCTGCATCAGACCGATGAACATGCACAGAAGTCCGATAAGGACTAGGATTATGCTGACGCCCTGACTCGGGCTCAATATGAGGATGACGGCCAGAATGAGCGATATGGCCCCCATCACCAATGGAGCTATGCTCCCTCGGGGGAACAGCAGCTTGTCCCCATGGCCGAAGATGAGAAAGAGGCCGCTCCCCAACAACCATAAGGTGAGGGCCATAAGGAGCACTCCCAAGGCGACATTAGGATAATAAAAGACCACCACGGCCATTGCCAATGCGATAATGCCCAGGACCACCCCGAACCATGATTTCCGTCCTTTGATGCGCGCAAGGCCATTCCATATGGAAACCCCTCCCAGGAAAAGGAGCCCTAAGATGCATGCGACGAGTATGATGTCGATGGCGAAACCGGGTTTAAAAGCGATCAAAATGCCCACGAGGATCAACAAACCACCAATCAATAGACGCGGCATCCAACTCCTCGCGCCCCTCTGAGCCAACTCATCCTTGGGAACCTCCTTGGTCGCGAGCGCTGCGTCTCGGAATCCAGTCCAAACGAAGAGCAGCAACGGGGCGTCCTCGATCATATGCCCGATGCTATGCTCCTTGGGGTCCACCCGGTCCAGGTGGACGGAGTAATAATCGCCCATGTCATGGGCGTGCAGCTTCCCGTAGCGCAAACTGCCTTTGCTGCCTCGATGGGGCAAATTATACTTCGAAACTTGCCAATAGGGAGAGAGCTCAGTCACTTTTTCCTTAGGGACCGTGACCTCCTTCGCCCCCTTCTGCAGCTCCCCTGTGAAATCCTCGATGGAAGGCATGGACGGACCTATCTTGGAAGACTGTCAGCGTTAATTATGATATCTTTCTATCGCTCACCTATCCGGTAGCAATTCAGCCCTTTCTCTTCTTCGCTCTGATGAAGTTCCCTTCGCGCAACTCCGTGAAAGCCAGCTCAAGCTCAGCGTCGGTATTCATCACGATGGGGCCGCCCCAGGCCACAGGCTCTCTCAATTGTGTTCCGGAGGCGAAAAGGAAGCGTGCGCCCTCCTGGCTCGCTTTGACTCGGATCTCTTGACCTTCGGAGAAGACAATGAGATGCCCCTTCTCAATTGCCTGGTTGCTATCCTCCTCGAAGTATGCTCCGCCCTCGAAGACATAGGCGAAAGCACGTCTGCCTTTCGCGACCGGATGAGCGAATTCCATTTCCGATGCCAGCGCGATGTCCATGTACTCCACGTCCACGACCAGGTCGCGTACCGGGCCCTGCACACCCTTCAACTTGCCTGCGACGAGCCTGACCTCAATGCCCTTCTCCGGGCTGACAATAGGGATCGCATCGGCCCGCAGCTCCCGATAGCGCGGGCTCATCATCTTGTTGGCGCGCGGCAGATTGACCCAAAGCTGGAAGCCCTGCATCATTCCCTCAAAGCGTTGGGGCATCTCTTGATGAAGAATGCCAGAACCAGCGGTCATCCATTGCACCTCGCCTGAATTGATGGCCCCCTTATTGCCTATGCTGTCCTCATGCTCCACCACGCCGTGGATCATGTAGGTCACCGTCTCGATGCCTCGGTGCGGGTGCCAAGGGAAACCGGCGATGTAGTCGCTCATGTTCCGGGAGTGGAAGTCATCGAGCAGCAAGAACGGGTCAAGGAGAGGCACCTCGGCCGGACCGAAGGCGCGCATGAGGTGCACCCCGGCCCCCTCGATCGTAGGCCTGCTCCTTTGCACCTTATTGATGTAATGCGCTGAGCTCATGCTCTCTTCCACGATGCCACTGATATTTATGGCTTTGACTATTCCCAACGTCCTTCGCTTCACCGCTAGCCAGGCGGCCAAGGGACCAGAGTCCAAACCCCCTCCTATCAACGAACCGCATTACGTGGAACCCCGGAGGAACCTACTCCTTATCGAGGGCGGTAAGAAAACCTAAGAGCCAAGATTTAAATCCCTGGTGTGAAAGTGGAAGATGTGATGAGAAAGAAAGGCCAGTTCTCGGTCCAATTGGACGCCTTCCTGCCACCGGACCCCGAGTTCGACCCTCGTTATCGGCGCGCTCCTAACCGCGGGTTCAACCTCACGGAAAAGGAGACGGTGCTGGCCATCAAGAACGCTCTACGATACCTCCCGAAGGAGCTGCACCAAAGGATGGCAGCGGAATTCTTGGAGGAGATCTTGACCTACGGGAGGATCTATGCCTACCGTTTTCGTCCCTCTGGTGCCATCTATGGAAAGCCCATCGACGAGTACCAGGGAATTTTGGAAGCCAGGGCGATCCAGGTCATGATCGACAACAATCTGGACTTCGATGTGGCCCTATACCCATACGAGCTCGTCACCTACGGAGAGACGGGGCAGGTGTGCCAGAACTGGATGCAGTATTGCCTAATCAAGAAGTTTCTGGAAATTATGAAAAAGGACCAGACCTTGGTGGTGATGTCCGGACACCCCCTGGGGCTATTTCCGTCGAAGCGGGACGCGCCTCGGGTCATGTCCTCGAACGGCCTGATGGTGGGCATGTTCGACAATCCCAACGATTTCCAAAAGGCCCAGGCCTTGGGCGTGAGCAATTATGGGCAGATGACCGCTGGGGGGTGGATGTACATCGGTCCTCAGGGTATCGTGCATGGCACCTATCTCACTCTTTTGAACGCAGGACGGAAGTATCTAGGGATCAGGGACGAGGACAACTTGGCCGGCATAGTATATCTCAGCTCTGGCCTAGGAGGCATGAGCGGGGCTCAGACCAAGGCGGTGGAGATCGCGGGCGGGGTAGGGGTGATCGCCGAGGTCGACCGGTCCCGCATCGAGACTCGTAAGACCCAGGGATGGCTTGATTGGGTTTCGGATGACCTAGATCAGGTATTCGCCTGGGTCCAAGAGTTCCGTGGGAAACGGCAAGGCGCTTCCATCGCCTATTACGGGAACGTGGTCGACCTGTGGCAGTATGTGGTGGACCATGAAATCAAGATAGAACTGGCCTCGGACCAGACCTCCTGCCACGCCGTCTATGAAGGCGGTTACACCCCCGTCGGGGTCAGCTTCGAGGAGGGAAGGCGGTTGTTGAGGTCCGACCCAGCAAGGTTCAGGTCATTGGTGGACGACTCCCTGCGGAGGCAGTATGGCCTGATTAAGGTAATGCGAGATCGGGGCACCCAGTTCTGGGATTATGGCAATTCGTTCTTGATGGCGGTGTACGACGCTGGAGCTCGGGACATAGCCATCGAGGGCGAGCCTAAGAACGGCTTTGTCCTCCCTTCATATGTCGAGGATCTAATCGGGCCTATTTGCTTCGATTATGGCTATGGGCCTTTCCGTTGGGTCTGCTTGAGCCGAAGATCGGAGGACCTGGCGAAGACGGACGCGGCGGCTCGGGACATCGTATACGACCTCTGGCAAAGCCGGACACCGAAGCGCGGACAGGATTACGATAACTACGTATGGCTTCGCGATGCGCAGAAGAACCAATTGGTGGTGGGGACGCAAGCCCGGATCCTTTACGCCGATGGCCCCGGCCGCCTCCGCATAGCCCAGAAGTTCAACGAGATGGTGCGGAACGATGAAGTCGGTCCGATAATGATGGGCAGGGACCATCATGACGTGAGCGGCACCGACAGCCCCTTCCGGGAGACGGCCAACATCAAGGACGGCAGCAATATCATGGCCGAAATGAGCCATCAGGATTGGGCTGGTAACGCGGTCCGGGGCATGACCATGACGGTGCTCTCGAACGGGGGCGGGGTGGGGACGGGAAAGGCGATAAATGGCGGGTTCGGTCTGGTGCTGGATGGAAGCGCAAGGGTCAAGAAGACAATCTCCATGGCCTTGGACTGGGACGTGAGCTGCGGCATCGCCCGCCGGGCCTGGGCTCGCAACGCCCATGCCATGGATACCGCGAAGGAATGGAACGACACCCACGAGGGGCAAATCACCATGCCCTCCATACCCAGCGAGGGCCTGGTGGAGCGACTAGTGTCCAGTAGAATCAGGAAGTAATGTCTGCGTCATGAAAGGCTGGCGAGGTAAAGCATTATTACCCTCGGTTCGCAAATAGCATTTCCAAAAGTGGAACCGGGGTTCATCGCCTATGCAAAGAAAGCAACTGTTCGGCCCGTTCATGCAGATGCTCACCATGGACCACTTGCCCCATACTGGCCCTTTGCGGGATGATCAGCTTAGCATCATCGAAGGTGGGGGGCTCCTGCTCCAAGGGGGGCGGGTCGTTCAAGTATTGGACGAGGAGGGCTTCGAGCGGCTCAAAGGGAACATAAGGTCGATCAAGCCCTTCCCTGCCTCCCAGCCTATGGTGTTGCTCCCTGGCCTCATCGATTCTCATACCCATATGTGCTACTCCGGGACGAGGGCGAAGGATTACGCGCGGCGATTGGCAGGGGAGACCTACCTGGGAATCGCCAAGAAGGGGGGAGGCATCATGAGCTCGGTCAAGAGTACCAGGGAGGCCTCCGAGGAGAGGCTTGTCCGCCTGCTTGCCGAACGGGCCAAGAAAAAGTTGTTAGGGGGCGTGACCACCTGCGAGGTGAAGAGCGGGTACGGACTGGACCTGGACTCAGAGCTAAAGATCCTCAGGGCGATCCGTAAGGTCCATCGGATGGAGGGCGCGCATCCTGCCCTGGTGCCGACTTGCCTGGCAGCTCACATGCGCCCTCCTGAGTTCTCCTCCTCCCAGGAGTACTTGGACTTCGTAATTGGGAAGCTACTTCCTCGGGTCAAAAGACTGCGCTTGGCGGACCGGGTGGACATCTACGTCGAGGAGAGCGCCTTCCCCCCGGACCTGGCCGAGGGCTTCCTGATGAAGGCCAAAGCATTAGGTTTCAAGCTCACCGTGCACGCGGACCAATTCACGTTAGGAGGCTCGCAGGTGGCCGCCAGGGTGAAGGCCATCAGCGCGGACCATCTGGAGCGGAGCACTGAAAAGGAGTTCGGGTTGCTTCGGAACAGCGGAGTGATTGCGGTTGCCCTGCCGGGGAGCTCGTTGGGCCTGGGAGAGCCTTTCGCTCCCGTCCGTAAAATGCTGGACAGCGGGCTTTCCGTTGCCATCGCCTCAGACTGGAACCCTGGTTCAGCTCCCATGGGGGACCTGCTGGCCGAAGCGGCATTGCTGGGGGCCAATCAGAAGCTCACTATCGCGGAGACCTTGGCTGGAATAACCGTCCGCGCCGCCCGGGCATTGGACCTTACAGACCGCGGAACGATCGAGGCTGGCAAGGTCGCTGACCTGGTAGCGTTCAAATGCGAGAGCTTCGAGGAGATCCTGTACCAGCAGGGCGCCTTGCGCCCGTCGTTGGTGATGCATAGAGGTCGCCTTGTTATGTAGTGGTTCAGTCCATAATTGGAGCGAGTAAGATGGTTTTGGTAGAGTGTGTTCCCAATTTCAGCGAAGGACGACGGCTGGAGGTGATCGACGCCATCCTGGGTGCCATGAAGAATGCCAGTAAAGCGAGGATCATCGATGCCCGCAGCGATCCCGATCATAACCGCACCGTAGTCACCTTGGTAGGAGACCTCACTGACGTCTTCGATGCGGCGTTCGCCGGTATCAAGAAAGCCGCCGAGCTCATCGACATGGACCAGCACTCGGGCGAGCACCCTCGCATCGGGGCCACCGACGTCGTGCCTTTCGTCCCCATAAGTGGGATCACCCTGGAGGAATGCGCTAGGATGGCCACGGACTTGGCAAAGAAGGTCAGCCAGGAGCTGGGGATCCCCACCTACCTATATGAGGCAGCAGCCACGCGCCCCGACCGTCAGGACCTAGCCCATGTCCGCAAAGGGCAATACGAGGGGCTGAAGGAAGCCATCGGCACCGACCCGGACCGCGCACCAGATTTCGGTCCGAAGGTGTTGCCCAAGGCCGGAGCGACGGTGATAGGGGCTCGAGAGTTCCTCATCGCCTACAACATCTACCTCGACACCACCGACGTGGAGGTGGCCAAGAAGATCGCCAAGAGCATCCGGCAAAAGGATGGGGGATTCTCAAACGTCAAGGCCATGGGCTTCCAGACCAAGCCCTATGTGCAGGTATCGATCAATCTGACGAACTTCAGGCAGACGCCGATGCATAAGGTCATGGAGGCGGTCCGCATCGAGGCGAAGAAGCATGGTGTCGCGGTCATCAGCTCCGAGATCTACGGGATGGCGCCCGAGGACGCCTTGCTCGATGCGGCAGAGTTCTATCTGCAGCTTGGCCACGGTTGGGAACGAGACCAGGTGATCGAGAAGAAGTTGCAGGCCCTAGCGACGGAAGAGCCGCCGCTGCGAGCGATGGAGTTGGAGCGTTTCCTGAGCGAGCTCTCTTCCTCCTCTCCCACCCCTGGGGGAGGCAGCGCATCCTGTCTCTCGGGGGCGATGGGCGCTGCGCTGGGAGCCATGATATGCAGATTGACGATCGGAAAGAAGGGTTATGAGGAGGTGCGACCCCTCCTTGAGAGGAAGGTGGTGGAGTTCGATGACCTCAGGGCAAAGCTAGCCAAGGCCATCGATCTGGACGCAGAAGCGTATAACGAGGTCATCAGAGCCTTCAAGATGCCCAAGGATACGGAGGCGCAGAAGGCAGCGAGGAGTGCCAAGATCCAGGAAGCCTACAAGACCGCCGCCAATGTGCCGCTCGAGACGGTGGAGATGTGCCGAAAGGTGGTCGACGGGCTGCTCCTCGTCGCCATGAAGTGCAACAAGAACGCCCGGTCGGACGCAGCGGTGGGGCTGCAATGTGCTTACACAGGCATGTTGGGGGCCAAGATGAACGTGGAGGTCAACCTCGCCTCGATAAACGATTCGGGTTATGTTATGCAAGCACGGACCAGAGTGGAGGAGCTTCAGGACGGGGTCAGGAAGAAGGTGGATGATGCTATGATAGAGCTGCAAAAGGGCACGGAGACGTAGGATCCCCCCCAATAAGAATCAGGTTGAACAAAGAACCCTGGACAAAGGTCATTTTTGTAATTTTGAGCCTCATCTTCAAGCGGTCAGCAGGTCAATTCGAGCTCCTCGTGGCGTTCGCCAAAGCAATGATGTTCTGAGGTGGCATGTCGAAGGCCATTTCTCCCGCGGATGAAACGATGAGGCCCGTCCTCCTGCCAAAAGAGTCGATGACCACGCTAACCTTCCTCTTGATTGTTGCGGGCGTCCCGTCATGAATGGTCTTCTGCTGGTGGAGTCCCGCCACCACGCATCCCAGGCCGTTCATCATCTCCACCGCCCCCTTGTATCCCTTCCACTCGACCGGGAAATGCATGGCCGTGGGAGAACAGGTGGAGAACTGCTCCCTTATGTAAGGCTCCATGGAGCAATTGCTCAGGATGACCCGCAGGCCCATGGTCCGCAGGCCGTCGATGAGCTCTTTGGCATAGGCTATGTCGAAATTGATGGAGTTGGAGAGGTCGTTCTGCTGCGCGTCCGATAGCCCATCCCCTACGAACACCGCCTCCATACCAGAATATTCCTTCAACTGCCGCCCATAGTCCTTCAGGGACTCCGTCACCGTTCGGAGCAAGCGATGCGCAACCTCTGGCTGTACCATTTGGTCCAATAGCAGGTTCTCGTAGCCCCGGATGCTACTGGAAACCACGAACGGATCGTTGGTCGCGCCCAGGACCAACGCGTCCTCCTTCACCCTCTCCTTGAGATCCTTGGCCGCCTTCAAAGGTATGGACCATATCCTGTCTGATAGGGGGTCGACGGGCGCAATGGCATCCAACTTCTCCAGTGGCACCTCCAGCCCCCGGGGGTACTCGGTCGGAGTGGGAAAGGAGAGCTTGACACCGAAGGCCTGCGCCTCCATGAGCACGTCCCCCCAACCCGCCATTATATTGTCATGATGGAACTCTTTCCAGGCCGCCAGGCATAACTCTGCGAATGCCTTTGCATTGTGGAAACCCTCCTCGATCGTTCTTCCACAGATCGATTGCAGATGATATGCCCCTCCCAAATGCTGGAACATGGTCGGGACCTGGTCTGGTGGTTCGAGGTCAAGTGCGGCGAGGAATCTCCGCTTCGGGGTCATGAATATCGATTGAACATTACCAATACTAAATTCCTACGCTCTTCGTCCCGTCTTCATCTATTGAATATCTGTTCAAAATGTCCTTTTAACCTTCTTCAACTCAGTGCCTCCAGCCCTCTTTATCTTGCCCGCGTCCAGGAGCCACTGATATTTCTCCATCTCCATGGGTGCGATGGCCACCTTGTCACCAGGCTTGTACTTCTTCTTCGTGGTCCAGTCGGTGAATCCTGATAGTACGCGGTACAGGTTCGCCTCGGCAATGAACTCGGAAGGGGCGACGGCGCCTTTCATTTCTGAGTAGGTCCCATTGAAGACCCTCAACTTGCCTTCCCTGAGCTCGGCCACCATATTGCATACCGAGTCCAGCAAATAGCGGTCATGCGTCACCAGGATCATCGTGCCCGCGTACTCGACCAGCGCCGATTCTACCGCTTCGCGAGACTCGAGGTCCAAATAATTAGTCGGCTCATCCAGGAGCAGGAGGTTCCTCTTTTCCGAGGTCAGAAGGGCCAACGCCACCTTGGCCCTCTCCCCGCCTGACAGTTTGGATATCGGGATAATGACCTGCTCGTCTGTCAAGAGCAAACGGGCGAGCATCGCCCTGGCCTTCTTTTGTTCGTCCTCGCCCATCGTTTGGAGCAGCTGCTGCTCCGCGGTCAACCTATTATCCAGACCATCGTGGTCCTGTTCGAAGTAACCGATCTTCGAAGCCGGGGAGACCCAAAGCTCCCCCTCATGGCCTAGCTCCTTGATCAGGGCTTTGAGCAGGGTGGTCTTCCCCGATCCGTTCGGTCCGAAAACGCCTAGCTTGTCGCCGACCATCAATTCCAGGTCGATGCCGTCCAGCACCGTTCTTCCCGTCCTTTTGACGATCAACCCCTTCGCCCAGAGGAAGTTCTTGCCCGACTTCGCGGCCTCCTGCAATCTGATTTTGACCTCCTTCCGCTCAGGGGGCGCCTGGATGTCCTCCAACCTGTTCATCATCTTGAGCCTGGTCTTATGTGTGGAAGCGTATCTCGATCGGAGGTGCTGTTCCTCAGCGATCTTGAGGAGCCTGTCCCTTTCGACCTTGTTCTTATGGTACGCGATTCTTTGCTTGGCCACTTCTAGTTCCTTCTTGGCCACGAAGGCCGTATAGTTGCCGGAATATCGGTTCACGATGCCATTCTCCAGGTCCCAAACCTCCTTGGCCACTCGGTCTAGGAAGTATCGGTCGTGCGATACCACCAGAACCGCTCCCTTGAATCCGAGCAGGTAGTCCTCCAAAGACTCCACGCTCTCGATGTCCAAGTGACTCGTCGGCTCGTCCAGGATGAGCAGCTCGGCGGTTTCGGCCTCCATCAGCCCCCGAGCCAACATCACTCTGGTCGTCTCTCCACCGCTCAACTCTGCGATCCTGTCATCGCCAGACCGATCTGACATCCCTACCCTTTCCAGGGCCGTGCGCTTCTTCTCATCGACCTGGTAGTTCCTTCGAGCAGCGAGCTCCTCCTGCAGCCTGGCATATTCGTTGGCGATCCCGTCAAGGTCAAGATTAGGCCTTTCAACGATACTCGTCATCAGTGCTTCGAGCTCCCTCAACCTGGCCTGCGTGGCGGGTTCATAGGCATCCTCGAATATCTCCTCCACGGTGCCGTTCTCGTACTCATGGAACTGAGGAAGGTACTCGATCCTTTGTGCTCGTACGGTAAGCTCACCGGTGTCCGGCCTCATCACCCCGGTCAATATCTTGAGCAGCGTCGACTTTCCTGCTCCGTTGGGACCCACCAGAGCGATCCTGTCATCTTCATCGATCTCGAGGTCAACCGACCGTAGCACCTCTTTCGGTCCGAAGGATTTGGATATGCCTTTAGCCTTTAGAAGCACGGAGGGCCATCATCCCGCTGCATAATATGATTTCTTTTTTCTAAGAACCTGAAGAAAAAGGGCGACCTGAGAATGGGGCAGTTCTCCATTTGATACTCTAGTGCCTAGTTATTTAAACCTAAAAACGAAAGAAATTAGTTCCAGGTGAAGGTGATGTACGAGGTCGCCTCGAAGCGGGTCAACATCGTCGATTGCGAAGTGGACGTAATATCGAATACGGTCCTCAAGAAGCCCTCGAGTAACTGCAGGGAGTTGCAGAACATCAACCAGGACACGGTCACCCGGTACCTGAGCAAATGGTCATTTGACAACCCCAAGGCGACAAGGAGAGAGCTGGTGTCCAACCTCTGTGAGTTCTTGAACAGTAAAGGCTTGAACGCAAAGACCGGTTGCATTCCTTCGCTTCTTGTGGAGGGTAAGTTGCCTATCGAGATTATCAGGTATAATGGTCAAAAGGATTTCTTCGAGCTCCTTGGCAGGATGCTTTGGATATACGATCAGTACGACTCAGTAATAGGCATACTCGCTGGGGTAATGAACCCAAATGAGGCAGCGGAGATCGAGGACTCGTATAAGGACCTCTTCTTGGAAGAAGAGAATGTAGTATTGATGCTCGCTTGAAGAGCTCAACTGGTCAATACTTACGTTCGTGGAAACAAATAAGAAATGCCAAGATGTTAAAAAATAAAAAGAAAAAAGAGTGATTTTTAGTTTAGAGTAATCTCTCTAATATCGCCTGGCTGGCCGGTGCTTGCTGAAGCAGTCGCGGCAGTATACGGGCCTTCCCTCTGTGGGCTTGAACGGGACTTCACAGTCCTGCTTGCAATCGGCACAGACGGCTTTGTGCATTTCTCTTGGTGCCCTGTCGTTATACATTACTATTTTCACCTCCGTGTGACTTTCCTAAATAGAACGCCTTCCTCTAGTTCCCCTGACTTCCCCGGAGGTTCGTTAGGACAACAGTGAACGGATCACATCTAGTTGATCGATGCACACAATTTGAGTATAAGAACCTATGGGAAACAAGGTAAGGCTATCACTCCTTTTCGAAATCTAATAGCCAGAATCAACAAATTACACCAATAAGTACAAAAAAAGTGTCATTAGAGAAATCAGACTAATATTAAAATAGCCTTCTCTTCATCAAGGAAAAGGCCCTTGCAAGATTGTTCGATTTCTTCCGCCTCATCAGGATCCTCAATCCCTTGGAGAACACCAATCACGGATCTATACTGCTCATTTATCCAGAGCATCCTTCCAAGCAGTTCGAACACATCCCGTTCGCTTGCGTATTTGATGACCTCTATCGGGAATTTCCCTTGTACTAAAATGGCGGGGATACATCCAATCTTGGCCTTGAGACCTTTTAACTCGAGATGATCACAGAGGCTCTTGATGAGTTCGTTCCTTGTTGGGTCTGAGCCGATGTAGTACCATTTGTTGACGCTCTTCGCGATCGTGTCCTGGGTAACATTCTTCTGCTTGCTTCCCCCTTTCTTTTTCTTCTTGGTGGAAGATTTAGAGACGAAGTCCTCATAATCCGTAAGTATCTCCTTTTTTGCAGCGACTTCGAACATTATATTGCCCGTTAATATTCTCTTAATGGTGTTTAATAAGGTGCTTACTTGGATATCAAATCTGATTACAACTTTAGGTGATTAGACTCCTCTTTTACCAGTACGCAATGGGCTTTGGTAATGGGTCTTGATAAAAGGGTCAAATCAGGAACATCAGGATTGTGATACACCTTTTTTCAGAAGTCATCCTCTTTCTAAACCATTATTCCAAGTGATTTCCATCGCAGAAAGGCTTGTTTCCCGACCTGCCACAGCGACAAAGCGTAACGCGATTTCGAATTTCATAGGTTAATCCGTCCGTAGATTCGATGGGGATGCCTCCACGGACCCACAGAGGGCCGCTCACACCAGCCTGAGTATCTTCGACCAATACTATTGACGGCTCGAAGATCGGTTCGATCGCCTCCCCTGTATTCTTGTCCCATACAACCAAGCGGCCCGCAGGGCAATTGGCCGCTATTTCTATCGCCTTCCCTCTCGCCTCCGGGTCATTCGATTGTATAAGCTTTCTAATGCCACCAGATAGGTGGCAGAAGCGAGCTGAGGCACAGAGCTCCCGAGCGTCTGTCAAGTTCAAGCTCAAACCACCAATCCTCTCAGATAGATTCAGACACGGCTCTCGACTGGCCGTTTCTTCGCCATCGAACCCTATCTTTATATGGGTCCCGTCACAGAAAGGCTGGTTCTTGGATTCTCCACATCGGCAAAGGGCGTATCTCTGCTGCAAGGGGTATCTCTCGATCGTTTGCCATCTGTACGGGATGCCTTCAGCGTTAGCAATGGCTTTCTGCTTGATGAGCGGAACCCCACCCTCCACCAGATAAGGCCCGTTGCGGCTCACCTTGATTCTTGGTTTTTTCTTTGCCGATTCCTCTGTTCCGCTCTTTTCTGCTGCCATGATCACCAACCCATTGTAGGAGGTAGTTTCTCTCGCTCCTTTAAGGTCAGCCATTCGCGGCACTAGCTATTTAAAAGATATGCGTACGCTTCGGTCAAGCCCGAAGAGTAATTGGCCTGGAGCCTCAACAATAATGAATATTAGTTCAATAACCGTTCTTTATTATGGTTCCCTTGATTGGAAAAAGCTCCAAGATTCCTGAAGGTAAGATTACAATTACTTACGAACAATACTTGCAGGAAATTCACCTCCTGGTGGTCAATCTGGAGAAAGAGATGGAGCGTGAACTGGGCAAGGAGCGCGCACATGAGCTTCTCAGGAGGGCCGGTGACAATTTTGGAAAGGAACTGGCCAGGAAGCAGATGGGCGATAGAAGAGGATTGCGAGATTTTGACGAATTCAAAGCCTTTTGGAAAGGTATTTTGCGAACGCCGACTTGGACCCACACTCAGGATTCTAAGGTCGTCAGTGAAAATGCAACCAGACTGAAGATGCGCGTCGACGAATGCCTTTGGGCTGAGACCTTCAAAAAAATGGGTTGTCCTGAGCTAGGGTACTTGTTATGTTGCTATCCTGATTATGAGATGGTCCGGACTTATGATCCAAGAATTAGGCTCGAGCGCTCGAAGACCCTGATGCTGGGCGATGATCACTGCAACCATGTATTCATTTGGAAAGAGGATTCCAGCAAATCGAAAGAAGCTAGAAAGAAATCAAAAAGCCCCGGTAGAAAGAAGAAAAATCAGTAGCGAGAATAAAGCAGTAGCGGCTCGGTCAATTGACCACGGTCGAACCAGTTGCCGCGCATCTCCACCTTGAAGGCGGTCTTTGCATCGATCAAAAGATATCCCTCAATCGAGGGAATGGTGTGGTAGGGATAGAAGCCGACATCAAGGTCCCCCTCCTTCCTGATGACCTTCTTGAGCATCTTGGTCTTTTCGGGCTTTTTCACCTTCTTGATGCTTACGACGATTTCCAGCCATTCCTCCAGACCCAGCTTTGGGCCGACGTCCTTGAGATAGTCCCAGGCGAATCTTTTATCGTCCTTGGATAAATTCGATGATGAATCTGGATGGGAATGGAAACCGCCTACGATATTGAATCCAGCCGCTTTCACTGTGCCCTCCACCCGGCGTCTGGCCGTATCGTTACCAAAGGCCACATGGCTTCTTCCCCGTTCCGCGGTCTGCACAGGGTAGGCCGCATGGATGGCCAGGCAGTCCCTCACTTTGCCCTGGACGAACTGCCTGTCCCCATGTCCAATCAAGAACCCCGTGGTCTCCTTGCTGAAGACCTCGGCGGCGGACATGAGAAGCGAGGAGAAAGCATAGGGTTCCAGAATGACTGGTAGGTTGGGAGGAACATATTCCAGACCCTCCCCATGTATCCCGCTCATCCCTCATCCATTGCTCTTAGGGTATAGATAAGGGTGATGCGACCACCCCAGGGCCCGGCATACATTCAATCACGGTTCGGAGTGCTTCAAGGGCAATCGGACCACAGAGAAGAGCAATCCATCCTTCGACAGGCACCTGCACTCAAAGATCCCTATTCAGCGTCCGCCTTTTTATTCCTCTTCCTCTTGCGGAAGGCGAAATACCATACCACCAATATTGAAAAGGAAACCAGGACGAGGATTGCTATAGGTAAATAGTATTGCTCAATCGTCTGCCAGTTCGCACCCAAGTAGTAACCGATGTAGGTCAGAAGGAAGCACCAAATCAAGGAGCCTACGAAGCTGAAGACGACGAAGCGGGGGAAGTTCATTTTTGCTATACCCGCGGGAAGGGAGATGAAAGTTCGAATCACGGGCAATAGTCGACTTCCGAACACCGCCAGGTCACCATACTTATTGAACCACCTTTCCGCGGCGTCCAGATGCACCTCGCGCAATAGAACGTACCTTCCGAAGCGCTTGACGAGCGGTCTGCCCCCATAGAAACCGATGTAGTACGCAATGACCGACCCGGCGGTGCACCCAAGGGTTCCAGCCATTACCACCCCGAACGCGTTCAAACGTCCATCGAAAGCCAACCAGCCTCCGAAGGGCATGACGACCTCGCTGGGAACCGGAAGGCACATGCTCTCCAAGGTCATGAGTAGAAAAATACCCAGGTATCCGACCGCGGCGATGAAATCCATCATGATCGTGATGGCCCAGGTTATGATGTCCATTGCCTACCCCTAATACAATCCGTGTTAAATTACTTCTCAATGGAGGAGATTTCGACGAGGAAATAATATTATGGGGCCGTAATAGCCGCCTTTTGGATTTCTAATAAAAGTCTTGAGGCATCTCTTCTCTATTCATAGACCAGGTCAATATTCTTTTATTTGACTACTGCTCCAGACGCATGGCTCCATTGATAGCCGTCTCCGCTATGTCCATGGCGTACATGGTGGTACGGGTCAGGCTGTCCAGCACTGAGGTCTTGGCTATTGCCGCAATGCCGCTCGGCACCCTCATCTGGACGTTCAGGTCTTGGCACTTTTCTACCAATTCAGCGCCCTGATCGATTATGAGATTGGCGCCCTTGATGTCCTTTAGGAAATAGGCTTCCATCGCCCGGTCAAGTATGCTCATGGAAGCTTCGCTGAGCTTCCCGATCTCTTGCAGGTCGCCTAGTTTATTGCTCGTTTCCATGGCCGTCAATGCGTTCCTGGCTATTTTCTCTGCATGGTCCCCGATCCTCTCCACCCCTCTGGCGACGATCACCAGGCTCATCCCCTCATAGATGTCGACGCCGATCTTCTCGCCCAGTTTCCGGTCCTTCAGAATAAGATTGTATTGTTTTACTGCCATCCAATAAAGCCGGTCGACATCCGCATCGCGGTCGATGACGTCCTTGGCCAGATCCTCATCCGAGCTTTGGAGCGCTTTGATTGCATCCCTGTGCATCGAGTTGACTATCAGGTGCATCCTCCGTACGCACTTCTCCTGGGGCAACTCGACCGGGTCCGATAGATCGTGGAGGACTAACGTATTGCTGGTCTCCTCGATAACCTCTGGCCCGATTACCATGCGAGAGATTTCTTTGACAGCGTGCTTCAATTCCAGCTCCAAGCGACCATGCGCGCGGACCTCGATTACATTGAAACCAGCCAAATATGCTCCGATTATCTTTCTGGTGAGGTGCTCCTTGGACTCATCTTCGTCCACCATTATCATCTTACGATTCTCTTCCTTTTCGGTGGACATTTTCGGGTCGATGTTAATCGTACCATCGGATAGAACCCTTACCATTACAGGGTCACCGGGTTTTATGGAATTGCTGTCGATCCAATCCTTCGGAAGGGAGACAGTCATAGTTGACGCTCCTGTCTTTTGAACTCGCCTTATTTCCAATTCCATCACCTGATCCTATTTATGACGCTATATCAGTAGGTATTGTATTGTTTTTATATACAATATATATTCGAATATTCACTAATATATATGAATATATTCTATTTTGGGAACGCATATAAGGGTATGTAATTCTCGGTCAATTGTGGAAATGAAGCTTGAGTCCAGGTCTTACTGGAACGGATTGGATAGCGTCGAATCTATGGTGCGATTTCTCCTCCTATTTATGACGTATCCATGTCCTCCAAGTGAGATGGCTCAATGCCGATCCCGAATTGAGGTGGCTTAAGATGGAAAAGAATACTATGTATCTGGCCATCGCTGTCGTTGTTTTACTCATCGTCGCTGGTGTCGCTGCGGTGGTACTGTCGAGTGGCAATGATAACAACGGCTCTAGCGAAGGCATAAAAATTGTGTTGCTCAAGAAGGACGCCAATTCTCCGGCCTATTCTCCGATTGATGAGGCGGCCATCTACAATAAGAGCTATCCGCTCGCCAGGGACCTTTACCTCTATACCGATGGCGTTCCGAATGGTACTGTGTTCGCTTGGTTGGAATGGATTCTTAGCCCCAGCGGAGGGCAGGCCCACACCAAGGAGACTGGATACTACCCCCTTCCCCCAACCGTCCTCGCTCAAATGACGGCACAGCTGGACAAACCGAACCACAGCAATGTAACCAACGGTGATATTTCCGAGAAGGGTTCTGATACGATGTACGAGCTGACAGTTCACTGGGCGAGTCTGTTCCAGAACAAGACAGGGGCTCATGTGACCATCTCTGGCGGAGGTAGTGGAACAGGGATCACCGCATTCATCAATGGCGATGTACAGGTCGCTCAAGCCTCCCGGAAGATGAAGCAGAGCGAGATTGATCAGGCGATCGCGAAAGGTATGCAACCGGTGGAATGGAAGGTGGCCATGGATGGAATCGCGGTCATTGTGAATAAGAACAACCCGGTCAGCACGCTCACGATGGCACAGCTTAGTGAGATCTATAAGGGGAACACCACCAATTGGGACGAGGTAGGTGGCAATAACCAGGCCATCGCCTTATATGGCAGGAACAGCGCCTCAGGCACCTATGCCTACTTCAAGGAGGTCGTGCTTATGAATCAGGCATACAGTCCTGGGATGTCGGAGTACTCTGGCAACGCTCAGATAGTGGTCCAGGTTTCGAAGAACGGGGGAGGAATCGGATATGTCGGCATCGGATATGCCAAGGAGGCCAATCCTTCCGCTCACTCTGCCTCGACAAGTTTCAGCTCAGATGTCAATGCCTTGATATCGATGGCTGGTCCCAAGGAGTGAAGAATGGACAATGACCTGGAGGAAACAGCTAATTGGTATCGGCCCTTCCTCCAGCCAACTCCTTTTTCAATTTCTTTTTTATGAGGTGAAGGGAGGAAGAGATAGAGGAGAGCGAAAAGGTGGGCGAAACTAGTGGAGGTCTGTCGAGCTTCGTCGTGACGCCTATCCAAAGATTGAAGAAACGCATCCCCGAAGGCATAGTAAGAACGCTGCTCTTCGTGTGCGCGCTCGTTTCCGTCGTGACTTTGGTAATGGTCCTGTCATTCCTGCTATGGAACGCCTATCCCTTCTTCCGCGTATATCCAATCATCGATTTCTTAACTGGCAAAATATGGGACCCGTCTTCAAACATTTATGGCGTCCTTCCCCTGCTAGTTGCGACATTCCTGGTCAGTCTCGTGGCAGCAGTCATCGCCATCCCCATAGGGATCGGATGCTCGATCTATCTATCTGAGGTGGCCAGTCCAAGGATTAAGAACTACTTGAAACCAATCATCGAGGTGTTGGCAGGAATACCTTCGGTAATATTGGGGCTGTTCGCCGCTTTGATACTCTCCGAATGGATTATGGCGATATTCCATCCGCCGACCACATCTAATGGTTTGGTCGGAGCGGTGATGCTTGCCGTGATGATGGTTCCCATCCAGGTGACGATAGCGGAGGATGCGATTCATTCCGTCCCTGGCAATCTCAGGGAGGCCTCCTTCGCCTTGGGCGCAACCAAATGGGAGACGATTCGTGGCGTGGTCGTTCCCGCCGCCCTCTCTGGCATAATCGCCTCCATCGTGCTCGCCATGGGACGCGCCATAGGGGAGACGATGGTGGTGCTCATGGCCTGCGGCAACGCACCGCAATATACTTGGAACATACTCAAACCGATTGAGACGATGACCGCGGCCCTGGCCCAAAATGTGCCTGAGGCGGCCAGCGGAACCACCGAATTTTATGCCCTTTTTTCTGTGGGGCTTCTCTTGTTCATCCTCACCTTCGGAGTGAACATCATCGCCGATCTGGTACTTACTCATTACAGGGAGGCCTATAAATGAACCGACGGACCAAGGAGGAGGTCTTCTTCTTCATACTGAGAGCCTGCGCCTGGATCGTGGTGACCACCTTGGTGGTGATTATCGGGTACATCTTCATCAATGGCATCGGCAAGATAAGCTGGTCCTTCCTTACGGAGAACCCCCAGGAGATAAATGGTGCCTTGGTGGGAGGAGGCATTTTCGCTCCGTTGGTCGGCACGATCTATTTGATGCTCATCGTATTCGCAGTGGCTATACCCATAGGCGTGTTCGGGTCGGTGTTCCTGGTCGAGATCCTCGGCAATTCCAGGATAGCCAGGGGCTGGTGGGTCCTGGTCCACAATCTGGCTGGCGTGCCTTCGATCGTTTACGGCATCTTAGGCCTGGCCATTTTCGTGCGCACCCTCTCGCGCCTGACCAGCGGGGCGGCTTTCGGAATTGACGGCGGCAATGGGCGC
>Ga0209253_10001825_pt1 | contig 18768 bp, 16 predicted proteins | sample FrelakmetBRP12BR_FD_187145 | JGI IMG/M metagenome (GOLD analysis project Ga0209253, IMG submission 187145) | Freshwater lake sediment microbial communities from the University of Notre Dame, USA, for methane emissions studies - BRP12 BR (SPAdes)... | ecosystem: Environmental > Aquatic >... | reverse complement strand
ACGGGCGGCTGTTCAACTTTTCCTACCGCCTCGTGGAGAATGCCCTGGAGCAACTGGATGCCGCCACGGTTTGGCCGCTCAATGCGCAATGGCGGACCGTAGCCCGCTGGAATTATTCTCTTCAGGACTCACGCAATATGGATGTCATGGGGGGATTTGAATACGGCGACTGCTGCTGGGCCTTGCGCATGCTGGCGCGACAACGCCGCGACCAGCCCACTGACCCGGATGTGAAAAACGCCGTGTACGTAGAATTAGAACTGAGAGGTTTAGCCGGGGTCGGCACAAAAATCAACAAAATGTTGGAACAGGCCATTCTGGGCTACGAACCGACTCGATATTAAGCATCTTGATCAAGATAAACTTATGAAAAAAATCGCCTTTACCATGGTGCTGTGCCTAAGTCTGTTCATCAGTCTGGCACTTCGCACAGCCTATGCCCAATTGGTTTTCGGCCCGGATAACGAAACGACGGGCAATCAATTGGATACCATAGCTGCCGTCGTGGACAACGATATCATCACCCGTGGCGAGTTGGCTGCCAGCATGGCTACCATCGAACGCCAACTCAAGAAAAAAGGTACCCCACTGCCGCCCCCTGAGGTGCTGCAAAACCAAGTTCTGGAACGTCTGATCCTCGCCAAATTGCAACTGCGCGCCGCGGAACGCAACGGTATCGTGGTGGATGACCAGACCTTGAATACCGCCATTGAAAACCTCGCCCGGCAAAATAATCTCACGTTAAGCCAACTGCGCCAGACCATTGAGAAGGACGGTTTCGATTTTGCCGGCTTCCGCGAGGATATCCGAAAGGAAATTATGTTCACCCGGCTGCGCCAGCGAATGGTGGATAGTCAGATTCAGCTTTCCGATCAGGAAGTCGACAGCATGATGGGAAATCCCCGTGCCGCGAGCGGGGGGGAACGCGAGTACAACATCGCCCAAATCCTTATCGCCCTGCCGGAAGGAGCTTCTCCTGAACAGGTAGAAGCCGGCCACAAAAAAGCCCTTGGCATACTGGAGCAACTGCGCCAAGGCGCCGATTTTAAGCGCTTGGCGGTGGCCGTCTCCGACGATCGTCAAGCTTTGGAGGGCGGCGAGCTGGGCTGGCGCAAAATCGATCAAATACCCACTTTGTTCGCCGATGTGGTGCCCCGTTTGCAGCCAGGCCAAGTCAGCGACTTGATTCGCAGTTCTAGCGGCTTCCATATCGTCAAGCTGCTGGAGAGCAAGGGTTCCCAGCAGCGGCTGGTTAATCAAATTCACATCCGCCACATCCTCATCGCCACCAACGAACGGGCTACTGGTGACGATGCCCGCCTGCGTGTGCAACGCTTGCGCGAACGCATACAAAATGGTGCGGACTTTGCCGAATTGGCGCGTGCCAATTCCAATGACAATGCCTCCGCCGTCAAAGGCGGCGATTTGGGATGGATAACCACCAGCGAACTGCCACCTAGCTTCGAGCAGGAGGTGAATCAACTCCAGCCCGGTCAATTAAGCCGGCCTTTCCAGACGCCTGCTGGCTGGCACATCGTGCAATTACTGGAGCGCCGCCAGAGTGAGGGCGGTGGCGACAGCCAGCGCGCCCAGCTCAAGGAAGCGCTTTTCAAGCGTCGCGCCGACGAAGAATGGGAACTGTGGCTGCGGCGCCTGCGGGGTGAAGCCTATGTGGAGATTCGCCTCAACCAGGCACCCGCCAAAGCCGGTGGTTAGCCTGGCGGGTCGGAACCGGGGCATCGATAAGCGGGGACGCGCTGCGGTTGCTCCCCGCCCAGCTACTGCCCACCAGGCATAGCCCGTGAATGCTACCCTGCCGCGCTTGATCGTCACTGCCGGCGAACCTGCCGGCATCGGCCCCGATCTTTGCGTCATGCTGGCCCAGCAAGCCCATGCCGCCGACATCGTGGTGGCCAGCGCACCGGCGTTGTTGGAGGAACGGGCCGCCCTGCTGGGCTTGCCGCTGGCGCTGGAAGACTTCAGCCCGGACGCACCGCGTTATCCGCAGACCGCTGGTCATCTGAAGGTACTGCCGATTCCGTTGCTGGCCCCGGCCAGGCCTGGTCAGCCGGACCCGGCCAATGCCGCCCATGTCCTGGCGATACTGGAGCAGGCTGCCCGTGGTTGTCTGGAAGGCCAGTTCGACGCCCTGGTGACGGCACCCGTGCACAAGGGTGTCATCAACGACGCCGGCATCCCGTTCAGCGGCCATACCGAGTTCTTCGCCGCCCTTTGTGGTGGTGGCCTGCCGGTCATGATGCTGGCCACGCCGGGCTTGCGGGTGGCCCTGTTGACCACCCATTTGCCGCTGCGGGCGGTGGCCGACGCGATCACCGCCGAGCGCCTGGAGCACACCGTCCGGATCCTGGATCGGGACCTGCGGATGCGTTTCGCCATTCCCCAGCCGCGTATCCTGGTCTGCGGCTTGAACCCCCATGCGGGTGAGGGGGGCTATCTGGGTCGTGAGGACAAGGACATCATCGAACCCACTTTGGTGCGCCTGCGCGGCGAGGGTTTGCGCGTGCAAGGACCGCTGCCGGCGGACACCTTGTTCACTCGCAAACACCTGGAGCAAACCGACGTGGTGCTAGCCATGTATCACGATCAGGGCCTGCCGGTGCTCAAGCACAAGGGCTTCGGCAAGTCCGTCAACATTACCCTCGGCTTGCCGCTGATCCGCACGTCGGTGGACCATGGCACCGCCCTGGATCTGGCCGGTACGGGCAGGGCTGATGCCGGCAGCCTGCTGGCGGCCATCACCTGCGCGATAAACCTCGTTCGCAACACGGCGCTGGCTAGATAGGCGTTCAGGCCATGCCGGTTTCCACCCACTATCCCCGCAAACGCTTCGGCCAGCATTTTCTACGCGATCAGTCCGTTATCGCGCGTATTCTACAAGCCATCCGACCGGCTGCCGGCCAGCACCTGGTGGAGATCGGTCCGGGCCTTGGCGCCATCACTCGGCCCTTGCTGCAAATGGTGGGACGCCTGGAGGTGGTCGAACTGGACCGCGACGTGATCCCGCCGCTGCAGCGTCTCTGCCAGGGAGTGGGCGATTTGCGCATCCACAATGCCGACGTCCTGGCCTTTGCCTTCTCGCCGCTGCGCCAGGATGAGCGCCGCCTGCGGATCGTGGGCAACCTGCCTTACAACATCTCCACACCCTTGCTGTTTCACCTGCTTGAGCAGGCCGCGCATATCGACGACATGCACTTCATGCTGCAAAAAGAGGTGGTGGAACGGCTGGCGGCCAGTCCCCGTACTCCGGCTTATGGACGGCTGTCGGTGATGGTACAGTATCGGTGCCAGGTCGAGCCCCTGTTCACCATCGGCCCGCAAGCCTTTGCGCCGCCGCCCAGGGTGGAGTCGGCCTTTGTGCGCCTGCTTCCGCATCGCCAGCCGCCGGTGCACGTGGCTGACGAGACGCGCTTCGCGGAACTGGTTCGGCAAGCATTCTCCCAGCGCCGCAAGACCCTGCGCAATACCCTGCGTCCCTTGCTCGGCCCCCAGGATATGGAAGCCATTGGTATCGATCCCGGCACGCGTCCGGAAACCCTGAGCCTTGCTGATTTTGCTGCCCTCAGCAACCGTGTGGAGTAATATGAGGGTCAAGCCTGTCCAACTGGGGTATTCCAAATACCACTAAAGGAACTCTCTCCATGCCTCAACAAAACAACCCCTTGCGCGTCCTCAACGCCTCCGGACAAAGTATCTGGTACGATAATATTCACCGCTCCATGTTGACCTCGAGGGAACTGGCGCGGCTGCTTGCGGAAGATGATCTGCGCGGCATCACTTCCAACCCCTCTATCTTCGATAAGGCCATTAGCGGAGGCCATGACTATGATGAGGCGTTGCGGCGGCTGCTCCACGCCAATCCAAGCCAGTCCAGCCGCGACCTGTTCTATGCCCTGGCCAGCGAGGACATCGGCATCGCCGCCGACTTGCTGTTGCCGGTGTACGTAGCCACCGACGGCGTGGATGGCATGGTGAGCTTGGAGGTCTCTCCAGACCTGGCTCATGATACGGAGGCCACCATTCGGGAGGCCCGCGAACTGCATGCTCACCTGCATCGCCCTAACGTGATGATCAAGGTACCCGCCACCCGAGCCGGCCTTCCCGCCATCGAACAACTCATCGCCGACGGCATCAATATTAACGTCACCCTGCTGTTCTCGGTGGACCGCTATCTGGACGTGGCCGACGCCTATCTGCGGGGCCTGGAGCGGCGTTTCGCCAATGACCAACCCGTGCAGCGCATCGCCTCGGTGGCGAGCTTTTTCGTCAGCCGCGTGGATAGCGCCCTCGATCCTGTGCTGGCGGAAAAGGCCCCCGGCTTGCAGGGCAAAATCGCCATTGCCAACGCCAAGCTGGCTTATCAGCGTTTCAAGGAACTGTACACCGGCCCCCGCTTTCAGGCGCTGAAAGCCGCTGGCGCCCGTCCCCAACGCCTGCTATGGGCTAGCACCAGCACCAAGAATCCAGCCTTCCGGGATGTGCTGTACGTGGAGGGACTGATTGGCCCAGAGACCGTCAACACCATACCACCAGCTACCTATGCGGCCTTCCGGGAGCATGGCCTGGTCGCCCCGACCTTGGAAAAGGACTGGGACACCGCGCTGGCGCAATTGGCCTCCCTACCCGATCTGGAAATCGATCTGACCGCCGTGACCGACCGCCTCGAGGAAGAAGGCGTGGCTGCCTTTGCCCAGTCCTTCCACAACCTGCTTGCCAACATCGAAGCCAAGGCCATTGATCTGGCCGCGACTGCCTGACACTCAGCCAATCAAGGGAAGAACAGACAATGGATCCAACATACAACATCAGAGTGGTCGCGCAGTCCTTTTATATCGAGGCCCAATCCGCCCCTGAACAGAACCGCTACGTATTTGCCTACATGATAACTATCCAGAACGAGGGCAGTATCCCCGCCAAACTGCTGACCCGCCATTGGATCATCACCGACTCCAACGGCAAGGTGGAAGAGGTTCGCGGCGACGGTGTGGTGGGCGAGCAACCCTATCTGCGTCCAGGCGAGGGCTTTCAATATACGAGCGGCACCGTTATCGAAACGCCAGTGGGCAGTATGCGCGGCAGCTATCAAATGCTGGCCGATGATGGCGTAGCCTTCGACGCCGCTATTCCCGCCTTCACCCTGGCCATTCCTCGCACCCTGCATTGAGCTGCGGCAGGTGGCCGTTTACGCCATCGGCGATGTGCAGGGTTGTTACGACCCCTTACAGCGCCTGCTGGAGGGGCTAACCTTCGATCCCGCCCGGGATACCCTGTGGTTCGCGGGTGACCTGATCAACCGGGGTCCCCAGTCACTGCAAGTGCTGCGCCTGGTACGTTCTTTGGGCGATCAAGCCGTTACTGTGCTGGGTAATCACGACCTCACTCTGCTGGCCGTGGCGGAAGGCTATGTGCAACCCAAACATAAGGACACCTTCCACACCATCCTGGAGGCCCCTGATCGGGAACCTCTGCTGGACTGGCTGCGCCACTGCCCCCTCTTGCATCACGATCCAGAATTGGGATTTACCCTGGTGCATGCTGGCCTCCCGCCGCAGTGGAACCTGGAGCAAGCGCAAGCCCGCGCGCAGGAACTGGAAGCGGTCCTGCGCGGCCCTGATTACAGAGGCTTCCTCGCCAATATGTTCGGCAGCGAACCCAGGCTCTGGCGCAACGATCTGCAAGGCAATGAACGCCTGCGCTGTATCGTCAATTATCTGACCCGGATGCGGTTTTGCAGGGACGACGGCACCTTGTCCTTTGCCCAGAAAGGCGCTCCCGGCAGTCAGCCCGCCGATCTCAAACCCTGGTTCCAGGCGCCGGGACGCCGCAACGCCGATCTCAACATTGTGTTCGGCCACTGGGCGGCGCTGGGTTATCATCGCGAACCGGGGATCTACGCCCTGGACAGCGGCTGCGTCTGGGGCAACCGGCTCACCGCCTTGCGTCTGGATGTCCCCGAGGATCCCTGCTGTGTGGAGTGCTGGGAAATGCGCCGGGATGTCAGTTCAATCGGCTAGAGCGGCAAGCTCAGCCCTTGGGTGTCTCATCAATCGCCGCCATCAAATCACTGGCGCAGGCGCGCAGATCACGGACCAGTTGTGTGGCGATGAGACTTTGAAACCGATAAGCCAGCGGCGCATTAGCGGTAAACAGCAGTTCAAAGGCATTGGCCGGCAGGTAAGCCGCCGTTACCGGACCCGCCGCGAGGTAGGTGGCCCATCCAGGGCGGTGATCGATAAGCGCGACCAGGCCGAATATGTCGCCAGGTCCCAGCCGTTCCATCACATCCAGCCCGCGCACCTTGGAGCGCCTGTGCGTGGCGATTACCTGGCCCTCGACGATCAGAAACATATTTCTGGCGCGGCGCTCTTCGCCGATAAATTCGTAACCATCGGGGTATTCGCCAACCACCATGGCCTGTTCCAGGACTTCCAGTTCCTGGGGACTGAACTCGGCAAAAGCGGGAACGGTCTGCAAAAAGTTAGCAAAATTGATCGGTACACCCATGGCCATCCTTGCTTACTCCTCGAGCCTTGCCAAATGCCGGCTCATCCGGAAGAAATCCTGAATATTACCGAGCTGGGTTCGTTCCGCCATATAGGCCTCGTAGGCGCGCAGCCACTCCACCAGATCCAGGGAGAGGGCGCGGAGCAGGTTACTACAAAGGCGTGGCTGGGTTTCGCGCAATGCCACCAATTCTTCGTGTTTCAGGCGCAACAGGACACTGGGTTCAGCCACCGTAGCCGTAATCAGTGCCGGCCCTGGTTCGATCACCGCCGTCACCCCGCAGAATTGACCGGGTCCGATGTGGCCGAGAAAAATATCTTTGCCGGCAATCGGCACGCCAAACGCCAATCTACCCTCCCAGATCATATAGAGGGCATCGGAATGTTCGCCGCAACCATACAGCAATTCACCTGAACTTGCATCGATGCGCGTCAGCGCCTTCAGCAGGATCTCCAGATCACTGTGCCCAAGCTTTTCCAGCAACCTGGGAAAGCGGCGTTTAAACAGATCGGCAGTAATGGTCACGGGGCATACCTTTATCAGCCTGACTGCTGGTAAGGATAGCCGATAACTATCCTGACCACTACCGGCCCCAAGCGCTCGTCAACCTCACAAAGCAATCCTATCAGCCATTCGAGGAATGTATGGGTCCGCCGCAATCCCCGGTGGCGCGGACCTGGCGCCCCCATTCGGCATAGCCGTCTTGGCTCGGTGATTCGTGATTGCGAGGACGACCCGGCGCTGATCGAATGCTTCCATCCGGACTGCTCTCACGCAAACGCCAGGTCGCACCGCCGTGGGCAAGGGCAAGGCTGGTGCACCTATCGCAGCAGCCGACAAATCGCGTCCTTCTTAATTGATTAAGGCGATATGAGAAGTGAAAAAGGGGTACTTTGGTTGTATATATGTTCTTAGTCACGGACTTCACTGCACAAAAACTCAGCATTAATCGTTTAGCCCGCGTATCAAGACAACAACGAGGTAACGGAGGTCGCGCATGTACCAGACTACCAACGACACCCAGGAAAACCTGGCCTCAGAGACCCTGTCCCCTTGGTGGCGGTACGCTGTACTCGCCGTCATGGTTGTCGGGTTCGCGGTTTTGATCTTGCTTACCACCAAGGTTCATCATGACGCGCCCCCGATTCCAGAAAAACTTGTCAGCACGAACGGCGAGATCATCTTTAGTGGAAAGGACATACAGGCAGGGCAACAAGTGTTCCTCAAATACGGTTTGATGGACAATGGCACGATTTGGGGACATGGCGGTTACCTGGGACCGGACTTTTCCGCGCAGTATTTGCACAACCTCGCCATCGATGTCGGGAACACCTTCGCGCAGCAGCGGTTCGGTCAGCCATTCGCTACGCTGGCCAAGGAGGATCGCCCCCTCATTGACGGCTTAGTTCAAGCTGAGCTGAAACACAACCGTTACGATCCGCAAACGCGGACACTGACATTTACCGATACGGAAATCGCTTCCTATCGCCGCCAAATCGGCTGGTGGCGAGACTATTTTTCGAAACCGGGTGGCAACGGCGGCCTACCCGCCAACTTTATCGCGGACGCCGAGGAATTACGCAAGCTTACCGCATTTTTCGCCTGGACCGCATGGGCTTCGGTTGCGCCACGCCCCCATGAATCCTACTCCTACACCAACAATTTTCCCTATGACCCGGCGGTGGGCAATACCCCCACCGGAGCTGCGCTGCTATGGAGCGCGATCAGTTTGATGTTCCTCTTGGTGGGCACGGCGCTGGTGCTGTTAGCGTTCGGCAAGTTCGATTATCTGGGTTGGAAACCGAGCAAAGCCCAAGCTCATCTGAGCCTGCTACCCGGTAATGCGACCCCTAGCCAAAAAGCGACCATCAAGTTCTTCGTCGTCGTAGCGCTCCTGTTTTTAGTCCAGACCCTCGTGGGTGGCGCCACGGCACACTACCGCGCCGACCCGGAAACCTTTTATGGGATCGACATCTCAGCCCTGCTGCCAAGCAATATTCTGCGCACCTGGCATTTGCAACTCGCCATCTTCTGGATTGCAACCGCCTATGTCGCCGGCGCTTTGTTGCTTGCCCCGGCCCTCAGCGAACAGGAACCGAAGGGACAGGTAAAACGCATCAACATACTGTTTACCGGGTTGGTGGTGGTGGTCGCGGGCAGCCTACTCGGTGAATGGCTGGGTATCTACCAATGGCTACCGAAATCATGGTTCTGGTTTGGCCACCAAGGGTGGGAATACCTCGAACTTGGGCGCGCCTGGCAGATCCTGCTTGCCGCTGCGCTAGTGTTTTGGTTCTTGCTGGTCGTGAGGGGTGTCGCCCCGTCTCTAAAGAATCCTGAACAACGAGAGATCACGCGCCTGTTCCTGCTGGCTGCCCTGGCGATCCCCGTTTTCTACTTGCCCGCCATGTTCTTCGACGGCACCACGCATTACTCGGTGGTCGATACCTGGCGGTTCTGGATCATTCACTTATGGGTCGAGGGTTTCTTCGAGTTTTTCGTCACGGTCCTGGTAGCCGTTATTTTCTTTCGGCTCGGTATCGTCTCCCGCGTCACCGCCATACGGGTGATTTACCTCGATGCCATCCTGTACTTCGGCGGCGGACTCATCGGTACCGGGCACCATTGGTACTTTACCGGCCATACCCCCCTGAACATGGCCCTGAGCGCGGCCTTTTCCGCGCTGGAGGTAGTCCCGCTCACGCTGCTTACGCTGGATGCCTGGGATTTCATCAAGTTAACCCGTGCGAGCCCGGATGGCCAGACCGTGGGGATCCCGCAAAAGTGGACCTTCTATTTCCTGATGGCAGTCGGATTCTGGAACTTCACCGGTGCCGGCGTTTTCGGGTTTCTGATTAACCTGCCAATTGTAAGCTACTTTGAAATTGGGACGATGCTCACCGTAAACCACGGCCACGCCGCCATGATGGGGGTTTTTGGAATGCTGGCGATTGGCTTGCTCGTATTTGCGATTCGGCATGTATCCAACGACAGCCAATGGGCACGCTTGGAGAAATACGTCAAGGTCTCGTTCTGGGGCTTAAACAGCGGCCTCCTTCTGATGGTTATCATGAGTCTGTTCCCCGCCGGCGTACTGCAATTGTTAGATACGCTAAAGCATGGCTACTGGCATGCTCGAAGCCTGGCCTATACCGGGCAAGAAACCGCCCGTTTTATCGAATGGCTGCGTACACCGGGCGACCTTATCTTCATCTTCGTTGGGGTCGTACCTATCGTCATTGCCGTCACTCTGTGCTATCTGAACCTGAGCGCGGCTAGAGCGGAGGAACGCGGGGCGATCGCTCGCGAATAGCAAACGTGAATAGCAAAGAGGTAGTATTTGCGCGATACGGGGGTACTTCAGGGTGCTACTCGACGACATAGAGACATTGATGAATGAGCATCGTGCCAAAGGTGAGCATGAAAATGATCACATAAATAACCAACCTGGAATTCGAGGAAACTGCTAGGTTGTGCGATGAGATCCACCGGACAAGGGAATTCGGCCTGGGGATTCTTGATGTAAGGGGTGTCTGACGCCAGCACCATAGGGTATTAACTCGCAATCTGGGGGCTGGGGTAGTGAAGGTGTGTCGAAGGTTGGACGGGCGCACTTATTGCCACTTGATAGTCATCATCCTGCCAGCGGGCCGCCTGGATCCAGTAAAACGTAAAATCGATGCGTTGCCCGGTTGACAGGTTCTCGGTCGGCAAATCCACCACGTGCAGGCCCAGACCGGTATCGTGCGTGGCAGCATCGGCGCTTCGTTGCCAGCCATCGACGCCCCAGTGTACGGTGGCAGCTTCCGGCAAGCAGAGGCGTAGTTGCTGGCCAACGTTCAATACTCTGATGGGAAAGCTCATGCTCCAGAAGATCCCTGTTACGGCAGGGCGCTGTCCATGGTAGCGGTTCCACACGACTTGTGGTCGATCGAATGGCCTGTTCAGTTCGCGGCTGAACACAAGTTTGATGAACTCGGCATGAGCCCATACCAAGGGCATTGCCGAACCAGACGGTTTATAAGGATAGAGACCGCGTTCCGGGATGGAATCGCCGTCCCAGATTTGTTCGGGGAGCAAACCACCGCTGCCGGTCATGGCCACCATCGCCTCCAGGTAAGGCATGGGGTCTCTACCGGCCGCCAATTCGTAGTGACCGCGCTCGGCGGTGAGCAGCGGCCAGGGGCGACCCTGCCCAACGCCGTCGAAGGGGCTGCCGTCCGGGTGTTCTCCATAACCGTCGCCCGTGTAGCGACGCCAAACCGGGCCGTTCGGCGTGTCCACCTTGAGTTGGCTGTCGATCACCTTCAGGGTGGCGCGGATCAGCACATCGTCAGCGGTTCGCAAGCCAAAACGTACCAGTTGCAGGAAGTCACTGCTGACTTGCTCCTCGGCCGGTAGGCCCGGATCAGGCCCCCGGTTCTTGATAGGCAGAATAGCTTTCAGGTCATCCCATCCGTTCTGCACGCGTGGCGGGGCTATCCGAACATAATAGCCCGCCACGCCCAGTTGTTGGGCCAAGGCCGTGTCATAGACACTGGTCCAGTCCTCGACATGAGCGTTCCAGTAATCAGCGAGTTCTAAGGCAAAAGCGCGTGCTGGTTCCTCCAGGAACGGTGCACCGCACACCAGCGCGGCGATACACACAGCGAGCGTGAAAGCGTTGACACCAGCATCTTCTTCCCAGCGGTCCTGCTCAGAACTCGGACCGTAACAGGCAATGAAGCCAAGAGCGCGCCGGATCATGTCTTGAACTTGAATTCCATCCAGAGCGTCGCGCTCGGCAAGCGCTGCGGCCAACAATACCGGGAAGGCGGTCTCATCCAACTGCACGCCTCTCCAGTAGGGCTTGCCACCCAGCCATTGGTTCTGTGCCCAGTGCCCGTCGGCGTGTTGCGTAGCGATCAGATAGCGCAGCACATCCCGGGCTTCCTCCAGTGTGCCCAACGCCAGCAGAGCGCCAGCGCTTTCCACCAGATCGCGCGGCCACACCAGATGATAACCACCGAGGTCATCTTTGCTGTTGCCCCAGGGAATGCTCAGGCTGGCCACCATGGCACCAGGGTAGCTCTTATCCCTGTGCACTTGCAGCACCATGGCGGAAGTGGCGATTTGCTCCTGCACCATTACTGGCAAATCAGGGGGAATCTGGCAAATTTGCAGCCAGTTGCGCCACGCGACCACATGCTGGTTCCAAACCGCGGTGAAGGGCTGGGTTAGGGCGCCGAAGGCGAGGGTGGCTGCGGATTCCTTGCTGGTGCCAAACCCCAGCGCTAACGTCACCTGGCAATGCAGTTCACCCAGCAGGGCCACATTTCCGGGGCCGGCACTGTCGAAGTGCCATGTCATCGCACCGTGGCTGGCAAAATCCTGCCAGCCGTCGCTAACACCAACATAACCGGCGCTGACTCCCCCCCAGGCATCGCGCTGTCTCCCATTCACCGCCGCGAGGGCCAAACCGAACGGCCCTTGTTCGGCCCACAGGATAGTGCGTCCGCGGTACTGAGCTGCCTCCGCCCAATTGTCTTTGCCGCTGCCGCCAAGATGCGGCGCCAGCAGGGCATAGACACGCAGGTCCTCATCCCCGCTCAACCTGATCTCGATTAGCAAGGCGTCCCGTTTCGGGTCCGGCGCTATCCGTAGCCGCAGCTCGAAGCGGGTATGTGAATGGATCACCTCGACTGCTGGAATGCCCGGACCAGGCTGGTGGGTAAGGTAATTCCCTAAGCGTTTGACCTCCACCCAGAAACCCTGGTTATCGGCCACGATAAAGCCCAGGTCACGGATTTGCGGAATATCAACACGTGGATAGTAAACTTCATTCAAGATCCCGTGGCCGGTCGTGAACCACAACCGCGGTAGGCCCAGCGCGCAGCCTACCATATCTTTGGCGCTGCTCGTCCAGGTGGGAGGGATGCCGGGGTGGCCGGGAGCGTGCATGGTCAATCTTCCTCTGCTTGTTGTTCCGGAAACCCCTTCGCGCAGCCCATGAATTTGTAATCGGCACACGGATGGTGCAATTCACCTAAACCCGGTTGGCGTGCATAAGCGATACCGGCGGTTGTTAAGGAATCCGCTAGCGTGTCACTGTTGACGTGGGGATTATGCCGCGAGCGCGGCACCGTGCGCACATCGACGATCTGCATTACCTATAGTCTCGCAGGAGACTAACTAAATCTACCAGCGTCCGCGTCGAATGGCCGGTGGGTATTACGACCGGCGGCAGGGGGGATGGATTTGGTTTTACTGGGGACATCGATATCAGCAGGCGGTTGCAAATCAGTTTGTTTTCCCATTCGGCTTGGGTGATCCTGGGGCAGCTGGGCTGGTATTTATATCGCTGGGCATACATCGCAGGCTGCGTGCGCTTAACCTACTACCCAGTAGGGCAATCACCGCGCACAGGTACGGCAACCGTCCAAAGCCCCACTCGCCGAGCACGAGTTGCCGGCCTGAAAACAGGCGGTCGGGTGTCACGCCGCAGCCTCGCCGAAAATGCCATGTATCGCTTCAAGCAACTGTTCGGTGATCGCCTGGCGTCCCGTCAGTTCGAAACCCAGGTCACGGAGGTTCATGTCCGGGTGGCCGCCTTGAACATCATGACCTACCTCGGCCTGTCCGTTTCCGTCTCGGTAGGGGTTACTCTGTCTTGAGTAAACCGGCGTAAGGGGAAATACAGCCCTCAATTTATTTATGCACCAACGCCCTCCACCTTGCGAAAACCAGTGGTATATTTGTTAAGTAATTGATTTGTCAATTACTTAACAAATATACCGCACAACATTTATTCTTTGTAACTCAGATGGTTAGGGCTTGAACCGCGTAACTCCTTACTCTTAAATCGCAATCGGCGCCTTGATGGCGGGATGCGCCTGGTAATTCTGGATCTCGAGGTCCTCGTACTGATAGTCGAAGAGCGAAGCCGGTCGGCGCCTGATAACCAACATCGGCGAGGGATAGGGTTGCCGGGTCAACTGCAGCCGTGTCTGCTCCAGATGATTGAGATACAGATGGACGTCACCACCCGTCCAGATGAATTCACCCAGTTTAAGATCACACACCCGCGCAACCATTGCGGTCAGCAGCGCATAGGACGCGATGTTAAAGGGAACCCCGAGGAAACCATCCGCCGAGCGCTGATAGAGTTGGCAAGATAGCCTGCCGTCGGCGACATAAAACTGGAACAGCGCATGGCAGGGAGCCAGCGCCATTTTGTCCAGATCAGCCACATTCCAGGCGGAAACGATGATCCGGCGGGAATCGGGATCGCGCTTGAGCTGTTCGATGACCCCACTGATTTGGTCGATATGGCCGCCGTCAGCGGTTGGCCAGGAACGCCACTGATACCCGTATACCGGCCCCAGTTCGCCGTTTGCAGTGGCCCATTCGTCCCAGATCGTGACCCCGTGCTCGCGCAGATACTGGATGTTGGTATCGCCCCGGAGGAACCACAGCAGCTCGTGAATAATGGATTTTATGTGCAGCTTCTTAGTGGTCACCAGTGGAAACCCGGTGCGCAGGTTAAAGCGCATCTGATACCCGAATACGGATAAAGTGCCGGTACCGGTGCGGTCGTTTTTGTGGGTCCCGTGCGCCAGAATATGGCGCAGCAGATCTAGATACGGGCGCATTTCAGCCCTGCCGGCGGCGGTAGGCCCAGGCGAGGAAGGCGGTCCCCGCGATCAGCATGGGCAAGCTCAACAACTGGCCCATGCTGAGCCAGTCAAAGGCGACGAAGCCCAGATGGGCGTCGGGTTGGCGGAAGAATTCCACCACGAAACGAAACCCTCCGTAGCACAGCAGGAACAGTCCGGACACCGCCATGGTGGGACGCGGCTTGGCGGAATACAGCCATAGAATCACGAACAATGCCACGCCTTCCAGCGCGGCCTCGTAAAGCGGCGAGGGATGGCGGGGCTGGTTGCCGGCCCCCAGAGTATGGAAAACCATGGCCCAGGGCACGTCGCTGACCCGTCCCCACAGCTCGCCGTTGATGAAGTTGCCGATGCGGCCGAAAAACAACCCCGGTGGCACCAGGGGGGCGATGAAATCGGTAACCTCGAAAAACCCCTTGCCAAGCTTGCGGGCGTAGAGCGCCATGGCCAGCAATACCCCAAGCAGCCCGCCATGGAAGGACATGCCGCCCTCCCAAATCCTAAGCAACAGCAGGGGATCGGCCAGGAAAGCACCGAAATGGTAAAACAGGATGTACCCAACGCGCCCTCCCAGAATGACGCCCAGGGCAGCGTAGAAGATCAGATCGTCGACCTGCTGGCCGGTCCAACCCGAACCCGGACGAGCGGCGCGGTAGCGGCCCAATCCCCAGCCAGCGACGAAACCGCACAGATACATGAGGCCGTACCAACGCACCTTGAGCGGCCCCAGGCTGAAGGCAACAGGATCGAAATTGGGGTGGATGAGCATGTGGGAATTCCGTGTTGTTTTAAGCTGGCAAAACCCTTGCGAAGACGGCTTTGAGGTAATCGGTCTCGGGAATGGCCGGATGCACCGGATGGTCCGGCGCCTGATGGCCCTGTTCCAGGATCTGGAGGGATCGGTCGAGATGCCGGGAAGCCTGCAACAATACCTGGACCAGCGTTTCCCGCGGCAGGTGCTGTGAACAGGAACAGGATACCACGATCCCGTCTTTCTCCAGTAGCCGCATGGCCAGCTCGTTAAGCCGCCGGTAGGCCAGAATGCCCGCCTTGAGATCCTTCTTACGCTTGACGAAGGCGGGGGGATCAACGATGACCACACCAAAACGCTCGCCGGCCTCGTGCAGGGACTTCAGCACCTCAAAAGCATCGCCCCGCAGCGTATTCACCCGTTCGGCGACGCCGTTCAGATCGGCGTTAGCGCGTAAATAATCCATGGCGGTGGCGGAGGCATCCACACACAGCACGTCCCGGGCACCATGGACGGCCGCCTGTATCCCCCAGCCACCCACGTAGCTGAATACATCCAGCACCCCGCATCCCCGCGCGTATTTACCTAGGCGGGCGCGGTTGTCGCGCTGATCGAAGAACCAGCCGGTTTTCTGTCCGGCGTGCAGGGGAACCTGGAAACGGGTGGCGTTTTCTTCCACGATTACCGTTTCCGGCACCTCGCCCAAGGCCGTCTCTACATAACTGTCCAACCCTTCCAATTCGCGCACCGGACTGTCATTGCGCCACAACACGGCACCGGGTTTCAGCACTTTTTCCAGAGCAGCCAGGACGGCGTTTTTCAGGCGCTCCATGCCGGCCGTGGTGATTTGTACCACGCACACCGTATCGAAACGGTCGATCACCAAACCCGGCAGGCCATCGGCCTCGCCGTAAACCAGCCGGTAAAAGGGCTGGCCATAAAGCCGTTCCCGCAAACTCAGGGCCACCTTGAGGCGATGCACCAACAGCGATGGACTCAAGGGGTGGGCGGGATCGCGGCTGACCAGGCGGGCGCAGATCAGGGAATGCGGGTTTACATAGCCGGTTCCCAATGCTTTGCCGTTATGGGCTGCAATGACCACCACCTGACCCGCTTCAAAGTTCTTCAAGGGCGTAGCAACCGTATCGACCTCATTGCTGAACACCCACAGGTGACCCGCGCGCAGGCGACGCTCTTCGGTTTTTTTCAGGCGCAGTGAGGGGAAATCAGGATGCAAAATAGCGGACATAAGCTTGTGCCAGTGGGAGAGGCTGCCAAGGTTAACGCGAGAGCCTTGGCGGGTAAACAAATTATGCATTTCAACCCCATCTTCAAACAACCGAACCTCGAAAGGCGCTTCGCCACCCACCCGGTGCGGCAAGCCCCTCTCGCCGTACCTGTCTGATCATCGTACCGTCGGGCACCAGTATCAACAGACATGCATCGACTGGATAAGCTGGCCACCATCGAGGCGGAGATTATGGAAGAGGTCGAGGCGTTCATGGATTTATCTGAAGAGATTGCAACTTATGCAAGGAATCCATACCAGAAACAACCGGCCTTCATGGGTGCTACTGCGTACGTCCAGTGGACATGAAAGGGCAAGACAAGTCGGCTGGCATCCCTTATAGTTGATTAATTAAATAAGTCATTTGGGGGTTGCCGCCATGCACGACACGACCCACACCAACCGCCTGATCCATGAGACCAGTCCCTATCTGCTGCAACACGCTCACAATCCGGTGGACTGGTATCCCTGGGGCGAGGAGGCGCTGGAACAGGCGCGCCGCGAGAACAAGCCCATCCTGCTGTCCATCGGCTACTCCGCCTGCCACTGGTGCCACGTCATGGCCCATGAATCCTTCGAGGATCCCGAGACCGCCAAGGTGATGAACGAGCTGTTCGTCAATATCAAGGTGGACCGCGAGGAACGGCCAGACCTCGACAAGGTCTACCAGACCGCCTTTCAGTTGCTGAACCAGCGGGGCGGCGGCTGGCCGCTGACCATGTTCCTCACTCCCGCTGACCAGATTCCCTTCCTGGGAGGTACATATTTTCCCAGGGAGCCTCGCTACGGCATGCCGGCTTTTACCGATCTGCTGCGGCGTCTCATTGCCTACTACCGCGCCCACGATGAGGACGTGCGCCAGCAGAATGACTCCTTGCTTCAAGCCTTGAAAACTGGTTCCTCCCGCCAGGCCAAGACCGGCTATACGGTCAATCCTGCGCCGCTCCAGGAGGCCCGCGATCAGCTGCTGCAGAACTTCGACACCGTCCATGGCGGTTTGGGTCAGGCACCCAAGTTTCCTCATCCGACTAGCATCGAGCGCCTGCTGCGCCATTGGGCCGCAACCGTGCCGAGCGGCGAGCCCGATGAGCAGGCCGTGGGCGCTGCCCATTTCACTCTGCGCAAGATGGCCTTGGGCGGTATCTACGACCAGTTGGGCGGCGGCTTCTGCCGCTACTCGGTGGATGAGCAGTGGATGATCCCACACTTTGAGAAGATGCTGTATGACAACGGTCCCCTCCTGGCTCTCTACGGTCAGGCCTGGGCCGCCACCCATGAGGCCCTGTTCAAGCGGGTCGCTGAAGAGACCGGCGCCTGGGTGATACGGGAGATGCAATCGCCGGCGGGCGGTTACTATTCCACCCTGGACGCTGACTCGGAAGGCGAGGAAGGCAAATTCTATCGCTGGACGCGGGAAGAAGTTAACAGCCTGCTAAGCCCGGTGGAATACACCGTGTTTGCCGCCTGTTTCGGCCTGGACCGGCAGGCCAATTTCGAGGGCCACTGGCATCTGCATACCTTTGGAGCAATCGAGGCTGTGGCCAAACAGGCCAGCCTCAACCTTGACCAAGCGCAGTCCCTACTGGACAGCGCCCGCGGCAAGCTGTTCGCCGTGCGCCAGCAACGGGTATGGCCGGGCCGCGACGAGAAAATCCTGACCGCCTGGAACGGCCTGATGATCAAGGGCATGGCCAGTGCGGGGCGGCATCTGGGGCGGACCGATTTCATCGTCTCGGCCGAGCGCGCCCTGGACTTCATCCGCGCCAATCTGTGGCGGGAGGGTCGGTTGCTCGCCACCTGCAAGGATGGCAAGGCCAACTTGGCCGCCTACCTGGATGATTATGCCTTTCTGATCGACGGCATCCTGGAGCTCCTGCAGGCCCGCTGGCGCGACGGTGATCTGGATTTCGCCCTGGCGTTGACCGATGTCATGCTGGAGCACTTTCAGGATCCGCGCAAAGGTGGCTTTTATTTCACCGCCGACGACCATGAGCCACTGATCCAGCGTCCCAAACCCATCCACGACGATGCCCTGCCCGCTGGTAACGGTATCGCCGCCCTGGTTTTGCTCAAGCTCGGACACCTGCTGGGCCACATGCCTTATCTAGTGGCGGCGGAGCGCACCCTGAAATGGGCCTGGCCGAGTATCGAGCAGATGCCAACCGCCTGCGAGGCCCTGCTGCTAGCCCTGGAGGAATATTATTTCCCCGGTCAGACCATTATCCTGCGGGGACCACGCGAAGCCATCGAATCCTGGCGGGAGCGCTGCGCTCGACCCTTTGCCCCGCGTCGGCTGACCTTGGCGATCCCGGTTGATGCAGCTCCATTGCCCGGTTTACTGGCTAAGCGGGAGGCGGGAGACGGTCTGTTGGCCTATGTGTGTAGCGGGACCCAATGCTCCCCACCTATCACCGGCCTTGCAGCCCTGGAGGAAACCTTAACCGGCATGGAGGTTAGCTCCCTGAGCACACATCCGCCGACATAACCCAGGGGTGAGTTCGGCAGCGCTACAGTAAGGGAAGGAGTTGGGCCTCGATGGCGTCGATATCCGG
>Ga0209253_10001824_pt1 | contig 18773 bp, 16 predicted proteins | sample FrelakmetBRP12BR_FD_187145 | JGI IMG/M metagenome (GOLD analysis project Ga0209253, IMG submission 187145) | Freshwater lake sediment microbial communities from the University of Notre Dame, USA, for methane emissions studies - BRP12 BR (SPAdes)... | ecosystem: Environmental > Aquatic >... | reverse complement strand
CGGCGCCGTCGGTGAGCCGGCCGCGGTCGACCGCGACGCCGGCTTCGCTGCCGGACTTGCGCAGGATGTTGACGATCCGCTTGTTCGCGGCGGCGAGCGTCGCGGCTTCGGGGAGCTCGCCGAAGGCCCGGACCGCTTCCGCCTGCGCCGGCACGAGGTCGATCCGCGCCGGCCGCTGGGAGAGCACCGCCTCGGCCTGGTTGGCCGAGAAGCCGGCCTCGCGCAGATACGCGCGCAGCCGTTCGTAGACGAAATTCTCGAGGTCCGCGTGGGCCGGCTGCACCGCCTTCACCGCTGCAAACGCGTCGAACGCGGCGCCCACGAGCTCCGGCAGCGGCACCGGCAGCCGCTGCTCGACCAGGATGCGGATCACGCCGATCGCGTGCCGGCGCAGGCCGAAAGGGTCCTTGTCCCCGGTCGGCTGCGCGCCGATGCCGAACATCCCGGCGAGGGTTTCGAGCTTCTCCGCCAGCGCGACGGCCTGCGCGACCGGGCCCTCGGGCAGTGCGTCGCCGGCGAAGCGCGGCCAGTAGTGCTGCTCGATCGCGGCGGCGATCGCCGCCTGCTCGCCGTCGTGCAGCGCGTAGTGGCGGCCCATCGTACCCTGCAGCTCGGGGAACTCGCCGACCATGTCGGTGGCGAGGTCCGCCTTCGCGAGATGCGCGGCGCGCGCGCTCTGGTTGCGGTCGGCGCCGATCCGCGTCGCGATCTCGCCGGCCAGCGCCTCGAGCCGCGTCACGCGGTCGAGCTGGCTGCCGAGCTTGTTGTGGTAGACGACGGTCGCGAGCTTCGGCACGCGCGCGTCGAGCCGGGTCTTTCGGTCCTGGTCGAAGAAGAAGCGCGCGTCGGCGAGCCGAGCGCGCAGCACCCGCTCGTTGCCCTGGATGATCAGGCCCGGCTCCGCCGTCTCGATGTTGCTGACGACGAGGAAGCGCGGCACGAGCCTGCCGTCGCCGCCGGCGAGCGCGAAGTACTTCTGGTTCTGCTGCATCGTGAGGATCAGGCACTCCTGCGGTACGGCCAGGAACGCAGGGTCGAACGCCCCTTCGTACACGACCGGCCACTCGACCAGCCCCGTCACCTCGTCGAGCAGCGCGTCCGGCATCATCACCGTCGCGCCCGCGGCGGCGCGCGTGAGCGCGGCGACGATCGTCGCGCGCCGCTCGGCGAAGGCGGCGATCACCTTCCCCTCGGCGCGCAGCGTCTCGTCGTACGCGTCCGCGGTCGCCACCGCAATGCCGTCCCGCGACAGGAACCGGTGGCCGCCGGTCAGGCGGTCGGCGGAAAGGCCGAGCGCCGTCACCGCGATCACGTCGGCGCCGTGCAGCGCGAGCAGCCGGTGCGCCGGCCGGACGAACCGGACGTCGTTGTAGTAGCCGCTGCCGCCGGCGTAGCTCATGACCTTGGGGATCGGCAGCCGCGCAAGCGTGTCGTCGAGCGTCGCCTGCAGTCCGCTGCGCAGCGGACTTCCCGCAACGATCGAGCGCAGATACAGGGCCTCGGCCTTTCCGTCGGACTCGAGGGTCAAACGGTCGGGGCCGTCGACGGCATCGGGCCACCTGTCCGCGAGGTGCGGGCGGCCGATCGCGGCGAGCTTGCGCTGCAGCGCGACGGTGGGCTTGCCCGAGGCGTCGAGCGCGACGGATGCCGGCATCAGCTTCTGCGTGACCGGCGCGTCCGGCGAGGTCGCCAGCACGTGCGTGATCGACACGGCGAGCCGCCGCGGCGTCGCGTAGGGCGTCATGACGCTCGCGGACGTCAGGTGACCGCGCTCGATGAGGCCGGACTGCACGCCTTCGGCGAACGCCTGGCCGAGCGACTTCAACGCCTTCGGCGGCAGCTCCTCGGTGAAGAGCTCGACGACCAGGGTGGCGTTGCCGCTCATGCGGCCTCTTTGCCGGTTTCGCCAGTGCTCTCCGGCAGCGTGTCGGCCGCCGCAATCGCTCGACGACGCGCCCTTCGGGCCTTGGCTTCGCCCGCCGTGCTCATGCGACCCGCTTCCTGAACTCGTCGGGCAGCATCGGGTAGCCGAGCGCCTCGCGCGAGTCCACGTAGGTCTGCGCGACGAGCCGCGACAGCGTCCGGATCCGGCCGATGTACGCGGCGCGCTCGGTCACCGAGATGGCGCCGCGCGCGTCGAGCAGGTTGAACGTGTGCGCGGCCTTGAGGATCATCTCGTAGCCCGGCAGCGCCAGCTTCGCCTCGAGCAGGCGCTTCGCCTCCGATTCGAAGACCCCGAAGAGCTCGAAGAGCCGCGGCGCGTTCGCCTGCTCGAAGTTGTACGTCGACTGCTCGACCTCGTTCTGGTGGTAGACGTCGCCGTAGGTCAGCCGCCGCTTCGTCCCCTTCTCCGTCCATTCGGACCAGACGAGGTCGAACACGTTCTCCTTGCCCTGCAGGTACATGGCGAGGCGCTCGAGCCCGTAGGTGATCTCGCCGGTGATCGGATCGCAGTCGATGCCGCCGACCTGCTGGAAGTACGTGAACTGCGTCACCTCCATGCCGTTCAGCCACACCTCCCAGCCGAGGCCCCATGCGCCCAGCGTCGGGTTCTCCCAGTCGTCCTCGACGAAGCGGATGTCGTTCTTCCGCGGGTCGAAGCCCAGCGCGGCGAGCGAGCCCAGGTAGAGCTCGAGGATGTCCGGCGGCGAAGGCTTCAGCACCACCTGATACTGGTAGTAGTGCTGCATCCGGTTCGGGTTCTCGCCGTAGCGGCCGTCCTTCGGGCGCCGCGACGGCTGCACGTAGGCGGCGCGCCACGGCTCGGGGCCGAGCGCGCGCAGGAAGGTCGCCGTGTGCGACGTGCCCGCGCCGACCTCCATGTCGTACGGCTGCAGCAGCGCGCAACCCTGCCGGTCCCAGTATTCCTGGAGAGTGAGGATGACCTGCTGGAACGTGCGCATCGGGCGGGCGGCCTTGCCGTTCGGAAACGGCCATTTTACCGGCATCGTCCCGACGGACGAAGCGCGATCGGTTCAGGCGCCGGACCGGCGTTCGCGACGGCCGAGCGCGACCGCGACGACGAGGAGCGCGCAGGCAAGCGCGACGGCGGGCGCGTCGCCCCACCGGACGTAGGGAGTCACGCCCTGCCGTCCGGTGATTTCGACCTCGAGGATGCCGCGCGTGAACCAGGGCAGTCGCGCCAATTCGCGGCCGTCGTGGGCGATCGCCGACGTGATGCCGGTGTTGGTCGCGCGCAGCAGCGGGCGGCCCGTCTCGAGCGCGCGCATCGCCGCGATCTGGTTGTGCTGCTCCGCGGCGAGCGAGCGGCCGTACCACGCGTCGTTGGTGACGTTGACGAGCAGCGTCGCGTCGGCGGCCTGCACGCGGATGTCGGCGCCGAACGCGTCTTCGTAGCAGATGTTGACCGCGACCCGCTGGCCCGCGACGACGAGCGCCGGCGGGTCGGACTCGCCGCGCGTCTGGCTCGCGAGCGGGATCGCCAGCACCCGGCGCAGCAACCAGCCCACGACGGGTTCCAGCGGGATCGTCTCGCCGAAGGGAACGAGGTGACGCTTGCGATAGAGCTGCAGCGGCGCGGTGCCGACGCTCACGACGCTGTTGTAGTAGCGGGGCTCGCCCCCCGGGGCAAGCGGCGGCTCGAGGGTGAAGAGGCCGACGAGCGCGTCGCCGTCGCGCGCCGCCACCGTGCGCGCGATCTGCCGGATCACCGGCTCGGGTATCCCGTCCGCGAATTCCGGAAATGCGCTCTCGGGAAGCACCACGAGCCGCCCGCGGCTCGCGGCGACGAGCCGCGTGTAGAGGTCGTACGTGGCCGGCCGGAAGTTCGGGTCGAACTTCAGCTCCTGCGTGACGTTGCCCTGCACCAGCGACACCGCGACTGGCGGCCCCGCGGGCGCCGTCCATTCGACGCGGGCCAGCACGGCCCCGCCCGCGACCGCGACGGCGACGACGCCGGCCAGCACCGCAGCCCGCCCCCGCGCCGGTTCCGCGATCGCGTCGACGATGAGCGCCAGCGCCGCCGCCGCGACCGCGGTGGCGAGCGTCACCAGGAAGACGCCGCCGACCGGGGCGTAGCCGGCGAGCGGGCCGACCGTTCCCGCGGGCAGCGCGGCGTAGCCGAGCGAGAGCCACGGAAAGCCGGTGAAGACGACGCTGCGCGCCCATTCGGCCAGCGTCCAGGCCGCCGCCGCCGCCATCGCGCGCGCCCACGATCCCTGCGCCGTCCATCGGGCCGCGAGCCACCCCGCGCCCGCCGGAAAGAGTGCGAGATAGGCGCAGAGCCCGGCAATGCCGATCCCCGCGAGCGGCAGCGGCATCCCGCCGAACGTGTTGAGCGCGATGAACAACCACGAGGCGCCGGCGCCGAACAGCCCGAGCCCGAACGCGAAGCCGATGGCGGCAGCCGCACGCGGCGACGGCGCCCGCTGCCACAGGACGATCAGCAGCGCGAGCGTGACGGGCGGCAGCGCCGCGAGGGCGAAGGGCGCGAAGCCGAAGACGGTGGCCGCTCCCGCGGCAAGCGCGGACAGCAGCGGGAGCGCGCCCGCGGCCTTCATCCGCGGCAAGGCGCGGCGCGCGCCGGGGCGCGCCGCACGGTCAGCGCTCGCCGGACGGCGCCACGGCGCCCGCCGCGTCGGCCGTTGCCGGCTCCACCTGCAGCATGTAGAGGCGGCGGCTGTCCGCCCGCACCACGCGGAAGCGGAAATCGCCGATCGTCGTCGTCTCGCCGCGCTTGGGCAGCCGCCCGAAGGCCTGCAGCACGAGGCCGCCGACCGTGTCGAACTCGTCGTCGGCGAAGTCGGCGCCGAAGTGCGCGTTGAAGTCGCCGATCTCGGTCTGCGCCTTCACGCGGTGCCGGCCGCCCGCCTCGGCGATGATGTTGTCCTCGCTCTCGTCGAAGTCGTACTCGTCCTCGATGTCGCCGACGATCTGCTCCAGCACGTCCTCGATCGTGACGAGCCCGGACACGCCCCCGTACTCGTCGACGACGATCGCGATGTGGTTGCGGTTGGCGCGGAAGTCGCGCAGCAGCACGTTCAGGCGCTTCGACTCGGGCACGAAGACCGCCGGCCGCAGCGTGTCCCGCACGTTGAAGGTCTGCGGGTTCCGGAAATAGTTGAGCAGCTCCTTCGCGAGCAGGATGCCGACGACGTCGTCCTTGTTCTCGCCGACTACCGGGAAGCGCGAGTGCTTGGTCTCGAGCACGAGCGGCAGGAACTCCTCGGGCTCGTCGTCGATCGACACGACGTCCATCTGCGCGCGCGGGATCATGATGTCGCGCACCGACATCTCGGAGACCTGCAGCACGCCCTCGATCATCGACAGCGCGTCCGCGTCGAGCAGCTTGTGCTCGAACGCACCGTGCAGCAGCTCGAGCAGCTCCTCGCGGTCCTCGGGCTCCCGCGTGAGGAACGCGGACAGCCGCTCCAAGAGCGTCGGCTTGTCGGGCTTTTCGCGGCGGTCGTCGTTCATGGATCAGCGGCGCGCGGCGCCGGATCGGGCGTAGGGGTCCGGCAATCCCAGCGCGGCGAGGATCGCCGTCTCGCGGGCTTCCATCGCGCGTGCGGCCCGGGCGGTGTCGTGAGCGTAGCCTTGCAGATGCAGGATTCCGTGGACGACGAGATGCGCGCAGTGCTCGGCGAGCGGCTTGCGCTGCGCGCGGGATTCCTGCCGCAGCACGGGCACGCACAACACCACGTCGCCGGAGATCGGCGCCGCTTCATCGTACACGAATGCGAGCACGTTGGTGGCGTAGTCCTTGCCGCGGTAGAGAGCGTTCAGCGTCTGCCCCTCGCGCCGGCCGACGAAGCGCAGCGTGACCGACGCGTCGCGGGCGAGCGCCGCGCGTACCCACCGGCGCAGCGTCGCGGGGACCGGGAGCGTCGTTTTCGCCACCGCGTACTGGACGGCGAGCGAGACGCGGGGCGCGCCATCCTTCATGTTTCCTTTCGCTGCTCGAGGTCGCGCTCGTACGCGCCGATGATCTTCTGCACCAGCGGGTGGCGGACGACGTCGGCGCTCGTGAAGTGCGTGAACGCGATGCCGCGCACCTCGGCGAGAATGCGGTTGGCCTCGACGAGCCCGCTCTTCTGGCCGCGCGCGAGGTCGATCTGCGTCACGTCGCCGGTGATGACGGACCGGGTCCCGAAGCCGATGCGCGTCAGGAACATCTTCATCTGCTCGGGCGTGGTGTTCTGCGCCTCGTCCAGGATGATGAACGAGTGGTTGAGCGTGCGCCCGCGCATGTACGCGAGGGGCGCGATCTCGATCGTCCCGCGCTCGAACAGCTTGCCGGTCTTGTCGAAACCCATGAGGTCGTACAGCGCGTCGTAGAGCGGGCGCAGGTACGGATCGACCTTCTGCGCAAGGTCGCCCGGGAGGAAGCCCAGCCGCTCGCCGGCCTCGACGGCCGGCCGGACCAGCACCAGGCGCTTCACCGCGTCGCGCTCCAGCGCGTCGACCGCGCACGCGACGGCGAGGTACGTCTTGCCGGTGCCCGCCGGCCCGATCCCGAACGTGATGTCGTGCTCCTGGATGTTCTTGAGGTACAGCGTCTGGTTGGGCGTGCGGCCGTGCAGGTCGGCGCGCCGGGTGCGCAGCCGCGCGCCTTCGGCGTCGCCGGCGGCGACCGGGGGGCTCGCGCTCTGCGTCGTGAGCTCGATCAGACCCAGCTGGATGTCGTCGACCGACAGCGGCTTCGCGGCGAGCGCGTAGAAGCGGCGCAGGACTTCCGCCGCCAGCTTCGTCTGCGCCGCGACGCCGGTGAGCGTGAACGTCCCGCCCCGGTGCGCGATCGCCACGTCGAGCGCCGCCTCGATCTGGCGCAGGTTGCCGTCGAGCGGTCCGCAGAGGTTGGCGAGCGCGCGGTTGTCGAGCGGCGTCAGCGCGACCTGCTCCTGCTCGCGACGGACATTCATAGCTCCCTCTCCGGGGCGGCGGACGGCCCGCGGTGGCGCGGCCTTGGCGCCGGCCCGGCGTGCCACGCGACGACCCCGCTGGCTTTCACGGTCGGGCAACGTGTCACGCGGCCTGGCGGACGATCGGCGCCTTCAGCGCCTCGTCGAGCGTCGTGATCATCTCGTCGATGTGGGCGCGGGCCTCCGCCGACAGTCCCTTGCGCGACTGCGCCGCGGCAAGCTCGGCGCGCAGCATCTTCGCTTCGGCACGCAGCAGTGCGCGTGCGTCGGCCGGCATCGATGCCGAGGGACGCAGCAGCGCCGCGGAGAGCCGGCCTGCGTGCTCGCGCTGGAGATTGCGGCGCAGGAGCGGAATGTCCTTGCCGCTCTTGAGCTCGCTCCAGATCGAGCGGCGCAGCGTGCCGTAGAGCTCGGACAGCCTGAGGGCCTGCGCCGGGTCGTCGAGCTTCGCCTCGCTGTCGAGCAGCCGCTGCGCGACCGCCTCGCTCATCACGCGGCCCAGCACCTCGCGCTGCAGCGCGAGCACCTGCGTGGGCAGCGAGTAGTCGTAGCCGCGCGGCAGCGCCTCGACCCCGCCGTCGAAGCCGTGGTCCGTCGCGTCCAGGTAGTCGACCGAGAGCCGGCGCAGGAATTCGGGCTTGAAGCGGAAGCTCTCGGTCGAGAACACGCCGGTCTCGAGCAGCCCGAGCGCGGCCCGTTGCTTGGCCGTCGGCACCGGCGCGAGCGGCGCGCGCGGCGAGCCGGCGTGGTCGCGCAGCACCGAAACGCCGCCGATGTACTTCGCGGCGATGAGGCTCGCGCTCTTCATCTGGTCGAGCCCGCGGGTGAGGTTGCGGCGCAGGCCGGCATACGACTCGCCTTCCTTCAGCGGCAGCGTCTGCCAGCGATCCCACAGCTCGCGGGCGAGCGCGAAGCGGCGCGCGGCGAAGTCGAGCGGCTCGGTGCCGAGGTCGAGCTGCGAGGCGTCCGGGTCGAGGCCGGACCGCGTTTCGTCGTCCTGCGCGAACGCGAGCTGCGGCTCGCTGCTCCGCGCGGCGATGCGCTTCAGCTCGGCCGCTTCCTGCTCGGCCGGGATGACCTTGTAGCCGTACTCGACGACCCAGTAGTCGTAGGGGCCGAGCGTCGTCATGTTGAACGCGCCCTGCCTCTCGTTGCGCAGCGCGATGTTCGCCGGGTTGTATTCCATCACCGAGCCGGCGATGCCGTTGGCCCGCGTGAATTCGGGATCGTTGAGCTGCGCCTGCGTGTAGACGGTCGAGGCGCGGAAGTTGTGCGTGAGGCCCAGCACGTGGCCGATCTCGTGCATCACGGTGTCCTTGAGGTCGGCGAGCGCGAACTCCTCGGCCTCCGGGCTGTCCGGCTCGATCAGCCCGCGCGCCTCGAGCAGGTCGAGCGCGAAGCTCGTTTCCTCGGCACCGTACGCAGCACGCTCGCAGACGTACGCGCTGCGCGGTCCCAGGAACGCCGGCAGCGCGGGCGTCGCGACCTGCTCGATGCGCTGGTACTTGCGGTTGCGCAGGCGCACCGGGTCGATGCCGACGTCGGCATCGAGGATCTCGCCCGTGCGCGGATCGACGGCGCTCGGGCCCACGCCGCCGAACTGCGGCCGCGCGGACAGCATCCAGCGAACCGACGCGTGCCGCACGTCGAGCGTGTCCCAGTCGGCGTCGTCGGGCTGGATCTTCGCCTGCAGGGCGTCCTTGAAGCCGATGCGCTCGAACGCCTTGTTCCACTCGAGGATCCCGGCGAGCACCGTGGGCCGGTAGCGCTCGGGAACGTTGCGGTCGACCCAGAAGACGATCGGCTGCTTCGGCTCCGACAGCGCCGCGGCCGGATCCTTCTTCTCGAGGCGCCAGCGGTTCACGAAGCTGACGCGCGGCGTGAGCGAGTTGTCGTTGCTGTAGTCGAAGCGCGTCGTCGTGAAGTAGCCCAGCCGGTCGTCCGCGAGGCGCGGGCGCATCGGCTCGTCGGGCAGCCTGGCGAAGTTGTACTGGAAGCCCAGCAGAAGGCTGCGGACGTCGGGCACGGTCGAGGGTGGCGGCGTGAACGGCGTCAGGCCCGGCGTCGCCGGCGGCTGGATGACGCGACCCAGCACGTAATTGGCCGCAACGTTGATGCTGGTCTGGTCGGCGGTCTGCCGCACGTCACTGATGGCCGAGGTGCGCGCGTCGAAGGAATACGGTTGCCGGAACTGCCGCTCGAGGAAGCCGTTCGCGGAAGGGATGTCGGTGAGCAGCAGCGCGTTGGCCTCGACCAGCACCGACTTGCGCTCCGGGTGCGGTTGCGAGACGACGGCGGCCGAGGCGAGCAGGCTGTCCGCGAACGACGCCTCGACCGCGCGCGCCTCGGGCGTGCCGGGCTTCGCGAAGTAGCGCTGGTTGCGCGCGATCATCTGGACCGCGGTGCCCACCTTCCGGAACGACACGATGTCGGAATCCCACATCAGCCCACCGAAGAGCCACTTCTCGCCGAGGCCGCGGGACAGCGCGATCGAGAAGAAGAAGAGCCGGTCGAACTGCTCGGGCGCGATCTCCATCCAGGTCTTGTCGTCCTTCTGGTAGAGGCGGAACAGCCCGGGAATCTCCTTCGCGTCCTTGATCACCTCCGCGAACGGCTTCGGGCCGGTCGCCGCGGCCGCCGCCGCGCCTGCCGCCTGCGCGACGCTGGCGGGCGAGGCGCCGGGGCGCGCGCTCGCGGCGTTTCCCGCCGTCACGCCGGCCGCCACGGCGGCGGCGACCTTTGCGTTGTCGGTCGCCGGTTGCGCGGCCGTCGCGGCCCCGGGGGCATCCGGTGCGCCGGGCGCGGACGCACAGCCGGCGAGCATCAGGCAGGCAGCCAGCGCGAGGGCGGCGCGGGCCGGCGAAGGTCGGAACGGTGATCGAGCGGAGGACAATTGAGCTACCTCGCCGGTGGATTCGTGGAGTCGGGTGCGTACTGCGATCGGAGATGCGCCGTGGCGCCGCAATCGAGGCCGTGCGTCAGTGCGCGTCGGCGACTTCGCCGCGCAGCGAATGCGGAAGGGCCGCGGTGATCGTCACGTCGGCGTAACGGTCGATGAGCGACGGGTCGCCGGCGAAATTCACGACGCGGTTGTTCTCCGTGCGCGCCTGCAGCTCGTTGCGGTCCTTCACGGCGCGGCCCGTGACCAGCGCGCGCTGCCGCGTGCCGACCATCGCCTCGCTGTGGTCCCGGTATTGCCGGTCGAGCCGCGCCTGCAGGGTCTCGAGGCGCGCCTGCTGCACCTCCGCGGGCACCGCGTCGGGCAGTCCCGCGGCCGGCGTGCCGGGACGCGGGCTGTACGCGAAGCTGAACGCGCCGTCGAAGCCGACGTCCTCGACGAGCTTCATCGTCTGCGCGAAGTCGGCGTCGGTCTCCCCGGGGAAGCCGACGATGAAATCCGAGGTGAGCGAGAGGTCGGGCCGCTCGCTCCTCAACTTGCGGACGATCGCCTTGTATTCGAGCGCCGTGTAGCCGCGCTTCATCGCGGCGAGCAGTCGGTCCGAGCCCGACTGCACGGGCAGGTGCAGGTGGGAAACGAGCTTGCCGACCTTGCCGTAGACGGCGACGAGCCGGGACGTCATCTCCTTCGGATGCGACGTCGTGTAGCGGACGCGCTCGATGCCCGGGATCTCGGCCGCGTACTCGATCAGGGTCGCGAAGTCCGCGATCTGCCCGGTCGCCCCCATCGCGCCGCGATACGCGTTGACGTTCTGCCCGAGCAGCGTGATCTCGACGACGCCCTGGTCGGCGAGGTCGGCGAGCTCGGTCAGCACGTCGTCGAACGGCCGCGAGACCTCCTCGCCGCGCGTGTAGGGCACGACGCAGAACGTGCAGTACTTGCTGCAGCCCTCCATGATCGACACGAACGCCGAGGCGCCGTCGACCCGCGGCGGCGGCAGGTGGTCGAACTTCTCGATCGCCGGGAACGAGATGTCGACCTGCGGCCGGCCGCTCGCGCGCCGGTCGCGGATCAGCGCGGGCAGCCGGTGCAGCGTCTGGGGGCCGAACACGACATCGACGTAGGGCGCGCGCCGGACGATCGCGGCGCCCTCCTGGCTCGCGACGCAGCCGCCGACGCCGATGATGAGGCCCGGCTTGTCCGCCTTGAGCGCACGCACGCGGCCCAGGTCGTGGAAGACGCGCTCCTGGGCCTTCTCGCGCACCGAGCACGTGTTGAACAGGATGACGTCGGCGTCCTCGGGGCGGTCGGTCAGCGCGAGGCCATCCGCGGCAGCGAGGACGTCGGCCATCTTGGCCGAGTCGTACTCGTTCATCTGGCAGCCGAAGGTGCGGATGTAGAGCTTTTGCGTCACGGCGGGGCCGGACGGCCGCGGTTTGCGGTCCCGGCGCCAAGTCGTTGAAAGGGCGCGGATTATAGCAGGGAGGCCGGGAGCGTCGTCGCGGCGCCGATGGGCGGTCGCCGCGGCCTCTCCAGGCGGTCCGAGCGTCGCGCTAGAATGTGCGCACGCAGGTGTCCGCCGCGAATCCTTCGCGGCGGGTGAAACGGGAACGCGGTGCCACGCGGGATACGCCCCGCGCCAACCCGCGGCTGCCCCCGCAACGGTAAGCCAGTGCGGGCCGCCCATTGACGCCACTGCCGCAACGCGCCTCCTCGGGTGCGCGACGGCGGGAAGGCGGGCGGTCAAGACTGGCGAGCCCGGAGACCGGCCTGCGGCACGCTGCTGTTCCTCGCAGCGTGTTCGCTCGACGCCGTGCGGGGTCGCACGGCCAACGCCGGGTACGTCGATGGCAGGCCGCGTTCACCGTTTCGCCGCAGATCGGCTGGCCGCGCCGTTCGTCGTCGTGGTGGCAATTGCGTGCGCTCCGGCGCGCGCCCAGGACGGCGGGGCCGCGGACATCGCCACGCTGGAGCCGGTTTCCGTGACGGCCACGCGCGCGCTGCAGCCGTCCGCCGACCTGCTGGCGGACGTCACCGTCATCCGGAAGGACGAGATCGCGCGCGCCGGTGCGCAGAGCGTCGCCGAGCTCCTGCAGCGCCAGCCGGGGGTCGAGATCGTGCAGAACGGCGGGCCGGGGTCCGTGTCGGGCGTCTTCCTGCGCGGCGCCAACCGCGGGCAGACGCTGGTGCTGATCGACGGCGTGCGCGTCGCCTCGTCGTCGGCCGGTGCGACATCGCTCGAGGCGATCCCGCTCGACGCGATCGACCGCATCGAGATCCTGCGCGGCCCGGCGTCGAGCCTCTACGGCGCCGACGCGATCGGCGGCGTGATCCAGCTGTTCACGCGGCGCGGCACCGGGGAATTCTCGGCCAGCGCGAGCGCCGGCTACGGAACGTATTCGACGGCGACCGCGGCCGGGGGCGTCTCGGGCAGTGCCGGGCCGCTGCGCTTCTCGCTGCACGCGGGCGCGAAGCGCAGCGCCGGCTTCAACGCGATCGTCGATCCGCTGAATTTCGCCTTCAACGGCGACCGCGACGGCTACTCCGGCCAGGACGTGTCGGCGTCCGCGGCGCTGCCTTGGGCCGACGGGCAGGAGCTGACGGCGCAGTACCTGCGCAGCCGCCTCGACGCGCAGTTCGACGGCGGTCCCGGCTTCGACGATCGGACGGTCACGACGGTCGAAGCCTGGCAGGCGGCGAGCCGGAACCGGCTCGCGCCCTTCTGGGTGTCGCAGTTCTCCGTCGGCGAAGGGATGGACGACAGCGTCACGCAGACCGCGTACGGTGAATTCCCGTTCCGGACCGGCCAGAGGCAGTACGCGTGGCAGAACGAGCTCGCGCTGCCGCTCGGAACGCTCACCGCCGGATGGGAACGGCGCGAGGAGCGCATCACGACCACCGAGGCCTTCGCCGTGACCTCGCGCAACACCGATTCCCTGTTCGGCATCTACCAGCTGCGCCACGGCGAGAGCTCGCTGCAGGCAAACCTTCGTCGCGACGATTCGAGCCAGTACGGAGGGAAGACGACCGGCGCGATCGCGTACGGCTACCAGTTCGCGCCGGCGTTCCGGATGACGGCCGGAGGCAGCACCGGCTTCAAGCCGCCGTCCTTCAACGACCTCTACTATCCGGGATACTCGAATCCGGCACTCGCGCCGGAGACCTCGCGCAACGTCGAGGTGGGCGCGTACTTCTACGGCACGGCGGGCGGCGGCCGATGGGAGGCGCGCGCGATCGCGTACCGCAACCGCGTGAGCGAGCTGATCGTGCTGCGCTGCGACGCCGCGTTCAACTGCGTTCCCGAGAACGTCGCGCGCGCGCTGCTCGAAGGGGTGACCCTCGGCTTCGACGCGCGGTTCGCAACGACGACGCTCGTCGCGTCGGTCGACCTGCAGAACCCGAAGGACGAGATCACCGGCCTGCTTCTTCCGCGCCGGGCGCGGCAGCACGGTGCGCTGACGCTGGGCCACACGGTCGGCAACGTGCGCCTGGGCGCCGAGGTCGTCGCGTCGTCGTACCGCTACGACAACGCGACGAACACGCGACGGATGGCGGGCTTCGGGATCCTCAACCTGACCGCGGAATGGGAGCTCGCCAAGGGCTGGACCGCGTTCGCGCGGGCCGACAACGTCTTCGACCGCGACTATCAGCTCGCCGCGGACTTCTCGACGGGCGGGGCGACGCTGTTCGCGGGCCTGCGGTGGCGGCCATGACGCGGGTCCTGTGGGCGGTGATCGCCGCCGTCGCGCTCGCGTCGGCGCAACCGCGGGCAGCGGTCAGCGTCACCGACGATGCCGGGCAAGTGGTGTCCGTCGCGCAGCCCGCGCGGCGGATCGTGAGCCTCGCGCCGCACGCGACCGAGTTGCTGTATGCGGCCGGCGCCGGCGAGCTGATCGTCGGCGTTCTCGACTCGTCCGACTGGCCGCCCGAGGTGCGGTCGAAGCCCAGGGTGGGCGACGCGCGTGCGCTCGACCTCGAACGGATCATCACGCTCGCGCCCGACCTCGTCGTGACCTGGCCGTACGCGGCGCCGGCGCAGGTCGGCGCGCTGCTTGCGCGCGGGGTGCCGGTGTTCGTCGCCGATCCGGCCACGATCGACGGCATCGCCGCCGACCTCGAGCGGCTCGGTTCGCTCGCCGGCACGTCGCCGACGGCGAACGCCCGGGCGGCGCAGTTCCGGGCGCGGCTCGCGCGCGTTGCCGCGGATCGGGGCGACGCGCCGCCGGTCCGGGTGTTCTACGAGATCTGGAACGTCCCGCTCTACACGATCGGCGGCAGGCACCTGATCACCGAGGCGATCGCCTTCTGCGGCGGCGAGAACGTGTTCGCGTCGCTGTCGCTTCCGGCACCCGGAGTGAGCGTCGAGGCGGTGCTCGCCGCGCGGCCGGAGGCGATCGTCGCCGGCGCCGACCGCGGCCTGCGGCCGGCGTGGCTCGACGACTGGAAGCGCTGGTCGTCGCTGCCCGCCGTCGCGAGCGGCAATCTCTTCGTCGTCGACGCCAACCTGCTGCACCGCGCCGGCCCGCGGTTCGTGGAGGGCGTCGAGGCGCTCTGCGCCGCGCTCGACCAGGCCCGCGCGCGGCGACGTTAGTCCTTCGATGGTCAGGCCGGCACCAGCGTCGACGCAGCCCCGTCGCCGACCGCGACGAGCGGGTGCCCGAAGAGCTCCGACAGCGAAGCGGCCGTGAGGATGTCGCGCGCGGCGCCGGCGCGCGCGCGGCCGCCGCCGAGCGCGACCGCGTGATCCGCGTAGCGCAGCGCGAGATGCAGGTCGTGCAGCACCATGACGATCGCCTTGGCGCCGCTGCGCGCCAGCGCGGTCACCGCGTCGAGCGCGGCGATCTGCTGGCCGAGGTCGAGATGCGACGACGGCTCGTCCAGCAGCAGCAGCGCCGGATCCTGCGCGAGGAGCGCGGCCAGCGCGAGGCGGCGCCGCTCGCCCCCGGAGAGCGTGCGCGCGTCGCGCGCGTCGAGGCCGGCGAGACCGAATGCCGCGAGCGCGCTGCGGGCGCGCGCGACATCCGCCGCCGATTCCCATTCCCAGCGCGCGAGGTGCGGATGGCGGCCGACGAGCGCGGTCTCGAGCACCGTCGCCGGGAAGAAATCGACGCTGTCCTGCGGCAGGAACCCGCGGCGCAGCGCACGCTCGCGCAGACCGATACGGGGAAGCGGCGTGCCGTCGTACGCGATCTCGCCGGCCGCGGGCGGTGCGAGCCCGGCGAGCGTCGCGACGAGCGTCGTCTTGCCCGCGCCGTTCGGCCCGACGACGACCCAGCACTCGCCGGCGCGCACGTCGAGGTCGAGCCCGCAGACGAGCGTGCGGCCCGCGACCGCGAGCGCGAGTCCGCGGCACGACAGCCGGGGCGATTCGTCCGTCACGTGCGCCCCCGGGCGAGCAACGCGAGGAACACCGGGACGCCGACGAGCGCGGTGATCACCCCGACGGGCAGCTGGACCGGCGCGACGACGCTGCGCGCCAGCGTGTCCGCGAGCACGAGCAGCGCGCCACCGGCCAGCGCACTCGCCGGCAGCAGCACGCGCTGATCGTTGCCGATCACGAGCCGCAGCGCGTGCGGGACGACGAGACCGACGAACCCGACGCTGCCGGCCGTGGTGACCGCGGCGGCGGTGGCAAGCGCGGCCAGCGCGCAGAGCACGAGCGTCGTGCGGGCCACGGCGACACCGAGCGCGGCGGCGACGTGCTCGCCGCGCGCGAGCACGTTGAGGTCGCGCGCGAACGCCAGCGCGCCGACGAGGGTGATGGCCAGCGCAATCAGCGCCGGTGCCGCGAGCGTCGTGCCCCCGAGGTCGCCGATCAGCCAGAACAGCATGCCCTTGACCTGCGCGTCGGGGGCGAGCGTCAGCATCAGCGCGATCAGCGCGCCCCAGCCTGCCGCGACGACGACGCCCGTGAGGAGCAGGCGCGTCGACGTCCAGGGCGCGCGTTCCGCGCCGACGCGCGCGAGCCCGAACACGAGCAGCGTCGACGCGAGCGCGCCGGAGAGCGCGGCGGCCGTGACGAGCGCCGCCGCGCCGGCGAGCATCGCACCCAGCGCTCCCACCGCGGCGCCGCCCGAAATGCCGAGGATGTAGGGATCGGCCAGGGGATTGCGCAGCAGCACCTGCATCAGCGCGCCGGCGAGCGCCAGCAGGCCGCCCACGCCGAACGCGGCGAGCGCCCGGGGCAGGCGCAGCTCGCGGACGATCGCGTCGGCAGTCCCGGTCGATTCGCCGCCAAGCGCGCGCAGGATCGCCGCGCTGTCGACGGCCACGCTGCCGACGGACAGGGCAAGGGCCAGCGTCGCCAGCGCCACCGCGGCAAGCACGGCGAGGATCGCGAGCGTACGGCCGGGGGTGGCGAGACCGGGAATGGGCGCTGCGGGCATGGTGAACGGGCGGACGCGCGGGGCCAACCGGCGCGCATTCCCGCCGCCGTCGATTATAGAGGTGCCGCCCGGCGCGCAGCGGCCCGCTTAGTCTCAGGGGGCGCCGGCGCGCCCGGCGCCTTATAATCCACGTCCCCCTGCTGCAAGCCCGGGGACCACGGCACCCACGATGAACAAGGCCTTCACGCGCGAGACGGACGTCGAGGACGACGACGACATCGAGTCGCCGTCGCCGCTGCCGGCCGGTGCCCGCAACTACATGACGCCCGGCGGCTTCGCGCGGCTGTCCGGCGAGCTCGCACAGCTCGTGCAGAAGGAGCGCCCCGCGCTCGTTGCGACCGTCGCCTGGGCTGCCGGCAACGGCGATCGCTCGGAGAACGGCGACTACATCTACGGCAAGAAGCGCCTGCGCGAAATCGATCGCCGCATCCGCTTCCTCATCAGGCGGCTCGACGCGGCGGAAGTCGTCGACCCGGCGGCGCCGCGCGACGACGAGATCGCCGGGCAGGTCTTCTTCGGCGCGACGGTCACCATAGACAACGCACGCGGCGAGACGCGCACGGTGGCCATCGTCGGCGTCGACGAGATCGACACGACGCGCGGCTACATCAGCTGGGTGTCGCCGATGGCCCGCGCGCTGCTCAGGGCGCGCGAAGGCGACACGGTGACGCTGCGCACGCCGGGAGGCGTCGAGGACATCGACATCGTGGAAGTCCGTTACGTGCCGCTCGCCACCGGCGCGGCGGACGCGAGTTGACGCGGCGCTCGCGGAACCGCTAGAGTGCCCCGATGAGTTCGCCGACGAAGCCCGCCGCCGCCGTCCCGGAGGGGACCATCGACCAGGACCTTGCCGCGCTCGAGCAGAGGCTCGGGTCGCTGCTGACGCACGCCAAGGCGCTGGGCGCGGCCAACGAGGCGCTGCGCCGCGGGCTTTCCGCCGCGGAGGCGCGCAACCAGGTTCTCTCCGAGCGCGTCGCCGAGGCCAAGCGACGGCTCGATGCGCTGCTGGCGCGCCTGCCCGAGCCCGCCGAATGAGCGAGCGGGGCGCAGCCAAGGAGCGAAGCTCGCGTCCGCGAGCGATTGAGCGCGGCCGACGGCGCGCCGGAACACGTGGCGCCGAGCGACCGGAGCCCGCGGAATGAGCGCCAAGGCGGCGGGCCCCGACGAGCGCATGGTCACGCTCGACGTGACGCTCCTCGGCCGCGACTACAAGGTCGCCTGCAAGCCCGGCGAGGAAGCCGAGCTGCGGGAGGCCGTCGCGTTGCTCGATCGACGAATGCGCGACATCCGCGAGAGCAGCAGCAAGGCCGGCTCGACCGAGCGTGTCGCGGTGATGGCGGCGCTGAACCTCGCGCACGAGCTGCAGCGCGCGCACACGCCGTCGGCCGCGGGTCACGATGCGGCGGCGCCGGCGGCGCTCGTTGACGCTGCCGCCGCACGGCGTAGAATCGCCAGTATGCGTTCCGCGATCGAGCAGGTGCTGGTGCCCGGTCAGGAAAAACTGCTCTGACGCGCGCCCCGGCGTGCGCGGCGCGGGCTGCGACCATGTTCCCTGCGGTGTTCGAGCTGCCCATACACTCTTTGAACCAATGCTAATCAGCTAGGTTGCCGAACCATTTGCGGGCTGGTGTGCGCTCCCACGCGGAAGCGCCTGAAGGCCCCGGCAAGGCGACCCTCTTGAACCCAGGTTCAGGATGACGGGCAGGACGGCACAGGCGGGGAACACCCCTTTCATTCGCTCGCTGAACTTCGGCTATCGCCCCCGGACTTCCGGACAGGCACGGCGTCGGTGACGGCGCCGCGATTTTTTTGCGATGCGCTACTGGCTGCTCAAATCGGAGCCCGACGAGTTCTCGATCGACGACCTCGCCGCGGCGACGGGCCGGACCACGCCCTGGTTCGGCGTGCGCAACTACCAGGCGCGCAACTTCATGCGCGACCAGATGCGCGTCGGCGACCGTGCGTTCTTCTACCATTCGAGCTGTCCCGAGCCGGGAATCGCCGGCGTCGTCGAGATCAGCGCGCAGGCGTATCCCGACGCCACGCAGTTCGACCGGAAGAGCCCCTATTTCGACGCCAAGGCCACGCGGGACGCGCCGCGCTGGTTCAACGTCGACGTGACGCTCGTCGAGAAGCTGCGCTTCGTTCCGCTTGCCGAGCTGCGCGCGCACGCCGAGCTCGGGCGGATGCGGATCCTGCAACGCGGCAACCGGCTGTCGGTCACGCCGGTGGACCCTGCGGAGTGGGCGCTCGTGCTGAAGCTCGCCAAGCGCAAGACCTGATCCCATGGACCCGGCGCTGATCGTCGCGTTCCTCGTCCTGGGCGCGATCGTCGGCTTCCTCGCCGGGCTGCTCGGCATCGGCGGCGGAATGACGATGGTGCCGCTGCTCACGTTCGTGTTCACGCGACAGGCGTTTCCGCCCGAGCACGTCGTGCACATTGCCGTGGCGACCGCGACGGCGACGATCCTGTTCACGTCGATCGCGTCGATGCGCGAGCACCACCGGCACCAGGCGATCGTGTGGCCGGTCGTCGCCGGGTTGACCCCGGGAATCATCGTCGGCTCGCTCGTCGGCCCGCAATTCGTCGGCTGGATGTCGACGGCG
>Ga0209253_10001823_pt1 | contig 18777 bp, 18 predicted proteins | sample FrelakmetBRP12BR_FD_187145 | JGI IMG/M metagenome (GOLD analysis project Ga0209253, IMG submission 187145) | Freshwater lake sediment microbial communities from the University of Notre Dame, USA, for methane emissions studies - BRP12 BR (SPAdes)... | ecosystem: Environmental > Aquatic >... | reverse complement strand
GATCGAGCCGGTCGGCCGCAGGTCGGTCGAGTAGTAGTACATGGCGACGTCGGACAGGTTGTTGGTCGAGCCGCTCAGCCCGCCGTCGTAGGCGCCGGCTGCCCGCGTGGAGTACCCGGAATCGACGTTGTCGGTGTTGCCGATGGCGCTCGTGCCATCGAGTCGCCTGCCGGCCTCCTTGTTCCAGTAGCCGTCGGTGCTGAGGAGCGCGACGTTGGGTTGGCAGGAGTACTGGACCGGGTCGCCGCTCATCCCGGCGTTGATCGAGTCGGTCCTGCCCGCGAAGTGGCGGCCGACGCGCGAAAGCGCTTCCCGCAGCGGCGTATAGCTGTTGGCGTCGGGCGACTGGCTGTAGAGCTTGTCGTACCAGTCGCTGCGATGCGTACCCTCGAAACCATCGATGCGGAGATACTTGCTGCTGGAAACCGGCGAGCCGGGGTTGATCGTGATCAGGCCGACGCGATAGCGACCGTCGACCTGCGTGAAAGCGTAGCCCACGCCGGTCTTCATCATCTGGATCCGCGTGCTGTAGTACGCGTACCAGTTGGCGAAGTTGGTCATCTCCTCCGCATAGGTGCAGTTCGGGGCGGCGGCGCAGTCGGTCCGGTTGGGGCGGTTCCCGTAGGTCGCCGTCGCCGGGACGATGTCGGTGCGCTGGTACCGGCCGTGGCGCGCGTACGTGTGATTGGCCGACCAGCTCCGCTGGCAGCTAGGGAGGCTGCCCCTATTGCCCGAGATCGCACTGCCGGTGTTGTTCGCCTCGTTTGTTCTCTGGCACCACCGAACGACCGCCGGAAAGGGATACGTCCCCGTCGGCGTCGCCGACAGCGTGCAGTCGATCAGGTCTTCAGTCTTGCAATGCTCGCGTGGAAGCATCGTGTAATAGAACGGGTTGCCGGAGCGGGTCCGCGGGTAGCGGAACGCGCCCGATCCCGTGCCGTTCGGAAAGCCGTCGGCGGACGCGGTCGAGTAGACGAACGGGTTCGTCGTATCGATGCCGTTGCGGCGGCAATTGGTCGTGCTGGTGGGGCTGTCGTTGCTGTTCTTGCAGTAGACGATCTCCGGGTAGCCGGTAACGAGATTGATCGTGGTGGTGCTGCCGAACGCGTCCTTCCGCACCGCGGTCCACGGGGAACCGAAGCTCTGCCGCGGAGTGCCGTCCGCGTTGACGGCGGGGAAGTAGGTCGTTTGCGGGTTGTAGTAGATGTAGTTGAACTGGGCGGAGTACGAGGGCGGGTTGCCTTCGAGGCCGTCCGTCGTGGTCGATGAGCAGCTCGAATTGTCGCAGCGCGGCTTGTCGACACGAGATCCGCCTGCCTCCTCCGGCAGGAAGCGCCGCAACATGCTGCCGGAGTCATCGAGGATGAACATGATGTTCGGCTTGACGGTCGTCGACAGCGAATAGTTGAGAGGCTGCGAGGCGATGTCCGTCGCGTCGGCCGTGGGGACCGCGAGCAGGCCGGCGATGAGGAGAAGTACGGTGGCACGCATGGCGCCTCCTAGGGAAGTTCAGCAAGGCCCTCGTCGCTTGACGACGTGATCGATAGACCGTCGAGCAAACGAGAGCGTTGCGAGGTTGAACGTTGATGATTCAGTTGACGCTGGCGGGCAACGAGTTCGAGCGGTATCGCAAACCGACGCGGCGCGAGTCGTACCTGGCCGACACCGTTCTGGTTCGATACACAGGGCTGGGAGCAGTCCGTCGGCAGTGGGAAAACGGAACAGGGACGGCTCGACTTCGCGATGAAATCGCCCCGAAAACCGACCAAATTTCGATTAACTTGCATTCTTTATCGTCTGTCGGTCAATCAACGCTCGGTTGTGCGGACGTTCCCTAGAGTGAAACGAAGGTCTGGACCAGCGTGCTCGTGCTGCGCGGTCCGGACACGCGCACGGTGACCCGGTAGTAGTTCTGAGGGACGCCCGTGAAGTTCGTCGCGTCCGACGTGAAGCTGCCGCCCGTCGCGGCCGGCGAGGTGGCCGCCAGCAGCGAACAGGAGTTGCCGGAAGCGTTTGGACCGCCCTGGGCGGAACACATCCGGTGAATCATCCACTGCACGCGATTGCCGGCCGCATCCGCGGCGATCGTGCAGGCCGCACCGCACACGTTCCAGATCCCTTCCTGGTCCCAGTTCTGCTCGATCAGAACGGCGTAATACCCCTGGCCCGGAACATCCGCATTGAGCGTCGCCGTGCCCGCCACGCCCTGCAGCCACTGCACCGCGTTCTGCACGCCCACGTCGGACGAGTGGACGGTCGCGTTCCGGAACGCCAGATTGCCTGCCACCAACTGGTGCGTGTCCATGGACCGGGTGAGGGCGAGGACGGAGATCATCATGGCGATCAGCGCGACCAGCACGACCATCAGCACCGCGCCACGCTGGATCTGGCGAGTCGAGCCTCTCATGCCGGCCTCCAGATCATGTTGCGAAGCGTGACCGTCGACTCGAACACGCGGTAGCGGTAGCACTGCCAGTCGGCTCGCCCAGTCAGGTCGAAAGCGCCGGCGGCCCAGGTGGGCGCGGCCGTAGTCGTGTTGCAGACACCGTTGACATCCGGCCGCTCGGCCACCGCGCTGCGGGCCACCATGCCGAAGCGCACCGCGATGACGTTCGCCCAGCCGGCCGCCGTCACCGGAGTCGTTTCGTCCCAGACATCGACCGTGCCGTCGCCCGTGGTGTCGCGACCGTACTGCGCCTGCAGTTGCACGATGTTGGCCGCCACGCCCGCGGGTGGCGTGCCGAGCATCAGCGCCTCGACCATCAGGTTCTCGTTCTGGATCGAGTAGCGGGCGACTGTCGGCAGTCGGCCGAGCGGATAGATCACGGCGTCGAGCGTATAGGTCGGACCGAAGCCGCCCGGCCTGTTGTAGCGCGCCGCAGCACTCGCGCCGCTCGGCGTGCGGTACATCCCGCTGTTGTGGATGATGAGGTCGCGGCGGCCGGGCGCTTCCTGGCTCGGCGTGTTCGTCACCTGATGCAGCGAGCAGTCGAGCCCCGCTTCGGCGACGATGATCAACTGCCCGGCTTCCAGCCCGAATGCGTTGTCAACGTGATAGTTCGCGGCGGGCGTCGGCAGTGCCTGGGTGAGGCGGACGGGCGCCGGCATCGAATCGGTGTCGCTGTAGCTGATCTCGATGGTATCGGGCGCCGTCCCCGCGCCCTGTGTAATCACCACCGGCACGAGCGCGAACGTGAAGGTGCGCGCCGGCGCCACGCTCTCGTCGTAGGCGAGCACGTTGCAACCGAGGAGGGCGAGGGAGTTCAGCCCGTAGCCGGCCATCCTCAGGTCGCGCTGCAGTGTGTGGGTCCCAATCGATCCGTTGAAGACCGCGTCGCCACCGGAGGTGGCCGAGCGGCGATAGCCCTCGGACACTGCGAACGTCTGAAAGACCGCGAGCGTCACGAGCAGCGCGATCGCCATCGCGATGAGCACTTCGACGAGCGTCAAGCCGGCTGCCAGGCGTCGGCTCGGAACTGTCCGGCGATGCGAGTGTGCATGGGACACGTCAGGGCTCCTGAAGGGTGGCGACGGCGACGTGCCGGTGGGTCCTGCCGCCGGGCGTCTGCCATAGCACGGTGACGGTCATCGCGGTGCCTGCGATCGCCACCGTGGCGTCTGCTCCAGGCAGCACCCGCTGGACTTCGGTGAGCCACGCCGCGCTGCGTTGGCCGGGCGGGCCGCTGGCTGCGCCGCCGTAGGCATAAAGAGCGATGTTCGGCCGGTCGATCCACGCCTCGCTGATCAGCCGGTCGGCGAGGAGCGCGGCGTCGACGCGGAACTTTGCGTCGGTGTACGCAGTGAGTGCGGTCGCATTCGCGCTCAGCAGTCCGAGGATGCCGAAGGCAAAGATGACCATTGCCACCAGGACCTCGACGAGCGAGAGTCCGCCCTGTGCACGGGGAAGTACGCGTTGTAGTTTCATGGCAGTTTCAGCAGCGGCGTGGGTCGGTACCTGTGACGAGCGGATCGCACATCCGCACATCCCCCCCCGGTCCGAACACCAGCCGCAGGTCACGCCTGTCCGCGGCGGCGAGAACCGGGTTGGAGACGTCGATTTGTGTCGGCGTGGCCGAGCCGTCCGCGTTGAGGATCACCCGGCCCAGCGCGTCGAACGTGATCGTGACGGCGTCTGCCGGGACGGGTACGAACTGCGGCTGATTCGACACCTCTCCGGCCGCACGCGTCTGGATCACGCCCAGGCAATCGCCGGGATCGTCCACGTTCGGCGTGCCGGCATCGACCGCCACCACGCAGCCCATGGTCCATGCCGGAGCCGCGGCAGGGTCGAAGGTGATCTGCACGGCGCGATTGCGCCGGATCGCCTCGGCCCGCGCCAACTGCACGCCGTTGTAAAGGCCCTCGGCCGCGGTGCGGGTGTGGGTGTTCGCGATCCACACCGAGAACAGCGGCACGCCGAGCGCGTAGACCAGGGCGGCGATCGTCAGCACGACAGCGATCTCGATGATCGTCATGCCGCCTTGCCGGCGCTGGACGGCGATGCTCATCGAACCACCCAGCGGGTGCCGGCGTCGGCCGGCAACGAGCCCCATTGGGTCGGTAGCGCCGTCGTTGCCCGCTCGTTGGACTGGTTGATGGTGAAGGTGAAGCCCGCCGCCGTGCCGGCGCCCGTGGCGGTCGCCGTGTAGGCCTGCCCGCCGGCGCCGAGAGCGCAGGCGACCGCGAAGTTGGCCAGGCCCGCAGGGGCAGCCACGCCGCAGTTCGCGCCGTTCGCGTACGTGCGATTGTCCTGGTAGAACTGCTCCATCCGTACCCGGTAGTCGGCGAGAGCGGTGGTCGCTTCCACCAGCGCGCCGCGTGTGATGTAGCGGGTGTACATCGGAATGGCGATGGACGCGAGGATTCCGAGGACGACCACGACCACCATCACCTCGATCAGCGTGAAGCCGCGCGCGCCGGTGAGGCGGATCCGTTCGAATTTTCTGGCGTTCATATCGTTCTGTTGCCCTCTAGGCGAATGATCGGTGCACGCGGCCGTGGATCTGAGTCAATACAGACGAACGGCCGGCGACCGCCGCCGGATGCGTAGGTCGCGTTCGAGGATTGTCGGATTCGCGCTATCGCGGCAGCACCGTGAATTGGCCGGCTTTCCCGGCCCTGTTAGGAGCGGAGAGCAGCGCTTTGGCCGCTCGTCGGTCTCGGGCTGCCGTCCATGCGAGCACACGCGGGTACAGGCCGATGTGACCCGCTCGTACCAACGGGCCGAATGCAGCAATGCGCGGCCTCAGGCCAGCGCCTTCGCCGCCACCGCGTTCCCGGCCCGCGAGTGCGCCTTCCGTTCGAGAATCCCGCTGATCCACTGCCCGATCGCAACGACCTTCGCGAAGTCGATCCCGGTCTCGATCCCGAGGCCGTTCAGCAGATACAGCACATCCTCGGTGGCGACGTTGCCGGTCGCGCCCTTGGCGTACGGGCATCCGCCGAGCCCGGCGATGCTGGTGTCGAAAGTGGCGATGCCGAGTTCGAGGCTGGCGTACACGTTGGCGGTTGCCATGCCGTACGTATCGTGGAAATGCCCGCTCACGGCCGGCAGGTCGTACACGCGCAGGGCCGCTTCCATCGCTCGCCTGGTCCTTTCGGGCGTGCCGACACCGATCGTGTCGGCCACGCCGATGTCGTCGACGCCGATATCCTTCATGCGGCGTGCGACGTACTCCACCGCCTCGGGCTTCACTTCACCTTGGTACGGGCACCCCAGCGCGACGGAGATCGCGCCGCGCACGCGCATGCCGTGCTGGTGCGCGGCTTCGCACACGGGCCGGAAGCGCTCGACCGACTCCGCGATCGAGCAGTTGATGTTCTTCTGCGAGAACGCCTCGCTGGCCGCGCCGAAGACGACCACCTCGTCGGCCTTCGCCGCGAGCGCGCCCTCGAAACCTTTCATGTTGGGCGTGAGCACCGAGTAGACGACGCCCGGCTTGCGGCGGATCCGCGCCATGACCTCGGCGGCGTCGGCCATCTGCGGCACCCACTTCGGCGACACGAACGAGGTCACCTCGATGTTGCGGAAGCCCGCGTCCGTCAGCCGGTCGACCAGTTCGACCTTCACGTCGGCGGGGATCATCTGCTTCTCGTTCTGCAGCCCGTCGCGCGGGCCGACGTCGACGATCGAAACCTTGCTTGGCAGGGGCATCAGTAACCTCGCGTCCAGTCGACGACACCGCTGACCGGTTCGCCGCGCTCCAGGGAGCGGATTTTATGCGCCACCTGCTGCACGGACTCGTCCAGCATCGTCACTCCGGACACGTGCGGCGTCACCGTGATGCGAGGGTGGCTCCAGAACGGATGGTCGGGGGGCAACGGCTCGGTCGTGAACACGTCGAGCGTCGCGCCCCCGAGCTTGCCGGCGTCGAGCAGGGCGATCAGGTCGTCGTTGTTCAAGTGCGCGCCGCGCGCCAGGTTGACGACGTGCGCGCCGTCGGCGAGCCGCTCGAGGTGCTCGCGCCGCAGGATGCCCGTCGTATCGGGCGTCAGCGGCAGCGCGTTGATCAGCACGTGCAGGCCGGTCAGGAACGCGGGAAGCTCCGCGCCGCCGGCAAAGGCGCGGATGCCCGGCACGTCGCCAGGCGTGCGCGCGTACCCGCGCACGCGGAGGCCTTGGCCCGCGATGGTCTCCGCCACCACGCGGCCGATCGCGCCGAGACCGAGCACGCCGACCTCCAGTTCGCCCGGCGCGTGGGGGCGGCGCGGGGCCCAGCGATGGTCCGCCTGGCAGCGCGCGTACTCGTCGAAGCGGCAGGCATGGCGCAGCACGACCGCCAGCGCGTACTGCGCCATCGGGCGCGCCATGCCGGCATCCTCGAGGCGGATCAGCGGCACCGAGCGCGGGAACCCGGGCATCGTCGCCAGCGCGTCGATGCCGGCGCCGAGGTTGAAGATCGCCTTCAGGCGCGTCTGCTCGGCGAAGAACGACGGGTCCGGTCGCCACACGAGCGCGTAGTCGGCGGGCGTGGCGTGCTCATCGACAGTAGTCCGCCCGGACTCGCGCGTGACGATGTCGGCTTCCGGCAGCGCCGCATGCAGCCGCTCGGACCACTTCGCGAGCGCATTCGCGCCGAGCGCGATGACGATGCGCGGCTTCATGCCCCGGCGCTTCAGGGCGACTCGAAGCGCACCAGCTCGGCGCCCTCGTCGACCTGGTCCCCCACGCCGAACAGCACGTCGGCCACCACGCCGTCGACGGGCGCGACGATCGTGTGCTCCATCTTCATCGCTTCCATCACGAGCAAGGTCGCACCGCGCTCGACGCGCGCGCCGGCCGTCGCCGAGATCGCGATCACCTTGCCGGGCATGGGCGCCGTGAGGCGACCGGTCGCGGCGTCGCCGCCGCCCGACTGCGCGATGACGTCGAAGAGCGCGAGCACGCGGTGGCGCCCGTCCGCGAACACGTGCAGTTCCTCGCCGGACCGCACCACGTCGGCGACCCGCGTGCCGGAGCCGAAGCGGATCCCCAGCTTCGTGCCGTCGACGGCGCTGATCGCCAGCGGCGCGTGCGTGTCGCCGTGGTGGAGCACGTAGCCGTCGCGCGCGTACTCGAGGTCGACGTCGTGCACGCCGCGCGTCGACTTGAGCGTCAGCGTGCGCATGTAGTTGGTGTTCAGCCGCCAGCCGTGCGCGGCGGTCCACGGATCGGCGCCGGCGCCGGCGTCCTCGTCGACCAGGACTCGCGCGCAGGCGAACGCCAGCAGCTCGTCCGGCACGCGCTCGTCGTCCTGCTCGGGGAAGAGCCGGGCCCGCTCGCGTTCGATCAATCCCGTGTCGAGTTCGGCCCGCGCGAAACTGGGGTTGGCGACGAGCCGCGACAGGAAGTCGACGTTGTTCGCCACGCCGACGATGTGGAAGTCCGCGAGCGCGGCGTGCATGCGCGCCAGCGCGTGCGCGCGGTCCGTGCCCCACACGATCAGCTTCGCGATCATCGGGTCGTAGTGCGGCGTGATGCTGTCGCCCTCGCGCACTCCGCTGTCGATGCGCACGGCGGCCGGTGGGGTCCGGTCCTGGCCGCCGAACTCGGTCGCATCGGGTTGCGCGAGGTGCAGCAGCCGTCCGGTCGACGGCAGGAACCCGCCGTCCGGATTCTCGGCGTAGATGCGCGCCTCGATCGCGTGCCCGCGGATCGCGAGCGCGTCCTGCACGGCCGGCAGCGGTTCGCCGGCGGCCACGCGCAGCTGCCACTCGACGAGGTCGTGGCCGGTGATCATCTCGGTCACCGGGTGCTCGACCTGCAGCCGGGTGTTCATCTCCATGAAGAAGAACCCGCCGCCCGGGTCGGCGATGAACTCCACCGTGCCCGCGCCGACGTAGCCCACCGCCCGCGCCGCGGCGACGGCCGCTTCGCCCATGGCGCGACGACGCTCCGGAGTCATGCCCGGCGCCGGCGCTTCTTCCAGCACCTTCTGGTGGCGCCGCTGGACCGAGCAGTCGCGCTCGAACAGGTAGACCGCGTTGCCGAGCGTGTCCGCGAACACCTGGATCTCGATGTGCCGCGGCCGCTCGACGTACTTCTCGATCAGCACGCGGTCGTCGCCGAACGACGCCAGCGACTCGCGCTTGCACGACACCAGTGCGTCGGGAAAGTCGGCCGATTTCGCGACGACGCGCATGCCCTTGCCGCCGCCGCCCGCGCTGGCCTTGATGAGCACGGGGTAGCCGATCCCGTCGGCCCGGCCGTGGAGGAACCCCGGGTCCTGATCGCCGCCGTGGTAGCCCGGCACGAGAGGCACTTTCGCCGCCTCCATCAGCCGCTTGGCTTCGATCTTGCTGCCCATCGCGCGGATCGCCGAGGCCGGCGGCCCGACGAAGGTGATGCCGGCGTCGGCGAGCGCCTGCGCAAACCCCTCGTTTTCCGAGAGGAAGCCGTAGCCCGGGTGGACGGCGTCCGCCCCGGTCGCGCGGGCGGCGGCGACGATCAGGTCGGCGCGCAGGTAGCTGTCGCGCGCCGCCGCGGGACCGAGCCGGACGGCCTCGTCGGCCATCGCCACGTGGCGGCTGCCCGCGTCCGCATCCGAGTAGACCGCGACGGTCCGGATGCCCATCCGCCGGGCGGTCGTCATCACGCGGCAGGCGATCTCGCCGCGGTTCGCAATCAGCAGCTTCTTGAACATGGCGTCACTTCTTCTGTTGCGAGAGGTCGAGCTTCGTTTCGCTGATCAGCGTGAAGAAACCCTCGGCGGGGTCGAGCAGCACGTCCACGCGCAGCGGGAACGCCCGCATCAGGTCAGGCGGTATGGTGCCATCGTCGGAGGCCGCAATCTTCAACGTTCCCCGGCTGCCCTTCGCTGCCGAAGCGTATTCCCGCTTGATCCGCTGGAACTCCGCCAGCCCGGGCTTCGACAGGGCGAACGCGAACCAGCGGCGGTTGGCGGGCGGGGGCTCCAGCCGCGGGTCGTCGACCGGCTGCTCGAGCGGGATCAGGTACGTGCGGCGCGCCGAGCGGTCGGGCGGTTCGACGTCGAGGGTGATCGTCACGTTCTTCATCGTCGCGCGCGAGTCGACCCGCGCGGCGGCGCGCAGGTGCGCCGGGTCGAGCGCGAAGAGCTGTTCCGCGTTGAAGCTGCGCAGGCGCCACATCGTCGACAGCGGCACCGACGTGCAGCCGCCGGCCAGCAGCGCCAGCGCCAGGAGCGATCGCCGCTTCAAGTCGAGCCTTCCGGCGCCCCGCCGAGGACCTTCTTCAGCATTCGGACGACGAAGCGGATCAGCTTCGGCAGCAGCCACGCGGCCAGCACGACGAGGGCCAGGACGACCGCGAGCGCGACCAGCGGGTGGGTCAGCACCAGCCACAGCAGCCCGGCCGTGGTGATGTCCTCGGCCACCGACAGGCCGAGGTTCGAGAACGGCTCGGGCGACGTGTTGGCCGCCGCGCGCGTGCCCGCCTTGGTGAAGTGACTGGTCGCCGCCAGCGATCCGCCGAGGATCGCCGCCACCGTCGTCCACGCTGCGCTGTCCATGGCGCCGAACACGCCGGCGGCCAGCGCCGCGCCGGCCGGAATGCGGATGAAGGTCTGGATCGCGTCCCACACGCTGTCCACGCCGGGGACCTTGTCGGCGACGAACTCGACCAGGAACATCGCCGCCGACGCACCGATCACCCACGGGTGCTGCAGGATCGCCAGCCCGCTCGGCAACGGCACCCACCCCGCGTACCCCACGAGCCCGACCACGAGCAGCACCGCATACAGCCGGATGCCGCTCGCGAAGCCGAGCACCGCGGCCAGCGCGATCAGTTGGGCGATGTCGAGTGATTCCACGGCGACTGCGTCTCCAAGCCTCTTCGTTGCCCTTGAAACTGGACCGGGCGCCCGGCCGCTCCGAAGCCCGGTCCACTAACTTTGCCGTTCGAAATGCACGTGCATCGGCGCAGCCGATGCGTACATTTCGAACGCCTCCGCTTACATCTCCTCGTCGTCCTCGCCCGCCTCCATCGCCTCGTACTCAGCGACCCAGCGCGCCTTGCGCTTCTCCAGGAAGGCCGTGATCCCTTCGCGCCCGTCCGCGCTCTGGCGAATGGCCGCGATCCGCTGCGCCGTGTCGGCGACGAGCGCGTCGTCGATCGGCCGGAACGCGAGGTCGCGGACCAGGCGCTTGGCTTCGGTCACCGCCTCCGCGCTGGTCAGCATCAGGGTTCCGAGCAGCTCGTTGATGGTCCCGTCGAGTTCCTCGGGGGCGGCGATGTCCTGGACGAGGCCGATGCGGAAGGCCTCGCTCGCGTCGAACTTCTCCGCGGTCAGGAAGTAGCGGCGCGCATTTCCATGCCCCATCGCGCGGATCACGTACGGCGCGATGGTCGCGGGAATCAGGCCGAGCTTGGTCTCGGTCAGGCAGAACTCGGCGGTCAGCGACGCGATCGCGATGTCGCAGGCGGCGACCAGGCCGACCCCGCCGGCGAACGCCGCGCCGTGGACTCGTGCGATCACGGGCTTGGGGCACTCGTAGATCGTGCGCAGCATCGTCGCAAGCTTCACCGCGTCGGCCAGGTTCTCGTCGTGCGAGTACTGCGACATGCGGCGCATCCATTCGAGGTCGGCGCCGGCGCAGAAGGCCGGGCCCTCGGCCGCCAGCACGATGGCGCGCACTCCGGGGTCCGCGCCGAGCGTCCGGAACGCGTCGGTCAGCTCGGCGATCGTCGTCTCGTTGAAGGCGTTGCGCACCTCGGGCCGCGTCATCCAGACGAGGCCGACGCGATGGGTGATGTTGATCTTCAGGGTCGTGGGCATGCGGCTGCTCGGTTGATTGGTGTCGGCTCAGCGGATGGTTGGGACGGCGGCTGGCGCGGACGACGGTCCCCGCCCGGCGCCTGGCAGATCGCGCGCATGGCGGCGTCGATCTCGCGCCGGACGGCGGCGCAGCCAATGGAAACGAAAGCCGGAGTCATGGAATGGCGATCCGCTTGGCGACTTCCTCGAGCATCACCTCGGTGGCTCCGCCGCCGATGGCGAGGACCCGCGCGTCGCGGACGAGCCGTTCGATCGGGCTCTCGCGCATGTAGCCCATGCCGCCGTGGAACTGCTGGCACGTGTACGTCACTTCGTTGACCAGCTCTCCGGTCAGCGCCTTCAGCATCGAGATCTCGGCGACGGCGTCGCGCTGCTCGTCGACCAGCCATGCGCAGTGATAGAGCAGCTGCCGCGCGGCCTGCACGCGCGCCGCCAGCATCGACAGCCGCTGGCGGATCGCCTGCTTGTCCCACAGCACGGCGCCGAACGCCTTGCGGTCGTGCACGTAGCGCAGCGTGAGGTCGAGCGCCGTGAGGCAGTGGCCGATCGCCATGCTGCCGAGCGCGAGCCGCTCCGTCTGGAAGTTCTTCATGATCGCGTAGAAGCCGCGATGCTCCTCGCCGAGCAGGTTCGCGGCCGGCACGCGGCACTGGTCGAACACGAGCTCCGCGGTGTCCGACGCCAGCCAGCCGCTCTTCTTCAGCGAGCGGCCGACCGAGAAGCCCGGCGTGCCGCGCTCGACCGCGAAGATCGACAGGCCGCGCGAGCCCTTGGCGGCCGGATCGGTGCGCGCGGCGACGAACACCAGGTCGGCCAGCACGCCGTTCGTGATGAACATCTTGCTGCCGTCGATCACCCAGTGGTCGCCGTCGCGGCGGGCGCGGGTGCGGATCGACGCGACGTCGGAGCCGGCATCGGGTTCGGTGACGGCCACCGCCGTGATCAGCTCGCCGCGGTGGATCGCCGGCAGCCAGCGCGCCTTCTGTTCGGCGGAACCGGCGTTCAGCAAGTGCGGGCTCGCCATGTCGGTGTGGACCAGCACCGTGATGACGAAGCCGCCGGAGGTCGAACGCGACAGCGCCTCCTGGAACACCACGTTCGTCGTCACGTCGGCTTCCGCGCCGCCGAAGTCGGCCGGCGCCGTCAGGCCGAGCCAGCCGAGCGCGCCCATCGTCCTGAGCACGTCGCGCGGCGTGTAGCCCTGTTCGTCCCAGGCGAGCGCGTTGGGCTCGACCTCCTGCGCAATGAAGCGCGCGACTTGCCGGCGCAGTTCGACGTGTTCCGGGCGCGTGTAGATCGTGTCGTTCATCCGGGCGAAACCCTGCGGTCAGTCGTCACATGCGGAACACGCCGAAGCGGGTCTCGGGGATCGGCGCGTTGAGCGCCGCCGACAGCCCGAGCGCGAGGCACATGCGCGTGTCGAGCGGGTCGATCACGCCGTCGTCCCACAGGCGCGCGCTGGCAAAGTACGGGTGCCCCTCGCGCTCGTACTGGTCGAGGATCGGCTGCTTGAACGCCGCTTCCTGCTCCGCGCTCCAGGCGCCGCCCTTCGCTTCGATGTTGTCGCGGCGGACGGTGGCCAGCACGCTCGCGGCCTGCTCTCCGCCCATCACGCTGATGCGCGCGTTCGGCCACATCCAGAGGAACCGTGGCCCGAAGGCGCGGCCGCACATCCCGTAGTTGCCGGCGCCGAAGCTGCCGCCGATGATCACCGTGAACTTCGGCACCTGGGCGCACGACACCGCCGTGACCATCTTCGCGCCGTGGCGCGCGATGCCCTCGTTCTCGTACTTGCGGCCGACCATGAAGCCGGTGATGTTCTGCAGGAACACCAGCGGCACCTTGCGCTGGCAGCACAGCTCGATGAAGTGCGCGCCCTTCTGCGCGCTCTCCGAGAACAGGATGCCGTTGTTGGCGACGATGCCGACCGGCATCCCCTCGATCCAGGCGAAGCCGGTCACGAGCGTGTTGCCGAAGCGCGACTTCCACTCGTCGAACTCGGAGCCGTCGACGATTCGGCCGATCACCTCGCGCACGTCGTACGGCCTGCGCGTGTCGGTCGGGATCACGCCATACAGGTCCTGCGGGTCCAGTTTCGGCGGCCGCGGCTCGCGCAGCAGCTGCGGCGACGGCTTCACGTAGTTGGTCGTCGCCAGGATGCGGCGCGCGAGCGCGAGCGCGTGGGCGTCGTTGGCGGCGAGGTGGTCGGCCACGCCGGACAGCCGCGTGTGGACGTCGCCGCCACCGAGGTCCTCTGCGCTCACCACCTCGCCGATCGCCGCTTTCACCAATGGCGGGCCGCCGAGGAAGATCGTGCCCTGGTTGGCGACGATGATCGACTCGTCGCTCATTGCCGGCACGTAGGCGCCGCCGGCCGTGCACGAGCCCATCACGACGGCGATCTGCGGAATGCCGGCGGCCGACAGCGTCGCCTGGTTGTAGAAGATGCGGCCGAAGTGCTCGCGATCCGGGAACACGTCGGTGTGATTCGGCAGGTTCGCGCCGCCGGAGTCGACGAGGTAGATGCACGCCAGCCGGTTCTCGCGCGCGATCTCCTGCGCGCGCAGGTGCTTCTTGACCGTCATCGGGTAATACGTGCCGCCCTTCACGGTGGCGTCGTTGCACACGATGACGCACTCGCGTCCGGCGACCCGGCCGACGCCGGTGATGATCCCGGCCGACGGCGCGGCGTTGTCGTACATCTCGTACGCCGCGAGCTGCGACAGTTCGAGGAACGGCGTCCCCGGGTCGAGCAGCATCTGGACGCGGTCGCGCGGCAGCAGCTTGCCGCGGGCCGTGTGCTTGGCTCGCGCCTCCGGCCCGCCGCCCACGCCCACCGCGTTGACCTTTTCCTTCAGGTCGGCCACCAGCGCGCGCATGGCCTCCGCGTTGCCGCGGAACTCGGGGCCGCGCGCATTCAGTCGTGTCTCCAGGATCGTCATCGTTGTTGTCGGCGAAGTGCGCCGCGGCCTCGTTCGGGCCGGCCGGCTGCAAAGGGTGAATGGTAGTGCGAAGCGCCGCGCAGGTCGCCTACGGCGACTCGATGGCGACGTGCGGCACGGGACGGTGACGGCGGAAGTGGATCACGGCGAGGACCAGGGCGGCCGCCTGCAGCGCCGCCGACAGGAAGAACGGGGCGCCGATCCGCCAGTCCCCGGCGGGCAGGTGACTGACCTCCGCCAGCAGCGGCGCGCCCGCCATCGGGGCGATGACGGCCATCAGGCTGGCGAGCGACGACAGCGACCCCATCGCCAGGCCCTGCTGGCGCGGGTCGGCCGCCTTCGAGACGATCGCGTTCAGGCTAGGCCCGACGGCGAAGGCCAGCAGGTTCGACGCGATGATCGCGTACATCATCCAGCCGCGCGTGGCCAGCCCGTAGAACGTGTACGCGAAGAGGCCGGACACCATGCCGGCCATCACGAGCTGCCGCTCGCCGATCCGCTTGAGCATCCAGCCGAGCAGCAGGCCCTGCATCACCGCGCTCGCCAGCCCGACGACGAACAGCGACAGTCCGTTCTCCTGCGGCCCCCACCCGAAGCGGAAGCCCGTGTACAGCACCCAGGTGCCGTGGAGGATGAACTGCGCGAGCGTGACCAGTCCGATCACGACGACCAGCGCGCCGACGCTCTTCAGGCGGGCCAGGCCGGCCAGCGACGAGAACGGGTTCGCCTTGCGCCACTCGATGGCCTTGCGCCGCTCGCGCGGCAGCGATTCCGGCAGCACCAGCAGCCCGTAGACGGCGTTGACGAGCGACAGCGCCGCCGCCGCGTAGAAGGGCAGGCGGATGTCGATGCTGCCCAGCGTGCCGCCGATCGCCGGGCCGACGATGAAGCCGATGCCGAACGCGGCGCCGATCCGCCCGAAGCTCCTGGCGCGCTGCTCAGGCGTGCTGATGTCGGCGACGTAGGCATTGGCGACGGAAAAGTTCGCGGCCAGCGCGCCGCCGAGCACGCGCGTGGCGAGCAGCGCCGGCAGAGAGGTGACGATGGCCGACAGGAAGAACATCGTCCCGAGGCCGGTGATCGACGCGAGCAGCACCGGCCGCCGCCCGTACCGGTCGGACAGCGCGCCGAGCAGCGGGGAGCACAGGAACTGCGCCAGCCCGAAGGTCACCATCAGCGCGCCGTACCAGTACGTCTGCGCGTCGCGGCTGGCCGTGAACTCGCCGACCAGTGCGGGTATCACCGGCAGCAGCAAACCGATGCCCATCACGTCGATGAGCACGGTGACCAGGATGAAGGCGATCGCGGGCTGCCGGCGCACGTCAGGGCTTCACGTCGGTCGACATCGGTGCATCGGTCTCACGCTCGAACCCGCTGCGGGCCGGTTCGGCCGGCGCGCGCTCGCCCTCGGTCACGGCGTCGGCATCTCCGTGACGCCGCCCTGTTGCCCGCACCGGGCCAGCCACGCGGAGACGGCGGGATAGCGGGCGAGGTCGAAGCCGCCGTCGGCGGCCTTGTGCGTGTAGGCGAACAGCGCGAGGTCGGCGATCGTCAGTCGGTCGCCGACGAACCAGTCGTGCGTCGCCAGGTGCCGCTCCATCACGCCGAGCGCGGCGGCGCCCCGCTTCGCGAGCTCCGGCAGCCGCGGGTCGTCGTTGCGCTTCAGGAAGCACCGGATGAAGCGCGCGACCGCGATCGCCGGTTCGTGGCTGTACTGCTCGAAGAACATCCACTGCAGCACGCGGGCGCGCGCCAGGCGGTCGTCCGGCACGAGCGTCGTGCCCTCGCCGAGGTACCAGAGGATCGCGTTGGACTCGGGCAGGAACGTGACGCCGTCGATGGCCAGCACCGGCACCTTGCCGTTGGGGTTCATCGCGAGGAACTCCGGCGTGCGCGACTCGCCTTTCAGCACGTCGATCTCGCGCCACTCGTACGGCTCGCCGAGGATGTCGAGCGCCATGCGGACCTTGTGGCAGTTGCCCGAGGCGGCCGTGCCGTGGACGGTGCAGGACATCACAGACTCTTCCGGAAGGCGGGCGGGCGCGGAAACGCGAGTTTGACACCGCTTTCCCGAACCTCTACTTTTCGCTCTTGCGCCGATTTGCCGACTCGCTTGCGGGCGCAGGGGGATCTCCTCCGAAATCCGCTAAAGAGGTCAAGCAGCGTTGCTGCGACGAACCCGAGCCGGCCCCTGCGCCTCTCGGGTTTTTTATTGGCCATGCTGAAGTCGGGTTCCGTCGGTGTCGTGACGCCGCAGTCGTTCCGGTTCGATGCGCCGCTTGCGCTGTCGAGCGGGGCGTCGGTGGACGGCTACGAGTTGACGGTCGAGACCTACGGCCAGCTGAATGCCGACCGCAGCAACGCGGTGCTCGTCTGCCATGCGCTGAATGCCTCGCACCACGTCGCGGGGATCGCGGCCGACGACCCGACGAACGTCGGCTGGTGGGACAACATGGTCGGTCCCGGCAAGCCGGTCGACACCAACCGCTTCTTCGTGGTCGGCGTCAACAACCTCGGCTCGTGCTTCGGCTCGACCGGGCCGATGTCGATCAACCCGGCGACCGGCAAGCCGTACGGCGCCAGCTTCCCGGTTGTGACCGTGGAGGACTGGGTCAACGCGCAGGCCCGGCTCGCCGACGTGCTCGGCGTCGAGCGGTGGGCGGCGGTGATGGGCGGCTCGCTCGGCGGCATGCAGGCACTGTCGTGGGCCATCCAGTATCCGGAGCGCCTGGCGCACTGCGTGGCGATCGCGTCGGCCCCCAAGCTGTCGGCGCAGAACATCGCGTTCAACGAGGTCGCGCGCACGGCGATCCGCTCCGATCCCGACTTCCACGGCGGCGACTACTACGCGCACGGCGTCGTGCCGAGGCGCGGGCTGCGGGTCGCCCGGATGATCGGCCACATCACCTATCTCTCCGGCGCGGACATGGCCGAGAAGTTCGGCCGCGCGCTGCGCGATCGCGAGGTCGGCGACGAGTACCGCTTCCACTACGACATCGAGTTCGAGGTCGAGAGCTACCTGCGCTACCAGGGCGACAAGTTCGCCGAGTACTTCGACGCCAACACGTACCTGCTGATCACGCGCGCGCTCGACTACTTCGACCCGGCACGGGTGACGGGCGGCGACCTCGCCGCGGCAATGCGTCCCGCCAGCGCGAAGTTCCTGCTCGCCGCTTTCACGACCGATTGGCGCTTCCCGCCCGAGCGGTCGCGGGAGATCGTCGAGGCGCTCATCGCCACCGGGCGCGACGTTTCGTACGCCGAGATCGACGCGCCGCACGGCCACGACGCCTTCCTGCTCGATGATCCGCGGTATCAGCGGTTGATGCGCAACTACTTCGAGACGATCGCCGAAGAGGTGCGCGCATGACATTGCGTGCCGACCTCGCCCAGATCGCCGACTGGATCGCGCCGGGCAGCCGCGTGCTCGACCTGGGGTGCGGCGACGGCACGCTGCTCGCGTACCTGCGCGACGCCAAGGACTGCCGCGGCTACGGCGTCGAACTGAACGACGAGCACGTGGCGCACTGCGTGCGCGCGCGCATCAACGTCGTGCAGCAGAACCTCGACGCCGGCCTGCGGATGTTCGACGACGACATGTTCGACACGGTCGTGCTGTCGCAGACGCTGCAGGCCATGCACAACGCCGAAGGGCTGCTGCGCGAGATGGCGCGGGTCGGCCGCGAAGGCGTCGTCAGCTTCCCGAACTTCGGGCACTGGAAGCACGCGGTGTCGCTGCTGGCCGGCCGCATGCCGGTGACCAGGCACATTCCCTATCAGTGGTACGACACGCCGAACATCCACCTCTGCACGCTGAAGGACTTCGAGATCCTGGCGTCGAAGGTCGGGCTGACGATCACGGCGCGCTCCGTGCTCGCCGAGGGCAGGCCGGTCAACGTGCTGCCCGGCCTGCGCTCGACGCTGGCGGTCTACCGCTTCGAGACCCGCTGACCCTTGCCGCGCGCCCGGTTCGCGCGTCTACTCGCGGCTGTCTCCCGGCCCCGTGGCCGTCCCCTTGCGTGAGGTCATCGTGAGCGAAGAACTGCGCCGCAAGCTGATCCGCAATTTCGACGAAGTCGAGTTCGAGACCGCGGACCGCGCCCCCCTGTACGACGGCGGCCGCTGTGCCGGCCTGATCGGGCCCCGCGAGGGCCTGCCCGGACGCAAGATCGGCTGCGGCATCGACGTCGTGCCGCCCGGCAAGCGGGCCTGTCCGTATCACTTCCACTATGCGCAGGAAGAGGTGTTCATCGTGCTCGAGGGCGAGGGCACGCTGCGCGTGGGCGGCGAGATGGTCCCGATCCGCCGCGGCGACGTGATCTCGATTCCGCCCGGTCCCGAGTACCCGCACCACATCATCAACACGTCGGACGCGCCGCTGAAGTACCTTTCGCTGAGCACGCGCGAGTTCCCGGAGGTCTGCGAGTACCCGGACTCCGGCAAGTACATGGCGTATACGAGCCAGGACGGACCGCTGCTTCAGCGCGGGAAGCTGCACCGCGCCGACAGCGCGCTCGACTACTGGGACGGAGAGCACTGAGGGGCGTCGACGCGCGGCTGCGCGTGCACGCGGCTCGCCAGCCACACGAGGAGCACCACCG
>Ga0209253_10001821_pt1 | contig 18788 bp, 15 predicted proteins | sample FrelakmetBRP12BR_FD_187145 | JGI IMG/M metagenome (GOLD analysis project Ga0209253, IMG submission 187145) | Freshwater lake sediment microbial communities from the University of Notre Dame, USA, for methane emissions studies - BRP12 BR (SPAdes)... | ecosystem: Environmental > Aquatic >... | reverse complement strand
GGAGGCACTGCGCGCCAGCGAGGAACGTTTCAACCTTGCTGTCCGCGGTTCGAACACCGGGATTTGGGACTGGGATCTGCGGACAGGCAAGACCTATTTCTCACCGCTCTGGAAAAGCATGTTGGGATATGAAGAGCACGAACTCAAGGGAGAGTTTTTTGAGTGGGAGCAGCGCCTCCATCCTGATGACCGTGAGCGGGCATTGGCAACAGTACGAGCATACCTGGAAGGGACGATTCCACAATACGAACTTGAACACCGCTTGCGTCACAAGGATGAAAGTTATCGGTGGATCCTTGCTCGCGGGGTCTCACTCCTCGATGCCGAAGGAAAGCCCTATCGCATGGCCGGCTCCCATATCGACATCACGGCACAGAAACAGACCCAAGAGGCCCTGGCCCTCAGCGAACGCCAGTTGCGAACAGTCCTCGATGCACTTCCCGTGGGCGTCTGGTTTACCGATCGAGCTGGCAAGCCGATCCTCGCAAACCCGGCTGCGAAGCAGATTTGGTCCAACATCAAACAGATCGGGCTGCAGACTGAGAACCCCCAGGCGAGTTGGTGGGAGGCCATCGGACCAATCAACGGGCCCCATCGCTGGGCCTTGAGCCATGTGCTCACGACTGGTGTTCCTGCGCAGCACGAAACCTTCGACTTTGAATGTCTCGATGGGACGAAGAAGACCATTCGTAATTTGACCATTCCGGTCAAAAACGAGGACGGTGTGATCCTCGGCGCTATTGTGCTGAACGAAGACATTACCATGTTGCGGCAGGCCCAGGCAGCGCTTCAGCTGACTCAGTTCACCGTCGACCATGCGGTTGAAGGATTTCTCTGGGCCGGGTCTGACGCCAGGATTTTTCATGCCAACGATTCGATAGGCCGGATGCTGGAATATACGTGCGAAGAACTCACGACTATGACCCTGCACGACATCGACCCGAATCTTACTTCGGAGGTCTGGCCTGCACATTGGGAAGAGTTGAAGGAGAAAGGATCCTTGACGTTCGAATCGAAATATTGGTCGAGGACCGGTCGCGTGCTGGACATGGAGGTCACAATCAATTATCTGCAGTATGAGGGAAAAGAATACAATTGCGCCATCATGCGGGATATCGGAGAGCGCAAGCGGGCGGAGACGTTATTGCGCCAGAGCGAAGAGCGCTATCGGTCCTTGGTGGACAACGCTCCGATCGGCATCTTCCTGAACGAGGCGGGACGGTTCGTCTATGCCAATCGGGAGATGTTAAGAATTCTCAAAGCGACAAGCGCCGAGCAGCTGATCGGCAAGCCGGTCCTGGACCGGATCGCCCCTGAATTTCACGCCCCGGTGAAAGACCGCTTCCACGAGTTGACTATGGGGCAACCAGTTCCGTCATTGGATGAGAAGTTTGTGAGGCTCGACGGGTCACAGGTCGACGTGGCCGTTTCGGCAATCCCCACCTCCCTGGGCGGCAACCCCGTGATACAAGTGCTGGCGCTTGATATCACCGAACGCAAGCAGTCCGCCGAGCGGGAAGTCGCCCACATGAGTCAACTGAAAAAACTCTATGAGCTCAGCATGACGTTGTCGGGCGATTCTGGCGTCGTCCTTGAGCATGCCGTGCGCATCATTGGTGAGCTGTTCAAGGTGCAGGTGGTCTGTTTGTCCGAAATCGTCGGCCAGGAGTTATATTTCAAATCCGTGTACATCAACGGCCAGACTTTTACGGATGCAGGACATTGTTCCCTGGCGATCACCCCCTGCGCCACGGTCGAACAGACCAAGGATTTGCGGATATTCGACCGCGTCATGGAGCGCTTTCCCGAGGCGTCGTTTCTCCGGGACCATCAGGCCGTTTCTTACTGCGGATTTCCCGCTCTGGACAGCGTCGGGCGCGTCGTCGCGGTGACCTGCCTGCTGGATAACAAGCCGCATGAATTCAGCAAGGAAGAGCAAGATCTCTTGCGTATTTTCGGGCAGCGCATTGCTTCAGAAATCGAACGGAGCCGCCACACCGCCGAGCAGAAACGGGCGGAGAAAGAGTTGCGGAAATCCCATGCGTTTATCCGTCAGATTATCGACACGGATCCGAACTTCATCTTCGCAAAAGATCGTGAGGGTCGATTCACCTTGGTCAACAAGGCGGTCGCCGATGCTTACGGGACGACGGTGGAAAGCCTGATTGGCAAGACCGATGCCGATTTCAATCCCAACCAGGAAGAGGTGGCGTTCTTCCGGCAGAAGGATCTGGCGGTGCTGAATACTCTTCAAGAACTCTTTCTTGCTGAAGAAGTCATCACGGACTTCGGCGGGAGAACCCGCTGGCTTCAGACTGTTAAAAGGCCGATTCTGGACGACGAGGGTCGCGCGACAATGGTGCTGGGCGCGTCCACCGATATCACCGAGCGCAAGCGCATGGAAGAGACGTTGCGTCAGCGAGAGCGTGATTTGCAGGCCGCGCTTCAAGAGCGCGAGCGGATCAGCCAAGACCTGCATGATGGCATCTTACAGTCGCTCTTTGCCGTGGGCCTCGCCCTCGAATCGGCCAAATTGACGATGCCCCCAAGGAACCTCAAGGTGTCCAGAGCATCACTCAATCAGGCCATTGATCAGTTGAACGATGTCATGCGCGAGATCCGGAACTTCATCGCGGGGATGGGTTCAGACCTGCTCCAGGGGAAGAATCTTCCGACTGCGCTGAAGCAGATGCTGGCATCACTGACGGAGCACCAGGCGACGCGCGTGCGCCTTGCAGTCGAGGATCGTGCCGCGAAGGCCCTATCGACTGAACAGTCCCTGCACCTGATCCGTGTCATCCAGGAAGCGGTGAGTAATTGTATCAAGCATGGCCACGCGCAAGAGGCTAGGGTATCGCTCAAGATGCTGAAGCGGGGTGTCCGGCTGAGCGTTCGCGATAACGGCCGTGGATTCAACCATGACGCCACCAAGAAGACTGGGCGCGGGTTGGCCAATATGGCCGCCCGCGCCCGGAAGATGGGAGGACGATTCACCATCTTGTCCAAGGTGAATGAGGGAACCAACATCGTACTCGATTTCCCGAAAGAGGCTGCCGATGTCTCCCGCTAAGAGGCCGATTCGCCTGCTCTTGGTCGACGATCACCAGGTGGTCCTTGTCGGTCTGCGAACGGTCTTACACAATAGACAAGGCATTACCGTCGTCGGCGAGGCAGGATCCAGAGCCGATGCGGTGCGGGCAGCCAAGCGACTTAACCCGGACATCATTCTGATGGATGTCCGACTCCCGGATGGTTCCGGGGTTGAAGCCTGTCGTGATATTCTCGCCAAACATCCCACGATGCGAGTGATCTTTCTCACATCGTTTGCCGATGATGAGTTCGCCCTGGCGGCTGTGCTGGCCGGCGCACAGGGGTATGTCCTCAAGACTATCGATTCCGACTTGCTCGTTCAATCGATTCATGACGTGTTCAACGGTCAATCGCTGCTCACTCCGGCCCTCACCCAACGAGTGCTGATTCGGGTGAAAGCCGGACCGGCCCAGGCAGGCCCGGTGCGAACACAGTCTCTTGCCCCTCAGGAAGAGCGAGTTCTGGCACTGGTGGCGGAAGGTTTGACCAACAAGCAAATTGGGGCTGCGCTGCAACTCAGCGATAAGACGGTCAAGAATTATCTTTCCAATATGTTCCAGAAACTGCACATCACGCGACGTGCGCAAGCCGCCACCTTCTTCGTGAAGCGTCAGCCTTGAAAGTCGTGAGGCGGGTCAGGTTTCGAGTTTCTAGTATAAAATTTCGAGTTTCTGGTTTAAAGTTTTTGAAGGTTGCTTCCGGACAACATGATGTCTGAAGTTAGGAACCAGCAACTCGACGGTTCGGAATCATTCGTCAAGGCTGAGGTGCAGCCCACATTATCCATGAACACTTCTGCTGCAATCGCCGATCCGCTGCTACGACGAGCCTTCGGCCGGCGGGCTCGCCTCTCGGACCCTCACCGTACTGCACGAGTACGCATCGGGTCCTCACAGCTCCGCGCGCCGGTTTCGCGACGCGGCTCAGCGATTTCGCGACGAACCGTCATGAATAATGGGGGCTAAGATGCCATCGATTCTTGTCGTCGATGACGACGACCAAATCCGTCGATTGATTCGCGAAACATTGGAGGAGGCAGGCTATCGCGTCACGGAAGCGCGTAATGGGAGGGAGGCTATCCCGCAGTATCGGCTGGACCCGGCCGATCTGGTCATTATGGATATTCTTATGCCAGGCCAGGATGGCTTGGTAACCATTGCCACGTTGCGACAGGATTTTCCTGACCTGAAAGTCATTGCGATTACCGGTGGCACTGACAGGATCGGGATTCTCAACTTTCTCGATGTTGCTAAAATGTTTGGTGCAGGCCGCACGCTTCAGAAGCCCTTTGAGATGAAGACCCTCCTCGACACGATCCAAGCCGAACTGCAAGGATAGCCCGCCAGCGATTGGTTTCTAGTTTCAGGTTTCATGTTCGACCTCTGAATTTCAGCAATCCGAAACGAATAACTGGAAGCTCGGAACCTGACTTGACCAGCAGATAGAGAATCGCTAAGGTGGGAGCTCTGTTGAGCGTCATGAGCCAGAGACCTGTGAGAGAAGGGCCCGCGCGAATATGCCTCGTCTCAGCAAAGGTGCACAATCACGGAAGCGAGGAACGGATCGTCCGCAGCCCTTGGTCGGGGTGTTGGGCGGGAGCAAATCCGATTTCCCGATCTTAGAAAAAGCCGTTGCGATTCTGACGGATCTCGGGATTCCACACGAATTGATGGTCGTTTCTGCGCATCGGACTCCGGATCGTTTGTTCGCCTATGCAGAACAAGCGCCCGGCAGAGGGATTGAAGTCATAATCGCCGGCGCTGGAGGGGCGGCCCATCTTCCCGGGATGCTGGCTGCGAAGACGCATTTGCCGGTCATCGGGATACCGATCCCGACGGAGAATCTTCGCGGACTCGATTCACTTCTTTCCATCGTGCAAATGCCGAGAGGGATTCCCGTCGCCACGGTGGCGATCGGAGGGGCGGAGAACGCCGGGTTGCTTGCGGCGCAGATCCTGGCCGGCCGGTACCCAGCAATTGCTGCTCGTGTGAAACTCTTCCGCCAGACACAGACGGACCAGGTGCTCCAGTCTCCTGAAGCGAAGGGCTTGGTGCCCAAAATAAAAAGTCCCGTCCGTTCGAGTCGCCGGTCGTGAAGGCCGTCGTCATTGAGCCAGGATCTGTCCTGGGTGTTTTGGGCGGTGGACAATTGGGCGCCATGTTCACCCTGGCGGCATGCCGCCTTGGGTATCGCGTTGCCGTCTGGGATCCGGATCCTGAGGCGCCGGCTCATCGTGTTGCCACGCACAGCTTTCCCGTTTCGTTCAACGATCCACACATTCTTGCGCGTTTTGCCCGCCTGGTCAGTGTCGTGACCTATGAATGGGAAAATATCCCGGTGGAGCTCTGTCGAGCGTTAGAGCAGCAGATGCCGGTTCGTCCGTCGAGTGCTGTCCTGAGCGTGATTCAGGATCGTCTCAAACAAAAGGGGTTCTTGGCCTCCAACGGATTTCCCGTTCCCCCCTTCGCCGGCCTGACCGCCTCCGATCAATTGGCGACGGTTGTTCGAGAGGTCGGCTATCCAGCCCTCTGCAAGACGGCCACGGCCGGTTATGACGGCAAGGGGCAGTGGAGAATCCCCCGAGAATCGGATGTCCCGGCGGTGGAGCGAGCATTAGCGGAATCCGCGTGCCCCGGTATGCGATGGATCGTGGAGTCCTTGGTGCCTTTTGAACGGGAACTCTCGATCCTGGTCGTCCGCGGAGCTGACGGACAGACTTGCAGCTATCCCCTGGTTGAAAATGAACATGAAGAGGGGATTCTCAGAACCACTAAGGCGCCGGCCCCAGGGTCGTCAGCTGTGGTCGAGCGAGCGGCCGCTCTTGCCTGTCAGGTTGTAGATCGGCTGGAAGGGGTCGGGGTATTTTGTCTCGAATTGTTTCAGCTCTCCGGCGGGGAGCTTCTCATCAACGAAATTGCTCCGCGGCCCCATAACTCAGGCCATTACACGCTCGATGCCTGCAGTGTGTCCCAGTTTGAGCAACAGGTTCGTGCGATCTGCGGGATGCCGCTTGGTGAAGTGCGTCTGCTGAGCCCCGCCGTCATGGTGAACCTCATTGGCGACGATGCTGCAATGTTTATGGAGAAGGGTACAGGCTGTCGAACCCTGCTGGATATTCCTGGTGCAGTACTCCATCTCTACGGCAAGCGTGAGATGCGTCCCCGTCGCAAGATGGGACATGTCACATTCCTCGGAGAGACGCTCGGTCAAGCCCTCGATCGTGCCAAGCAGTTTCAGGCCAGCTTGGCAAATGGTCCCACCCTGTCTGCATAACTTGCGCGTGAAGCGCAGGACGTGCGCGACAGGAAGTGCTGAGTTCTGAGTTTCGAAAACCTCGAACTTCGGACCTCGAACTCAGAACCAAGAACCCAGAACTTCTTCACCTAATCCCGCTTTTCTCGCGAGTCTCGCTCCTCGCGCGCCATCCAGGCAAACTCAATCTGAGAGCCATTTTTTGGCCATTCAGCGTCGTTCGATTTTGTGACGCTCTGTAAGGGGATGGATCAAGTAGGTCAGATCCCCAGGCCATAGCCCACTGGAAAAACATGGTTCTTCCCATCGAGATATCGGTATAGGACTTGCTCTCTTCCTAGTCTTCGGTCGCCCAAGCCTACGCAGGAGAATAACCAGATGAGTAGTCTTGCCTTACCCTCTGAGAATAAGATCGAGCAGTCTTCGGCAGATTCGACTCCCGATCGTAGTATGATTTCACGCCCACGATATGTTGGGCTTCAGTCGCTGGTCGGTGTGATGTTGGCCTACCAGTTGTTGTTTGGAGAGGAGCTGATCGTCAGCCGCCCGACGAGCGTGCTGATCGTCGCTGGGTTGGTGGCGATGGTCCTCTGCCTCCGGTATGTGCAGGCCTCGATCTTACAGGCTGCGTGGTTCAGCGGGGCCGTGGTCGGGATCGATACGGTTCTCGTGACCGGAACCATCTATCTTTCAGGTAATGCCCGGTCGGAACTCTATCTATCGTATTTCATCCTCATGCTCATTGCCGCCTCGGTGCGCCGGCTTTCCCATGTGATTGGGTTATCTCTGTTGCTCTGTGTCGGGTATGGCATCATCCTTTATCAGGGGGTCGTCCAAACTGGCTCTTTGTCGCCCGGCCATCTGTTGGGCGTACCGGTTTTGTTGGTGATGGCGATGTTCTACGGTCTTGCGCTGCAAACGATCGGGACCGAACGGCAACAAAAGACGCAATTGTTGGGGAGTATCGAGGCCTTGAAAGAAACTGAGCGGGCTTTGCAGGCATCGCGCGATCAGTTGGAGGTTCGTCTCAAGGGTCTTAAGGGAGATCTCTCACGAGCGAATGAGCATGTCCGGCAGGAGAAGAAGGAGCGAGAAGGCGTCGAACAGCAATTGCATGATGCGCTGAAGATGGAAGCGATCGGTCGGATTGCCGAGGGAATTGCCAACGAACTCAGCCAGCTCGTTTCGGTGATCGGGAGGCAGACTGGTGTGGTTCTATCCGGGCTCAAGCCGGACGACCCGCTCTACGGGCCGGTCGATGACATATTTCGAAGCGGAGGGAAGGCTGCAGCCGTGACCGCTCAGTTGGCCGGGTTGGGCCTCCACAACGGTCATATCCGGCAGGTGCTTTCGGTCAAAACCGTGCTGGAGGATCTTCGTGGAGTGATGAGAGGGCTGCTGCCCGCCTCCATTGATCTCAGCATGGCCATTGAAGATGCGCCGATGGATGTCGAGGTCGATCGTGAAGGGCTCGAACAAGTCCTGCTTCATCTTGCGGTGAATGCGCGGGATGCCATGCCGCAGGGCGGACGGCTCCGGATTGAAGCGAAGCAGGCGGCCCCCGGGCATCAGTCCAAAGTATTGATTCAGGTGAGCGATACCGGAAGCGGGATGAGCCTAGAGACCCAGTCGCACATGTTCGAACCCTTCTTTTCCACAAAGGAAATGAACGTGGGATTCGGACTCACCGCGGTCTATGGCATTGTGAAACAAAGTGCAGGCCAGCTCGATGTTGTCAGCCGGCCCGGCGAAGGCACGGTGGTGCGGGTGGTGCTTCCCCTTGTACGACAGGGCCGGCCGCCGGCTCCGTCGAGCCTGGCACAGGTTGCAGCCAAAGGCCAGGAAACGGTTTTATTGGTGGACCCGAATGAAATCGATCGTAAGCTCGCGCTCTCCACGTTGTTGCGGCATCGTTATCACGTCTTGGAGGCGGGCTCGTCTGTTGAAGCGTTGCTGCTTGTGCAGCGATATTCCGGAGCCGTCCATGTGGCTGTGAGCGATCTCATGATGCCGGAAATCGGTGGGCGTGAGTTAGCCAGGCGGTTGTTGAAGCAACACCCGAAGATGCAGCCGCTCTTTGTTTCCGGGTATGACGACGAGGCGATGGTGTCTCATCGCCTCAACCCGCGGTATCTCTTGAGGCGTCCCTACCGGCAAGCAGGGCTGGTGGAAAAAGTACGCGAGCTACTGGATGTGTGAGCATCGGATGGTTTCTCCGGTCTGTCTTGTTTGTTTAAACCCAGACAGGCCAGATAGACCAGAGAAACCAGATGAACCAGACAGACCGGGTTAGTTGTCTGTCATCCCCTGCGGCTTGGTGCAAAGAAAGGTATGTCCGGGCGCTTAAACAGACCAATCAGCCCCATCCCTGCGAGAAACCCGCCGATATGGGCGAAGAATGCGACGCCTCCGCCCTGGCTGCCGATACTCATCCCTCCGCTCAACAGCTGCATAACGAACCACATGCCGAGGACGACACCCGCTGCTACCCTCGTTGCACCAAGACCCGGCATCATTACCAGCACGCGGGCGCGTGGAAACAACAGCACATAGGCGCCTAAGACCCCGGAAATGGCACCGCTTGCCCCGACCATGGGAACAGACGAGGACGGATCGGTCAGGGCGTGGCTTAAGGCGGCTAGAATTCCGCATATGAGGTAAAACCCGACGTACTTCGCATGTCCCATGACGTCTTCAATGTTGTTTCCGAAGACCCAGAGGTACAGCATATTCCCGATGAGATGCATCCAGCCTCCGTGGAGGAACATGCTCGTGATCAGCGTGGCGTAGGCGGGAATGGCGACGCCCATTTCAGGGGGGGCGGCCTCTCCGAATACGAGGGCTGGGATTGCCCCGTACTGATAGACGAACGTGTCTCCTGAGCCGGCTGGAAGGCTTGCCTGATAGAGAAATACCAGGACGCAGGCCGCGATAGAAGCGATCGTAACGACCGGCGGTCGCTCGGTCGGGTTATCGTCGTGCAGCGGGATCATCGCGCCCTCAGTAGAGGAAGAAGACTGTTCTTTGGTTCATCTGGTTTGTTTTGTTTATTTGGTTTTTTGGTTGAACGAAACTAACCGGATGAACCAAATCAACCAGGAGGCCTGCGGCGGTCGATGACTGATCGAGGGAGTGCCTGGTTGTCCGGCAAGGAGCCGTCAGGTCCAAGAGCGACTGAGAACCCTGCGGCGTGCGTATGGCCTCCACCACCGAAAGATGCGGCGATAGCTCCCACGTCGGCCCCATCCTCTCGCGAGCGCATGCTGTAATAGCGGCGCCCATCGCGATCGTGCCACATGAGACAAAATGGGTGTTCTGCGGAGAGGCGTTCGCCGATCTGGCTCGTCAAGACCGCGCTTTGGACCGATGGAACGACGGCCCCGTGAAAGTCGACCAACATCGCTTGCGCCGCAAGTTTGCTCACGAGCTCGTTTTCATAACGCAGGATGGCCCGGCCTTCCTGTTCCAACTCCTTCTGCTTGAAGTGACTCCACAGGTGATATTCGAAGGGATAGGAGGCAACGGCTGCATTAATTTCTCGACTGGAGGGGAGCGCCCAAGTCCAGAGGTCTTTGTCTTGAATATAGTCGAGGAGCCATGGAATCGGGCGATCGTGAGCCCATTCCCAGGCCAGGACTGCGCCGGACTTCTTCATGTCGAAGTAGGCGTAGGGAAGGTCGGCAAGGGCTTTCTCTGCGGTGATGTGATGATCGAGCACGAGGAGCGCCTGAGTCTGAGCAGCCATGGTTTCCAGCGTTTCGCGGGCATAGCTGAAATCCACGATAACGACTCGCTGGTCCTGTAGCCCTGCGGGAGGTGGATTTCCGTGTTTGACGGGAATGAACCGAGCCGCTGGAAACTGATTCCAGATTGCCCAAGCGGCGCCGAACCCATCGGCGCATTCGGCGTGATAGAGCACGACGGTGGGGGGCTCAGAGAATGGGTGCTGTATGCGGGAACCAGCCATTGCCGCGGAGCATACCATGATGCGGCTCCGAGACTAAAGCGTCTTTACTGGTTAGACGGCGTTGAGATGGTCGATCAGTTGACGCAATCGACTTGCGCTCCGGCGGTTAGAAGTAAAGGCCAACCGAGGCATTTCTCGTAGGTCCGGTTCATCGAGCTCTTCGGGAAGCGGCCCGCGCAATTCGAAGGTGCCCTCGGATAACAGATCGCCAAACGTGTCATGAAGGCCGGCCACCTGTTCCGGGGAGATGCCTGTTTTCAGCCGTATGGCCAAGAGTCGGCCCACATAGCGGATGGAATGGAATCGGCGGTAAAAGCGTCTGATCTCATCGATCGCGTCGTCCACGGACGTGGTGATTTTGAACAGGCTGAGATCTTCAGGGTTAATCAGATGACGGTTCAAGAGTTGGCGTGTGACGAAGTTGTACCAGTCGTCCCAATAGTCGCAGCCGGGAGCCTGAAGACACACGATCGGCTGGGGATCGCTCTTGCCGGTTTGGGCGAGGGTTAAAATTTCAAACCCCTCGTCATGCGTCCCGAAACCGCCCGGGAATAATGCAATGGCGTTGGCTTCTTTCTGAAAGACCAATTTTCTGGTGAAAAAATATTTGAATGTGACGAGCTTGGGGTCATCGGCGATCGTGGTATTTGGGCCTTGTTCGAAGGGCAGCATGATATTGACCCCGAAGCTGTTCTCGCGCCCGGCGCCTTCCTGGCACGCGCGCATGATCCCATCAGCCCCTCCGGTAATGACCATGAACCCTTCCTCGACGATCCGACGGGAAAACCGGAAGGCCATCTGGTAGTTCGGGTCATCCGAGGCGGTGCGGGCCGACCCGAAGATGCTGATCTTGCGGCGATCGCGGTAGTCATGAAAGACACGGAAGGCATGACGCAGTTCTTTTACGGCGCGGTTGACGATCTTGAGGTCCAGGATATCAAGATGAGAACTGTGAAGCCGAAGCGTCCCGGCCAGAAGTTCCTTCATGATCGCGGCTTGCAGGTCGTCTTCTGGACTGTCGAGCAGAAGGCGAATTTGGCTGAGCAATTCCTCATTCGAAGGGAGGGGATGGGAACGGATCTGGGACGTTTTCATGCGGTTATCCATGTGGGGTTATGGTTCATCCTTGTGAGGAAAAAATTCTATCAGCTGATCGCCTGTTGGTCAAAAGAATGCGCATATGTGCGAGGTTAGACTCGGCTGGGGGCTGGAGGCATCGTTTGAAGCGTCCAAGCCCTAATACGCGTGAGGTCAGACGACGAGAGGTCCGTGAACTGAATTTCGTTATGCCAGGCGCCGGCCCCAGTTGAGGCGTCATCTGGTTCTGCTCCGAGAACCTTGCTGGCCATCACCCTCCCCCGAATCGTCAAAGGAGTGTTTTGGCCAGAAATGGAAAATGCCAGTACGACGTTTGCCTTTGGCGTGAGCTTCGCTGTCGATTCGATCAACGCTCCGATATGGTTCAGTTGGGTGATCATGGCGTTGTAGTTGAGTCTCTGCGCCGAGGTTCGTCCAACCACGCTCACTACGACGGGGATCTTCGTACTACGTCTGGGCGGGTTGAGCATCAGGTCTTGCGCGCTGAGCACCCCAACAGGTTGGTTTTGTTTTGTGACAATTAGGAGAAAAGCGCCTGTTGCCATCATGAGTGTCGAGGCTTCTGCCAAGACCTCATCGTACTCGATGAACTGCACCGGCCGTGTCATAATCGTCCGGACTTCGATGTCGTGGGGTTCGAGTCCCTGAGCGACGACTTTCTTTACAATGTCGGTCGGCGTCATGAGACCGAACTGCGTGTCGGTGTCCTTGACGAGCAGGCAGGGCGTCTGTTCTCGTTCGAACAGCAGCGCCGCCTCGCTGACAGATATATCTCCCGGAATTTGCACGACCCCTGGTGTCATCATATGGGCAACCATGGTGGGTATGAACCGTGTTGTCTTGAAGGGCCTGTCATTGTCGATCGGCATGGGTTCGAAACTTCCCCCGATTTGCGCCTGCACGATTCGTGAGGGTTCCGCCCCTGGCGACGTAAGCCAAGTATAGCAGATGGGGCTCCCCGGCCCTTGACCGGGGCTTCCCTTGTCAAACAAGGGGTTGGACGAATAGACTAGGCTAATTCTTAGAGCAGCACAAGGGGGGGACAGGTGCCTGATCCAGATTTCGTTCAACAGGATTTTCAGCGTCGCCTTATGGAAGTTCCTCCACTGGGGATGGGGCTGTCAGTCGATGTCTATTCTCCTGATTTGTTTGAGCTGGTGAACAAACTTAGGGAGCGAGGACTCCAGCCGGGTTATCTGGAAGTCTTTAAGGCGACGACGACCGCACTGACAACGGTTCGACAGGCTATGCCCGATATACCGTTGGCGTACCACGGGGAAGGGCTGTGGATCACCCAGCCGGACGTGCAAATGTCTCCGTTCTTTCAGCAGGATGTCGGCGAGATGGTCACGCAACTCAACAGCCTACAGAGCGTCTGGCTGAATCATGAATGCGCGATGAAGCAGATGGCGGGCTATTCGTTCGGTACCTATGTTCCTCCTCTATATACGCCGCTGAGCGCTGAGGTGGTGGCCGACAATATCGTAATGGTGCAGCAGGCGATGGATCGGCAGGGTTGTCGAGCGGACGGAACTGCGCCGCTCTTTCTCTTGGAGATGCCGCCGCTCACATATTTTTCCGCAGGCACGATACCGATCCCTCGTTTTTTCCGACTCGTCACAGCATTGGCGCCCTGCGGTCTCGTGCTGGATATCGGGCACCTCTGGACGGTCTATCGCTATACCGCTGCCTGTCGACGGACATCGCTTGAACGATTCGTCGGAGAGTTCCTCGACGAATTTCCTCTGGAGCGGGTCGTAGAAATCCACATAGCGGGGTTGGCCTGCCATGAGTCGGTTGGTGGGCTACGGGTGGGAGAGGGGCTTCCTGAGTGGATCGACGCCCATGCAGCCCCGATTCCATTGATCCTCTTCACCATGCTTGAACAGGTTCTGGCCCATCCGAATCTCTGTAGCCTCCGGGCTGTGGCACTTGAAGTGGACACTAAACCGATCGAGATGATTGTGGAGGAGTACGCAGAGGCCGTTCAGCGTTTCTCCATCCTCGTTCAGCAGACGATGGCCAGAGGAACGGCGTTAGAACAGCCGGTGAAATTGACGTCTCGTCCAATCTTAGCCCAGAAACCGGTGTGCGAGTCTGATCGACAGCGGTTGCGCGAAGACTATGCGCGTTACGCGCAAATCATTTCCGGGCACGCTCCCATTGCAGGCCCGGAGTGGAAAGAAACGGCTGCGGAGGAGACGGGTCTAGCACGGTACCGCACGTCCTATGTGCCGCACGAGATCCTCCATTGGGGAGGAGACCTTGCAGAGATGTTCCCACAGACTTGTCGGGCCCTAGCGGAGCAAGGCATCTGCCTGACAGAGTTTGTACTCTTTTGGTTTCGGTCGCCGCGTCCGCTCACGCAGTCGTATGATTTTTTCCTCCTCAAGATCGAGCGGTTTCTCGAATTTGTGACGGAATACGCGCCGGATGCGCTGGTTTGCGTACAGCAGGAAAGCGACATGCTACGCATGGCCTATGCGCAGGCGAATGAAGTAAGGAATCCGGCGATGGAGCGAACCAGATGAATTTCTGGCAGTCACTCGCCAAACCGGTCATCGGGATGGCGCCGATGGACGGGGTCACAGATGCGACGTTTCGCCATACCGTGGCTATGCACGGGAAGCCGGACGTCTCCTTCACGGAGTTCACTCATGTGCATGACGTCTGTCGGGGACCGGAGTTCCTGTTGGACTCTCTTATCTATCATGAGGCTGAAAGGCCGATCGTTGCGCAGCTCTATGGGAAAGAGCCTGACCTCTTCTATCAGGCCGCCCATGCAGTCTGTGAGTTGGGGTTTGACGGACTGGATATCAACATGGGTTGTCCCTCGCGGAGTGTGGCCTCATCTGGATCGGGAGCCGGACTGATCCGAACGCCGGATGTGGCTCATGCCATTATGCAGGCTACGCGGCAGGGGATTGCCGATTGGGCGGCAGGTCAAACCCTTGAGGGAGCGGGTCTCAAGCCTGGCAGAGTGGCGGCGATCCACCGAATGAACGAGCAGCGGCAGGACGCCCGCCCGCTCGTCCGGCACAAGCTCCCTCTGTCCGTCAAGACACGCCTCGGCTACGATGTAGTGGTTGTCGAGCAATGGATTGAACATCTCCTCAGGGAGCAGCCGGCGGTCATTTCTCTGCATGGCCGCACCTTGCAACAAATGTATCGGGGGGAAGCGGATTGGAACGCCATTGCCCGGGCGGCGGAGATCGTGCGAGGGAGCGGGACTTTGCTGTTCGGCAACGGAGATGTGCATAGCTATCACGACGTCGTCCGTCGTGTGCGGTCCACCGGAGTGGATGGTGTGTTGGTCGGACGAGCCGCGCTTGGAGCCCCCTGGTTTTTTCTGCAGAAAGAAGAGGCTCGGCTCGTTCTGCAGCAGCATCGTCCTGAGGAGGGGCCGGAACCGTGGGCGCCTTCCCTCGACGTGCGCTTCGAGATGCTGCTCGATCATGCCCGACGGTTTGAAGCGGCCTGTGGGCAGGGCCAGTTTCGGCGGATGCGCAAACATCTGGGTTGGTACTGCAAAGGGTTCCCTCATGCTGCCTCGCTTCGAGCCAATATGTTCCGAGTCTCTTCGGTTGCTGACTTGGAGCAGGTGCTCGCCGATTTTCACGCGCATTGCGCGAGTCTCACCGAGGTTTCCGGCCAGACACCGCCTGGAAATCTTGCTCTTTCTGAACCTGCTCCCGTGTAGTAGATGGCACTCATTCTGGCTTCCACCTCTCCGCGCCGTCGCGAGTTGCTCGCGCTGCTGGGTATCCCATTCGATGTTAAGAGTCCATCCTTTGAGGAACGGTTGGTAGCGAATCGCCCGGCGGTCGAGCAGGTGCAGTCCTTCGCGCAGGGCAAGGCCCGGTCAGTTGCGAGGCAAGAGCCGGAAGCCATCGTGCTGGGGAGCGACACCGTGATTGAATTGGATCATGACGTGCTCGGGAAACCGGCTAATCCAGCGGAAGCCCGTACGATGCTTCGGCGCCTGGCCGGTCGCGAGCATTACGTATGCACGGCGGTCGCGCTCGTTTGTTCAGTTCGTGCGATTGACATGGTTGTCCTCTCCACGTCCGTCGTTCGGATGAAGCCGTTCGATGAACGAGTGCATGAACGGTATCTCGCAACAGGAGAAAGTCTCGGCAAGGCCGGCGCCTATTCGATCCAAGGGAAGGGCGGTGACTTGGTCGATTCCATTGATGGAGATTTCCCAACGGTGGTCGGACTGCCGCTCCGACTTGTTGCCCAGCTGCTTACGCAAGCCGGTGTGAGCGTGCCGGTCGATCTCGACGAACTCTATGCCGTTAAGCCCTATGCCAATTGGGCCCGCTTTTCAGTCTGATTGCAAAGGGGTAAGGGGGTTCCGTACAATGCCGCCCCATCAATCCCTATCTTGTATATGGAGGGAGTCATGAGCGTACGATGCCTGACATCGGCGGCGCGAATCGGTGGCGTTGCCATTTGTGCGGTCGCGGGCCTGTTGATGATCGTCGGTTTCCAGCCGGTCTTGGCGATTGATGTGAAGCTCTCGGCGGAAGAGGCGCAGAAGGCCTTGGCAGCTGGGCGGGCGCCCTTGGAGAAGGCCAACACCCCGGAGGAGGTTAAGAAAGTCCTTCAGCAAGCCTCCATGGTCACGCGTGTGGGAGCCGATCCAGAGAAAGACCCCTGCGGAGCCAGCGCTATCCTCAGAACCAAACGCTATCGGCTTGAAGCCTTTGGTCGGCAGGAAGCGGCGGAGTCCAAGAAACGGAAGACGGATGTGCGCATGCCCGAGGAGTTCATAAAAAAAGTCATGGACATGCCTAATATGGAGATTGAAGTTCAACTATGTGGCGACGATGAATACTTTGCAGAGGGCGCCTTGATCGAGTTACAGCAGGGCACGAAGAAGATCAAGCCCATCGACATCGGAAAAGCCGAACGTGGCCGAAAGAACGAGGGAAGTGGGCCGGTGTACCGGTCACGGTTTACCGCGTTGTTTGCCTATGAAAAGTTTGATCCCGCTGCATCGTCTGTTTTTGTCGTGAATCTTCAGGACGGAACTGAGGCGAGAATCGTCGCCGATTTATCCAAGGTGAAATAAGCGCGTATCTCGCTCTCATGAACCCCGCTCACTCACGTACGGCTTGTGGCTTTGCGCCCACTGGAGTTGAAACTGTTCATAGGACATGGACATCTTTTGTTGCATCGCTGTCTCAAGAGACTGTCCGGTCATGAGCACCTTCATCAGTTGGCGAACAGTGGACATGCTATACCGATCGAGGAGGTGTTGAGTGGCAACACTTGCCGAGAGGTATGCGGTCGATACTGACGTTGAGGGAAGCTGAGCCCACGATCCGTGAAGCGAGGTCAGCGATATGAGGGGAAGGCCCTTTTGGCGGGAGTCTTCCATCTCGGGCCAGGGGTCTTCCGTCAGATGGATGGCCAGACCTTCCACGAGCCATCTTGGAAGAGATGCGCTTCCATGCTTAGCCTGTTCATGAAAGAGCGCATGCACGAACTGATGACGGGCCACGCGGCTGAATAATGCGAGATCGTCGAGCGCGCCTTGAGTGGGGAGGTTGATCGAGCCAGATGTGTGATCGAACAGCGCGTCGGCCCAATGGGGGGCTCCCGCCGGACCGGAAAATTTCTGACCTGTGTGTAAAACAACCTTGATGGGTTCGGCAGGCACCTGTCCGAACTTCGGGGGAATCTCCTCATAGGCGTATTCGAGCATGGCCCGGATGCGCACCCACGTCGCTTGATCGTCAGGCCCATCAAATTGAACGACGAAATGAGCGGTGTCTGGCGGAACAAACTGCCTCGGCGGCTGTTCTCCCTGAGTAGAGGTGGAAGGCGCCGGTTGATTGGCGGATGGCATTGAGGGAGGAGTCGTAAGGCTTTGACGGGGATCCGGAACCGGTCTGGTGGCTATGTCCGCGTCCACCTTTGCGACGAGCTTATTTCGATAGGATTGGAGATGGGGATCATATTGGGCTTGTGGATGCGCGAGATTGAGATGGGCCATCGCCGAGGTCTTATCGCCTTTCTCCAACAGCAGTTCGGCGAGCGCAAGATGCGGAAACGGATCGTTGGGATTCAGCCGAATCACCCTGTTGAGGAACTGGGGCGTCATCGCGGGATCGCGAAGCTCCCAGTAGGCTTGCGTTAGGTTCATGGACGCAAGCGGATTATTAGGGTCGGATGCTACGGCTTTCTTAAAGGCTTTGACTGAAAGTGCGCTCCCGCCGAACTTTTCCTGTTGTACGCCGAGATTGTTCCAGAGCGCTGCAATGTACCGTTTGGCCTGTGGCTTATCCAGCCGTTTGCGAGAGATGGCTACCAACCGGTGTTCTGCTTCCTTGTAGTTTCCCTTTTCCACTTCGTCGCGAATAAACCCGAGCATATCGGTAGGCGCTTGGCCTGGATCGATCAGTCGCGTTTGCGGAACATCCCATGGTGGATATTCTTGCGTTCCCGGCAACGCGAAACTGGGGGTTGATTGCGCCTGAGGAGTTTCCGAGGGCTGACGTGATGCTGGTCCAGGAGTCAAATACGTGGGTTTCAGCCATCCCTGGTAGCCGACAAAGAGGGCCAGCCCGAGGGCCAGAAGTTTGAGCGCGGACGAGATGTCACGTCGATATTCCACAGTATCTTCCCTTTGGAGATCTTAACCAACAGGCCTGAGGCTAACGGCCGCGAAAGATGCTGCTGCCCCGTTTGACCGTCTTCCACAGGGTTGTTTCATGACACCGGTCACATTGAGAACCGAAACTTCCATCATGCTTGTCATCCTTCTTGTGGCAACTGACACAGGTGGACGATGATTCGACCTTCTTGTCCATGCGCGCACTGTGGCAGGCGTAACAATCGAGCCCTTTATGGCCGCCGTCGAGCTTGAATCGAGTCCGCGCATCGTGATCGAAGTCCCAGAGTTTCCAGTCTCGTAGGCTGTGGCAGTCCTGACATTCCGTACCCAGCCGGCGCAGATGCTTATCGTCTTTCTTGTGGCAAGCGTAGCAGGCCGCGGGCGTCTTGTCCTGATACAGCAGTCCCGTGTGGCAGCTCTCGCAAGCAGTGGTTCGATGTTTCCCTTGTAGTGGATAGGCTGTATCGTGATCGTGCTCAAAGAGGAGGGCTTTCCAATCCCGTTCGGTATGGCAGCGTTCACACTTCTCGGTAAAGTGCCCCTTATGCTTGTCGTCCTTTTTGTGGCAGGCAAAGCAGGTGACAGGCGTCTTGTCCTTGTATAGATGTCCCGTATGACAGGACTCGCACTTTGCTATCCGATGCTTCCCTCGTAGCAGATAGGCTGTATCGTGATCGTGCTCAAAGAGGAGGGCTTTCCAATCCCGTTCGGTATGGCAGTGTTCACACTTCTCGGTAAAGTGCCCCTTATGCTTGT
>Ga0209253_10001820_pt1 | contig 18788 bp, 17 predicted proteins | sample FrelakmetBRP12BR_FD_187145 | JGI IMG/M metagenome (GOLD analysis project Ga0209253, IMG submission 187145) | Freshwater lake sediment microbial communities from the University of Notre Dame, USA, for methane emissions studies - BRP12 BR (SPAdes)... | ecosystem: Environmental > Aquatic >... | reverse complement strand
TCCGAGCGCCGATTCCCCCTCCTGCTGAACCAACCGCAGTTGCTCCCCTTCGGACAGCGCCGGAAGTTGGCGATCATTGTCGTCGTCCGTTTCCTGATCGGCTTTCGGCTTTTCAGTCGGAAGCTCCTTATCGACGCCTTCCATATAGACGATGGTGTGGCCGGGAAACTTGACGACCGTTCCAGTGGAACGGAAACCATACTTCACCTGCGTCCCCATCGGGGTCGAATCGATCCGGGTCACGTCGAGAACAGCCGGCACCATTTGCGACGCGATGAATCTATTCCAGATTAACTTATAGAGATTGTATTGATCCTGGTCGAGATACTGGCGAATCGATTCCGGATCGCGAGCTGCCGAGGTGGGTCTGACGGCTTCGTGCGCTTCCTGAGCGGCTTTCTGAGTCTTATAGATGTTAGGCGTCGCCGGAAGATATTCCGACCCGAACCTCGCCTGGATGACGTCACGCGCTTCGGTCATCGCTTCATTGGAAATACGCGGCGAGTCGGTTCTCATGTAGGTAATGAGACCGGTGGCCCCTTCCGCCCCGATCTCCATCCCCTCATACAGCTGCTGCGCGAGGGTCATGGTTTTCTTAGGCGAGAAATGCAACTTCCGGGAGGCTTCCTGCTGGAGACGGCTGGTGATGAACGGCGCAACCGGGTTCCGCTTTTTCTCCCGGCGCTCGATGGATTCGACGACAAATGTTTTCCCTTGAATGTGTTCGACGACACGAGTCGCTTGCTCGCCGTTCTCGATCGAAGCGGCTTCCCCATTGATGCTATGGAGTTTGGCTTCGAATGAGGGCGGATTGGCGCCGGACAACAACGCGATGATCGACCAATACTCTTCGGTCCTGAAGGCCTCCCGTTCTGCTTCGCGTTCGCAAATCAACCGCATGGCGACCGACTGCACCCGCCCCATACTGAGCCCGCGCCGGACCTTGGTCCACAAGAGCTGACTGCCTTGATACCCGACAATGCGATCCAGGATACGGCGGGCCTGCTGCGCGTTGACCAGATTCATATCGATTTCACCGGGAGACTCCAGCGCGCGCTTGACCGCCGTCTTGGTGATCTCGTTGAACAAGACCCGAAAGATCTTTCCGCCTTTTTTCTTTTTGGACTTACCGAGCAGCTCCTGCTCCAGATGCCAGGCAATCGCTTCCCCTTCACGGTCAGGGTCGGGCGCCAGAAAAATCTTGTCGGCTTCTTCGGCTTTCTTCTTGATATCGGCCAACACTTTGGCCTTGCCCTTGATGGTGACGTACTGCGGCTCAAAATCATGTTCAAGATCGACGCCCAACTTGCTCGTCGGGAGGTCTTTGATATGGCCGACCGAGGCCATCACCGTATACCCGCGGCCCAGATATTTCGTAATCGTTCTCGCCTTGGTCGGCGACTCAACGATGATCAACGATTTCGCCATAACATCTCCATATTCAGCTCACACTTCTTCCCATCACGTACCAAACTTTTCGACATCCTGCAACTGGAATACACTCGGCCACAGGTTAGCGGCGCAGATATTGCGGGCCGGGAAGTTGACGCACATAGCCGCGGAGTTCCAGCGCCAGCATCGTGGCAGTAACCTGTGATGCACTCAGCCCCGTCCGTTCAATCACGACGTCAACCGATTGCGCCTCATGAGAAAGCACCTCATAGATCCGCTGTTCCTCCGGTCCCAATTCTCCAAGCACCGACGAGGCCGTCTCCCCGATCATCATACGGACACGAAGTGCAGGCTCAACTTGCGGCAGCAACTCCTCCACCATATCCGCCGCGCACTCGATCAATCTGGCGCCTTCCTTGATCAATCCATTCGACCCGCGGCACCGTGCTTCTTTGACAGACCCCGGAAGAGCAAACACATCGCGCCCCTGCTCCAACGCCAACTTGGCCGTAATGAGCGATCCGCTGTTCATCGCCGCTTCCGCCACGAGCACCCCGACCGATAGACCACTGATGATCCGATTCCGTCTCGGAAAATGATGGCTTTGCGGCGACGAGCCCACCGGGAGTTCAGCCAATACCGCCCCTTGCGCCTCAATCTGCATGCGCAATTGATCATGTTCCGGTGGGTACGTCTGATCCACTCCGCAGCCGAGAACTGCAATCGTGCGACCCTGCCCGGCCAACGCGCCGCGATGGGCCGCGGCATCGATCCCCCGTGCCATCCCGCTGACAATTGTCCAGCCGCCCCTGGCTAACTCCCGGGCAATCTCTTCCGTAATGGCCTTCCCGGCAGTGGTGGCAGATCGCCCCCCGACGATCGCCAAGGCCATCCCGTCTTGTTCATGAAGCGCACCCGTGTAATACAGCAATGGCGGGGGATCAGGAATCGCCTTCAACCGCTTCGGATACAGTGGATCGGTCAGCGTGATGACGTGAATATCGAGCCGTTCAACCAGCTTCACCTGACGGTCGATACGATGACGGACGTTGAGAGCAGGCCCTCGCCTGATCACCTCAGCGAGTTCAGCACTGCACCCGACGCGTTTCAGGTTCTCTAAAGGGGAGGCCAACACACCTGCCGGAGTCCCGAACGCCTGCACTAATTTGAGAACGGTGCGATCCCCGACTCCGTCGATCGACTGGAGAAGAAGCCAGGATGTGAGCTGACTGGAATCCATGCGACGGGCCTGCGCGGGAGAGTCACCTGGGACTGAATGCACATGCGTGGCATGGACGCACGCGCCCCTGACACCACAATCGGACTAGAACCGCACGTTGCTCAGACCGCTGCGCCACCTACAAGGCGACGAGATCATACTGCTCAAGATGCAACTGACTATCCGGAGTGATGATGATCTTCGCCGAGCATTCACGCTCCAGCATTTCCAAGCCTTGGCGCTCCTCATCCTGGAGAAGCCCCGCAACGCTCGGATGAGCCCCGATGACAATCCGCTGGCTTTCTCCCGTTTCGCCGATCTTACGAATCTCGCGAAAGATCTCGTAGGCGACCGTCGTCGGAGATTTGGTATAGCCGCGGCCTTCGCAATAATGGCAGGGCTCGGACAGGGATCGAAGAAGATCTTCACGAACACGCTCGCGGGAAATTTCAATCAGCCCAAGATCCGAAATCCTCGATATCCTGGTCCGCGCTTTATCCGACGCCATCGCATCCACCAGCGCGTGATAGACCTTATCCCGATTCTTTTCCCGTTCCATGTCAATAAAGTCGACGATAATGATGCCGCCGATTCCGCGGAGTTTCATCTGATAGGCCACTTCTTTGGCCGCTTCCAGATTGTTCCGGAGAATCGTCTCTTCCTGATCGCGCTTTCCGACAAACCGGCCCGTGTTCACGTCGATGACCGTCATGGCTTCGGTATGATCGATCACCAGATGCCCGCCGGACTTCAGCCACACCTTCCGGCTCGTGGCGCGCGCGATCTCCTGCTCAATCCCCAAATGATCAAACAGGCTTTCGTCTTTGTCGTAAAAATGAATGCGCGACGTTTGCTCCGGAGAAAACCGCTGCACGAAGTCCCGGACTGCATCGTACTCCTGGCGTGAATCGATCCACAGCCGGTCCACTTTCCGCCCGAACAAATCGCGCACCACGCGAAAGCTGAGGCTCAGATCCGTATGCAGCAAGGCCGGTGCACCCAGCCGCTCACGATTGGTCAGTATGTCCTGCCACAGCACGTGGAGAAAGTCGACGTCGGACTTCAGCTCTTCCTCTTTGACGCCTTCACTCACCGTGCGCACGATATAGCCGCATCCCTGGCGGCGAACCCGGCGCATGATGTCTTTCAATCGGGCGCGCTCCTCGTCCTTCGCGATCCGTCGTGACACCCCGATGTGCTCGACATTGGGCATGAACACCAGATACCGGCCTGGAAGCGACACGTAGGTCGTCACCCGCGGCCCCTTCGTCCCGATCGGGCCCTTGGAAATCTGGACCATCAACTCCTGCCCTTCGCTCAGCAACTGCTCGATGGGCTTGGCACTCTGGCGCTTCGGCCTGAGCATATCGGCATCTTTATCATCGTCGTCGTCGGCATCGACCAGCGTATCGCCGGGCTCAGCATCTTCCGAGAGATCGGACACGTGCATGAACGCCGCTTTTTCCAGGCCGATGTCCACGAATGCCGCCTGCATACCCGGCAGTACCTTCGCGACTTTCCCCTTGTAGACGTTCCCGACAAAATCCTTATGTTTGGCCCGATCGCCGAATAAATCGGTGACCACGCCGCCATCCAACACCGCCACGCGGGTTTCTTCCCGCGCGACCGAAATCGCAATCTCAATTCCCATAACTACTCCTTTAGTCTGCGAGCCCTAGAGCGACGCGACGGGCGACAGACGCAGGCACTGAGCCCAGGTCCGCCACATCCACCATCCACGCCACATTCCAGTGACTCAACGCCACAACTCACAACACTCCACTCCATTCACACCGCTCAACACCCGCAGCCCTGCTCAATAGAACAAACTCAGCCGTCTCCGTTTGACGTTCAACAGCAATCCCAATGACGCCATCGTCATAATCGTCGCACTGCCCCCATAGCTCATCAAGGGCAGCGGAATCCCGACGATCGGAAACATCCCGGCCGTCATCCCGATATTCACCACCACACAAAAGCACAGCATGGCGACGATACCGGCGGCAAGTAACGCTCCCAGTTGATCTTTCGCTTTTGACGCAATCTCCAGGGAGAGCCAGATCAGTGCGACAAACAGCACTAACAGCAGCACCACTCCCAGGAATCCCCATTCTTCCGCATAGACGGCAAACACAAAGTCTGTATGGCCTTCCGGAAGGAACTTCAGCTGACTTTGCGTCCCCCCGTAGAGTCCTTTTCCCATCAACTCGCCGGATCCGATCGCAATTCTGGACTGCAGGGCATGATAGCCCTTTCCTCCCGGATCGTAGTCCGGGTCAACGAAGGCCATAATGCGCTGTCGCTGATAATCATGCAAGGACCCCCAGACCCCTTCCCAGGCAAACGGGAACAACATGACAATAAGAAGAAGGATGACACCCAGCGCCTTCGACCGCACACCGACCATCAAGAGCATCGCCGCATAGACGGCAACGAAGCTCAATCCGCTCCCTAAATCAGGCTGCTTCAGGATCAACACCAGCCCGGGAAACATCAGCATCCCCGGCATGATCACCCGTTGCAACCACCCCACCCTGGGCGTCTTCGAATAGTAATGAGCCAGGACGAGAATCAACACCAGCTTGGCAAATTCCGACGGCTGGAAACTGAACGGCCCGAGCGCGATCCAGCGCTGCGCCCCCTTGCTCGTTCGCCCTTCGAGTAGCACAAACGCCAGCATCAACAGCACCACCCCATACAGCGGATAGGCCAGCCGCGCGATGCGATGGTAATCGGACACCAGCATGAACACAAACGCCGCGCTCCCCATCAAAATCCAGGCGAGCTGCTTGATGTAATACGGCGCAACCCCGCCCTGCTGGCCATGCGTCACACTGTGAATCGACAGGACACCGATTCCCAGAATGGCGAACACCAATGCCAGAAACCGATAGTCAAAACTATCGAGCCCGCGATTATCAATCAGACGATCAATCATAGACACTCACACACAACGACCAGGGTCTTCGCGCTCACTACGATTGCGGGACAACAGCCGGCGCCTGAGACATCAGTTTCATATAGGTCTCAATCACTTCTTTAGCCAAGGGCGCAGCCGCCGAACCGCCATGGCCCATATGCTCGGCGAGCACGGCGACGGCAATCTTCGGGGACTCCACGGGCGCAAAGGCTACAAACCACGCATGGTCGCGAAACTTCTTGGGAATATCTTTCTCCGCTTTCTTCTCTTTTCCCAACGCCGTCGTTTGCGCCGTCCCGGTTTTCCCCCCGATCGTCACGATGGAAGACTTCGCACGAGTCGCCGTGCCTTCAGTCACCACGGCCGCCAACGCCTCTTTAATGATTCGGAACGTCTCCGGCTTGGCATGCGCCTTCCCTCGCGCGACCGCCGGCAATTCCTGTAAATTTCCGGTGATACGATCCATGATAGCCTGCACCAGACGAGGACGATAACTGACGCCATCGTTGGCCACGGTGCCGATCATGCTGGCCATTTGCAAGGGAGTCACCGTGACATACCCCTGCCCGATCGCGGCAGAGATCGTTTCACCGGGCAACCAGGCTTCTTTTTTCACTTTCAGCTTCCAGGCCGTTGAAGGAATAGAACCCACCCGCTCTGAAGGCAATTCAATACCGGTCTCCTGTCCAAGGCCGAAGTCCTTGGCATATTCCGCCATCGTGTCGATCCCCATCCGTTGTCCGATGGTATAGAAATAGACGTCGCAGGACTGAACCAGCGCCTTGTGCAGATCGACGGATCCGTGGCCGGTCGCTTTCCAATCGTGATACACCCGCCTGCCGAATTGATACCCGCCCGTGCAGAGCACAGAACTCGACGGCGACATCGTATTGGACTCCAACGCAGCTACGGCCATCGGCACTTTGAAGGTAGAGCCCGGAGGATATTGTCCTTGCGACGCACGGTTGTTGAGCGGGCGTCTCTCATCCTGAACGATCTCAACCCATTGCTTCGGCGTAAGTTCCCGTGACATCACATTGGGATCGAAGCCCGGCCGGCTCGCCATGGCCAGTACGTCACCGCTCGTGGGATCCAGGGCTACAATCGCGCCGGACTCATCCCCCAGCAGATCCTCCGCCACCTTCTGCAGCCTGATATCAATCGTGAGATAGAGATCGTTGCCGGCGAGAGGCTTATCCACCTCCACCGTCCGTTTTTCATGCCCCAGGGCGTCGACTTCGACGCTTTTCTGTCCGGCCTGACCACGCACGTGGCGATCAAACGACTTTTCCACTCCATACTGCCCGACAATACTGCCTTGATGGAGATCCGCAAATTCCGGTTTTTCCAATTGCTCAGGAGAAATTTCTCCGACATACCCGAGAAGGTGGGCCGCGGCCATACCCCCGGGATAGTTCCTCTGCGACTCCACCTGAATCATGACACCGGGAAGATCAAGGCGGTGGGATTCAATCACAGTGGCATCACGCAAGGTCAGCCGGTCTTTGATTTTCTTCGGCAGCATCTTACTGCCGCGTATCGCCAGCTTTTTCCGAATCATAACCGGATCGAGCCCGAGCAAGTCCGTTAGATTCTGGACCAGCCCCTCCCGGTCCTTCACATCCTCGAGCGTGACGTAGAGGCTGAAACTCGGAACGTTATTCGCCAGCAGGACCCCGTGCCGGTCGTAGATCAGACCTCTGGCCGGCTCCAGCAACACAGACCGGGTCCGGTTGTTTTCCGACAAGTCGCGATAGTATGGCCCTTCCCGAATCTGAAGGTGCCACAGGCGCACGGCCAGCAACCCGACCACCAGGAGCAGCCCCACGCGAAGCAGCATGAGCCGCCGCTGCAGTTCTCCAAGTTCAGACTCATGGGTGCCACTGGTAGCCACGGCGACTCCTAGAACTCTTGCCCCTCTGCCAGCCGATCAAAGTTCAGCCGGCTCCAGATGAGCCAATAACACAGGCCTCCGACCACGGCATCGAAACAGGCTTGCGGCATGACGATCGTCCGGAACGCCCACCAGAGATCTTGCTGATCATTCGGTTTGAGGGACCACAGGGTAATGACATTCGAAAGAATTGATGCGACCACCAGCCCGCTCACCAGCACCAGGGGCGTCACTTGCGCCATCTGGCGACCGGCTAACCCGGCCAGAAATCCCACGGTCCCCTTGGCCACCATACTGGCAGCAAGGTCGGTCGCGGAAAACAAGCTCATCGCCCATCCCAGGAGCAGTCCGACGACTAACCCCTCCAATTCGCCGGCCAGCAAACCGATAAAACAGACCGCCACCAGCCCGACGTCAGGCGTGACATCCCAGACGCTGACATAGGACAGCACGGTGGTATGCACCGCGACCAATGCGGCGATAATGCAGCCATACACAAGAATTTTCACGGTTTGGCTTTCGGAAGAGGCCCGTCACTCATTCCGTCCTCACCCGGAACATAGGGAGACTGAATCACCAAGACTTCTTCGACCCGATTCACATCGACTTCCAGACGCAATTCCGCCGACTGGAATAACTCACCTTCCTCTTTGCCGATGGTGGTAATCGTACCGAGGGCGAGTCCGCGGGGAAATCCACCGACCAGTCCGGACGTCACGACGCGATCACCCGTGCGAACATTCGAAAGCAACGGAATATATTTGAGACGGGCCATACCCGGCGTCGTCCCCTCGACAATGCCCTCGTCCCGCGTCCGTTGAATTAATCCGGCAATGGCATTGTTGGGGTCGGATACCAAGAGCACGACGGCCGTCGCCATCGTTGTCTTGACCACGCGTCCCACGACACCGGCGGATGTCACCACGCCCATATCGGGCTGAATCCCGTCGGCACTCCCCTTATTCAGAAGGATAGTCCGATACCAATTGCCTGTATCACGGCCAATGACCTGCGCCGCCACCATGGCGGGGGCCGCCTGGGCCTTGAATTCGAGCAAGGCCGTCAGCCGCTCCGTCGCCGAAGCAGCCTCTCGCAACTGACTATTTTGTCCCTGCAACAGTTCAAGCTCTTTCCGCAATTGCCGATTCTCTTCCTCAATATCTTGCAATGCGACGTAGCGATGCCACGTATCCCCAACCCCGCCTTGCACCGATGCCACCAGCCGGATCGGCCAACTGAGCACCCATCCGACCGGGCCACCGATCTCTTGAAATAGGGACTGGAGCTGCTGGGGAAGCAGGAAGAAACCGAGGAGCACGGCGAGCAACACCCCGAGGGCAAGACGCCGTGCGCCGTATGATGAGCGAAAGTTGGCCATCCGCATGGGAAGGAGGGAACCTTACCGGAGGCTGCTACATTGAGACATGACCGACACCTTACGGAGAAGATCCAATTCGTCCAAAATCTTCCCAACCCCCAGGACTACGGAGGTGAGCGGATCGTCGACCGTAATAATCGGCAAATTTGTCTCTTCACGGAATCGTGTATCCATGCCCTTCAGCAGGGAGCCTCCACCCGTCAGCACGATTCCGCGGTCAATAATATCTCCCGCCAATTCCGGCGGAGTGTTTTCCAGCGCGACCTTGATGGCATTGACGATCGTCCCAATCGGCTCCTGCAATGCCTCTCGAATTTCGGCATCGTCGATGACCAGCGTGCGGGGAATTCCCGAAATCAGGTCCCGCCCCTTGATCATCATCGTCTTGCGCTCTTCAAAGGGATAAGCCGATCCGATTTCGAACTTGACCCGCTCCGCCATGTGTTCGCCGATGAGCAAGTTGTACTTCTTCTTGATGTAATTCATGATCGCTTCGTCCATTCGATCGCCGGCCACCTTCACCGATTCGCTATAGACGATGCCGCCGAGTGAAATCACCGCGATATCCGTCGTGCCGCCGCCCACATCGACGACCATGTTGCCGGACGGTTCGGTAATCGGGAGTCCTGCCCCGATGGCTGCTGCCACCGGCTCTTCGATCAGATAGACTTCTCGGGCACCGGCCAATTCAGCCGAGTCACGAACGGCTCTCTGCTCCACCTGGGTAATCCGTGATGGGACACCGATGATGATCCGGGGCCTCACAAAGGCGCTCCGATTGTGCGCCTTGCGGATGAAATGCTTGAGCATCTGCTCGGCCATCTCGAAGTCGGCGATCACGCCCTCTTTCATCGGCCGGACGGCAACAATGTTGCCAGGGGTTCGGCCGAGCATCTTCTTCGCATCGGCACCGACAGCCAGCACCTTCTCGGTTTTCTTTTCCACCGCCACCACCGAGGGCTCGTTCAGGACGATGCCTTTTCCATGCACATATACCAAGGTTGTCGCTGTTCCCAAATCGATCGCAAGATCGTTGGAAAACCATCCAAACACATCTCCCGTGAACCCCACGGCTCTCTCCCTTCGTCATGAACTCGCGCCGCGTCGCGCGAGTCCCTCGCTATTCATAAATTTAGTCGGGTACCGCTAACTGTCCTGCGTCCAGCACCTGGGTCCGCGCGACCTCGTCTCCAAGGCGCCGTCCCTGCTCATTTCCCAAAATCAAGACACTCTCAAATGCCAATACGGCCGCAGACCCGATCCACCCGACATACGGCACGGCAAACAGCAGTTGGGCTAAGCCGCACGGCAAATTACGGATAATCGACTCTCGAAACCCGGCCGTCTCGCGGACATCCAGTCGCATGGTCTGCAAACCTACCAGCCGCTTCCCGATACTTCGGCCCCCCGCAAATCCATCCGCAATCAGAATGTAGGCGAGTCCGGAAAGAAACCCGACGGGCGGCGCAATCTCATCAGCGGCCACTACTATGAACAGATCAATGAGCTTCGCGATAAATCGATTGAGTACGTGAGCCTTGGGATAGACTACTCCTTCGACGAGCTTCGCGACTGGCCCTGCCCCTATCAAGGAATCTCCTTCTAATTAATGGCAAAGTATAACAAAATCAAAGAACTTGCACAAACAAACACCGCTCTTTCCCCTCACAAATGCGCACCGAGTCATAATAACTCATTATGGGCCGCCAATAGGGATAATCCGTGACCGGATGCGGCAGACCGAATCGTCCATCCACCCGTCATCCATCAGCACCATCGCACTCAACAGAGCATTCACTGCCGATGTCACTCATGATCTTGCCTTCAGCCCCGACGCCAAGTACAATCCGCGAACCATTTTGCGACTGAGAGGATTTGCATGATCAAGGTAATGCGGGACGCATCGCACAACTATCCGTGGCTCTTAAAATCAATCATGGGCATCCTGGCCATTGCCTTTATCATCACCATGGGATGGTGGGGATTCGGGGACCAGGCCGGAAACACCGTTGCGACTGTCGGCGACCTGGCCGTCACACGCGATGAGTTCCGGCGCGCCTACGAAAACATGTACCGCTTCTACAAGGAAAAAGTGCCTGGAGAGTTCAAGGATGAAACAATCAAGCAATTTGTGATCGAACAGCTCGTCGACAACCGTCTCTGGCTGATCGCCGCCAAAGATATGGGGATCACGGTCTCAGACGGAGATCTGCGCGAGATGATTGTCCAGGTTCCTGAGTTTCAGAAAAACGGCGCCTTTGATCCGGAAATTTACCAGCGACTGCTCGCGGCCAATCATCTCACCCCTAAAGTCTTTGAAGAGGCGCAGGCCAAAGAAATTCTCGGCAATAAGGCGAGAATGTTTGTCAGGGATGCAGTCGCCTTAACGCCCTCAGAGATATCGGAGGGCCAGGCGCTGATGACCAGGCAACCGGACTCCGATCCTGCCAAGGCCACAGCGGCCAAAGATCGCGTCTTGCAAGATATGCTTTTCCAGAAACAGCAACGCGCCCTGGTTGCCTTTCAAGAGTCGTTAAAAGGGAAGGTCCCCGTCAAAATTCATCGGGAGTTGCTCTAACGCGCAGCGCTCGCAGACAAGTCGAGTGGACAAGTCCGCCGGCTCAGAGAATCAGCATCGCATCGCCATAACTATAGAATCGGTAGCGGCGACTCACCGCTTCGGCATAGGCGTTTCGCATCACCTCAACACCAGCCAGTGCGGACACAAGCATCAGAAGAGTGGTCCGGGGCAGATGAAAATTCGTCATAAGGGCATCGACGACGTTGAAGTGAAATCCTGGCGAGATGAACAACCGGCTCTCGCCGACAGTCGCGTGAAGCCCTCCAGCCTGCAGCGCGGCTGATTCGAGCGCACGGACCACCGTGGTCCCAACCGCGACTACTCGTCCTCCCGCTCGTTTCGTTTTGAGGATTGCCTCTACCGTCCGCACACTCACTTCAAACCATTCCGCTCCCATCTGATGTTCCTCAATACGCTCGACGACCACCGGCTTAAAGGTCCCTGGCCCTACATGTAACGTGACCACGGCTGTCTCAACTCCCCGATCCCGCAACCGGACCATAAGCTCGGGCGTAAAGTGCAGACCGGCCGTCGGAGCCGCGATCGCACCCTCTCGATCCGCAAAACAGGTTTGATACCAGACTTGGTCCTCCGACTGCGCGGAGCGCTTAATATAGGGAGGGAGAGGCATACGCCCGTGAGCCCGCAGAAAGTCGACAACCGGAACAGGACTCACAACCTTGATTTTCGTGCCGTGCTCATCGCGCTGCACGACCGTCGCGCTGGCATCCCCATCGAACAGGATCGTCTGCCCCACGCGAAAATGACCTTTGAGCATGACCTCCCAGACCGCATCACCACAGTCTTTGACGAACAGCACCTCCACAACCGTACCCGTCGGCTGTTTACGTCCAGACAGACGAGCGGCCAATACCTTCGTGTCGTTCACCACCAGCAGATCCCCCGGCGCCAACAGCTCCGGGAGGTCGGCCACCTGCCGATTCGACAAGGTTCCTGTCCGCGGGTCGAGACACAGCAAGCGCGCTGCATGGCGAGGCAGTACCGGCTCGGAGGCGATCAGGGTGGGGTCGAACGGAAAATCGAATTCAGAGAGATTCATCTAAGAAGTCGGAACCGGGGGCATTTTCGTCAACGCCACATTCTGCAACTCGGTGCCGGGATAATAATACCGTAGGATTGAGGAGAAGGAATAGCCTAACTCGGCCAGCTCCTTCGCTCCCCACTGACAGAGCCCCACGGCATGACCGGCACCATATCCGGCCAAGACAATGTCCTGGCCCATAGACTCGATCGTGAACTGCGTACTTGGCACAACCGTGTAGCCGACCGCCTTCCGGAGATCCTCACCCCGCAGAATGAGTTCGCCCTTGGAATGCAGAATGCGTAACTTGGAAACACGCCCGGCACGACTGAATCCCACCGGCGTCATCGTGGCGATCGTCCCCACCGAAAAGCCCTGATGCCTGAGATTGCGCTCCAGCGTCGTCACTCTGAAAGAAGCCTTCCACTGGTAATACGGGGACTCCACGTCGAAGGGACATTCCACGCCTTTCAGATACGGCAGATCCTTCGACCAGACCACCATCGCATCCTCGGTAATCCCTGCCGCGGTCGAGGAAAACGCGGCGTAGATCGGCGCACCATCATGGGTCACCACCAGACCACGGGTCGATTCCACCGCTTCCTGCACACGCGCGTCCACTCCCTGCCGCCCTCGATAGACCTGATCTTGAATACTCGCCGCCACATCATAGTCACGCGATGCGCTGAGCATATGCTGATACAGTGCATAGGTTCTGGCCGCCACGGCCTGCACTTTGAGCATTTCACGGTGCCAGGTCGAATTCACTTCAGCGGGCACCACCCCTTTGACATACTCCTCAAGATCCACCTGGTTGATCACGAGCAGGCCTTTCCCACGCCGGACTACATGCACCAGTCCGCTCACATGGAGAGCACCCCGCTCATCGGCAGGCTGTAGCGCGGCTCCATGGCTCCCGCTGGATACACGTGGTAACCAGAGCCTTAAATCATGCTCGCCCGCACGTAGCGTAAGCTGCTCCCCCGCCACTCGCGTCCCGTTGACTAAGAGCGCCGCCCCGCGCAACTCGATATGCAGAACAGTGTTGTATGAATGCGACCGGCTCTGTCCATCGGTGAGCCACACCACACTATCGGCGCGCACATTGAGTCGATGGACATCGGACGCCATTAAGACACGAATGGACTCAGCCGCCTGAACCGGCGTGCTGAGGGCAAAGATAACCCCGAACACGGCCCAGAGGCCTGCCAGCCGTCGATGATGTCCTAGCGCCGGAACAACCATGATAAAAAATAGAATAGCAGAGTTAGCCCGATACTGAGCACCAGACTGGTGCCAAGAGGAGCATAAAAGGAGAAATGATCGCGCTTAATTGAAATGTCGCCCGGCAGTTTCCCGACCCATCCAAACCATCCGCTCACCCCGGGGATCCGGTCGCTCAGGACGAACAGCAACCCCACCACGACCAATCCGCATCCGGCTGCAATCAAGAGCTTCCCGAAGGCGCCCCATTCGCCCATCAGCCCCGCACCAGGCACTCGGCAATTTGAACGGCGTTCAACGCGGCGCCCTTTCGAAGATTGTCGGACACGACCCACAGATTGAGTCCGTTCGTCACCGAAGCATCTTCGCGGATGCGGCCGACGTAGACTTCGTCCTTTCCCGTCGCGTCAAGCGGCATGGGATAGAGCTTCTTCAACGGGTCATCGTAGACCAGTACCCCCGGCATCGCCGCCAGCGCCGCGCGAGCCTCATTGGGAGTCAACGGCTTCTCCAGCTCCACATTGATAGACTCGGAATGGCAGCGCAACACCGGCACCCGCACCGTGGTGGACGTCACCCGCATCTTCGGCGCATCCAGAATCTTTCTCGTTTCCCTGACAATCTTGATCTCTTCAGAGCACTCGCCGCCCTCGGAAAATGATCCGATATGCGGCAGCAGATTGAAGGCAATCTGGTAGGGATAGACTTCCGCCTTCACATCGCGAAAGGCCATCAACGCCCTCGTCTGGTCCAGCAATTCGTCCATCGCCGCGGCGCCGGTCCCAGACACCGATTGGAAGGTCGTCACCACCACCCGCTTCACCCCCACCGCATCGTGGAGCGGCTTGAGCGCCATCACCAATGGGGTCGTCGTGCAATTGGGAATGGCCACGATCCCCCGGGGCAACGATCGCAACGCCGCGGCATTCACTTCCGGCACCACCAGCGGCACTTGCGGATCCATCCGAAAGACCCCGCTGTCGTCGATGACCACGACCCCGGCCGCCCCCAACCGGGGGCCATACTCCTTACTGATCGCATCCGTCGCGGAGATGAAGGCGAAATCAACGCCGGCAAAGGAAGAGGACTCGGTCAATTCTTCGACCGTCCACTCCTTGCCCTGGCAGGTCATGACCTCACCGGCTGAGCGTTTCGACGCAAACAGCCGGAGTCCGGCCAGCGGGAAATTCCGTTCTTCGAGAATTTCCAGACTTTCTTTGCCGACCGCTCCGGTCGCTCCAAGAATGGCCACAGTGTAGGCTGACTTTTTCTTAAGCATGTGCAGGATCCTATTCCAACGAGAGGGCACGAATGCGGTGATTAAAGGTGTCGGCGATCAAGAGCGTCCGCTCGCCATCCGCGACAATACCGAAGGGATAACACAGTCCTGCCTCCAAAGCCGTCCCACCGTCACCGACGGATGAGGCAGACCCGGTACCGGCAATGCGCGTCAAGAGACCCGTCGTGCGGTCCCATCGGCGAATCAGGTGGCTATCCGAATCCGTCAGGAACAGATTACCTTCTCGATCCAGCGCAATCCCTGACGGCCTAGAGACACTTAAAGACGGCGGATCATCGGGCGACTGATAGCGGTAACTTCCTCCGTCACCGACCGCCGTCGCAATCATACCGGTGACAAGATCGACGGATCGGATACGACTATTGAACGTATCGGCAATATAGAGCGTCCCTGCCGCAACGGCTAACCCGCTGGGCCCGGCAAGGCTCGATTCCGCCGCCGGCTTACCGTCTCCATCATAGGCCGCCGATCCCATTCCTGCGACCGTGCGGATCATCCCGGTCTTCAGGTCGACGGCCCGCACACGGTTATTACTCTGATCGGCGATATACAGCTGCCCCTGCGCATCGACTGCCAAGGCGGCCGGTTCGTTGAGCGCCGCACGATCAGCCGGCCCGCCGTCGCCGGAAAACCGTGCCTGCCCGGTGCCGGCAATGGTCGTGATGATCCCCGTCTGAGCATCCACCCGGCGCACCCGATGGTTCATTGTATCGGCAATATAGAGGTGGCCCTGCGCATCGACTGCGACGGCCGTGGGGAAATTAAGCAGCGCCTCTGTGGCAGGCCCGCCATCTCCGCCGTACCGCTTTGGCGCTGCTGCCCCGACGAGATAGCGCACCGTCCCGCTCAGATCCGTCTGTTGGGTAAACTGCTCTGTCGTCTTGTGGCTCGTCTCGGCTAAGGGATCAACTTCTTCTTCAGGAACAACATCGCCACCACTCAAGGGGATTGTCGACGCGACTGCTTCAGGCGCACAGCCGACCACAGTAGAAATCAGTCCGGTGACACGATCCACTCGCCTCACAACGTGGTTTTCAGAGTCTGCAACAAAGAGATCTCCCTGGCCATCGATCGCCAGGCCCTTTGGCTCATTCAAGCACGCCTGCAACGCCGGTCTGCCGTCGCCGCTAAACCCGGGCTCGCCAGTGCCGGCCCGCGTCGCAAGAGTCCAGGATGTAAACAGGGTTGCCATGCGAGAGTCCCGCCTCAGCTCAAATTGCGAAGAATCGCGTCGCCCATCTCGGTCGTACCGACGACTCTGGTTCCCGGACTCTGAATGTCCTTGGTGCGATACCCCATATCGAGGGTTTTGACGATGGCCTGCTCGATCGCCTCGGCTTCTTTCTCGAGCTTGAACGCGTAGGACAACATCATGCCCGCAGAGGCGATCGTCGCGATGGGATTCGCAATGTTCTTGCCGGCGATATCCGGAGCGCTGCCATGAATCGGCTCAAACAATCCGACCTTGGCGCCGATACTGGCCGACGGCAACATGCCGATCGATCCGGTCAGCATGGCCGCTTCGTCGCTGAGAATGTCGCCGAAGATATTGTTACACACCATGACATCGAACTGGCGCGGGTTGCGGACCAGTTGCATCGCGGCATTGTCGACATAGATGTGATGCAATTCGACGTCCGGATAACTTTTCTGGACCTCGATCATCACCCGTCGCCACAACTCGGACGACTCCAGTACATTGGCCTTATCGACCGACGTGACTTTTTTCCTCCGCTTGCGCGCCGCTTCGAACGCCACCTTGCCGATCCGGCGAATTTCTTCGGTCGTATAGACTTCGGTGTTCACGCCTCGCTCTTCACCGTTCGGCAGCTTTTCAATCCCTTTCGGTTTCCCGAAATAGATGCCGCCGGTCAGTTCACGCACGACGAGAATATCGATCCCTTCGATCACCTCACGCTTCAACGTCGAGGCATCAACCAGATTGGGGTACACCTTGGCCGGCCGTAAGTTGGCATAGAGGCCCAACGCTTCACGGATACCGAGCAGCGCCCGCTCAGGACGGAGGCTATACTCCAACCCTTCCCATTTTGGGCCGCCGACGGCGCCCAGCAATACCGCGTCGCTTTGCTTGGCCAAGGCCAATGTCTCTTGCGGCAGAGGCACACCCACTTTGTCGATCGCCTGCCCGCCGATGTCGGCCGAGGTGAATTCAAATGTGTGCTGATACTTCTCCCCGATGGCCTGCAACACCTTGACCGCTTCGGGAACGATCTCGCGCCCGACTCCATCACCCGCCAAGACTGCAATCTTCGCTTTCACGTGACGCCACTCCTTCCTGCGAACAGACTGGATTCTCTACTCCGCGACCTGCTCATCTTCAATCCGCCAGGCCGGATCAACCAGACACAGAAATTCTATTTCCGTCGTACCAATGTTTTCCAGCGACTGATTCCCCCCGGGCGGTACGTACACGATGGATCCGCCTTCGACGAGCTCAGTCTCACTCCCGATACTGAACCGTCCCTGCCCGGCGATAAAGTAGTACACCTCTGACGAAGCCATCTTGTGCCACTTAGACCGGCGGCCGGGAGCCAATCGGCCATGCGCAAGACTATAGCCCAACTGCACCGGCTGTTTGGCCGGATGCAACAGTTCACGAAGAACCGTGTGGTCTCCGGCAAGAAATTCAGGGCATTCCAAGAGAGTGCGCTTGAGCATGGGAGACAGTCCCAACCTGTCCGCAACTAGGCCAACCGCCACTTGCGGACACCAGGGGCCGTCACTCTAGCCTGGCGGGAACGGTCAAATCAAGCGGACTTTCTGCTCCCCCTCCGCCTGTTTCGAAGCCATGTAGGCGAGTCGATTCAACGCATTCAGGTACGCCCGGGCCGCGGCCATGATGATATCTGTATCCGCCCCATGACCAGAGACCGTGCGGCCATCCTCCTCCACGCGCACGGAGACTTCTCCCTGCGCGTCTGTCCCGCCCGTAATGGCGTTGACGCCGAACATCAACAGCTTACTCTTCGTCTTCGTAATGGCAGCAATCGTCCGATAGACCGCATCGACCGGCCCGTCGCCGGTGCCTGATTCCTTGATCACCTGACCGTCAATGTTCAATTCCACCGTCGCCGTCGGCACGAGATTCGTGCCGCTTTCGACATGGAATGACTTCAACACAATCCGCTCGGTCATCTTGGCCAGCTCTTCCGACACGATCACTTCCAAATCTTCTTCGAAAATTTCTTTCTTCTGATCGGCCAGCTTCTTGAAACGCTCGAAGGCGTGATTGAGTTCCTCCTCGCTGAGCTTGTACCCCAAATCTTCCAATCGCTGCCGGAATGCGTGGCGCCCGGACAACTTGCCCATGACCATCTTGCTCTCGATCAACCCGATCGATTCCGGCCGCATGATTTCGTACGTGGTCTTATCCTTCAACAACCCGTCCTGGTGAATTCCGGATGTGTGCGCAAACGCATTCGCACCGACAATCGCTTTGTTCGGCTGCACAACCATCCCGGTAATCTTACTCACCAACCGGCTCGTCTTGGCGATCTCTTCCGTCCGGATGCCCGTATCGGCGTGATAAAAGTCCTTCCGGGTCCGGAGCCCCATGACAATTTCTTCCAGCGACGTGTTGCCGGCCCGTTCGCCGATCCCGTTGATCGTGCACTCCACCTGGCCTGCCCCGTTGACGATCGCCGCCAAACTGTTCGCGACGGCGACACCCAGGTCATTGTGGCAATGGACTGAAATCACAGCCTGCTTGGCATTGGGGACTTTGTCGAAAATCCCTTTGATCAACGCACCGAACTCTTGAGGCACGGCATAGCCGACCGTATCGGGAATATTGATCGTTCCCGCCCCGGCCGCAATC